>Ga0075030_100003980_pt1 | contig 13383 bp, 12 predicted proteins | sample LitLauG_LLR_2012_FD_71393 | JGI IMG/M metagenome (GOLD analysis project Ga0075030, IMG submission 71393) | Freshwater sediment microbial communities from Pennsylvania, USA - Little Laurel Run_MetaG_LLR_2012 | ecosystem: Environmental > Aquatic > Freshwater > Creek > Sediment | place: USA... | reverse complement strand
AGTCCGGGATCGGGCGACGGGTGACGACGGTCCTGGGCGCGCTGCCCGGGTCGACGCTGCCCGGCGACCTGGCACCGCCGGCCGCCTACCTCACGACCGACCTGGTGCCGCCGGCGGCACAGAGGACCGACCCGGCGTCGGCCACGATGCGGGTGGCGGTGTGGGACGGGCCGGGGTTGGCGCCGGTGCCGGACGCCGCCGTCCTCGAGGCGCTGGGCGCCCGGCACGCCGTGGTGCCCCTGGGCTGAAGCCCGCCGACGCCCGAAGGAGGGGTCACCGGGCGGATTTGTGAGAAACCCCTTGGGCGGGAGGCCGAGCGTGCGTAGAATTGCCCTCCCATGCACCGGAGCACGATCGAACGACGCCTGAGCGACGGCCACCAGCGGCTGCAGCGCGCCCGCTCCGAACTGGCCGTGCTCGACGAGCAGTTGGTGGTGGTCAACGAGATGGCCGACGACACCAGACTGCGGGCGCTGGTCGCCGAGACGCCGGTGGCGGCCAGGGAGCACGACGAGGTGAGCAGGCAGGCGTCGGCCATGCTGCGCACCCGACAGGCGCTGGTCGAGCAGATCGCCGACCTCGAGCGACGTCAGGACGACCTGCTCGAGCGCCTGGTGGTCGAACCCGGTTGAATCCGACGCACGGACGGTACGGTGGCCGGACGCCATCGTGCCGGCCCACACCGGCGGTCCCGGCCGGGACGGCACGTTGCACGAACCCCGAACGCACAGAGCGGCACACGAACACGTGGCAAGGAGCGCAGACACGATGAGCAGGCGAGTGGTCATCGCAGAGGATGAAGCCATCATCCGGCTCGACCTGAAGGAGATCCTGCTCGACGAGGGCTACGACGTCGTGGGCGAGACCGGCCGCGGCGACGACGCCGTCGAGCTGGTCCGGACCCAGCAGCCGGACCTGGTGATCCTGGACGTCAAGATGCCCGGTGCGGACGGGCTGCAGGCCGCCCGGGACATTCGGGACCTCGGGCTCAAGGTGGCCGTCCTGATCCTGACGGCCTTCAGCCAGCGCAACCTGATCGACGAGGCCCGCGACGCCGGGGTCGCCGCGTACCTGGTCAAGCCGTTCCAGCGGATCGAGCTGATCCCCGCCATCGACCAGGCCGTGGCCCGGTGCGAGCAGGAGTGGGCGATCGACGCCGAGGCCCGCCAGGCGGTCGACGACGGCATCGTCGGCAGCCAGGGCATGGCGGAGGACAAGCTGGAGACCCGCCGGCTGGTGGACGGCGCCAAGAGCGTACTGATGGAGCGTCACGGCATGAGCGAGTCCGACGCCTTCGCCTTCGTGCAGAAGACGGCCATGGGCACCCGGTCGCGGATGGTCGACGTGGCCCGCCAGGTCCTCGAGGGGACGCTCGAGCCCTAGGCCGGAGCGATCCCCACCATGCCCCGCCCTCCTGCCACTCCCGCCGAGACCCGACCGCTCATCCTCCTGGACGGCATGTCCCTGGCGTTCCGCGCCTACTTCGCGCTTCCCGACACGCTCAAGACCAGCAGCGGGGTCACCACCAACGCCGTCCACGGCTTCACGTCCATGGTGCTCAACCTGGTGCGGGACCACCGGCCGGTCGGCCTGGCCGTCGCCTTCGACCTGCCCGGCGGGACCTTCCGGGACGAGATCGTCGACGACTACAAGGGCGGGCGGGACGAGACCCCGGCCGACCTCCCACCCCAGTTCGACATGATCCGCGAGGTGCTCGAGGCACTGGCCATCCCGGTGGTGTCGGCCGAGGGGTTCGAGGCGGACGACGTCCTGGCCACCTTGGCCTCCGAGGCACGCGACCGGGGGCACCCGGTGATCATCGTGACCGGGGACCGGGACTCGTACCAGCTGGTCGAGGACCCGTACATCCGGGTCCTGTACAACCGACGCGGGGTCAGCGACTATGCCCTCTACGACGAGGCCGGCATCCAGGAGCGCACCGGTGTGCTGCCCCCGAAGTACCCGCTGCTGGCCGCCCTGCGCGGCGACCCGTCGGACAACCTGCCCGGCGTCCCGGGGGTGGGGGAGAAGACCGCCGCCAAACTGATCAACGAGTACGGCGACCTCGACACCCTCTACGCCCACCTCGACGCCCTGTCGCCCAAGCTGCGCGAGAACCTGGCCGCCCACGCCGAGCGGGTGCGGGTGAACGCCGAAGTGATCCCGTTGGTACGCGACGTGCCGCTCGACGTGCACGTCGACGACCTGGTGCTCGGGGGCTGGCACCACGAGGCCGCCCGGGCGGCGTTCGCGCAATTGGAGATGAAGGGCGCCTGGGGCCGGTTCGAGTCGGCCATGCGCGACGGCATGCTCGGGGCGCCGGCCGAGGGCGAGGCATTCGACGGGTCGCCGACGACCGAGGAGGCTGCCGGACCGGTGGAGGCGCCCGTGTGGCTGTCCGATCCCGACTGCACGGTGCCGACGTCGGCATCCGCCGCGGTCGTCGCCCTGGACGAGCTGGTGGCCGGCGTGCGGGCCGGGACCGGCACGGTGGGGGTGGCCGCCCGGTGGTCCGGGGACCCGGGCCGGTCCGACCTGGTGGCGCTGGCCCTGGTCGCCGAGCCGGCCCGCACCGACGATCCGTCGCCCGGCGTCTACCTGGGCGCCCACGCCGGGGGCCCGCTGGTGGCAGAGTCCGACGTAGTGGCCGCCCTGACGGAGGCACTGGGACCCGACGGGGTGGGCGTGGCGGCCCATGACGCCAAGGAGCTGATGCGGAGCCTGCTCCCGTCGGGCGTGGACCTGACCGGTCTGGTCATCGACACCGCGGTGGCCGCCTACCTCCTGGATCCGTCGGTCGACCAGTACCGACTGTCCGACCTGGCCGCCCGGTTCCTGGGCGTGGTCGTGGACGACGGCGGGGCCACAGCCGGGCAGGGCGCCTTCGCGCTCGGCTCGGCGCCCGACGGCCCGACCGCGGAGTCGTCGGAGGATGCCCTCGACGACGCCGGTCTCGGCCTGGTGCGACTGGCCGCCGTGCTGGCCCGGCTGCGGACGCCCCTCCAGGACGCCCTGGGCGAAGTGGGCGAACGGGGCCTGTTCGACGACATGGAGCGGCCGCTGGTGCGGGTCCTGGCCCGGATGGAGGTCGTGGGCATCCCGGTCGACCGCGGCGTGCTGCGGGCCATCGCCGCCGAGCTGACGGCGGAGTGCCAGTCGCTCGAAGCCACCATGCACGAACTGGCCGGGGGCCCGTTCAACGTGAACTCGGTCAAGCAGCTCCGGACGGTGCTGTACGAGGACCTGGGGCTGTCGCCGGGACGCAAGACGAAGACCGGGTACTCCACCGACGCCCGCACGCTCGAGTCGCTCCGTGGGCAGCACCCGATCATCGACGTCCTCCTCCGGTACCGCGAGGTGGAGAAGCTGCGCTCCACCTATGGCGAGAGCCTGGCCGCCGAGGTGGCCCCCGACGGCCGGATCCACGCCACGTTCCGTCAGACCGTGGCCCGCACCGGACGGCTGTCGTCGGACCGTCCCAACCTGCACAACATCCCGGTCCGGACCGACGAGGGCCGGCGGTTCCGCGAGGCGTTCGTGCCCTCGCCGGGCCGGCGACTGCTGGTGGCCGACTACGACCAGGTGGAGCTGCGGGCCATCGCACACCTGTCCGGCGACCCGGGGATGACCAGCGCCTTCGCCGCCGGCGAGGACATCCACCGCACGGTGGCGGCCCGGGTGTTCGGGGTCGACCGCGACGACGTCACCCACGAGCAGCGGTCGACGGCCAAGATGGTTTCCTACGGACTGGCCTACGGCATGGAGTCCTACGGACTCGCCCAGCGCCTCGGGGTGCCGGTCGAGGAGGCCAAGGGCATCCTCGACGCCTTCTTCGACGCCTTCCCCTCGGTGCGCGCCTACATGGACGGCGCCGTGGCCGAGGCCCGGGCCAACGGGTACACGGTCACCACCTACGGCCGGCGCCGGCCCCTGCCCGACCTCGCCTCGTCGAACCACCAGGTCCGACAGGCGGCGGAGCGCCAGGCCATGAACGCCGGCATCCAGGGGCTGGCCGCCGACCTGTTCAAGATGGCGCTGATCCGCCTCGACTCGGGGCTGGAGACAGGCGGCTACCGCTCCGACCTGGTCCTCCAGGTCCACGACGAGGTCCTGGTGGACGTGGAGCCGGACGAGGCGGACGCCGTCGAGGAGCTCACCCGGACCGCCCTCACCGGGGCCACCGAGCTGAGCGTCCCCCTCGAGGTGGCGATGGCCTGGGGCGCGTCGTGGGCCGAAGCGAAGGGCTGACCCGGTCCCCGGGGCGCTGACCAGCGGCGGTACCGCCGGTACGCGCTAGGATTGCTTCCCTGTCACAACAAGGTGACACACGTCTCACCGTCCCCGACGCCGCCGGAACCGGCACGGCGGGGACGCACCCGTCCGGAAAGCGAGCTACCTACCTGATGTCCGATACCCACGTCGTGCCCACCGGCACCGACCTGCTGTCCCACGAGGCCATGGGCCACTTCGACGAGAACGGGGTCTACGTCCCCCGCTCGATCACCGAGGACGACCTCGGCGGAGGTTCGCTCGAGGATGCCATGGCCGGCACCATCGTCGAGTTCGAGGACGGTGACCTCGTCGAGGGCACCGTGGTCAAGATCGACCGTGACGAGGTCCTGCTCGACATCGGGTTCAAGTCCGAAGGCGTCATCCCCGTCCGCGAGCTGTCGATCCGCAACGACGTCGATCCGTCCGAGATCGTGTCGCTGGGCGAGGCGGTCGAGGCCCTTGTCCTCCAGAAGGAGGACAAGGAGGGTCGCCTGATCCTGTCCAAGAAGCGCGCCCAGTACGAGCGGGCCTGGGGCACGATCGAGAAGCTCAAGGAGGCCGACGAGGTCGTCACCGGCCCGGTCATCGAGGTCGTCAAGGGCGGGCTCATCGTCGACATCGGACTGCGCGGCTTCCTGCCCGCGTCGTTGGTCGAGCTGCGTCGGGTGCGCGAGCTCCAGCCCTACGTGGGCCGGACCATCGAGGCCAAGATCATCGAGCTCGACCGCAACCGCAACAACGTGGTGCTGTCCCGTCGGGCATGGCTGGAGGAGACGCAGAAGGAACAGCGGGGCGAATTCCTGGTCAACCTCAAGCCCGGCGAGCGCCGTCGTGGTGTCGTGTCGTCGGTGGTCAACTTCGGTGCCTTCGTGGACCTCGGCGGAATGGACGGCCTGGTGCACGTGTCCGAGCTGTCGTGGAAGCACGTCGACCACCCGTCCTCGGTCGTGTCGGTGGGCGACGAGATCGACGTCGAGGTCCTGGACGTCGACCTGTCGAAGGAGCGGATCAGCCTGTCGCTGAAGGCCACCCAGACCGACCCGTGGCAGGAGTTCGCCAACTCCCACCAGGTGGGCGAACTGGTCTACGGCCGGATCACCAAGCTGGTGCCGTTCGGGTCGTTCGTCCAGGTGGGCGACGGCATCGAGGGCCTGGTGCACATCTCCGAGATGGCCGGCCACCACGTCGACCTGCCGGAGCAGGTGGTCACCCCCGGCGAGGAGCTGTGGGTGAAGATCATCGACATCGACCTCCAGCGTCGCCGGATCAGCCTGTCGATCAAGCAGGCCGCCGAGGGTGGCGAGGTGTCCGAGGAGTACCGCGAGGCCTTCGGTGAGCACGCCTACGACGAGGAGGGGAACTACGTCGGCCCCGTCTTTGCCGAGACCGAGTTCACGCCGGAGACCGAAGCACAGGCCGCCTGGGCCGACTACGTGGCCGAGCACGGCACGGGCGAGGGCGCACCGGCCGAGGGCGCACCGGCCGAGGTGGTCGTCGACGGCGCAGTCGAGGCTCCGGCCGAGGCCGCCGCCCCGGTCGCCGAGGCACCCGTGGCGGAGGCACCTGCAGCCGAGGCACCCGCGGCCGAGGCCCCTGTCGCCGAGGCTCCGGCCGAGGCCTGACCCACCTGGTGCCCGCTCCATCAGGGGCGGATCGACCACACCATGACGACCGACGGCCCCGACGGGGCCGTCGGTCGCGTCCGGACCCGTGCCGACGGCGAGGGGCGCGGCGCCTACTGCGAGCAGCCCCGGGCGTCGATGTCGGCCACGCCGACCACCGTGTCGCCGCGGACCAGCCACAGGACGTCGTACCGGTCGACGGTGGGGTCGCAGTGGGGCGGGACCAGGTCCAGCCGATCTCCCCGGCGGAACCGGTCGACCGACCCGCGGGTCACGAGCCCGTGCTCGTCGCCGAAGAAGTGGTAAGTCACTCCCTCGGCTGCGTCCACGACACCCGGTGTGCCGGCATCGGTGGCCATCGCCTTGAGGCCGGCATCGACGGTGACGAAACCGGGCTGGTTGTCCGAGACGACCGTGGTCGTCACGAAGAGGCTCTGGGCGAATGCGCCGTCGGGGTCGTCGGCCAGCGCATCGTGGTACTCACGGTCCATGAACACGTAGCTGCCGGCCTGGAGCTCGTCCAGCCCGCCCAGTTCGAGGTCGGGACCCGACGTGCCGGTCCCGCCGCCGGTGCGCAGCCCGACCACGTGGCCGTCGGCCTCCAGCGCCTCCACCACGGCACGCAGCCGGCGGTTCCCGTCCCGGACGGCCGCCGTCCGGGACCACCGGTCGGCGAGGTGCTGGGCGTGCCCCGCGTACCCCTGGACGCCGGCGAACCACAGCCCCCGTCGGGTGGCCACCCGACGGGCCAGGTCCATGGCCTGGTGGGGCCCGGTCACCCCGGTCCGGCCCAGGCCGACGTCGACGTCGCAGACGACCCCCACCGCGCCCGGGACCCCCGGTCGGTTCCGGTCGACCGCGGCGGCCAACTCGTCCGCGCCGTCAGGATGGTCGACGGCCACCAGGAGAGCGCACCGGGTGGCCAGGTCGGCGGCCCGTGCGGCCACCGGGCCGACCACCGGGGAAGTGACCAGCACGCTGATCGCTTCAGCTCCCGGCCCCCCTCCGTCCCCACGGCCGAGCCGGCGGACCAGCGCATCGGCCTCGGACACCGAGGCGCACGCGATGCCGACCGCACCGTGTGCCAACTGCAACCGGGCCACGAACGCCGACTTGTGGGTCTTGGCGTGCGGTCGCAGGGTGACGCCGGCCGCTGCCGCCCGGCACGCCAGCGTGTCGAGGTTGTGGTCGAGGGCATCGACGTCGCACACCAACGCCGGGGTCGGTAGCAGCTGCCGCGATCCGGGCCGCCCCAGCGCGGCCAGGACCGGTGCGGCACCGTCCCGCAGCCGGTCGGTGTCGACGGGTAGCGGCAGCTCGGCGGGCGTGCGTGGCCGGCTCGGCACGGCGCCCGTCCGGAGCCGGCCCACGGGGTCGGGCACGGAGCTCAGCCCGGCGAGCCGCCGGCCACCTCGAAGGACCACAGCTCCGAGGACACCGACACCGGTGCACCTTCGGGTGTCGGTCGGCTCACACCGGCGTGGCCGTGGGCGAAGGCGGGGGACTGGACCCATGCCTGAAAGGCCGACTCGTCGCGCCACCGGGTCACCACGAGCCACTGGTTGCGCTCGTCGGTGGGCTGGAGCAGCTCGAACCCCTCGAAGCCCTCCTGGCCGTCCACGGCGCCCGCCCGGGCTGCGAACCGCTTGGCGAGCTCGTCGCCGGAGTCTCGGGGCACGGTGATGGCGTTGATCTTGACGACGGTCATGGCTGCATCTGACCACAGGTCCCGCCGGGGCTCAAGGCACGGGTGCAGGCGCTCAAGTTGCCCCGTGGGCCGGTCGATCATGGAGTCCATGAGCGGAACCGACCCTTCCCCCTCGTCCGACCCGGCCGCGCCGCCGACCGAGGCCGCGCTCGAGGCCGAGATGGACGCCGAGTTGCCCTCGTTGCGGGCCCAGCAACCCGGTCGGCCGGGACACCCCCGCAACCCGGTCTTCCTGCACGAGCAGGCTGCCGGATCGGCCGTGGCCGCCGACGAGGCCACCGGGACGGCGGCGCGGGTGACCGGCGAGCTGGCCGCCCAGGCGGACCAGGAGCGCCTGGAACTCGAGCGTCAGGTGGAGGCGCTCGACCGGCTACGACCCGGGTCGTCGGCGGCCGCTGATGCCGACGGGGCGTTGGCCCGGGCCGAGCACGACGCCGATGACGCCGTCGCCGAGTCGCTCGACGCGGGCGGGGCCGCCGAGGACGCCCGCCGGTCCACCGGCTCGCACCTGCTCCACCGGGGAGCCGACCCGGCGGCGGGCCAGGTCGACCAGGAACGGGCCCTGCGTGACGAGGCGGCGGCGGCCCGGGACCTGGCCGAGCTCGACTCGTTGGAGGAGCGGGTGTCGACCGACGCCGCCGGGTCGTCGCCCGCCGTCTGACCGCCACCGCGCCGGCCGCCCTCCGACGGCGGGTCAGCCGGCGACGGTGCTGAGATCGATGGCGCCCGTCGGCAGTGTCGGCGTCGCCGCCGTGCCGAACTCACTGAAGACGACCTTTCCCTGGGCGCCGTTGTTCGGTGACTGCACCTCGAGCAGGTAGGGCGGCCCGGTGGCCGCGATGTAGGCGGTGCTCCCGTCCGAGGCCTTCAGCGTGTAGGCCTTCTGGCCAGCGACGGTGGTGGTCCCCGACGACGTCACCCCGCCGGTGTAGAGCGGGCCGAGGAGCTGCTTGGCGTCGAGCGACTTGGTCAGCGACTTGGACTCCGCCGCCGGAAACCCGGTCACCCACTTGTCGGCCAGGGTCTGGGCGGTCGCTGCGGGCACGCCCTGGCTCGTCCAGAACGGCTCGGTGGCCGACAGGTACACATGGGTGCCGTCCGAGATGACCTGGAACGACCCCTGTCCGGTGGAGATCGTGCCGCCCGAGACCGTCGTGGCGAGCACCAGGTTCACCGTCGTGGTCTGGTTGGAGCTGGTGATGTTCCCGGTGACCCGGAAGCTGGTCAGGCCGCTCATGGTCTGCTTGGAGCGGGCGGCGATGGCGGTGGCGTCGGACGAGGAGCCCGAACTGCTGCTCGACGAGCTGCAGGCAGCCAGTCCGGTGCCCAGCAGCAGGCCGGTGACGAGGACGGCCGCCGTCCGGTGGAGCCGTGCGCCACGTCGATCGTGCCGGGCGGCACCGGTACGGGGTGCTCCCGGTCCCGCGTGTCCCGTCTCACCGACAACCGCCATCTGGGACCTCCGTCCGCTCGTGCACCGCGGATCGGCCGACGTGCGGCGCCCGATCCACCGGGCAGGTCCCGGTAGGTGCACCTTAGGCGTGCGTGCGACGCGGGTGGTGGTCCCGGGCGCGGGCGCCGAGCAGCTCAGGTCGACAGGACCAGCGCGAACCGGTCGATGACGGCCAGCCCGTCGACGTCGCCCACCACCGGTCCGCCGGCCCGGCCGGTCAGCCGGTCGACGACGTCCGCCACACGCCCCTCGATGACAGCCGCCCCGGCGGCCGCCGAGCCCGGGGTCACGACCGTCACCCCGTCACGGACCTCGACGCCGATCCGCAGGTCGGGGTCGGTCAGTCGCATGGCCAGGGGCACCGGTGTCCCCGGACCGGACGGGCCGTCCCAGGTCGTCGACGCCAGCCCGCACAGGTAGCCGACCACCACGCGGGACTCCAGCGCATCGACCACCGGCTGTTCGCCGTGCGGGAGGAGCAGGTCGTACTCGTGGACCCACGAGTCGAACAGGAAGTGGGTCAGGGCCAGATGGACGGGTAGGTGGCCGGGCGGCGCCTCGGCCGTGGCCAGGAGCCCTCGCGGCCCGAGCCGGTCCAAGGAGGCGTCCACCCGCGCGTCGGCAGCGGTCAGGAACGCCCGGGCCTCGGCCGGTGGCCGGTCCCCGAGCAGCTCGGCGGCCGAGGCCACCGTGGTCCGGGTGTCCATGTCCTGGAGCAGCGTCGTCGCCGTGCCCTCCGACGCCTGGGCCAGCGTGTACCCGAGGAACTGCGTCGCCGAACCCAGGTGGCGCACCAGCAGCGTCACGTCCCAGCCCGCGCAGCGGGTCGGGCCGGTCCACGCGTCGTCGGGCAGCAGGGCCAGCCAGGCGTGCAGACGTGCCCGCTGCGTGTGCCACGCCCGGACGGCGTCATCGGTGTCGGCCTCGACGACCAGCGGCACCCCCGGTGAACCGTAGAACTGCCGGATCGAGGCCACCGGACCAGCTCAGGCGGAGGGGTGGCCGGCGGCCAGGGGGCCGACGGGGAAGTGGCAGGCGACCTGGTGGCCGGGGGCGAGCTCTCGCAGCACCGGCTCCTCGTCCGCACACCGTGCCTGTGCGTAGGGGCAACGGGTGCGGAACCGGCACCCCGACGGCGGGTTGAGCGGCGACGGCAGCTCACCGCTCAGCGCCTTCTGGTCCGACGTGTGGTCCGGGTCCGGCTCGGGGATGGAGGCCAGCAGCGCCTCGGTGTAGGGGTGGGCCGCCTGCAGGTACAGCTCGTCCGATCCGGCCACCTCGACCAGCTTGCCCAGGTACATGACCGCCACCCGGTCGCTCACGTTCTTGACCACGGCCAGGTCATGGGCGATGAAGACCATGGTCAGCTGGAACCGGCTCTTGAGGTCGGCCAGCAGGTTGAGGATCTGGGCCTGGACCGACACGTCGAGGGCCGACACCGGCTCGTCGCAGATGAGCAGGTCGGGCTCGGCCATGAGGGCACGGGCGATGCTGATGCGCTGGCACTGCCCGCCGGAGAACTCGCCCGGGCGACGGTCGCCGGCGGCATCGGGGTCGATGCCGACGGCCTCGAGCATGGCCCGGACCTTGGCGGTGCGCTCCTCCTTGGTGCCCTTCTTCCAGATGGCGAGGGGCTCGGCGACGATGTCCTTGATGCGTCGGCGGGGGTTGAGTGAGGAGATCGGGTCCTGGAAGATCATCTGGATCTTGGTGCGCAGTTCGCGCAGGCGGCGCCCCGACAGTTCGTTGAGGTCCTGGCCCTGGTAGTCGACCACGCCGGAGGTCGCCTTCTGGACCTGGACGAGGGTCCGTCCGGTGGTGGACTTCCCGCAGCCGGACTCGCCCACCAGGCCGAGGGTCTCGCCCCGGCGGACCTGGAAGGTCACACCGGACACGGCCTGGACCCGCTGGCGCCCGCTCTTGAACTCGACCACCAGGTCCCGCACGTCGAGGACGACGTCGGGCGGAGGCGGCGCAGGTGTGTTCGGGGTGGCGGTGTCGGTCACGGGGTCGTCTCCGCCTCGGGGGTGTCACTGGTGGTGGTCACGGTCGCGTCAGGGGTCCGTCCCAGGGTCACCGGGACGGCCGGCGCCGTCGACACCCCGTCGACCAGCGGGAACCAGCAGGCGAACAGGTGGTCGGGCGAGCCCACGGTGCGCAGCGGGGGCTCCGATTCGCGGCACTTGTCCTGTGCGTACTGGCACCGCGGGGCGAAGCGGCACCCGGCAGGCGGGTGGATCAGGTCCGGGGGCCGGCCGGAGATGGCGTCCAGCCGCGCGCCGCTCGGGTCGGCCAGCCGGGGGATGGAGTCCATCAGCGCACGGGTGTATGGCATCTTGGTGTCGGCGAACAGGGTGCGGGTCGGCGCTCGTTCGACGATCCGGCCGGCGTACATGACGATGATGTCGTCGGCGCGGGTGGCGACCACGCCGAGGTCGTGGGTGACCAGGATCACGGCCATGTGGCGCTCACGCTGCAGGTCGGCCAGCAGGTCGAGGATCTGCGCCTGGACGGTCACGTCGAGGCCGGTGGTGGGCTCGTCGGCCATGACCAGCCGGGGCGCACAGGCCAGTGCGATGGCGATCATGACCCGCTGGCGCATGCCGCCCGACAGCTGGAACGGGTACCAGCGCACCCGCTCCTCGGGCGAGGGGATCCCGACCGAGCGCAGCAGCTCCACCGCCGTGTTCTGCGCCTCCTTCTTGTCCATGTCGAGGTGGAGGACGAGGGACTCGGCGATCTGGACGCCGATCCGCTTGACCGGGTTGAGCGCGGTCATCGGGTCCTGGAAGATCATGCTCAGCTCGGCGCCCCACACCGCCCGGAGCTCGGCCTCGCCCATGGACGACAGCTCGTGACCGCCGAAGTGCACGGTGCCGCTGCGGATGACGTCCCGGGGGGGCAGCAGGCCCATGATCGAGCGGGACAGGACGGTCTTGCCCGAGCCCGACTCGCCCACGATGCCGAGCGTCTTGCCCTCGTCGACCGAGAAGGACACGCCATCGACCGCACGCACCGTACCCCGGCCGGTGCGGAACGAGGTGTGCAGGTCCTCGACGACCAGGAGCGGACCGTCGTTGGAGCCGACGTCCTTGAACTCGAGCGGCCGGTGTCCCCGGCGGCGTCCCATCACAGCAGGCCCTCGCGGATGTCGAAGCGCTGACGGAGGCGGTCGCCGATGAGGTTGATCGACCACAGCAGCAGGAACATCGAGCCCGCCGGCCACATCAGGATGTAGGGGTTGGTGGCCAGCGCGTTGTTGGAGGTGCCCTCGTTGATGATGTTGCCCCACGTCGGGGTGGGCAGGTGGACCGACAGGCCGAGGAAGGCCAGCGTCCCCTCGATGACGATGATGCCGGCCACGGTGATCAGGCTGAAGGTCACCATGACCGGGACCACGTTGGGGAGGATCTCCCGGAACACGATCCGGGTGTCGGTGGCTCCCATCGTCTTGGCGGCGATGACGAAGTCGCGTTGGGCGAACGAGAGGCTGGACGCCCGGATCACCCGGAACATCAGGGGGATCGTCCCCACCCCCAGGATGATGGTGATGTGGAGGAGCGAGGACCCCCAGAAGGTGACGATGGCGATGACCGCCACGATGGCGGGAAAGGCGAGGATGATGAACGAGATGGCGTTGAGCGACACGTCGAGCCTGCCGCCCTTGTAGCCCGAGATCAGTCCGGCGGTGCCGCCGACGATCAGGCCGATGGCTACACCGAAGAAGCCCACGACGAGCGACACCCGAGCCCCGAAGACGAGGCGGGAGAGCAGGTCGCGTCCCAGGTCGTCCGTGCCGAGCCAGTGTGCGGTGCTCGGTCCCTGGTTGAGCGCCGAGTAGTTCTGGAAGTTCTGGTCCTGGAGCGGTAGGAGGTTGGCGAAGATGGCGGCCAGGAACACGATGGCCACCCAGGTGACGGCGAACCAGAAGAGGAAGCCGAGCGGTCGCTTGGCCAGGATGTCGTCGCCCTCGAGGTGCTCCGTCGAGATGGCCATGACTGCCTCGTCGGTGGCGGCCATTCCGGGGAAGCGGTCGCCGAGCAGCTGGCTCGACGCGCCGGTGTCCTGCAGTTCTCTGTCGTCAGGCATGGGTCACTCACGCACCACTCTCGGGTCGACGATGGTGAAGATGAAGTCGATGACGAACTGGAGCAGCACGTAGACGATGGCGACCACCAGGGTGATCCCCTGGACCACCAGGTAGTCCCGCTGCTCGACTGCCTGGACCAGGGCGTAGCCGATGCCCGGCAGGACGAACAGCAGCTCGACCACGAACGTGCCGGCGATGAGTGCGCCGATGTTGATGCCGGCCGCCGCCAGCAACGAGA
>Ga0075030_100003979_pt1 | contig 13383 bp, 9 predicted proteins | sample LitLauG_LLR_2012_FD_71393 | JGI IMG/M metagenome (GOLD analysis project Ga0075030, IMG submission 71393) | Freshwater sediment microbial communities from Pennsylvania, USA - Little Laurel Run_MetaG_LLR_2012 | ecosystem: Environmental > Aquatic > Freshwater > Creek > Sediment | place: USA... | reverse complement strand
TCCCAGCGCCGTTTCCTTGCAGGTCAGCGTCTCTTCCCCCGTAATGGCATTCCATTCGCGGCAGCTCTCGAAAACCTTATCCCGGAAATACTTCCAGACCATCGGAGCGCGCGCCAGCGCCAGCGCCCTGTTCTGCGTGTCTTCGTAAATCTGCTCTTCTTCTGTGAGCTTCGCCGCCAGGTATTCCTGCGCCGCCTGCTTTGCGCTCTCATCAATCATTTGGCCCGTCTCCCAATGGCAGTGAACTATTTTACACGACCACTCTTAGCAATCCCCCACTCTTTTGGCAATGGGACAAGCCCGCGACTTTGCCTTTGTAGAGGCCGGGCTTGAGCCCGGCTCCATAATGGCGTGTCGGAACTTGTCCTGAGCGTAGCCGAAGGAAACCCGTTCTTGTTGTAGTGGCCGCCGTTTGAGGCGGGCTTCATTGCAGAGGCGACAGCACGCGTATCGCTAACTCATTTAGCTGCAACACCTGTGGACACCATCTTGTAAATATTGCAAACACAGAACTTACCGTGAGGTTGAGTCCATGTTTAAGTCCTTTAGCCGCAACACCTACAAAAAACAGGGGAAGGGGAGTGCTGAATTCTTTCGACGTTCGGACGTTTCAAACGATCGGACGTTCGACGTGCGTTAATGTTCGTGCGACATTCTAGGCATGTCGTGCGCAGCGTTCCGCCGCAGCGCGGCCATCTTTGCGTCATCGGCGGCGACGAAATAGCCGACGGCAATTCCCATCGCGCCATCGTGCAGCAGCTTCCCAGTGGGATTGTCGTACGTTGCAGAAACTTTCAGGACGTCGCCCGCTGCAAATTTGTAGCCTCCTTCCTGGACAAACAATTTCACGGGCACGGATTCCAGATGGCCTTGCGCGTCCGACTTCGCATCCAGCGTCGCTGCCGTTTCTTTGCGCGACACATCTTGCAGGACGATCTGCTTTCCGTAATCGTGCATGTGCCCGCCAACGCCAAGCAACACTCCGTCGTATTTCACCGTTACCGATCCGGTCTTTTCGCTTTTCCCCGCCGGAACGTCATAGCTGGAATTTCCGCACGACTTCACGTCCATCCACGCGGGATAAACATTTTTTCGTGGTGCAGCGCTCGCTTCTCCGGATGCATTCTGAAAGGGAATCACAACTTCGAGATAGGCCTTGTCGTACGATGTCGCCGTGGGGTTGTACATCATCGTCTCGATGCGAATTTTGTCGCCCTTTTGCACGCGGTAGCCGTAGCCGGGGACTTCCGCCCAGTCGGTCATTTCGCTCCCCGCGCCGAAAATATGTTCTTCCTTGTTGGGGCAGAGAAAATCCGCGCGATTCTCGTTCCAGAAGGCCACGTGATGCAGCACCGTTCCCGGCACCGTGCCCCCGCCCGCATCCACGAGCTTCGGATGATACGCGAGCAACCAGCTGTCCACTGGCACATCCCAAACGAGATCAGGCGGCTGCGGCATTTTCATGTGCGAAGTGTGAGCCGGCAAATTCATCGGGCCCACGCGAAGCGTAATTGTGTGCGTGGCCATGTCGAAATGTGGATCGAGTTTGACGCCCTTTGCGACCGCGTGGTGCATGCTTCCCTGCATGAATCCGCCGTGCTGCATGTGTTCCATATCATGTGGCGCGGCCACCGGCTTTTCCTGTTTACCGTGAGATTTGAAGGGGACAGCTAGAGTGAATGCAGCCAGTAAGATCGTTCCGCAAATCAAAATGGTTTTCTTCATCGGACTTCTCCGTGCTTGGTTCCCGCCATACAGCCGGAAACTTCCCTCATCATACTCCCGCGAAGCAAGCAGCGGAATCGCGGAACTATGCCTGTTGTGCGGTTGAGCGGGAGAAATTCGACAATAGAAAACTTGAAATGGAAGCGCGAACACGAACTTCTGCGTGAACTGTGGAGGCAAAGCGGATAGTATTTGGGGCGATGAAAACACGCGAGCGGTTTGTCTCCCAAACTTGCACCTTATTCTTGATGGTTCTTTTTTTCGGCGGACCGATCCACGCGCAGAAGCACGCGAGCGCTGATTTGCTGGTGCTGCAGAACGTGACGGTGGTGGACGTTCGCACGGGCGAGCTGCAATCCGAGCAAACCGTGATCCTCGAGCGCAACCATATTTTGTCGGTGGGACCGAACAAGTCGGCGAAGTACCCACGGAACGCCGCGAGCGTAAATTGCCGCGGACTGTTTCTGATTCCCGGGCTGTGGGACATGCACGTGCATCTGGTCTTTGGCGGCTGGTTTCCGGACGCGAAGGACATTTCGCTGCCGCTATTTGTCGCGAACGGCGTTACTGGCGTGCGGGACATGGGCAGCGAGTTGGATGTGGTGCAAGGTTGGCGCGACGAAATTGAAGCCGGGCGGATGCTCGGGCCGCGCATTCTTACTTCGGGGCCGATGCTGGATGGGCCGAAGCCGCGGTTTCCGAGTTCGGTGGCGATTGCCACGCCGGAGGATGCGCATCGTGCGGTCGCGGATCTCAAGCGGCGGGGCGCGGACTTCATCAAACTACAATCGCTGATTCCGCGCGAGGCGGTCTTTGCGATCGCAGAAGAAGCCAAGAAGCAGGAGATCCCGTTCGAAGGGCACGTGCCGGATTCAGTGCGCGCGAGCGAAATGTCCGAAGCGGGGATGAAGAGCTTTGAGCACCTCATCGGAATCTTTGAGGGGAGTTCGCTGGCGGAAGGCGAGCTCTTAAAAGGGAACAAGACGGAAGGGAAGTTCCTTGCGACTTACGATGCGGTGCGGGCCGCTACACTGGCGGAAATGCTGGCGAAGAACCAGACCTGGCAATGCCCAACGCTGGTTTGGGAACGCGGCGGCAACCTGATCGATGTGAGCGACTTCAGGAAGGACGAGCGGGTGAAATATGTTCCGGCATCATGGAAGAACAAGACGTGGAAACGCTTCACGGATGAAATCACACGGGACTACGGGACGGATGATCTCGCGACGCGCAAGAAATTTGTCGAGAAAGAGCTGGAGGTCGTAGGGATGTTGCACAAGGCCGGTGTGCCCTTTCTTGCGGGAACGGATACTCCCGCCGGCGTTCACATTTGTCCTGGCTACAGCTTGCATGAAGAATTGCAGCGTTTCGTGGCGGCGGGATTTACTCCGCTCGAAGCGCTGCAAACCGCGACGATCAATCCGGCGCGTTTTTTCGGAATAGAAGAGCAAGCCGGGGCGATTGAAAAAGGAAAGTTCGCGGACCTCGTACTGCTTTCGGCCAACCCTATCGAAGACATTGCCAACACGCAGAAAATTGCCGCGGTCATCGTGAACGGCCAGTACTTTCGCCGCGCCGATCTAGACAAAATACTGGGCCGAGTGGAAGCCGCCGCGCATCGCCAACGCTGAGGTGCATTTGGAATGAAACTTATTCGATTCGGTGAGGTTGGACAGGAGAGTCCCGGTGTGCTGCTGGAAGACGGCGCGCGGGTGGACGTTTCAGGGTTTGGAGCGGATTACGATGAAGGGTTCTTCGGCGGCGGAGGGATCGCGCGGCTGCGGGATTGGGTCGCGACGCACGGCGCCGCCGCGCCACGTGTGCCAGCGACAGTGCGTTTGGGGGCGCCGATTTGCCGGCCGAGCAAGATTGTTTGCATTGGGCTGAATTTCCGGGACCATGCGGAAGAGAGCGGGATGGAGATTCCGAAGGAGCCGGTGATTTTCTTCAAGGCGACTACGTCGCTGGTGGGGCCGAACGATGCGGTGGTGATTCCGAAAAACGCGGCGAAGCTGGATTGGGAAGTGGAACTGACGATCGTGATGGAGAAGAAGGCCAGCTACGTCAGCAGAGAGAACGCGATGGGGTATGTGGCGGGCTTTGCGCTGCACAATGATTATTCGGAGCGCAGCTTCCAGTTGGAACGCGGCGGGCAATGGGTGAAGGGCAAAAGCGCGGATACGTTTGCGCCGCTGGGGCCGTTTCTGGCGACTAAGGACGAAATTCGAGATTTTAATCAGCTGGGGATGTGGTTGAAGGTGAACGGAGAGTTCCGGCAAAGAGGGACTACTTCGAAGATGATTTGCGATGTGCCGGGACTTGTGGCTTACGTAAGCGAGTTCATGATGCTGCTTCCGGGAGACGTGATCAGCACGGGGACGCCACCGGGCGTGGGACTGGGGATGAAGCCGCCGCAGTATCTGAAGGCGGGCGATGTGGTGGAACTGGGAATCGACGGTTTGGGAGAATCGCGCCAGCAAGTCGTGGAGTGGACGAGCTCGGAGCAGCGGCAGGCATAGGCGGCTCGGTCAGTCCAGATAAAATACTTCCTTCATCATCGCGAATTTCTCGCCAGGTCTCAGGCCGGGCACCGGTTCGAAGAGCAAGGCCATTTCTTGCTGCCACTTCAGGTTCGTTGCGTCCTGATCGAGGGCGCGCCACGCGGCATCGAAATCATCGACTTGCATCACCAGGAACAAGTCCTGTTCCCGCCTGAAGATGGAATACTGGAAGACGCCGACTTCTTTCAGTTTGGCAAGCAAGGCCGGCCAAACGTTGCGATGAGCAGCGTCGTACGCTTCCTCCTTCCCGGCCTTGAGTCGCAGTCGAAACGCAGTTCGAGGCATCTGGAGCTCCTAACTTCACCGTGCATGTTGCTACCGATTAGCGGACGAAGTTACCGTTGGCTTTGCAGTTCCCAGGTAATTGCCATAGCCAACCACGATCGTGGATGTCACCAGGACGAGAAGGCTTAAGCCGACCAACAACTTTGTGCGGAGACCGGCGCCTTTCCATTCCTTCAAGGCGATTCCCCAGAGGGTGCTGAAGATCATGATACTGGCCATATGGAGAGTCCAGCTGGAGAATTTGTAACGGCCCATTTGCGTCTCGCCCATGGAGTAGAAGAAAAACTGGAAGTACCAAGTGGTTCCGGCGAGAGCGGAAAAAAAATAGTTCGAGAGCATGGGAGCTTTCGAGAGACTGGTCGCTTGCACTCTTGCGAGTTCGGCCATCTCTTCGGCAGGAGCATCGGTTACATTTTCGAGGATGGGCTCAGCGTTTCGAGCGAGAATTGGTCCGCGTACCTCGGACGTGAAGTATTGATATCCGGTGCGGTTGCGAATATTCAGAATTACGCACCAGATAAAGTTGGTCGTAAATCCGCCGAACAGAACCACAACCAAGACCGGAAGCCCTTGCCACAAGACGGGAGTGCCGTGGCGGAGAGCAATGGCTTTGATCGGATCGCCAGCGGCCAGGCCGTAGGCAAAACAGGCGCTCATCACACCGGAAAACGTGGCTACCAATAGGCCCTTTTTTAAACTGAATTCCTTGATGGAGGCGCGCTTCTGCTCCTCGGACATTTCTTTTTCCTTGGACATTCCCGCCGCACCGGCAAATACGATGCCAAGGAGACAAATTCCGACTCCCGCAAGAATGGTCAGACCTGAGGTCGTGCCGAGAACTTCTGTCGCGAACTGTCCGCGGAAAATGGGAGGCATTAGAGTACCAAACGCCGCTGTGTAGCCGAGCGCCACGGCCATGCCAAGCGACATCCCGAGGTAGCGCATGGTCAAGCCGAAGGTGAGCCCTCCAAGACCCCAGAGCACACCGAACGTGTACGCCCAAAAGACGCTCTGGTTGGGCGCCTCGCGGAGAACTCCGATGAGGTCGCGGGTGATCCACAGGGCCAGAATCCAAGGTGCGATGATCCAACTGAAGAATCCGCCGACGAGCCAGTAGGTTTCCCATGCCCAAATCTTCACGCGGCGAAACGGAACGTAGAAGCTGCCGGAAGCGAGTCCACCCAACCAATGAAAGAAAACACCGAGCAACGGGTTTGGTCCCAAGGAGAGTCCTTTCCGGGTTGGCGCAGAAGCGGGCACCCAGTACAGGGAGCGACTGTAGTTTCGCCGCGGCGAATGGTCAATACAAATGGCGCGCGCTCATGGGGATGATTAAGCTGTTGCAGTGATGGCACGGTTGCAGTATGGTTTCGAGGTTTCGTTGTCCCTATTTCCGCAAGCGTGTAACCGGCGGTTTTCTCCGCTATTGCCAGGGACTCCCGATGAATATCCAAGAGAAGCTGCGCTACCTGGAAGACCGGTGGGACGAGCGCGTCGCGAGCACGCTGGATGACGCCGAGCTGCTGCGTTACCGCTCGAACCTCTTGGGCTCCGACCTGCGCATTACTAATTTTGGCGGCGGAAACACCAGCTCGAAAATCATGGATACGGATCCCCTCGATGGGTCGCCGAAGAACGTCCTGTGGATCAAGGGGAGCGGGGGCGACATCGGCAGCATCCAGCGGAAGGGCTTTGCCACGCTTTATCTGGACAAGTTGCACGCGCTTGCCGGACGGTACCGTGGCGCCGATACCGAAGATGAGATGGTCGAGATGTATCCGCTGTGCGTTTTCGGCAACAACACAGTTGCCGCCTCAATTGATACGCCACTCCATGCTTTTCTTCCTTTCAAACACATTGACCATCTGCACCCGGACTGGGGGATCGCTTTGGCGGCGGCGGCAAATGGCCGCGAGAAAATGGAAGAGTTCAATCGCACCTATGCTCACAAGTTGATCTGGCTGCCGTGGCAGCGGCCAGGCTTCGAGCTAGCGATGATGTTGCGCGATGCCGTAAAGCAAACGCCGGACTGCGACGGCGTCGTTCTCGGCGGTCATGGCCTGTTCACCTGGGGAAATACGCAGCGTGAGTGCTATGTGAACACCATCGCGATCATCGACCAACTCGGACAATTCGTGTCGGAACACCTGGAGCGGCGGGGAGTTCACCTGTTTGGCGGTAGCCGAAGCGCCACACAAGAAAGTCATCTCTCACTCGCTCAAGAGATATTTCCTTTTGTTCGCGGCCGCGTTTCAGCAAAACAGCGCCTACTTGGCAATTTCAACAGCCCTCCCGAAGTTCTCCGATTTGTAAACTCGGCGGATGCGCAGCGACTTGCGCATCTCGGAACAAGCTGCCCGGACCATTTCATTCGCACCAAAATTCGGCCGCTGTTTGTGCTCTGGAATCCTCAATCCAGTTCGGCTGGATTGCGCGAAGCGATTGACAGCGCTCTCAACAAATATCGGGAAGAGTACGCCTCCTATTACGGCACTTTTGCGCGGCCGGATTCCCCGAAGATGCGGGATGCCAACCCAACCATCGTGCTCATACCCGGTATCGGTATGTTCAGCTTCGGCAAAACTAAGACGGAAGCGCGCATCGCCGGCGAGTTCTACACCAACGCCATTCACGTGATGGAAGGCGCAACTGCCTTGGGTTCAGGAGCATCGCCAGCCGAACTGCCGCAGGCTGGCCCGGCCTCGAAGACCGACGCATTCAGCGTTTACTCCAACTACGTAGCTCTACCGCCCTCCGAAGCATTTCGAATCGAATACTGGAAGCTTGAGGAAGCAAAAATCCGCCGGCAACCTCCCGAAAAAGAATTGAGCCGCCAGATTTGCCTGGTCGTTGGAGGGGCAAACGGCGTCGGGCGAGAGACGGCGCTTCTTGCGTCGACTCGTGGGGCGCACGTTGTCGTAGCCGACCGAGACTTTGAAGCTGCAAAGGCCGTTGCATCGGAGACGCAAAGAATTAGCGGCAAGGAAAGCGCCATCGCGGTGGCTATCGATATTCGTGACCGGGGATCCATTCGGAAAGCGCTTCTCGAAATCGTTGCTGCATTTGGTGGACTCGACATCATCGTTAACACCGCGGCTATTTTCCCTTCTTCGCCGGACGGGCAAATCAATGATGCTCAGTGGGGCCTAACTCTAGACATCAACGTTACCGCCAATCACCGCCTGCTCGAAGAAGCCTCGAAGATATTGCGCGAGCAGGATCTAACTGCGAGCGTCGTCCTGGTCAGTTCGGCCAACGCTGTCGTTCCGAAAAAGGGCAGCGAGGCGTACGACGTGAGTAAAGCGGCGGTAAGCCACCTCGTTCGTGAATTCGCGATTTCGCTCGCTCCGAAAGTCCGCGTGAATGGAATCAGCCCGGCAACGGTTGTGAAAGGTTCGACGATGTTTCCGCGGGATCGTGTGCTCGCATCGCTTGCCAAGTATTCGATACCGTTCGACGCTGGCGCCACAGATGAAGAGCTTCGCGGGGTTCTCGCGGAGTTCTACGCCAAGCGCACTTTGACTCATCAACCGATTGATCCGCAGGATTGCGCGGCAGCCATCCTGTTTCTCGCCGGCCCCCAATCGCGTTGCACGACGGGACATTTAATTCCCGTGGATGGCGGTTTAACGGAAGCGTTTCTTCGGTAAACCTCGGTTCTTCGCAGAAGGGGTTAGCATCGTTTGAAGGTAAGAAGATTTCATGGCCTTGGCGGCAAACCGGAAAGCTCTCGTCGCGATCGATTTGGGCGCGCAGAGCTGCCGTGTATCCCTGCTCCGCTGGAACCGGAATGAACCGGAGATTGATGTAGTGCATCGTTTTGCGAACGCGCCCATTTCGACACCGCGGGGATTGTGCTGGGATATTGACGCCATATTTGAGGGAGTCATCAAGGGATTGCACGCTTGTGCAGCTTGCGCCCCGGAAGGCATCGCATCGATTGCTGTCGATGGTTGGGCCGTCGATTACGTGCGATTGAACGGCAAGGGTGATCCAGTTGGTCTTCCCTTTTGCTACCGGGACTCGCGAACAGAGAAAGCCGAAAGCGAAGTGCATTCTCTCTTGCCTCCTGCTCGTCTTTATTCTTTAACGGGGATTCAAATTCTTCGAATAAATACCCTGTATCAGCTCTACGCCGACAAGCTCGCGGGCGGGGATCCGCACTTGCCGTGGGTAAATCTTCCCGAATTCATTACCTATCGTCTCAGCGGTAAACGTGTAAGCGAATACACCAATGCAACTCACACGGGACTCGTTGCTCTGGGAACTCATTCCTGGTGCCAGGAAATATTTCGCGAGCTCGGCTTAGATTTGGCTTCGGCACCTGAAATTATCGCCAGCGGTTCGGTACTTGGGCCAGTCTCCGCGGAACTTTTTCATTTCCCCGCGTTTCGTGAGACACGAGTCATCGTTCCGGCTTGCCACGATACCGCTTCGGCGATCGCCGCGATTCCTGCGGTTGGCGACGACTGGGCCTTTATTAGTTCCGGAACATGGTCTCTTGTCGGGACGGTTCTCGATGCGCCGTGCGTTGCGGGCGACGCGCAATCCTTGAACTTCACGAACCTTGGCGGCGTGGGTGGCAGAATCTGTTTTTTGAAAAACGTAAACGGCATGTGGCTGCTTCGCCAGTGCATAGATGAATGGGAGCGGCATGGCATCCGAATTTCCTTTCAAGAGCTACTCCTGCGGTGCGCCGGGTTGCCGGCCCCTGCGGCGCTGATCGACGTTGATGAACCCCAACTGATGCTTCCGGGGAATACGATCGACAAGATTAACGCGCAGCTTGAACGCCTCGGGCAGCCGGGGTTCACCCTGGACAATGGTTCGATCATCTCCCTCGCCAACCTGATTTTTCACAGCATGGCCGCCCGCTACGCCGAGGTGCTTGCAAGGATTGGTAAGATCACCGGCAAGAAACTCCGGCGCCTCTTCATCGTGGGTGGAGGTAATCAGAACGCACTGCTCAATCGCTTGACGGCTCAGCATACGGGTCTTGAAGTGATTCTTGGCTCCACGGAAAGCACCACCATCGGCAATTTCGCAGTGCAGATGGCGGCGATGGAGGAGTACGCGAGCCCGTCCACGGGCGTGACCGCCGCTTCCGTCGCGAAGTGGGCGGAACAAATGTCCGCGAGCTCGCTTGCGTTTTCGAGTGGCCGCGAAACGAATTAGCGGCGGATTAGCGTGCGCACACTAGCCTTGGAATGGAGACCTTGCCATGAACGATAAAGCGCTGGAGGCCGTATGGAAAGCACTCGATAAGTTCCATATCGAACTGCCTTCCTGGGGATTTGCCAACACCGGCACGCGCTTTGGAAAATTCATTCAGGGGGCGGCTGCGACTACTATTGAAGAAAAGTTTAGCGACGCCGCTCAAGTTCATGCAGTCACGGGATCGTGCCCGACGCTTGCACTTCATGTTCAGTGGGATTTGCCGAAAGGATTGGCGGATGTTCCTGAAGTCCAAAAGCTGGAAAAGCGCTTCGGCATTCGCGCCGGATCGATCAATCCGAATATCTTTCAAAACCAGGAATACAAATACGGCTCAGTTGGCAATCCGGATCCCGCCATCCGCCGAACAGCCATCCGGCACATCCTGGACTGTGTGGCGATCTCGGACGCGCTGGGTTCTCGGGACGTTTCGCCGTGGTTTGCGGACGGTTCCAACTATCCCGGCACGCAAAACATTCGAAAACGGATCGGCTATTTTGAAGAGGGCCTCCAGGAAATCCATGCCGCCTTGAAGCCCGGCCAACGATTGCTGCTGGAATACAAGCCGTTCGAGCCGGCTTTCTATCATACGGATATCGCCGATTGGGGAATGGCGGTTCTCCTGGCAAAAGGAGCCGGCCCCCAGGCCCTTGTGCTGGTCGATACCGGACATCACTATCAGGCTCAAAACATCGAGCAGATTGTTGCTTGGCTCCTCCATCGCAAAATGATCGGAGGGTTTCATTTCAATGACCGGCGCTACGCCGACGACGATCTGACCCTTGGTTCGATCGACCCCTACCAGATTTTCCGGATCTTTCACGAGATCAGAATGTTCGAGTGGGAGACGCAGACCAGCGCGGATATCGCATACATGGTAGATCAAAGTCACAACCTCAAGGGGAAGATCGAAGCCATGATTCAGACCGTGTGCACCGCTCAGGAACTCTACGCGCGTGCGGTACTCGTTGACCATGCGCGGCTTGCAGATCTCCAGCAGGAGTGCTCCCTGGTCGATGCGGAAGAGACCTTGCGCGGGGCATTCTGGACGGACGTCCGGCCCGCTATCCGGGAATGGAGAAAGACACGCGGCCTGCCAGAAGGTCCGCTGCAGGCGTTTCGCTCGAGCGGATACCTGGAACGAATCACGCGTGAGCGAAGCGAAAAAAATCGTGGCGCAACCGCCAGCTATGCCTAGCAAGCGCCTGGGATGCAGGACCTAAAGATTAAAGGAGTTATGGCACAGCAACCAGCGATCGGGGATGCACTATGCTCCAAAGTGTCTTAGAATTGTAGCTGCAAGGATGGGCGTGTAGCTCAGCTGGGAGAGCGCGTGCTTTGCAAGCATGAGGTCGCAGGTTCGATCCCTGTCACGTCCACCAAATTTCCCTGCTCTTGAAGCCAGCGCAGTTCCTTCAAAAATGCAGCTCACCACCTGGCGATTCCTTCCGTGGCGGCAACACTAGTAGGCCCTGATTCAATATGTATTGGGAGACGCTAAACCAGCGTTCCCTGGAGGACCTCGCGGAGTAGTTCCTGTTTTTGGCTGGTGAGTTTTCTGCCCTGCGCGGTCAGGTAGAACACGTCGATGGCCTTGTGTCCTTCCGTGTCGATCAGTGCGACTTCGATGTTGCATCCCAGGCGCGCCAGCGCCGAGCCGATCTCGTAGAGCAATCCCGGATGGTCCTGCGTAACGATTTCGAGCAGCGTGCTGTGCGCGGAAGATGAGTCGTCGAAGTTGATACGCGTTTCGACGGTGACTTTCGGCACGCGCGCGCGGCTGGCGCTTTCGCGGGCTTTCAAGAGCGGCTCCAGCGGGGCTTTTCCATTTACCACATCTGCGAGGCTCTTACGGAAGCGTTCGCTTTCGCCAGGGTTCAGTTCCAGTGTGCGATGCAGGTCGGCGAAGTGGAAAGTGTCCAGGACGACGCCGGCAGCGTTCGCGAAGGCGTCTGCTTTGTTGATGTTCATGCCCCAACCGGCCAGCACGCCGGAAATCGTCGCGAAGAGCGCCGGGCGGTCCGCGGTGAGGAGTGTCAGCGAGAAGCCATGGCGCGTTGCGAGAAGTTCCGTCTGCACGGGATCCGCGCCCAGCTTGCGGTAGAGCGCGAAGTGCGCGGCAATCTCCGCCGCGGAATGCACTGCCAGATAGCGGCGCGGAAAGCCTTCAAGGAAGCGCTCGATCTCTTCGATAGTGGCGTCGCCCGACTGGGCGCGCACGCGCTCGAGTAGCGAGCCCTCGTCTGGGGCGTGCAGGCGGTCGCGATCGAGCGTGCGGCTGAAGTGGTTGGAAGTTGCCACGAAAAGTTGCCACAACATTTCGGCTTTCCAAGGAGTGAGCGCTTCCGGGTTGACGGAGTGAATGTCCGCGTAAGTGAGCAGGCACAATCGTTGCAAACGCTCAAGAGTGGTGACGCACTGCGCGAAAGCGGAAACCGTGGCGGGATCGAAAATGTCCCTGCGCTGCACGGTGGCGGACATGTCCAGGTGATGCTCGATGAGGAAGCGCACTTCTTCTTTTTCTTCGGGCGAAAGTTGCAATCGCTTTGCGGCGCTGTCCAGGGCCGCGAGACTGCCGGTGATGTGATTCTCCACCGGCATGCCCTTGCCGACGTCGTGCAACAGAAGCGTCAGGATCAGCAAGTCCCGGCGCTCGGCGGTTTTCCAGAGCGGCACAAAATGCGCGCCGCGCTCGTCCGGAGGCTCGGCCAATTCCTGCAGGTGCTCGATGGTGCGCAAGGAATGTTCGTCGACGGTGTAGCGATGGTAAAAATCGCGCACCACCAGCGAGTCAATCAATCCGAATTCCGGAAGGACTTCCGTGAGCAGAGCGAGCCGTTGCATGGACCGCAAAGCCACGCCCGGATAATCGGAGCCCAGGATTTCGCGCAAGATGTTCCAGGAAATCTCGGTGTTTTTGGGAGGGAGCTCCGGATGCGTGAGGATATAGCCGATGCTACGTTCCGCTTCGCGGCTCAGCGGAGTGCCGGTGCGCGCCGCTTCGGCGAAGAGCGAATAGGTGATCGCGCGGTCAGAAAGGGAAGGGAGGTCCGAAACTTCCAACAACCCGTCGCGCACTGAAAAAAACTTACCGGGGTTCGGTTCCGTTTTGGCGGCGCGAGCGGCGTTGAAGAGGCGCTGGCGCAAGGTTAGCGGTACGGGAGCTTTTTGTTCGAGATAGCGCAAGAGCTGGCGATTTAGAGTACGCGCATGGCGAAAATACTGGCGCATCCACTCCGAGGGAGTACGCGTTACGCCGTCGCCTATGCCCAGGGCGCGTTGCGCAGCGGCGGCCTGCAGTTCATAGGTCAGCGTGTTGTCGTTCCGGCCATTGCTGTAGTGGAGAAAGCACCGGATAGCGCTGAGAAAATCGACAGCCGAAGCGGAAAGTTCTTCCTCCGCAGCGGTGATGTTGCGAATTCCTTTTTTTTCGTCAACGATTTGCCGCAGCCAGATGGTGGCCTGATAATCGCGCAGGCCACCGGGAGACTCCTTGACGTTCGGCTCAAGATGAAAAATCGTGTTTCCGTAGCGCGTCAATCGTTCCCTGGTGAGGCGATGAATTTGCGCCAGAAGGAAGGGGCGGGCTTGCTTCTCC
>Ga0075030_100003978_pt1 | contig 13392 bp, 13 predicted proteins | sample LitLauG_LLR_2012_FD_71393 | JGI IMG/M metagenome (GOLD analysis project Ga0075030, IMG submission 71393) | Freshwater sediment microbial communities from Pennsylvania, USA - Little Laurel Run_MetaG_LLR_2012 | ecosystem: Environmental > Aquatic > Freshwater > Creek > Sediment | place: USA... | reverse complement strand
GCCGTCGACCCCGCGCAGGATCAGCTTGCGGCTGGCGTCGTAGAACACCTGGCCGGGAACCGTGTAGAGGTGGATTCGAGTCTTGAACCCGCGTACCGTGCCCAAATCCAGGGGTAAGAAGTCGAAGAAGAGGGTTCGATCGGTCTCGGTGGCGAGCGAGATCATCTTGCCTTTCTGCTGTTCGGCCGTTTTCTGGAAAATGAACTGCAAATTCGTCGTCTTGCCGCCCAGGCCGGCGCCGTAATAGACGATCTTGCAGTTAATCTCGCGTGCTGCGAAGTTGATGAAACTCAAAAGGCTTCCTCAAAAAAATCACGCAGAACCACTCCCTCTGCGCGCAACCCATCATCGTCATAAGTGCACAATTCTGCACAGCCGGATCCAACCAATTTTTTATACCACAATGGGGGTACTGGCCGCAGGTTACCCAGGTTACCAAAGGGCCACGGGCTCAATCAGTTCCCGGTTCTCAGTTCCCAGTTCCCAGTCTTGGGCTCGAGACAAAAAAGGACCTCAGCCAGGCCAAAGTAGCGGGGATCGGGAAAACTGAGAACCGGGAACTGGAAACTACTTTGCGGTCGGCAGCGGATAGTATCCATGCTTGGCGTAGACCTTCACATCCTGGCGCCGGACGAGCACTTCGATCTCGCGGTAGCCTCCGACGGCCGACTTGGGCGTGTATCCCAGGGTGTACTGGTTGCGAGCGTCGCCGATGGCTCGGCTGTAGGCTTGCTCAATTCCGGCCCTGGCGGACTCGGCATAAACCGTCCCGCCACCAGTGGCGTTCACGTATTTCGAGAGGATGTTGCCCGTGCCGATCGGCTCGAACCCGATTTTGTCCATTCCCAGGCCGGGCAGGTGGATCTTCTGCAGTTTTCCATACCCCGGGAGCGCCGCGCCATCCACGCCCACGGCGTAGACAATGATGTTCTGAGTCAAGAGAACTTTCAGGGTGTCGGCGTAGCTGGCGATGCTGCCGCGCTCGCGTCCGTCGCTGATCACGAAGATGATTTTCCGCCGCGTGCGGTCGCGCTTGGTGAGATCGCGGGCTGCCTGCAGAATGGCGTCGTTGATCACCCGTGCCTGTTTGGGCGGGGTACTCACCGGGGTCACGGGAGAGTCAATCGGACGGCCATTAATGATTGGCCCCTGCGGGCCGAGTGGTCCGTCGGTGACCGGCACGCCGTTGTTCGCGCCGTTGTAGGTCTTGATCTGATTCAGGACGGCGGTGAATCTTTGCCCAACGGCGCCGAAATCCGCAACCTGGCTCACCGTGCTGCTGTAAGTGTAGATCGAGACTTCATCGTACTGGCTGAACGCCCCCTGCAAGGCCGGCAAAGTCTCTTGCACCCGCTTCACGCCAATATCGGGCATTCCCAAATCAAAGATCACGGCTGCGGAAAGCGAGAAAGGATCGCTGGTAAAGAATTTCAACTCCTGTTTTTTGCCATTCTCCAGGACCGAAAAGTCCTTGGGCAGCAATCCATTGAGGGGGCGGCCGCTTCCGTCCTTTACACTCACCGGCAGGAGCACGAAGTTGACAATCTTGGAGACCTTGTAGAGATCCTCGCTCGTTTCCAGATCCCGCGGTACGCTGCCTTCGGGCACCGTCACGATCGGCGGCATCTTGGGAGGTGCGGTCGTCTGGTCGGTGGTCTCGCGCGGACGTTCGCTGGAGGTAGGCACGGGCTGCGAAGCGGGAACCGAGTTCGGTTCACCCGGCGGCGCGGTATCGGGCGTCGAGTCTTGAGCTCCAGGCCTCGGACTGGGCGGCGCGGGCGGTGGCACCGGGCGAGTCGCCGACGGTGCATCCGGAATATCCTGCGGTTTTTCCTGCGCCCATCCCGCTGCCAGCAGGAACATCAACGCCACAGCCATCAACCCGCTGGTTTTCCTGGTCATCCCGGAATTCCTTACCTTTCTTGCCGAAGTCAGCCCGACTAGCCCGCGAAACTCGTCCCGCCAGTAATTGAGATGCCTGCTCCGCCGCCTTTGGTGCATCTAACCTCTACAGGATAGACTAGCAAAGTTCCGGATAAAAACCCTCATGCCCAAACTACAGCTAACGCCGCGACTGGCAGCCGGTTTGCTCGCCGTGACCCTCGGTCTGACGCTTTCCGCCGTCGCGCAGAATCCATCCACCCCACTTCCTGCCCCCGGCGACCAGTCCCAGAGTCAGGAACAGCCTTTGGAGACGCTCAAGGTCAACGTCGAGGTGGTGCAATTGTTTTTCAACGTGAAAGACAAGCACGGCGCGCTGATCCCCAGCCTCACCAAGACCGACTTCGACATCTTCGAAGACGGCAAGCCCCAGACCATCAAGTATTTCAAGGCGGAATCCGATCTGCCTCTGACCCTCGGCATCATGATCGATTCCAGCGGCAGCCAGCGGCGCGTCCTGGAGATGGAAAAGGAAGTGGGCGCCTCGTTTTTGGAGAACATCCTGCGTCCTAAAGACGAAGCCTTCGTCATCAGCTTCGACGTTGACATCAATCTGCTGCAGGATTTCACCAATTCTGTCAGCCGCCTGCGCAAAGCGCTCAATTCCGCCACCATCAACGCGGGAGGCGGGATCGGTTGCGCCCAGGGACCGATTGGCCCGCAAGGGCCGATTCCGTGCTCTTCCAGCGGGCCGCGCGGGACGGCGCTCTACGATGCGGTGTACCTGGCCTCGCACGATGAACTGGGCAAAGAGGTGGGACGCAAAGCCATGATCCTGCTGACCGACGGCGAGGACCAGGGCAGCCGCCTCAAGATCAAAGACGCGATTGAAGCGGCTCAAAAAGCCGACGCCATCTGTTACGTGCTGCTGATCGCCGATCGCGGCTTCTACGGTTTTGGCGGCTACAGCGGCGACTCGGCCATGAAAAAGCTTACCGCGGAGACCGGCGGCCGCGTCATCGAAGTCGGCAACAAGATCGACAAACTTCGCCAGGCATTCGAGCAGATCTCGCAGGAACTCCGCAGCCAGTACAACATCGGCTACACACCCACCAATGCCACCCGCGACGGCTCTTTCCGCAAAGTCGAGATCAAGCCGCACCAGACCGAATACAAGATCCAGGCGCGCAGCGGCTACTACGCCATGCCGCGGCGGGAAGATTAGCTGGAGGAGGGACGGGCGCCCTCGCCCGTCGAACTCTAGAAATCAGTCTGCTCCGGCGATCGCCAATTTACCGGGAGTCCGCCGCAATCTGGCCGCGATTGCCGCTACCAGCAGGACGATGATTCCCACCTGCATCCCGATTCCCGCGAAGACGGCCCCGGAAGTGGGCCAGCCGGAGGTTCCCAGCTCAAGTGCTCCGGCCGGAGTGAGCAGCGAATAAACGGCGCGGCCCTGACGCACCGACGAAACGCCGACAACAGCGCTCAGGACCCCCGCAGCCACGTAGTACAGACCGGCGTACAGAAGCCCCTTCAACACGGGTGCCCGCATGTGGGTCAGCCGGCACCACTGAATGAACATGATGTCTCTGGTGATGTAGATCGCCACCACCAGGGATTGCACGAGGCTCTTCACCAGCACTTCGCGTTCGAAGCCCACATGGTTCTTCCACGCGAACATTCCCCACACCAGGAACCCGTATCCCACCGCGGACGACAACGCGAGCCAAGGCCAAGGCAGTCCGTCCTCGGCCAGCCACGACGCCACTCCGCTGCGTGTGCGCCACCAGATTTTCAGCCTCTCATATGGGGTAATCATGGCCAGGCCCATGGCAAACAGAAAAAAACCATTCACGAACACCATGAAGCTGGCAAAGTTCTGTGCATGCAAATTGACCCATCCTGGCGGGTAGAACAACGCGTAGGCTGTGAAGTTCAGATACCCGACACATCCGACTGCCTCCCAACGAGACAGCGGTTTGGCCTGGTCGAAGTCCTTCTTCAGGGTTCGAAGGATCATAGTCACCAACCAAGGGCCAAAGGTTGCATAGAGCAGCAAACTCATGGCTAACCAGGGGACCCTCTCACCGAAGATCGTGGGCGGTACCCATCGCAGTTCATCTCCGAGCAACACGATCAGCCCGGTCAAAGGGCTGAAGGCGGCTACTCCCGGGAAGCCCGATCCAGCCATCTGAGTCACTAGACCGAAACCTGCGTAAATACCAAAGGTTCCAATCAATCCCACGCCGCGACTCCGGCTCTCAAACAAGCTGGAAAGCCAGAGACCGGTCAGGCCGATGAACAGTGCACCCGAAACGATGAGCGCGTAGCCACAGAGAACATTCCTCAATCCCATGTGACCCAGCAGGCCGGCCACCACCGTGATCGGCAGGCAACAGGCCACGATGAAATAAGCGACGACCGGTTCGCCCAGCAACTTCCCCACCAGCAGTTCACCCGAACTCAACCGGGTAGCCCGCTGAAAATCCCACGTCTTCCGTTCCCGTTCTCTGGAAATGGATTGCGCGCACGAAAGCAGAGACCAGAAAGTCAGAACCGCCAATTGTGCATACAACAACGTCGAATAAAAACTTCTCCACACGACCGCGGGGCTTTCCCGCTCCAAGCGCTCCAGTAGTTCTGGCCTTACCTCACCAACATGTGTGGAGCGATTGCGCAATGCTTCCACTTCGGCTTGTCGTGAGCCCCAGCAACCCAGCCAGACAAGCAAGCAGATCGCAGTCACGACCGCCGCTATCGTGAGCGCCCGGGTGGTGCGCAATTCAGCACGAAGGTGGCGCACGAACTCGGGATTCTTCCAGAATCGCATGGTCACATCACCTCGTGAGAAGAGAGCTTCATGTACATCTCCTCTACGGTCTGCCGGACTTCCCGGAACGACAGGACTCGAACCCCGTTCGAAACCAGTGCCACCAGGGCTTGCGACAGCTCATCGTCTGAGCCGGAAAAACGGAACTCACCTTTGGTTGCGTTCAGCCTTGCCTCCGTCACGCTGGCGATTCCTGACAGAAGGGCTTGAACCTGCGCCAAACCGTCGCCCCGCCATTCCAGGCGAATCGTGCGTATTTGCGTTCCGGCGGAGATGACCTCCTCGATCCGGCCGCTGCGGACCAACCTCCCTTTCTCCATAATGCCGATCGAAGTGCAGAACCCCTCCAATTCCGTCAGAATGTGCGACGAGATCAGTAGCGTGGCGCCTTCATCGCGCACCGTTTTCAGGAGGCCTCGCAGTTCGATCCGCGCTTTCGGATCAAGACCCGAAGCGGGTTCGTCGAGAACCAGCACCTTCGGGCGATGGATCATCGCTCGCGCAATTCCCATCCGTTGCTTCATCCCGCGAGAAAGGCCGTGAATCAGCGAGTCCTTTTTGACCTCCAGCCCCGCTTGCGCGATCACTTCCGGAACTCGCTTCGAAATTTCCGCCTCCGACATTTTGTAGGCATGCCCGAAATAGTCGAGATACTCCCACACCTTCAGGTCGTCATACACTGAAAAGAAATCCGAAAGGTATCCGATATGCTCCCGTGCCTTTTCCGGCTCATGGAGAACGTCGACTTCACCGATCCGTACTTCGCCTTGCGTGGGTTCCAGCAGTCCACAGACAATGCGGATGGTGGTCGTTTTGCCGGCTCCGTTGGGCCCGATGAGGCCGTAAATCTCGCCCGCCGGAATCGTAACTGTGAGGTCATCCACAGCAACTAAGTCATCAAATTCCTTGCGCAGATTCGTAAGTTGAATCATCGGCCAGGGTTCTCTCCAGTCCCGGGCATCTTAGGCGATTTCAGGAGCGGGAGCCAGAGAAGATTCGCATCTGCGTACATGCAACGGCCCACGCGCCTGCCGGGGTGCGTGGGCCACTCACGTTCAATGCTGAGTTAACCCCTCTCAGCGCCGGCCCCAATCGCGGTCGCGGCGATCGCGGTTCAAGTCGCGATACTCGCGCCGCAACTCATCCCGCTCGTGCCGGGCCGCCGCGTAGTTCCCGCAGGAGAGATCGCGCTGCAGTTCCCAGCGATCGTGGGCAATCTTCGCCTCATCGCGCCGCATGTCGCGCCGGTCCCGCCAGTAGCCATCCTCGGCAAACATTGTTCCAGCACCCAGTCCAATCAGCAGTAGCACCCCAGCTATCATGCGTTTCATATTCTGTCCTCCTTTTCGATCCCCGGAGTCTCGCTGCCCGGGAACCGCTTCTACCGCTTGCAAACCCCTCGCCTGAACTCAAGTTGCGCCGCGCCCATTCCCAAAATTGCCTCGGTGCGGGCAACCATTCGCGGACACTGCACATCTTCGCAACGTTCGTAAACTCCCGCACCGTTCTATGAATTGTGATCCGGAGCGGAGCGAGGGATCTGTAGTGTGCGAGAGGGTGGGGGATTCTTGGGCCCGAATCCAGATGATTTACCGTTTCTCTTTTGGCCGATTCTTGACTGGGATCACGAACTTCAATCCCGACCAGACATCCGTAACCGCGCAAACCTTGATATCCACCAGGCCCGCCGCGATTCCGATCTGACGAATCACGTCTTCGGTCAGGTCGGTGGCGACGCCGGAACTCTTTTTCGGCCAGGAAATCCAAAGCATCCCCGCCGGCGCCAATGCCTTCGCTGCTGGCCTCAAGTGGCGCTTCAGTTCCGCAACCGATTTAGAAAAAAGGAAGATGAAGTTAAGAGGGCCACTGGTGTGTTTCACAATCCGGCAGCGGGCGAGCGCGTCGTGAAGTTCGCTTCGGACTGCATCCGGAACACCCAGCAGGGCAACGCGGAAATCGTCTTTGATGCCCAGCTTCTTTGCGAGAGGAGTTCCCGAGTATCCAGGCATAGATTCTTGTTGGCGCAACGGCTAAAGCCGGAACCATCTTCAGTGACTTGCCGCATGCCTGAAGGCATACCCTGATACGAAGCGAGACTGTTCCGGCACACTGCGAGGCCCGTGCTTTCCCAAAAAGCGATTCCTGGAACCAGTACTGCCACTAGCGACTGACTACCCCGAGTGACTACTGGCTACCGGCTACTGCTTAGGAGCGTAGTATCCCTTGCGGGTCCGCACGCGCAGGCCTTTTGCCTGGGTCGAGATTTCGATGGTACGGAAGCGGCCATCGGCGGCAAAGTCAGCGGGCTTGTAGGCCATCGCGTATTGGCTGCGCAATTCATCCTGGATGGAGGTGAACGCATCCGACACATCGCGAATCTGGAAGGGGAAAAACGCGCGCCCGCCCGTGGCATCCGCGATGCGTTCCAGCACCTTATCGCCCTTACCCTTCATGCCGCTGATGTTGGTGCTGATGGTGTAAACGATCACGTCCGCGCGTTGCGCCATTTCGATGGCTTCCTCGCGGGTCACGTGGCTCAGGTTGTCGTCGCCGTCGCTGAGCAGGATGATCGCCCGCCGCACCGAGCTCACCTGCTCCTCCTTGATCAGTTTGTCGCGGCAAGCAAAGTAAAGCGCGTCATACATGGCCGTGCCGCCGCCCGCACGTAACGCCCGCACGCCCTTCGACAGGTCCTCGGTGTGATCTGTGAAATCCTGCGTGACTTCCGGCGTAGCATCGAAGCCCACCACAAACGCCTTATCGTAGCGCGGACGGATGATGGAATTCAGAAACTCGATGGCCGCTTCCTGCTCGAACTTGAAGCGGTCGCGCACGGAATTGCTCGCATCAATCAGAAGGCCAACCTGCAGGGGAAGATCGGTTTCACTGCGGAAGCTGCGAATTTGCGCGGCCGGCTTGCGATCGTCAACGACGTTGAAGTCGTTCTTTTTCAGGTCTTTGATGTAGCGGCCGTGTTTGTCGGTCACCGTGAAGATGACGCGCACTTCGTTCACCGGCACTCTGATGGTGGTGACGGCCTCGTCGGTGTCATGGGCCTTTGGGGGATCTTCCAAGCGCGGCGAAGGCGGTGTTGGCTGCGTGGGTGGCGTTGCCGCTGGAGAAGACTGTGCTGGGGGCGCCGCCGGACTCGTGCCAGGCGCAGGTGTCTGCGAATTCTCGCCGCTGCCAGACTTCGAATCCGGTGCCGGAGCGGGCTTGGTTTCGGTGGGCGCCGGCTGTTTGGCAGGCGCATTCTGTTGCGCGCTCGCCGAGGGCGCGGACGGAAGCGAATTGGGGTCGGCAGTCTGGCCGAAGGTAACGGCCGACAGGGTCACCAACCCGCTAACGAAGAAAAGAAAACCACGGGATCTCATCAGGATTGCTTTCATTATATCCGCAGCGCACTCCGCCGCCGAGTCCCGGTCGTAACCAGAGGGCGGCGAGATGAACCCAGCCCCAGAGGGCGATCGACCTTAGCCCCGTGCTAGAAGTTGTGCGTGAGAATTCACTCGTCCCTCCGCCACTTGCCTCGTCTTTCCCACGTTTCCCGGCGCTGAAGCGCCGGGCTATTTGGCAGACGCCCCTCCGGGGCTTTGCATGAGTCATCTTTGGTCCACCGGATTGCTCGAAAACGAGTTCTCACGCACACACTTCAGGGCCGGGAATCGTGCCAGAAAACAGGTTCAATCCCCGGAGGGACGACCCAAACTCGCGCGTTCCAGCTGAGCTAACAAATCTTCCAACTCGTGCGGCAATTCCCGCCAGAAACTCAACTGCTCTCCTGTCCGCGGATGCACCAACTCCAGCTTCGCCGAATGCAGGAAATTCCGGTCGAGCGCGAGCGAGGCCGGAGCGCCCGCCGCCCGCCGCTTGCCTGACTCGGTTCGCAGCTCTGCCGGCGCACCGTACAGCGCGTCGCCCACCACCGGATGCCCCAGCGACGACATGTGCACGCGAATCTGATGCGTCCGCCCGGTTTCAATCTTGACCTCGAGCAACGCAAACTTGCCATAAGGAGAATCAATCTTCCGCGTTACCACATAGTGTGTGACCGCGTCGCGTCCGCCCGCACCTCGCGTCGTCATACGAGTGCGGCGCTGCGTGTGACGGCTAATTGCGCTTTGAATCGTGCCTCGCTCTTTTTTCGGCCAGCCATGCACCAGCGCCAAATACGTCTTGTGCACCTCCCGCCCGGAAAACTGCCTTGCTAACTTGCGGTGAGCTTCGTCATTCTTTGCGACCACCATCAGGCCGCTGGTCGCCCGATCCAGGCGGTGCACAATCCCCGGCCGCAACTCTCCGCCTACGCCCGACAGCGCGCCAAAATGGTGCAGCAGCGCATTCACCAGCGTGCCCCGGTTGCGGGCATCGTCGGTTGCGCCAGCACCCGCGTGCACCATCATACCCGCCGGCTTGTTGACGATCGCCAGATCGTCGTCTTCGTAAACAATATCGAGCGGAATCTCCTCCGCCATCGCGCGCAGAGGCGGTGCCAGCGGAGGCCGGGTCACGGTGATTTCTTCGCCGCCCTGCAACCGCAGCGACGCCTTCGCGGCCGCATTGTTGACGAGCACTTCGCCCTGCGCGATCAATTGCTGAAGGCGCGAGCGGCTCACGCCGGTCAAGTTCGCGGCAAGAAATTGGTCAAGCCGCTGGCCGGAGTCGTCAGAAGAGACAGCAAGAGTCAGGGGGAAGTGGAGCATTCAGCACTCAGCATTCAGCATTCAGGGGGCAGAGCGCAAGAGCAGAATGAGCTGTGCTGAAAATCCGACCATGCTGGGCGGGGGCGCCCGGCGCTCCATCGATCAGTTGTTCTGCATGCTGAGTGCGGAGTGCTGAGTACCGCTCTTCAAATACCAGATCAGCCCGCCGCCAATCACCAGCAAGATCGAGATCAGCTGGGTCCCGGTCATGAGGCCGTTGAACACTTCGCCGCGTCCCGGATCATCACGCAGGAACTCGATAAAGAAGCGCTCAATTCCGTACAAAATCATAAAGCTGCCGAACACCTGTCCATCGAATTTCTTGCGTCCGAGCAACCAGGTAAGAACAAGGAAGTTGAAGAACTCGGCGGCCGCTTCAATCAGCTGCGTCGGCTCGATTCGCACGCCCAACGGAGTTCCACTCACGGCCTTCGCCAGCGGATCGGTGAACGTCACGCCCCAGAAATGACTGGTCGGCTTGCCATAGCAGCATCCGGCGGAAAAGCATCCGAAGCGGCCAAGGACGTGTCCGAACGCTAGCCCGGGCGCGAACCCATCGACCGTGCGCAAAGGGGGCATATGGTGCCGGCGCACGTACCAGACCGCCATAATGAAGGCGGCAATCAGGCCACCGGAAAAGACTCCTCCGGCCTGTAACGTATTCAGACTAAAGATCTCCCGCCAATTGTTGGCGTAAGTGCTCCAGTCGTTGATCACATAGAGAACCTTCGCGCCCACAATCCCCGCCAGGACCACCAGGATGCCCAGGTTCCAGGCATCGTCGCCGTTCACACCTTGCTTTTCGGAATTGCGCACGCTGATCCAGAGTCCGATCAGCACCCCGGAAGCAACCAGAAATCCGTAGGTGGGCAGGTAGAAACTGCCAATATGAAACAGGCGCGGGTACACGTTAGTTTAGATGCTCCAGTTGAAGGCGAAGTGACGAGAAGAGTCTAGCAGGAGTTCTCAGTTCCCGGTTCTCAGTTCTCAGAACCCAACATCTGGGAACCGAGAACTGGGAACCGAGAACTGAAGTGAAAAAGCCGACCCACTTGGCCGTGTGGTGGGCCGAGAATGAACCCGTCGTAAGACGTTGGGAACCCGCCGTGACCCATTAGGCCTTTCCGCATGGCGGAACATGGCACACAAGATCCCGAGTCGAGCCCCCGTTCATTCGGTGTTGGTTCAAAAATCGGTGACCACCATCACGAACCCGGCAGGCCGGCTTTCCACCTTCGATGCTAGGAAACGCAGAAGAGATTCGCAAGAGGGAAAGCACAAAATAGTTGGCAGGAGTTTTGCTACCAGATGGCGGCGGGAGGTTGAACGGCAGGTTACGAAGGACGTCAGCCCGAGCGCCGGGTATCTTGCAAAACCTCGTCGAGTGCGCTTGCCAACTGGTGCGCACGCTTGGTGAGCTCCGGCTTCGGACTTTCCAGTCGCCGTTTCAGCAGATGATATTCATCGGCAATATTCAGGGCCGCGAGCACCGCCAGCCGCACCGAATCCACGGTCGAGGTCTGCTCGGAAACCGCGCGCATCTTTCCGTCCACGTATTCCGCCAGCTTCAGAATGTAGTCGGCGTCCGAACCGCGCAGGTTATAGACCTGGTCGAAGATCTCAACCCGCACGTTGCCATTGGCAGGATCGGTGGTTGGCGGTTGTTTGGTGGCGGTTGCCATGTCACTCCTTGGCGGTCAGCTGTCAGCTTTCAGTTCTCAGCGAACCAATCCACTGAGAGCTGAGAGCTCATCTCAACTGGCCGCTTGCTCGTGAGCCAGGTCGTCCATTTGCCCGAGCATCTTCTCCACGCGCCCGCGAATGTCCTGCCGTTCCTTGCGCAGTTGCACCAGTTCGCGGCGCATGGCGGCATTCTCTTCCTCGCGTTCTTCCAGTTGCTCGCGCAGCCGCTTCACGTCGCGCTCCGCGGCCGCCCGCGCCTCCTTGGCGGCTTTATACAACTCAATGGTGCGATAAACTTTCTCTTCCAGAGCCTGAAAATCTTCAGCAGGAACCTGCCCTGTCACCTCTTCCACCTCTTTAACGGACATGAACTCGACTCGCTTTCAGCGGAAATGTGCTGGTGTGAGGCGAGTATAGCGCAGTTGGCTGTGGAATTTACCAGAAGACGCGTCCCAAACGGTTCTGCGAAGGGTACAGCTTATTCTGTCTTCCCCTGTGCCCTTCTGTGTTCTCTGTGGTTGGATCTTCGTCCTTCGCGAGGTTTCCTACGCGCGCGCCAGTTTCTCCAGTCGCTGTGCCGCCTCATCCAGCGTCTCGGGCCGCTTGCAGAAGGCGAATCGCACCTGTTGGGATCCGTCCTTCGGATGCTTGTAAAAACTCGACCCCGGCACGCACGCAATCCCAATCTCCCGCACCAGGTATCCCGCGAACTCGACGTCGTTCTTATACCCGAACGCGCCGATGTCGGTCATCACGTAATACGCTCCCTGCGGGCGATAGCAGCGGAACCCGGCCCGTTCGAGTGCCGGAATCAGGTGGTCGCGCCGGGCACGATACTTATCCGCCAGATCGCGATAGTAGGTAGCAGGCAAGCTGAGCGCCACCGCCCCAGCTTCCTGCAAGGGTGCAGGAGCCCCGACGGTAAGAAAGTCGTGCACTTTGCGGATGGCATTCGTGATCGCCGGAGGCGCCACCGCCCATCCCACCCGCCATCCCGTGACGCTGTAGCTTTTGGAAAGACCGTTGATGGTGATCGTCCGGTCGCGCATCCCCTCCAACCGAGCGATCGAAATATGCTGAGTGCCATCGTACAAAATATGCTCGTAAATCTCGTCGGTAATGGCCAGCACGTTGTACTCGACACACAAGTCGCGAATCAGTTCCAGTTCCTTCCGGGTGAACACCTTGCCGGTAGGGTTGTTGGGCGTGTTCAGGATGATTGCCTTGGTATGATGCTGGACGGCCTCGCGCAACTCCTGCTCATCGAAAGTCCAATGGCTCTCTGCCGTCTGCGGAGGCCGCAAGCTGACGAACCGAGGCCTCGCGCCGCTCAGGATCGAATCCGGGCCGTAGTTTTCATAGAACGGCTCGAACACGACTACCTCGTCGCCCTTGTTGCAGACCGCCAGCAGCGTCGCGATCATGGCCTCGGTCGAGCCGCAGCACACCACAATCTCTTTTTCCGGATCGACGTGAATCCCCTGCCATTCCTGCATCTGCCGGGCAATGGCATCGCGCAGATTCTTCGCGCCCCAGGTGATGGCGTACTGGTTCACATCTTCGGCGATGGCCTGCTGCGCCGCCCGCTTGATCTCCGCCGGAGCCGAAAAATCCGGAAACCCCTGCGCCAGATTGATCGCCCCATACTGCATCGCCTGCCGAGTCATCTCGCGAATGACCGACTCGGTAAAATGCTCAACCTTGTCGCTGAGATAGTGCTTGGGAAGGGCAGAAACTTGTGTCATGGAAAGTAAGGCTAGCACAGGAAATGCTCACGTTGGGATGGACAGTAGCGGGCGAATTTGCGAAACCCTTAACCACGAAGGGCACGAAGGTACACGAAGGAAATACTTGAGACGAAAAGCCTTCGTGATCCTTCGTGCCCTTTGTGGTTATGCTTTCTCGCCGGTTCGATTAGAGTCACCCTTGACCGGGATAGTCCAATCGATTGACCATAGTGTGGTATAATGACCACCGATAGGATAAAGAAGAAAGCTATGCAGGAAGTTGCCATCTCCGAGTTCAAAGCCAAGTGCCTTGCACTGCTGGAACAGGTACGCGCGACGAAAAAGCCGATTCGAATTACCCGGTTTGGCAAGCCGGTGGCCGAAGTCGTTCCGGCAACCGTGGTCATGGATCGCGAAGCTTGGTTTGAGTCTATGAAGGATACATTCGAGATTCTCGGGGACATTGTTTCTCCCGCTAACGATGAGGACGAGTGGGAGGTTCTGCGCGATTGAAACTTCTTCTCGACACCCACATCTGGCTCTGGCGGTTTCGCGAGCCCAGTCG
>Ga0075030_100003975_pt1 | contig 13398 bp, 14 predicted proteins | sample LitLauG_LLR_2012_FD_71393 | JGI IMG/M metagenome (GOLD analysis project Ga0075030, IMG submission 71393) | Freshwater sediment microbial communities from Pennsylvania, USA - Little Laurel Run_MetaG_LLR_2012 | ecosystem: Environmental > Aquatic > Freshwater > Creek > Sediment | place: USA... | reverse complement strand
TGGAAGAGATCATTTTGCTTCGGCAGCGCGGGCCAGTTCCCGCCAAGTGATCAGCTTAATTTTCTTTTGAGCCAGAATCTCCCGGAACTGGTCACTTGTGAAAAAATCGTAGTCGCGCTGCCTCCAGGCCGAACCCCATGTGGAGCGTTCCCTGGTGGCGGCGCGCAGTTCGTCATCGTCGTAACCGGGATGGATAACGAACTCCGTCACGCCGGGTTTCAGGTTCTTCAACGCAGTGAGGTAAAACTCCGCCCATTTTTCCGGTGGAATTTCCGGTTCAATCGTAACTGTATGGTCCAACACTATATCGCTCGGACCCAAGCTCGCCTGCAAATATGGGTGGTCGGCGAACCAATCTCTGGTAACAAAAACCGGCAGCCTGTACTCGTGAGCCACCCGCAGCATAGCGTCGAAAAGTTCCTTGCCGTTCATGATCAACCGGTACTGGTGCGAATCGAGGTGCGTGGGACGAACGCCCATCGCGAGCGCGCGCTCGATCTGGGCGCGCAGTTCGATCTCGACCTCCTTGGGGTCGATGTGCTCGCCCTCTTTCCACTCGTGATGGAAATATCCGTTTTGATCCACCAGGCTCGGTACCTTGTCCGCGGGCGCCACGGGACCCCAGCGGTAATAAACTCGTTCGCTCGTCAACGTGAGGTGCAGGCCAAAATCTGCCTCTGGATGGGATTTAGCATAGTCGGCTATCTCGGGAAACCATGGGCAGGGCACCATCAGGCTCGCCGAATTGATCGTCCCGCCTTGAAGAGCTTTGAGGGCAGCAGCATTCACCGAGTGGGTTTCGCCCAGATCGTCCGCATGGACAATGAGGAGCTTTGTGCCGGGAGGGTATCCCAGCCGCTCCACCAGAGTTTGCGCAAAGATCCTGGCCGGGAAAGTGGACAACAGGGAGCCGAGCAACAGTACTCGCAGGATCAACGAAGGAGTCATTGTCGACTAGTAAACCACAGCCCGAGCCTTCTTCATTGTGTACCGCCCCTTTCCCGACACTGCCACTCTCGGAACGCCTGACCCAGCCGGAACCTGCAATCCTGTGGAGCCCCTCCTTAGCCGTTGTCCACTAGCGTTAACGGGCCTTACACTCCGTCGAAAGTTGTTGCGTAACCCATTTGGAATCAATCGGCGCTAGAAATGGACTTTCATCCCTATGGGTGGGCCGCAGGCGCATGCAAACTCAAAACCCCCGCAGCGGAGGTCATTGAGTGTAACCGAGATTTTTCAAACAACGACATCCTCAAAGAGGCTGAGCGCACTCCCGAACCGCTAGGCCGGGTTCCTTCTCGCTTGTGCGCACGAAGCGAGCATTTCTCGCGACAACTTCGAGAGTCTCGTCGTGAAATGTGATCATCCAGTGGCGGAATCGCTTCATGTAAGTCTCCGAGTGCATGCTGAGTGTGCGCGAAAGTGCTTGACACCGCTGACATTGTTAGAGAGGCGATGTTACGCCAACCATTGGGATAGTTTCGGCTTAGCCGCGACTTCATTGCCGATCCAGCAAGTCGATCATGGGCTGCTGGCTCGCACGAATGAACCCAGAGCGTGGTCGGTCGAGATCGATGATTACGGCAAGAACCAGCGTGATGGAAAGTGCCAGCACGAACATGGATAAGATATTGCGACGTCCGTTCACGCCGAACGTGTATCCGACGAGGAAAATTGACAGCAAACCGACCACGGCGTTTACATAGATCACACTCTCGGGCACGTGATTTTGGAGTGCCATCCAGCGTGCTCTTTCCAGATCAATGGCTTCGTTCAACGAGTGCACTAGCGATCCCGCTTTCACCTCGTTCGGATCTTGTTGCGCGTAGGTCACCGCCCGAGTCCAGAATTCCTTCTGCAGATGCGCGGTTTGTGTCTTCAAACTTTCGAGCCGTGCGAGATCGTTGCCCGCAGTGCCGTACTGAATCCGGACATTGACGTACTGGCGAAGAAGACTCGCGATCTCGGGGCCTTCCGGCGCGGGGAGGAGTTGCGCACGAAGCAAGGATGTGTTGATGGCGTTGGCCTCGCCCAACAGTAGTTGTTGGCGGACATCGAACCGAGACACGGCCATCGACATGGTGAATCCCATCAGGAGTGCGAGAACGCCGAGCACAGCCGCTTCAACAGTAGAAATCTGGGACTTGGTGTCGGCGGAGGTTCTGGCTTGAACCTTGCTTCCCAGACAGAAGCCCAACTCGGTAGCGGCCAGCGTCAACGCGAAAAAGGCAACCTGAATGATGACCTCGTGCGTTCCGTAAAGCAAACCCTCGTTCACAAACTTCTCCCTCAAAGACTCTGAGCCTCACGGGTCCACGTCGAAAAATGCTCAGCACAAAAAAGCCAGCAGTCCGAACGTAAGTCGTCTGGCTCGCTGGGATTGTACCCAGATCACGGGCCAAACCGGAAGTCACTGTTGAAAACAGGCCTTACGCTCATCTTCCCTTCGGGCAGGCGTTTTGAGCGATGTTCAACAACAGACACCCGTTCTCAACCCTGCGAGGGCGAGCACGGCACAAAAGTAACCAAACGTCGGTGATTTGCATCGTTTAACAAGGACAAGAGAAACTAGATCTCGAGTTAAGTTCGACCTCCCCTCAGAACGCGATAAGCATTTCTTAATCCCCCTTTAAGTCTTGCGTGACAGCTAACGCCTCATGGAGAACACTGCGATATGCCTCCTAGTGAACGGCGAAAAATGAGTCCTGCGATATTGTTTGCGAGTTCTCTGATTCTGATTTGTGCCACTATCCTCTGGCCTGCAGGCGCAATCGGCCAAAGCATGAGTGTCGTGGCTGTGGGGCCGACCCTCGTGGACTTTGGCCCCCAGGTTTCCGCTACGACAAGCGAGAAGCGGGTGATCCTAATGGCCAATGCCGGATCGGACGCTTTGCCTATCACAAGAATCGCTCTAAGGGGTGATTTTGTGGTCATGCACGATTGCCCCAGTGTGCTTCCGGCTGGAGAAGAATGCAGGATATGGGTGTCATTCAAGCCTTCAGGAGAGGGAGCTCGTGCGGGTCAGCTGACCATCACTGACGAGGCCGGGACTCAGAAAGTCGCCTTGCTCGGGACTGGAACGCCTGTGCTTGAAGCATCACAAAAATAGACTCCTATTTCTCCTTAAGGCAAAGACCGAACAGGAATTTGTGGAAGGGAGTGCAAGCATTGGTGAGAAGTTATTGGCGAATGAGGCCGCGCGAATCATCTCCCCGTGCGCGCTCTACTCGAATTCCAGCATGACGATTTCGGGATTGGAACCGAGGCGGAGCGGCGGTCCCCAGGTCCCGGCGCCGCTCGAGGTGAAGACCTGCATGCGCCCGATTCGGCTCAGGCCGTAGACGAACTGGCGGTAGATTCGGCGAGCCATCCAGCTCCAGGGAATGAACTGGCCCAGATGGGTGTGTCCGGAGAGCTGCAAAGAAAAGCCGAGCGCTTCGGCGGTGGCGGGATCGTCGGGGGCGTGGGTCAGCAGGATGCTGGCGCGCTTGCGGTCGAGCGGGACGCTCCGCATCACGGAGGCGAGTCCTCCATTGGTAGCGGCATCGCGATACGGAACCCCAACAATCTGCAGCCCATCGACGTTCACCCGCTCGTTCTTCAGGACACGCACGCCGGTGGCAGCAATCGCATTCAGATACTTGCTGTCATCGCCGAATTGCTCGTGGTTTCCAGCGACGAAATAGACTCCGTGCGGGGCGGTCAATTGGCTCAGCGGTTCGGCGGCTTTGGCTGCGTCGATCGCTGTGCCGTCGAACAGATCACCGGCGATAAAAATGAGATCGGGCTCTTCCCGCAGAACTTTGGCAATCAACCGCAGCAGGAATCCGCGGTTGCGGACGTGGCCCAGGTGCACATCGCTGATCAGCGCTGCCTTGCGTCCACGCCAGGCGTCGGGTAGATTCTCAAGTCTCACCCGGGCGCGAGTGATGCGCGTCCAGCTCGCGTTCCAGACTCCATACCATCCGAGCACAAAGGCGAACGCGAATAGACCTTCCACCATCCGGTGGAAGTCAATTCCCCCGCCAGCCAAAGTTACGATTCCCAGCAGCGCCCACGAGCAGAGCGCCGCGAGAAACAAGAAACTCAGAAGGCCCATCCAGACGGCGGCGCCCTTGTAGAAGCCGCGTACCGGTGCACTGGTGTAGGAGAAGGCCAGGACCGAGGCGGCCACGAAGCTAATCGACAACAGGCCGAAGGTTGCTTCCAGAGCGAGAGGGTGACCAGGTACGTGCCGGAAGGTCCACGTCTGGTAGAGAAAGTAATGGGCTAGAAACAGGACGACCTGAACGACTGCGATGAAGGTGAGGAAAGTCTTTCGGTGACGCATCGAATCATTAGATTCCGAAAGGCTGCGGGGGGATTCTTAAGGAATCAACGGCAAAACGGCAAGGCTTCCACCACGAAGGACACGAAGGTGCACGAAGGAAAACCATGGGCAAAGGCCTTCGTGATACTTCGTGTCCTTGGGTTCCAGAATTTGAGGCGAAAGCTAGCCTTGCTCTTTGAGCTTGAGCTTCGACTTGTTCTCTTCCATGAACTGCTTGATTTCGGCGGCGGCACCGAGCAGACGGTTCCACTGCTCGTAGTACAAGGTTACCGGAAAGCGGCCGAGTCCGTAGACGCTGACGCCACCCTTCTCTCCGACTTTGAAAATCAGGTCGCCGCTGCGTTTTTTGACTTCGACTTCTTTTTCCAGTTGAGCCAGTTTCGCTTTCAGTTCCTCGTAACTCGGTTCTGCCATTTTCCCTCTCTTGAAAGTGATGAATGCTGGTGGATGGCAGCGATCAGCCAGAATCGCGCCCTGCCTATAGTAACTTGTCCCGAGTTGCCGGGTTGCGGATAACCGTTATAAGCTCTAAGCAGTCTAATCCCAAATGGGGAAATCTATGCGTGTCTGGGTTCGATGGTCCGCCTGGCTTTGCCTGTCCCTGATGTTATGGACAGTAGCCGCGGAGTCGACCCACAACCATCCCAACCGCACAGAGTCCTCTTCCTGCTCAATCTGCGTGGCGGCGCACAGCGCCAGCCCAGCGGCCATTTCTGGCCATTCCGCGCCCGTCTTTGCGGCCCTTGGCCTCTTCCATGAAGAGGATCTGGTCGCCAAGGCCCGGCTCGATTTCTCTGATCTGGGTATCCGCGGTCCTCCTGCTGTTCTGTAGGGAATTCCTCAATTGGCTGTTTGCCGGACACTCATGCATTAGGTCCGGCCAGTTCCCTATTCAATTTCATTCAGGAGGACGTCATGCCTATTTATCGTCAGGTGCGACGAGCTGCATTCGCGCTTGTGATCTCTGTTATGGCCTGCATCGCTGGGGCGCAATCGGCCGGAAACTCCGGTTCGATCAACGGCACAGTGCTCGATTCGACCGGAGCCGTTGTTCCTAATGCGAAGGTCGAAATCCGCAATTCGGTCAGCGGATTCGATCGCTCTACTACGTCGGATAGCTCGGGAGCCTTCCAATTCACGAATATCCCGTTCAATCCCTACCATCTCTCGGTCAGTGCAGCTGGATTTAATGCCTACGCACAGGATGTAGAACCGCGCTCAGCCGTGCCGCTCAATGTTCAGATCACGCTTCAGGTGGCGGGATCGACCACGCAAGTGACGGTGGAGGGGGCTGGCGACCTGATCGAGAATGATCCCACCTTTCACACGGACGTGGATAAGGGGCTGTTCGACAAGCTCCCGCTGGAGAGTTCGACATCGGCAGTCAGTTCGCTGGTGACGTTATCGACGCCGGGAATCTCAGCCGACTCCAACGGTCTGTTTCACGGACTGGGAGACCACGCGGAGAATTCGTTCGTCGTAGATAACCAGCCCATCACCGATCAGCAGAGCAAGGTTTTTTCCAATCAGATCCCGCTGGACTCGATCGAATCTCTGGAGGTCATTTCCGGCGCGCCTCCGGCGGAATACGGGGACAAGACCAGCGTTGTCATCAACGTGACCACTCGGTCCGGACAGGGCGTTACCACGCCGCATGGCGCGTTTACCGCGTCTTACGGGTCGTTTGGCACGTCCAATGCGGCGTTTGATCTCGCGTACGGCGGCAAGAACTGGGGGAACTTCATCATGTTGAGCGGCCTGAATAGTGGGCGGTTTCTCGACCCTCAGGAATTCGCCGTGATGCACGACAAAGGAAACGAAGAGAACCTGTTCGACCGGGTGGATTACCAGCTTTCGTCCGCTGATTCGATTCATCTGAATCTCGCGTACACGCGCTCCTGGTTTCAAACCCCCAACTCATTCGACGCGCAGAATGCGACTGCGTGGAACGGAGTCACGGTAGACAACGGCGGGCTCGATCCGAATGGGAACATCGTCGGAGCGGCTGACCAACGGTCGCAAATCAAGACGTTTAACATTGCTCCCTCCTGGACCCGGCTGCTGAATCAGACGTCGGTGCTCAATGTTGGCGCATTTGTGCGACGCGATCACTACAACTACTATCCGAGCGCCAATCCATTTGCTGACTTGTCTCCGGACCTGCAGGCCGAGACCGCCGGTCAGGACCGGACGCTGACCAATGCCGGCCTCCGCACCAGCGTTTCCCACGTGAAAGGGATTCACAACATAAAGGTTGGAGCGCTTTACCAACAGACTTTCCTGACGGAGAATGACAGCCTCGGCATCGTGGACCCGACATTTCTGCCGTCGCTGACGGATGCGAACGGCAGTCCTTGCTACAACACAATCACGAATGTGGCGTTTGATTCCCCATGTACTGACCTGCTGCCCTATGACTTGACGCGGCGCGGCAGCGTTTATGCCTTCCACGGACACACCGACGTGAAGGAATTCTCGGTCTACGCGCAGGACGCGATTACAAAAGGAAGCTGGTCTCTAAACCTCGGATTGCGCGGAGATTTCTACAACGGCCTGGTGGCGCACCGCGAGGCCGAGCCTCGGGTCGGCGTTGCCTACAACATCAAGCGCAGCAACACGGTTCTTCGTGCGTCGTATGCACGTGTACTGGAAACGCCGTTCAACGAAAATCTCGCGCTTGCGAGCACTGGTTGCGCGAACGTGGTTTTGAATCCATTGCTGGGCTGCGCGGCCACCGGAGTTAACCCGCTGAGCCCGGGCTGGCGAAATGAATTCCATGCGGGAATTCAACAGGCTGCTGGCAAATACCTGGTGTTTTCTGGTGAATATATCTGGAAATACACGCACAACGCGTACGATTTCAGCATTCTCGGCGCCACGCCGATCACATTCCCGATCGACTGGCACAATTCGAAGATTCCCGGTTTTGCAGGGCGCGTGAGCGTGCCGGACTTCCACGGGTTCTCGGCCCTCATGGTGTTTTCCAGCGTGGCAGCGCGGTTCTTTCTGCCTCAACTCGGGGGAGCGGGAGCGGTTCCATCGGCTCCGGGAGGCGTATTCCGCATTGATCACGACGAAAAGTTCAATCAGACAACGCACCTGCAGTATCAGCCATGGAAGCAGGGTCCGTGGATTGGATTCAACTGGCGATATGACAGCGGGCTGGTGGCCGGGTCAGTGCCGTTTGCGGCATCGGGCAATCCATCCGATCCCGGTTTCCGGGTGAATCTGAATGAACTGACTGCGGATCAACAGTTTCAGGCTGGCTTGGTATGCAATGGGCAGCGCGCCACCCCGACGTCCGCCTTGCCGGCCTCCTGTCCGGGGTCGCAATTCTCGTCAAGCCTGGTGAAGATCCCCGCGCCCGGAACTGAGAATGACGACAAGAATCCGCCGCGCATTGCGCCACGGCATCTGTTCGATCTCGCGATCGGGCACGACAACTTGTTCCACGGTGACAAGTACAAAGTCAGTCTGCAAGTCACCGCCATCAATCTCACCAACACGTACGCACTTTACAACTTCCTTTCCACGTTCAGCGGCACGCACTATCTGACGCCGCGTACGTTGACAGCGCAACTCGGATTTCACTTTTGAGTTTCTTGTAAAGAGATGTAAAAGATGCAACCGGTGCAGAGGACGATCCGGTATCGTTTGGGCATCGCGATCCAACGTCTTGTGTTTTCTGGTTGTCGGAGGAAATGATGAAGAACACAATCATTGCGGGAGCGGCCGTGGCATTGTTTTGTTGTCCGTTGTTTGGGCAACAAGCCAATGCGCCCGATCTGGCGGCGCAAAACGCGGCTCTGGAACAGCACGTTCGAGAGCTTGAAGATCGTCTTATCGCTCTGGAGGGCAAGGTTCGCATGCTGCAGAGCGCGCCGGCGGCTCCAACTCAACCGGTAACCGAGGGACAACCTGCGGCCACAGCGGAAGCCGCCCCAGCGCAGGCGCCGGTCGTGCCCGCCGAAACCTCTCCGATTCAGGGGCAGTCGCAAGTCGTGAGTACCGGAGGACCATTGCCGAATTACGGTGGCGCGTCCTCGGCGGCCAAGGCGCTCAATCCTGACATCAGTGTCATCGGCGACTTCATTGGTGCGGCCGGAAACGGGACCGTCCCCCCAACGGCATCGCTGCAGCCGTTCCCGTCGATGCAGATGCATGAGTCTGAGATCGGCCTGCAAGCCGTCATCGATCCTTACGCGCGCGGCGATTTCTTCATTTCGTTCGGCGAGCAAGGCGTGAATCTCGAGGAAGGCTACATCACATTCACTGCGCTGCCTGGTGGAATCGTGGCGAAAGTCGGCAAGATGCGCTCAGTGTTTGGTAAGGTCAACATGATGCACAATCATGTGCTGCCCTGGGTCGACCGGCCGCTGGTGACCACCAACCTGGTCGCAGGCGAAGATGGCATCGACGATGCCGGGTTCTCTGTGGAGCGCATTCTCCCGGCGCCTAAGGGCATCTTCCTGGAAGCCACGGGGCAGGTGTTTCGCGGGGACTCGCCAGATGTATTCCGGGCCACTACCCGCAGCGATGTCAGTACAGTAGAGCATCTACGAGCATATAAAGACATTACAGAGTCGACGAACCTGGATCTTGGACTCTCGTATGCTCGCGGCTACAACGACGCCGGTCGGCTGAACGGCACCGTTGGTGACTTTGTCACTCAACTTTACGGTATCGACGCCACTCTGCGCTGGAAGCCGTTGCGAAGGTCTATCTACCATTCATTTGTTGGGAGAGGCGAATTCATATGGAACCAGCGGCAGCAGCTTCCGACCGAGCAGCGGGCTTTCGGTTTTTATACTTCGGCAGACTACCAGCTCGGGCGGCGCTGGTTTACCGGAGTGCGCTTCGATTATTCCGATCGCAGCCGCTTCGCCAACCTCACCGATAAGGGAGTCGCGGGAACGTTGACGTACTGGCCGAGCGAATTCAGCCAGATTCGCGGCGAGTATCGTTTTACGCATTATGCCGAGAATCGTGATACTAACGAAGTTTTTATGCAGTTGATCTTTTCGCTGGGCGCTCACGGAGCGCATCCGTTCTAGGAGAACTGGAATGCATATGAAGAAATGTCTTTTCATGGGTCTCGCAGCCTGTGTGCTGTTATTTCCGACATTGGCGGCGGCCAAGAAGCTCAATGTGGTCACGGCGACGACGGACATGGCCGCGCTGGCGCAGGAAGTTGGCGGCGACCGCATCAATGTGGAGTCAATCGCGAAGGGCTACCAGGATCCGCATTTCGTCGAGGCGAAGCCCAGTTTCCTGCTCAAGTTGCGGCAGGCGGATTTGCTGATCGTGGTCGGTCTTCAACTGGAGATCGGCTGGCTGCCGCCGCTGATCACGCAGAGCGGCAATCCACGGGTGCAGTTAGGAGCGGGGGGATATCTCGACGCCTCGCAGTTCGCGGAAATACTGGAAATTCCTCAGGGAGTCGTTACCCGCGCCATGGGCGACGTGCATCCATTGGGCAATCCGCACTACTGGCTCGATCCTGACAACGGACGCCGCGTGGCCAAAGGCATCGCGGGAAAACTGGGAGAAATAGATCCCGCGGATGCGGCATACTTTCAGGAGCGCTTCCAGGACTTCGACAAGCGCCTGACCGCCGCCGAGCAGAAGTGGGAAGCCGAGATGGCTCCCTATCGGGGGCGAAAGGTTGTGACCTACCACAACTCTTTCACCAATTTCGCCAAGCATTTTCATCTGGAGGTCATCGGATATGTGGAGCCGCGGCCCGGCATTCCACCGACGCCCAGCCACACCATCGAGCTGATCGGGTTGATGAAGCGGGAGAATTGCAAGCTCGTTCTGGTGGAGCCTTACTTTGATTTGAAGACGCCCAACAGTATTGGGTCGGCAACTGGAGCCAAAGTGCTGGTCTATCTCCCCTCAGTCGGCGGAGAGAAGCAGGTGACGAATTACTTTGAGCTCTTCGATTACGATATCGATTTGATCAAGAAGGGATTCCAGTAGTCTAAAGGACACTATGGAGATTCTGCCATTTCTGCTGTGGCCGTTCATGGCCAGCCTGATTCTGACTGGCATCCATGCCTATCTTGGCGTTCATGTGGTGGAGCGCGGGGTGATCTTTGTAGACCTCGCGCTGGCGCAGATTGCGGCTCTCGGCGCGACCGTCGCAATTCTCGCCGGCATGGATCCGCACGGACTCGGTGCCTATTGGCTCAGTCTGGCATTCACCTTTGTCGGAGCAGCCGTCTTTGCTTTCGCCCGGACCCGGCGGGGACATATCCCGCAAGAAGCCTTCATCGGCATCGCTTATGCCGTGGCCTCGGCGGCGGCGATTCTTGCCATGAGCAAGGCCACCGGAGAGACCGAACACCTGAAAGACATGCTGGTGGGCAACATTCTTGCCGTTTCGCGGCATGACGTCATGAAGACCGCTCTGCTGTACGGCGCGATGGGCGTATTCCACTACATTTTCCGCCGCCGATTTCTTCTGATCTCGACTGACCCCGAGCAGGCTGAGGCGCAGGGCATCAGCATTCGATTCTGGGATTTTCTTTTTTATGCATCGTTCGGTTTTGTTGTGACTTCGTCGGTCGCAATTGCCGGCGTGCTACTGGTTTTCTGCTATCTGATTGTTCCATCCGTGGGAGCCATGCTGTTCGCTGATCGCGTTGGCCCGCGCCTGGCGATCGGGTGGACCATGGGAACGCTGGTTTCCGCGCTGGGCGTGTACTTTTCCGTGCTGCTCGATCTTCCCACGGGCGCGACCATTGTCTGCACCTTCGGCGCGGTGCTCATCACCATGTTCCTGATCCATCTGTTGTTCTTTCACGGACGAGGGGCCCGCGCATTGGCGGGGGCAGCATCGGTGGAGAATCCGAAAGAGCGAGTCCTGCGGGAGCCATAGGGGCGGCGGATGAAGGACCGCAGGATGTACACGGCATCTTCTCCTACTGGAACCTTTGTAAATGAATGTAAAAGAACCCGTATCAACAACGGCGCATCCTACCATCTTCGGTAGAATTTCAGTAAGCGCTTTTGTCCCGCAGAAAAGCCCTAATCGGAGAGGAATGCTTGCCGACCAAGTTTGCAGTACAGTTCACAGCCATCCTTTTGCTCGCGAGCGTTTTCCAGTTGTCGTCTGCCGCACAGCAGAGCACGCCGCCACCGAGTCCTGATTCCGCTGGGCAAACCCAACAACCGCCAGATGCAGCGAAGACGGAGCAGTCTGCCTCTCCGCAACAACCCGCCGACAAAGACAAGAAAGATACCAAGGCTGAGAGCCAGAGCGCGCCCTCGGGAACGTCGAACGACCGGCTGTTTTTCACCCTGCCGAACTTCCTGACGCTTGAGAATGCCGGACAGGTTCCCCCGCTGACCACGAAACAGAAGTACGCGGTCGTAGTGCGCGGCAGTTTCGACTATGTCCAGTTTCCGTGGTACGCATTCCTGTCCGGGATCAGCCAGGCAGAGAATAGCGAACCGGGCTACGGGCAAGGCTGGGAGGGCTACGCCAAGCGCTTCGGAGCAGCCTTCGCCGACGGGACTATTGAAAACTTCACGACCGGCGCAATCTTTCCTTCCCTGCTGCACCAGGATCCCCGCTACTTCCAGTCCGGCCACGGAAGCTTCGCGCACCGGACCTTCTACGCGATGAGCCGGAATCTCGTCACTCGGGCAGACTCGGGAAAGAATCAGTTCAACTACTCCGAGGTAGTGGGTGGGGCGCTGGCAGCGGCGATCTCCACGTACGCCTACCACCCGAAGGGCCAATATGTGACGACAACCACTCCGGGAGTCCTCAAATACATTCCTTCTGACCGTACTCTCACGAACACAGCCAAAGTGTGGGCGACGCAATACGCCTACGATACGCTGACGCTGGTTGTGAAGGAGTTCTGGCCCGATATCCGGAGGAAAATGAAGAAGACACCCAAGGGCGAGCCGGACACCAGCGTTCAAAGGAAATAGAAAGCGCCCGACGAAGCGCGGGCCCCCGCGTGGAACACGCGAAGAAACTCGCGCTACATGGTGCGTTTCGGTTCGAGGTGACGATCGGTCACCAGCCCGGGGTGCACACGGCGGAAGGTCTCGGTGACATGGCAATTCCAGCAAACCGGCTGATGCGTAGAAAAGATTCTCGGCAGGTCCTGCGGATTCACGACTTTCCACTCTGCAGTCTTGAAATCGGGGCCTAAGAGCGCGGGGGCGTGATCGAGATGGTTCAATGCCCCGATCGGTTTGTGGCAGAACACGCAGCTTTTGCCTTCATACCACTTCGCCACGATATTCCACACCAGGCAGTTCTGCGTATCGGCTTCGATTTGTGACAGGCAATCCTGACCGCAGTCCTGCCGCTCAGGCCAGCGGGAGCACTCGTTCAGCCTGAGAGTGGGCTCGTTGAAGAAGGCTCCCAGTCCCGCTTCTCGAGCGGCTACCTCCACTGCTTCCGGCTTCTGGGTCTCCGGGCACGTCACCAGGCGTTTGCCCCGAAACTTGAAGTACGCGCTCACTCCAGGGGCCGCGCGAAAAACAAACAGCGCGACTGCCAGCACAAGAACGGCAATGATGATGGTGAGCACCGTTACGGTCATAGAGCACCCCCCCGGACCTGTTGTGAGTCCGTTGCAACCTGCGCGAGACGGACCTCCGCAATTCAGTCTGTGCCGCGGGGTGGAGAAAGACGATGCCCTGGGTCACCGGAACGAGTGACGGCAATCACACACCAATCCGCCGCTGTCTTCTGCTGTTCGATCGCACGGCGTTTAAGCCGGCGACAGCACCAAAGAAACAGAGGGCCGATGCTCTACGCGAGAGTCAGCAAGATCTGCAGGGCCCGTGCAGCGAGGCTGTTTCCCTCTGCAACTTCCCTAGGAGGTTGCAGAAAAACTCTCCCGCGACACCCATCTTGACCTCAGCGGCTAAAGCCGGACTGATTTCGTGGAACTTAGCGGCGCGGCTTGAAGCCGCGCCCTTTCAAAACGGTTTACAAACTGCATTTTCCACCCCTTGTGAAGCGCTACGCCACCCAAAATCGATTGGCTGACCGGCCTTCCGCAGCCTGCTAGGGGCATTCGGACGAGCTCATCACA
>Ga0075030_100003974_pt1 | contig 13398 bp, 16 predicted proteins | sample LitLauG_LLR_2012_FD_71393 | JGI IMG/M metagenome (GOLD analysis project Ga0075030, IMG submission 71393) | Freshwater sediment microbial communities from Pennsylvania, USA - Little Laurel Run_MetaG_LLR_2012 | ecosystem: Environmental > Aquatic > Freshwater > Creek > Sediment | place: USA... | reverse complement strand
CGGGTGGGGATGCTGAAACTGCGCCGCTCATTTGCGCGTTGGTGTGGGCGGAGCGGCGCGGCACAACAAAATGCGGCTGGGAAAAAGCGGGGCTGGAAAATCGGGTAGTGGGTCAGTTTGGTTTTTCTCATGCTCGTATCTCTCCTGCCATACTGAAGGCATCATGCCTGACCGTTCAAACAAGCGCCCTCGTGACCCCAACCAGCTTGCGTACCAAGTGATGCTCGAATCCACTGGACAAGGCGAGAAGTTCAACCCCGAAGCACAGACGCCGGTAGACCCAACCAAGAACCCACATGCAGTCGCGCTGGGCCGTCTCGGTGAACTCCAGGGCGGTGTCGCCAGGGCGGCGGCACTTGGGCCACGCGAACGCTCTGCTATCGCGGCGAAGGCGCTGCTTTGCGATGGCTTTCAGGGCAATACGCTGTAGCAAATTCTTGTACCATAATCAGCGGTGCGAGTTTTGCAAACACATACCGCCGTCTCGAAAAGGGTACAGCCCAAGCCGTCACAGCGGGGCCTGTCCAGCCAAGGTGACCGGTATGCCTGAACCAGACGGACCACAGGTTGCACTGTTCGTTGATGTGGATTACCTCCGCGTTGTTTGCCGAACTCTCAGAACCACACCGTCCGAGGCCGCAGTTCAGATTCGCGCGAGCGCGGTCCACTTCGGTGCGCTGCGGCTGTGCTTGGCCTATGCCTCAAAGCCATTTAGCGGAATGAAGCGACTAGAGCAGGATGGATACCTTGTCAAGATCGCCATGAACGCGGATTTTGATATCGTGGCTGACGTTGGGGTCGTGCTGGATTTGAGAAGACGGGAAACCGTTGTCCTGGTTTCCGGGGACCGTGAACTGTTGTCCGGAGCCGCACGCATTGCCGGGATGGCGGGTCGGTGCGTGGTTGTTATCGCTTCTGAGAAATCGAGCGCTTCAAACGTTGTTGCCTCTCACGTTTTCTTCATGCCACTGGAGAACATCATACGGGGTCAAGCCATGGACCAGATTTCGCGAATAGCTGAAAACTTGAGCAGTTTACCACGAAAACCGCAACGGAGAACTGCATACGATTTTCTGGTGTTCCTGTGCCATGCGTCCGGTGATAAACCTGCCGTCCGCGCGCTTTACCAACGATTGCAGGCTGATGGGTTCCCGTCGTGGTTGGACGAAGAAAACCTACTTCCGGGGCAGGACTGGGAACGCGAGATTTCAGCGGCGGTACGCGCAAGTAATGTTGTGCTAGTGTGCCTTTCACGCGCTTCGGTGACGAAGGAGGGTTTCGTCCAAAAGGAAATCAGGTACGCGCTGGATGTCGCGGACGAAAAACCCGAAGGCACCATCTTCATAATCCCAGTGCGGCTGGAAAACTGTGACGTTCCCCAGCGTCTCAGACGCTTGCACTGGGTTAACCTGTTTGAAATGTCTGGGTATCGTCGCCTGTTGTCCGCGCTTCGGACGCGTCAGCAGACCGCAAGGCGGAATCAGGAGACGTTGGCGAACGCGGAAGAGGAACAAATTCGGCGCGTGCTCGCCGCGACGGGTGGGAACAAGCGTAAAGCGGCGCAGATTCTTGGGATCGAGCAGAAGGCGCTAGGTCGCAAGCTGGAACAGATGAAGGTGTAAGAAACCACAAGCGCACAGTCAGGGTTTATGATGCGCACTGGATACGAAGCCGTTGAAGACCTGACGCCATGCCCGGCCTGCGGGCCACGGAAGTGGTGGTTTGATGGCCGGGAGTGGCAGTGCTGGACCTGCGCCCCGTGCCCGGACCGCAACCTCATCACGGCTGAATTGAACGCAACTGCGGGATCTTAAACGATGGCTACCATTCGCAATCAGGTCTTTATCAGCTATGCTCACCAAGACCGGAAGTGGAAGGACCGGCTGCTGACCCACTTGGCACCCCTGATTCGATATGAAAAGTTGTCGGTTTGGGACGACGGTCAGATCCCGCCCGGCACAAAATGGCTGGATGAAATTGCGAGCGCTCTATCCAGGGCGCGTGTGGCCGTTTTACTGGTGACACCGAATTTCCTCGCCTCCCGGTTTATTGCCGAAGATGAGCTTCCACCTCTGTTGCAGGCCGCTGAGAAGGAAGGTCTGAGAATATTATGGATCAGTGTCAGCGCCTGCCACTTTGAGGTTACTGCTATCAACGACTATCAATCGGTGAACAACCCCGCGCGTCCACTCGATACTTATGTCCGCTCACCTCACAGATTGAATGCCGAGTTTGTCAAAATAGTCAAGGAAATCCCCAAGGCATTTGAGGATGTTATCGCGGTGTCACCACAAGCCGTCGTCAATGCACAAGAGGGTGTTAAAACGGATCTCGGAGAGACACCGGTTAACGTGGAGAGTGTCGGTGCAGAGGTAAGCGCTGGTCATTTCCCTGACCTCTCCGGCGTATGGAGGTCACGGTGGGCATTCCCGCTGGTTGAGGCCCGGCCAGAGGGCGCTGCTGGCCTAACCGAACCTCGCCCGCCTGAAAGCCGACAGTGGTTCGCAGCTAATGTGCTTACTATCGTTCAACGGGGTGATAGGTTGCACGGTACCGCACAGCCGGGTTTCGCATATCGTGTGGACAATACCGATGATGCGGAGTTTGCCACGGCTGGTTACGAGTTTGAAGCTGCTGTTGATCGGGACGGGAATATCAAAGGCGACTGGTGGACCTCCAGTCCTTCAAAAGTGCAGGGTGGCCGGTTTACAGCTAAGGTGGGGGAGTCTGGGACGGTGGTCCACTGTGAGTTCTCTAGAAATGACGCTGGCTCTAAGCGGTTCGAATGGATTTGGCACAGGAAGTAGACGGCCCCAACCTCGTATTTGCCCAATCGCTTGGCCCCTTGATCGGACTACGTGTCACTGGCTACCTTTTGTGGGGATCAGGGCTCCTGACTTTGGGGAAACCGTGGGGAGGCCAGCCAAAAAACAGTTGTATCAGCGCGTAGTAGTGCGTAGGTGGAAAACTTGCAATCAAATTGATTACTCTGGCGAAGTGCAATAGATTCATGGTGGGCGCGGACCCCCTACGCTGCTTCACACTCAGGCGCTCACAGTTTTCCCGGCCCGATGTCCACCAGTTGCGCCAGCGTGCCCCAATGCCGAGGATGCGGAAGCTTCTGCCCCTTACGAACCAGCGAAGCGTAAGCCCAGGAAACGCCAAGCGCCGTAGCGAGCGCCGATGTTGAAATTCCTTTCAGTAGCGGCTGAATCTTTTGGCGATAGGCCTCCTGATTGAGCCAAGATGGATGACTGGCCGGGTCCCACGCTTTCTGGGCGGCACTGTGCCGTTGCTGGGCCTCAGAGCGCAGCGCCTGGGCCTGGGCGGTCTGATTTGCTGCCCAGCCCGACGGCGCAAGATTCTTCATCTGCTCGGCAGCAGACGCGAGATTGCAGGTTGTGCAGACCTTTCCGCCAGACTTGATTTCTGTGCCACAAGAACGACATAGGCTTTTCGGCTGCATCGAATTCGATACGGGTGGAAGGGGCTCACTACCTTTAGCCTCCCGATTGCGGCGCTGAGTCAATCTCGTGGCTGGACCCGGTTTTCGGGTCGGCGTGCCGATTGAAGCCCAGAGGGTTTGGGCAACCCACTCGACAATCGGTGCCACTGCCCGACGCCACATCGGTGCCGTTTCGGAAAGCTGCTCGACAAATGGTGCCATCAGGCGGCAGTTTCCATCCCGCAACTCAAAAAACCATTCTCTTTTGAGCGGGGTCTGCGAAATCCAGTCCAAAAGGAATCGGTCAACTTCTGGCCTCACCGGTTCCATGAGATCGCACGCCAAACTATCGCGCGCTTCGTCCGCATGAAGGAATCCCAAGCCAGGATCGAGCCCCAGGACGGCTATGGCCAATCTGGTTTCCGTTTCGAGCATCGTATACAGATAGTTCAATATTGCGTTGGCCGGATTTGCCGCGCGTTGCGGCGATCCGGTTAGCGGCGATTTCCGCGTTCCAAATTTGCGCCAATGATCGGGCGTTCGGGACAAATCAGCCTTCGGAAAGTTCACGGCCAAATTATGCCACGCATCCCAGTAGGCCTGCGCGGCAAGCGCTTCAAGTCCACGGATTTCTTGGACAGTCTTCGCGGCGTGCAGTTGTGCGCGGCATCTGGCAATCGGGTCCGCCGCTGCGATATTTCGCAACCGCTCCCGCACGAGCCGCTCCTGCCCCGCAAGTTTTCTGTCGATCAATTCTCGCGTGATCAGCAGGCCCGCTCCGGAAGAATCGGCGCACGCCTGCGCTCTCCTCAAACGAGCATCTGACGACCGAAAAGGCCCGGTAGTCGCCAGCACGGAGCCGTCCCGTTCCAGCATCACAAATGCTGCTCTCTGGTCCGCCAACCAGCGCAGCGCGGCCAGGGACACCGCACCATCAGCGCCGACAATCACGAGCCTCTCAAGGCCGTGTCCCACACGCGAGAAGCGAGCGGCGCGCCGTTCGGAGCCGATTCCATCTTCCAGAATCAGGTGCCCGCTATCGACGCGCACACTGATGCCATAGCCGGAAAGGGTAACCACTCCGTGCCGGGGCTTTATTGCGGATGGCTGAATACTGAGTGTAGATTGGCGTGGGTCCACCTTTTCGGCGAATTTGCACACAAGCGGGCGTTGCGCTACGGTTTTTGTAGCTGCCATCGGAGATCATACCTCCCTTGGTGGTTAGGGCTTGTCGCCTGCTCGTAACAGGCGGCGAGCCCGTTGATTTTCTGATGTTCTTACTTAGTCTATCACGCGTAAACCCTAACGGGAGCCCGCGAAAAGACCAAGGATACGAACCGTTCACGCTTGTCCTTCCGGAAGTGTCTTAGCTGCTCGATCACCAGGGTTCTCAATTCGCGCAAGCTGGTTTGACGAGGCCGCCAATATGGATGCAAGAAGTTGGCTAAAGAATTCGCCAAGGCTCATCTGTGTTTGCAGGACTGCCCGCTGCTTCCAAATCCGGTGTATAGTTTGTGCGCTCACGTCAAACCTTTTTGCCGCACGCCTCTTTGCTTCAGCTTCGGAGCAGCCTTTTCTAATAAACTCGATGACGATGCGGCACGCCTCTCGCATTGATTCACGATCTTTGAAGCTTTCTTGCCTACCCCCTCGGGACTGAGGAAGCATTTGCGCACACTTGATTAGCGCTGTGCCGAACACAGGCAACTGATCCCTCAGCTCGGTTAACAACCGGAGCGCCTGCTCTTGTTCGGACTGCTGAAGTCCTTCGACCAATGTCTTGAGATCTTCGTAGCTCATGGCGGCGAGTGCCTCACTGTTGCTCGCCAGGAATGCAAGCAGAGCGGCTCCCTTGCGCACGGTCGTGCGAAACTCTTCGAAGTCCTTTTGGCGAAAAGCCGCCAGGATCTCGTTAATCCTCTCTAGAATCCCCCGGCTCGTTTCGTTTTCCATTCGACACAACTCCAACCAACTTGTCATCATACCGTGACAAAACCGCCGGGGGTTTTGATCCGGGGGACGCAACAACGTAGGGTCTTGTTGGGACACAAAAAATAAGGGATAACACATGCAGCATGAAAGGCAACAACCCAAAGCAGCGAACCAAAGCCACCAAGAGGCATCGCCCCGAGCGCCAGCCGAGGTCTCGTGCCCCCCGCACCACAGCCGGATACCATGCCCTTCCTGACAAATCCAAGGACACCTTGGATCGCGTCTTGAAAGTCATCGCAAGAATGCGAAGTGAAAAAGTGTCGCTGAAACGGGCAGCGCTGGAAGCGGGTACCAAACCGGACACGGTAAAACGGTGGGCTGGATCAGCACTCGAAAAACGCAACGGTCGCTTTGCACCGAAGAAGAGCGACCGGCTTTTGCGCGTCCTAAGAGTTCCGACTCCGGATGGCATGCGCGATATCGCCGTTGTCGGATTCAGGCAGGCGAGCATGTTGGGCGAATACTGGGCGGCTGTTCAGAAATACCTGGAGACCGGTAATGCAGTGCTCCTCCAGAGATTTCAGGGCAAATTCATAAAGGATGCGGACGGCAACGAAATCCCGTTACTGACAGACCGTGCCGAATTGAACCGCATCGGTTCAGCCGGTGTCTTGTCGTTCGAAAGCTTGTACTCACGGGTTGCGTAATGGCGGCAGCAACAGAACGTGATCCCATTCGGGCGCATTACCGACGAGCGGTTGCCTCGCGGCGCGTCGGCGAGAAGGCACAATGCGCCTGCGGCGAATCGCGGCCAGAAGCGCTGATCTCAGGTAGCAAACCGGTTATCTGTGCGAAATGTCGGCGGATGACAAAGGGACAGAGCATCATGGACGATCACCACGTAGCAGGCAGGTCAAACAGCCCCGTCACAATCCCCGTTCCAGTGAGCGACCACCGAGCGGTCTTGAGCCCCGCGCAATACGACTGGCCTAAAGAAACACTGGAGAATCCCGAAGAATTGGATTTGCTAAAGGCGGCGGCTTGTATTCGTGGCTACATCGACTGTCAGGACTATTTGACCAACAAGATCTTACGCCCAATTGCCGAGCTACTTGAAAGGCGTACGAAATTGGAGCGCAGATCAAGGAAGGACCAACGCAATGTCACAAAATCAGCCGAAGCCTAATCGACTACCGATAGCGGTACGGGTTTACCCGAACACCAGAACCAAGGAACTTACCTCGCGTGTTTCAAAAGTATGGAGACCCCCGGATGCACTGTTCGTGTTCGATACAGAGACCCGAACTGATGCGACTCAGCGTCTCACATTCGGCAGCTACCGTTTCTTCGTTCTGGGGCGATGCGTCGAAGAGGCTTTGTTTTGCGCCAATGATTTATCCGAGCGGGAACGGCTGGTCCTTCAGAGGTACGTGGGAACGCACGCCCCTGAAATAGTTCCTAATGGAAACGCGAAACTGCGGCTTCTGTCAGTTCCCGAATTCGTTGGTCGATTGTACCGGGCTGCGTACAAGGGGCGCTGCCTGCTCGTTGGGTTCAACTTGCCATTTGACTTGTCACGCGTAGCGTGTGATTTTACAACCGCGCGCGGTCGATTCGCGGGCGGGTTTGCCCTGGAACTGTGGTCCTACCTCGACCACAGAGGAAGCGAACAGCACAACCCGCACCGCCCCCGCATCGCGATTAAGCACATTGACAGCAAACGCGCACTGAAGGGATTCACGGGCAGTTTCAATCCCGACCGTGTAGATCTGATCCCAGACGGTTCCGCTACCGGCGAACCGGAACCGGGATTCAAATTTCGAGGACATTTCCTAGACCTGCGAACGCTCGCATTTTCGTTGACGGACAGGGGCTACACCTTGGAAGGAGCATGCGAAGCGTTCGGAGTAGAACACAGAAAGGGCCGTGCTGAGCGCCACGGCGAGATTACTGCTGGGTACATCGACTATAACCGTCGCGATGTTCTGGCAACAGCGGAACTGACCACAAAGCTGCTTGAAGAATACGGCAAACACCCCATCGTACTTCAACCCACCAAAGCATATTCACCAGCTTCAATCGGCAAAGCGTACCTGCGGGAAATGGGAATTATTCCAATTCTGGAACGGCAACCGGATTTCCCGAAAGCATACCTTGGGTATGCCGCGTCCGCTTTCTTTGGTGGGCGCACCAGTGCCCATATTCGAAAGGTACAGATTCCAGTTGTATATACAGATTTTCTTTCGATGTACCCGACTGTAAACAGTCTGATGAATCTGTGGCAATTTGCAATTGCGGATGAAGTCCGGGTCATCGAGCATTGCAAGGATGAGATAGTCGCATTCCTCAAAAAGACATCCTTGCGGACCCTCTTCATACCGGATACCTGGAAGCACTTTGCCGCATTCGTAAAGGTAATTCCGAATGACGACATTTTGCCGTCCCGAGCCAAATACAGTACGACAACCAATGATTGGCAGGTTGCCCTAAATCACTTGCATGCGGATAACGATGTTTCTCAACATGCACTCTGGTTTACTCTTCCGGATGTGATTGCGTCAGCAATATTGACGAGCCGCATGCCGACGATAGTTGATGCATTTCGAATTGAGTCGCGCGGCATGCTGTCAGGGCTGAAGCCCATTCGCCTCCGAGGGTCGATTGAGGTTGACCCCCGCAAACAAGATTTCTTCAGGGTCGCAATCGAGGAGCGCAAACGGCTGGGGTTTCAGAGAGGCATTCCGGAATCCGAAAAGCGGCGACTGGATAAGGCGCTCAAGGTTTTGTCCAACGCGACCGGCTACGGAATCTATGCCGAGATGAATCGCCAGGAGTCGGACGAAGAAGTAGATGTGATCTGCCATGGAATCGACCCGGACCCGTTCACGTGCCGCGTGCAGCATCCCGACGTTCCCGGTGCGTACTGCTTTCCGCCGTTTGCGGCGCTGATCACAGGAGCGGCGCGGCTGATGCTGGCCTTGTTGGAGCGGCGCGTTTCCGATCACGGCGGAGCGTACGCAATGGAAGATACCGATTCCATGGCGATTGTCGCGACGGAGCGCGGCGGTACCATTCCATGCCCAGGTGGGCCTCATCATGCGAGCGATGGGCAACCCTGTGTAAAAGCGCTCTCGTGGAAACAGGTAGATGGAATCGTTGCTGAATTTGCGGCTCTGAACCCGTATGCGCGCGATGCGGTTCCCGGCTCGATTCTGAAGATTGAGGATGACAACTACGAGAGCGGAGATCCGAAGACGGGGAAACGACGACAGGTTTGGTGCTACGCAATTTCGGCAAAACGCTATGCACTGTTTGAACGGACAGCGGACGGTACTCAGATTCTGTTGCGGGAAGGCGTGAACAACGGGGCGAATCGCTGGTCTGAGCACGGCCTAGGGCACTTGCTGAACCCCACCGATCCGGAATCCGAAGACCGTGAATGGATTGCGCAAATTTGGCATGACATGATTTCGCGCTCGGAAGGGATCATAGATCCAAAGCTCAGTTTCGGGAACGTGCCCGCTGTTGGACGAATTTCGATCAGCAGTCCCGCCGTTATGCGCCCCTTGGCAGCGCTGAACGAAGGTAAGACCTATGGCGACAAGATCAAGCCATTCAATTTCGTATTGACATGCCACGTCAAGCCGTTCGGCCATCCCATGGGGGCAGATCCCGAACATTTTCACTTGATTGCGCCGTACCAACCTGATCCGAGGCGATGGCTCAAAAGGAAGTGGATTGACCAGTACTCGGGAACCGAATACTCGATCTCAACCGATGCGGACCACGGAAACCGGAGGGCCGCTCGCGTCAAGACCTATGATGAAGTCGCGCGTGCGTACGAGTACCATCCGGAATCGAAGTGCGCCGATGCGGACGGGAACACCTGCGAAAAACCAACCACCGGATTACTACAGCGCCGACACGTGCTCATCGATTTTATCAGGTACATCGGCAAGGAATCGAACAGCTTGGAGGACGTTGACGCGGGGCTGATCCATTCGGAGCACGGGGTTTACACGGAATACCGCGACTCACGGCGGGATGAATGGATAATCAAGATCGTTCCCGCGCTGAAACAGGTACCGTTGGCGGAACTGCTGGAAAAGAGCGGAATGTCCAGGAGTGCGCTATTTGAAGTGCTGGCGGGGAGGAGTGTGCCGCATCCCAAGAATCGGGACCGGCTGGCGGAAATCGCGCGGGAATTGTCGCCGATCTGATGCCGCACGAAAAACGAAGGGCGAAAAGCTTTCCTTTGCACGCCAGCGCAGATTTCATCGCGCTGTTCATGCGAGGAACGCCGAAACACGCGAGGTACGAAGCCGTCTGTCTGAACTGCGGACGGACGGAAGGGCTATTGCGTTGAAACCCTCAACGACTAGGGCGGAGTAAGCGGCGTTGGGAAGGATTCCTGAATGTCCTGCCCCGCAGCAAGCGGGATATCGACCCCGATGATCCCGATGCGGTGAAGCCTCGTTGTTACTTGCGGTAGCATCAGAGTCGTCGCGAGGGCACGCGAATTGTCGAGGTACAAACGCGGTCAGTTTGGCACGCAGTGATCACCGTTGTTCCCGGCCACCGCTGTTAAGGCTCCTTTGGACAAACCAAACTGCGGTACACCCTTTGCCCGCAGCAATTTGGGCGAGGGCCTTTGCTTCAGGATGACGCTGCATTTCGCGCAACGCTCTGGAGATCCTGAGCACCATTTCCTTTCTCTGACCGGCGGTTGCTCGATTCTTGATGAGCATGTCGGACGATTGCATCACCAAATCGAACCGCTCCAGGGCGCACGTCGCCGCTCCGTCTCGTAGCCCCACCTGATACGCGCGGCGCGCAAGATCCATTATGAAAGATGCTGAGGGCGGTTTCGGCTTCAGCCGCCGTGCCGATTTAATCATGCAGGGAACAACAAATCCGGGAATTGCCCAAAGCAGCCCGCATTCGGACGGCACCTCTTCCTTTTCGACGAGATTTTCCGGAACGACAAACCAGTATTCATCGCAGATGTTGTAAGCTTTGCGACGCTTTGCCGGGTTGCGTAGCTCATCCGCGAAATCCTGCCGGTTAATCTTGATTTCAAAGGCCACGCGCGCCAGCGGCTTGTCTGATCGCCCGCTCATCTGGATCGCGAGTACATCGATTCGCGGTGTGCCAGCTCTCCGTCTACCCGCATCGAGTGGAAACTCATCGAGCAACAGCCAATCGCGGGCGGGGTAAGCCTGCGAAATCACCTGCCGGATTCGAGCCACGTCGGGATGATCCATTCCTCGGTTACCGCCCCTTCCATAGGGAGCGGCGCAAGCGCCAGTATACCCCTGTTAGCTTGGATTGTTAACCTGAATACCGTCTGTGGGATGGTTTTGCGGTCGTTCGCTACTCGCTATTGTTCACGGCAGGGGCGCATGGACGATCAGCCGAAGCTGTTTGGAAGACGGGTCCGGACAATCAGAAGGGCGGCGGGCATCACACAGGAGGACGCGGCGGAACGCGCTCAGATTCATCCGAAATATCTGGGTGAAATCGAGCGCGGCGAAAAACGGCCGTCGTTTGAGGCCATTCTGGCGATAGCGCATGCGTTGGGAACCTCGCCCGCTGCCTTGTTTCAATTCGAGAAGGAAGAAAGCAATGAGAAAATGCTGCGCAAGAGGATCGACGGGCTGATTGGCGGCGCGGATGCGGAACAGCTTCAGAAGATGTATCGGGTTTTGAGGGCAATGCTGGAGCCGTAAGGTTTCGATTGTCACCGTCAGGTTTGGGGAACCATCCACAAGCGTTCGGTTAACAGCCACGCCGATGGGTTAGTCTTAGGTGCTTTGACATCAACAAGAACTCACCACCGCACGATGCGTCAACTGTAGCGGAAAGTGTAGCAACCCAGGGGCAAGGAACTCATTGTCTTTCCGAGTCGTTCCACAGTTTTTCAAATTGGTCTGCAATGAGTTTGAAGGCGTCAGCATCGGATTGGGGAGTGAGGATAAGCGCGGGCCGCTCGTACTTGTGCGCGGCATACGGCATCAACTCAATCAGCGCCCACTTTCCGTGAACGATGATTCCCTGCATCGTTGGCAACGAGCGGTACTCACGAACAGTCAGATTGGTGTACGCCTGCTCCAAGGTGCGCCAATCGGCAGTTGCTTGGCACAACTGTTCGCGGGTGCGTTCCCGGTGTTCGTCGTTTTCCTGAAGATGCTTGCGAAAAAGTTCGACCGTTCCTTCCGGTGTGTCATGGTGCCAAGTCAAGACGCGGATTCGGGTGTTCGTTGACTGGCTGGTCATCAGGTGCGGCTTCATCTCTTTCAAGGTGTCCTGCGACATGATCGAGACGTACAAGACATCCGTGCCACTCGCAAACGCTTGCTCGTAATATTTCGTCCGGGCGTGAACGCGGTGCCTAAGGCACAGCACAACCGATTTGAAGGGGGAATGCTTGGTGAATGTCCGTACCGTCGCGTAGCCCCGAAGAAGGACGAACCGGACGATAGCGGCCCAAATCGCATTCCCTGCCACGCCGTCCACAATTGGGTTCATCGGAACATTCAGTGTACAGGAAATGATGGCCGAGCGCTCTACATGCCCTTGCCACACTCGTTTTCAATGCCCGGCCATGCGGTCTTGCACTCGGATTCCCGTTGGGTGATTTCAGCGTCTAGCCCAAGGGAAAAGTGCGCGTTCTCGACTCGCAGCATTTTCAGTATGACTACGTGCGCCGTCATCATCGCCAGCCCTGCGTAAATCTTCTGAACGGAATTATCGAAGAACCGGCCATCCGGTGTCTGCTTCACGCGAGAGGTGACGGACAAGACGGTGGAGTGGCCTGTTGAGTCGGTGTCGCATACGCGTTGTAGTAGCAGTGTTCCAGCCCATACCCGGCCTTCTTCGCCATCGCGGGTAACCCCAGCTTTGACCAGGAGAACATCGTCCGGGTGAGATTGCACTGCTTGCAGAGGATTTCTTGGAAGTCATCCTTGACGGTCTGGTATTCCTCTTCAACCGTTTTCATGTGGTCCGGCCCCAGCACCGATTCGAGGTAGGCCTGCCCGTGGAGTTCCCGCGCGTGGTTCAAAAGCTTGCGGTGGGGAATGGACCAATACTCCCAAAACCGCTTGGCTTCATCAGGAAACCGCGAAACGTATGCAGCGGTCACCGCGCGTTCGTACATCCCCCGCAAAACCTTCAACGCGCCCGTACCCAGCCCGTTGCCCGCCATCACCCAGACTTCTGTGAAGTCCTCAAAAACGAGTGAAGACAGGAAGAACACCGTCTCATCTACCGGGTGGTTTGCTGGCGTGAAGGTGCGGACGCGGACTTTGTTCATGGTTTCCGCAAGTACATCGAACGCCTTCAAGAAATCGGGGAAGCGTTCCTGGAACTTGGCCCATTCGTCCGGGAAGCCAAAGATATAGTCACCGTCTTTCAATCGGACGCCACCGAGTTCCATACGCTTTCACTGTACCAGGGACAAAACAGAAGCGCCCGGCCACGTTTGGGCAAGGTGCAGGGGTTACAGCTACTTCGGGGACATGGTATCGATCAACATCGTTGTGGTCGATGTCCCTGATGGTGAAATGGGTATGTTCCAGTAGGGCGCGGTGCCACATCTATTCCTTGAGGCACCGCGCTCACCATTTCTCTTCCGCAAAATTCTCACCGCGATTTTCCAGCCCCGCTTTTTCCCAGCCGCATTTTGTTGTGCCGCGCCGCTCCGCCCACACCAACGCGCAAATGAGCGGCGCAGTTTCAGCATCCCCACCCGCCGCGCCCCAATGCATTATAAATTTCGCTGATCGATTTGCCGTTTCCATCGCCGCCGCTCATCCCGTTCCCGTGTCCAGCCCCGCACCAAGTTTCGCGCCGCGATCTCTGCGCTCAATCTTGGCCTCGCACTTTTCTGCGCTGCACTTTGCTTTGCGAATCGCGTGCCGCACTCGGCATCTCGCTTATTAATTTCGCTTATCCGCCTCCCGTTGGCGATTACGTTCCTTTATTCCAGTCCGGTTTCCAACCCTTCTAGCTCCTATCCC
>Ga0075030_100003973_pt1 | contig 13402 bp, 8 predicted proteins | sample LitLauG_LLR_2012_FD_71393 | JGI IMG/M metagenome (GOLD analysis project Ga0075030, IMG submission 71393) | Freshwater sediment microbial communities from Pennsylvania, USA - Little Laurel Run_MetaG_LLR_2012 | ecosystem: Environmental > Aquatic > Freshwater > Creek > Sediment | place: USA... | reverse complement strand
GATCGCGCAACACCGCCACCGCTCCTCCTCCGGGCATGGGTGCTGCTGTCACATCGAACGTCCGCCCGGGTGTGATCGTGTTCGAGCGCGCCGATGTCACGGTCTGGTCCCGCGCGGCGCGCTGCACGGCAGTCAGAAAATCCGGGTCACGGACGTTATCCACCAACGGTACGTTCAGCCGGGGAGCATGCCGCAGCAGTTGGTCCATGCGCCGATTCGCCCATTGCACCCGTCCATCCGCCCCCACTGCGATCACCGCGTCCTGCATGCTGTTGAGCAGCGTTTCCAACTCCCGCTGGCTGGTCTGCACTCGGGCGAAACTTTCTTCCACGCCGCGCGCCGTCTTGTCGAGCGCAGCCGCCACCTGCCCGATTTCATCCCCGGAAGTCGACGCGATTCGCGCCGTCAGGTCCCCGGCCGCCACATGCTCGGCAAACGTCACAATCTGCCGCAGACGGCGCGCGACATACTGAGAAGCCGCCGCCGCCACGATCAACGCGAATACGAATGCCGTCAGCGATCCCCACAACAGTGCCTTCGCGAGTTGGCGATTCCCCGCTTCGATTTCCGACAACGGATACGCCAGCCGCACCGCGCCCCCGGAAACCGGCGCGGCCACATACAGAAAGGGGATGCCCAGAGTATGACTCTTGCGCTCATCCACACCCACCTGTCCGCCCAGCGCAGCCACGAACTCCTTGCGGTGCGCATGGTTTTCCATCGTGCTGGGCTCGGCCTCCGAATCAGCCAGCACCTTGCCGGTGGGATCAATCACGGTGGCCCGCGCTCCGGCTGCCTGTCCTTCCTGCGCCGTGACATCGGCGAGAGTAAGCTGCCGGTCGGCTTCCACGCGGTAAGCGAACATCAGCGTTTTCTGCCGGAGATTACGTTCGATTTGCTGGTGCAGTGTCCGTTCCCAAACCGTGTGCACCGTCATCCGCAGCACGATCCCGGTGACGCCAATCACCAGCAGGAAGACCAGCATCAACTTGAGGAAGATGCGGCTTCTCAACGCGTGACCTCGAAGCGGTACCCGGCCCCGCGGACCGTCTTCAGATAGCGCGGGTTTTCGGGGTCAGGTTCGATTTTCTCGCGGATCCGCCGCACATAAACATCGACCGAGCGCGGCGTCACGTAGGCGGTATCGCGCCACACCGAATCCAGCAGCTGGTCGCGCGTAAACACCCGCCCCGTATGCCGCATGAAGTAATCGAGCAGCCGGAACTCGGTGGCCGTGGTCGGCACCGCTTTCCCCCGCACGGTCAAGGTCATCGCAGCCGGATCAATCTGAATCTCGTCCACCTTCGTGGGCAGCGGCGGCAGCGGCCGCTCAAATCTCCGCATCACCGCTTTTACCCGTGCCACTAGCTCGCGCGGACTGAACGGCTTGGGAATGTAATCATCGGCTCCTAGTTCCAGGCCCATCACACGATCAGCCTCACTGCTCTTAGCCGTCAGAAAGATGACCGGCACCGACGACAGCTGCACCGAATTCCGGATCTGCCGGCAGAGTTCGAGCCCGTCCTTCCCCGGAACCATGATGTCCAGCAAAAACAACGACGGACGCTGCCGTTCCGCGTCGACAATCACCAGGTTGCCGGTCGAATACAGCCGCACATTAAAGCTGGCAGTTTCCAGGTGATGGCGCACCAGCCGGGAAATATCCGGATCGTCTTCCACGACAAAGATGGTCGGCTTCACGGCCTCCATTGTAGCTGGGCGACCTGTCGATTCGAAATGATGGCGTGCAGACGGGCCGGTCCCGTCCGCGCGTGCCCCGCGGCTCCGCTCCCAAGGTAATCTTGGCGCGAAACTCCCGTAACGCTAGCCTCACCAAAAACCCTAAACAAAGGGTTGCATCCGTCCGATAGGTGAGGAAATACGCACGTCGTGGGGTCTTTCCCGCCGCGCCAATATGCCCATGAAGCAACGTATTGCATCGCTATCTCTTTGTCTCGCGCTCCTGGCCACTCCGGCAGTCAGTTCCGACCACACCACGACCGCAGAGGTCTGGTCACCCGATCTCCGGTCAGAGATGATCATTCGGAAAACCGTGCAGGAAATCCGTCTCGGCTTCCACGTCTCGTCCCAGAATGGGCGCCCTGTGCCAGAGCTGCAACCGGGTCAGATCTCCGTCTACGAAGACGGCCACCCGATCACCGGCGTCACGGGTTTTTATGCCGACCAGAACCTCCCCCTCCGCCTCCTGCTCATGATTGACGCCAGCGGTTCCATGACCCGCGGTTTTGCATCCGAGCGCAAAGCGGCCGCCGACTTCCTGGAAAAAGTGGTGCGTCCGGACGTGGACCAGAGCGCCGTCGTTGCCTTCTCGACCCATGCTTCGACGCAACTCGGCGAGAACGCTTCCGCCCCGGAAAAGCTGCGTCTGATCCAAGACTTGCATTCCTCGGGCCTGACCGCGTTGTTTGACGCGATCCGTGAAGCCGCCGCCCATATCCCCACGTACGACCACGGGGCGACACCTACTCGCCGTGTACTGGTCCTGCTCAGCGACGGCGATGACAACTACAGCCTGCACTCGCTCCGCGACGGGATCGCAGCTGCACAACAATCCGACGTCGTGATTTACGCCATCGCGCCCCACGACCCAAAACATCCGCAACCGGGGGACGCGAATCTGGAAGAACTTACCGGCGCCACCGGAGGACGTGTCTTCTACCTCAAAAAGTATGAGCAATCGCCCGAGGCCTTCGCCCAGATCGAACGCGAGATCCGTTCCGAGTACGCCGTTACGTTCCATCCCGAGGGCAGTCTGTGCGGCTTCCATAGTGTTCGCATCGAACCCACAGACAGCAACCTGCGGGCCCGCTCCCGGGAAGGATTCTATGGGGGTTGTTCGTAGAAAGAGTTGATCGCTCGCAGTTCGGAGTTCGCGCCAGCCTCCCCCAAGGCGCAAGGTGTCGCGAACTCCGGACTGCGATACCGCTTTTGTAGCGCTGGCACCCTGCCGGCTGTCGCGAGGGCAATCTTGCCTTCGCCGGTGGGGGCGAGGCGCCCACACGACGGCCGCCGGGGCGGCGGCGCTACATTTCTGACTACTTCAACACCATGCCCGCCTCGGCCGAAAAATCCATCGCCACAAATTCTCTTCGCAGGAATTTCGGGAACGCCGCGGCAGCGATCATGGCAGCGTTATCGGTAGAAAGCGATCGCGAGGGGAAGAACACCGGCAGTCCCTGCATCCCGGCTTCGCGCTCGAAGGTCGCCCGCAGCTCCTGGTTGGCCGCCACGCCCCCGCTGACGAACAGGGTCTGAACCCCATATTCCTGTGCCGCCGCCAGCGTTTTCGTGACCAGATCCTCCACCATGGAACGCTGGAACGAAGCCACCAGCCCGAGCGTCTGCCGGTCGCAAAGCTGGAGACAGTCTTCGAGTGCCGGCTTGTCTTTGCCCAACAGGGCCAGCCGCCGCCGCTCGATTGATGGCCCCAGGTTCTCGGTCTCTACGTACCGCAAGACCGCCGTCTTGATGCCGCTGTAGGAAAAATCGAAGCGGGCGCCGTCGGCCTGCGGAACGTTGCGGTCGCGCCGGTCGCGATGCTTGATCTGCGACGTCTGAAACTTCACCGCGTGCGGATCGCCGTGAGGAGCCAGTCGGTCAATGACCGGCCCACCCGGATAACCAAGTCCCAGCAGCTTGGCAACTTTATCGAACGCTTCGCCCGCAGCGTCGTCGCGCGTGCGCCCAATGTTTTCGTAAGTCCAGCAGTCTCCCTCCCTCCGGGCCAGATACAGGTGCGTGTGTCCGCCCGAAACCACCAGAGCGAGAACCGGGAACTGGAGTTCTGCCTCCCCATTCTGCCGCTGTTCCAGCAGCACCGCGTGAATGTGGCCCTCCAGGTGGTTGACGGCAATCAAAGGTTTCTCCAGCGCAAAGGCTAGCGCCTTGGCGAAACTGATGCCGACCAGCAGCGCGCCCGCCAACCCCGGTCCCTGCGTGACCGCCAGCGCATCGACCGACTCATAAGTCTGCCCAGCTTCCGCCAGCGCCTGCCGCACCACCGGAACAATCGCCCGCAGGTGCTCGCGAGACGCAAGCTCCGGAACCACTCCCCCGTACGGTTGGTGAGTGGCAATCTGCGAGGCGACCACGTTAGAGAGAATCTGCTGCCCCGAGCGCACCACCGCCGCTCCCGTCTCGTCACAGGAGCTTTCGATACCGAGAATGCAAGCCTCAGGCATAATTAGCTTCGAGCTGCGAGCTACGAACTACGGGCTACGAGCTGCGAGCCGTGGCTTCCAGTTTAGACGATTTGGATTGGCCTCCAGCATTCGCGTTGCGATGACGGAATGCGGAGTGCTGAATGCTGCGTGCTTCTTGTCTAGCGCCCACCAACACGCCACCGCGATCGTCCACACGCTGCGCGGTTACGGCCACCAGGCCTACCTCGCCGGCGGATGCGTGCGCGATCTGCTGCTCGGCCGAGACCCGTCCGACTACGACGTCGCCACTGACGCCACAGCCCAGCAAGTGATGAACATCTTTCCACAGACCTTCGCGGTCGGTGCCCAATTCGGCGTCGTGCTCGTAGCCGCGTCGCCGACGGGCGAGGGCGCCCGCCTCTCCACAAGCAGAGGCAACGTCGTCGAAGTCGCAACCTTCCGCTCCGACCTCGGCTATTCCGACGGCCGCCATCCCGACGAAGTCCGCTTCAGCCGAGACCCGCGCGAGGACGTCGAGCGCCGCGACTTCACCATCAACGGCATGCTGCTCGACCCGGTCACCGAGGAGGTGCTCGACTTTGTCGGCGGGCGCGCGGACCTCAACGCCGGAATCGTCCGCGCTATCGGAGAGCCCGAGCGGCGCTTTGCGGAAGACAAACTGCGCATGCTGCGGGCGGTCCGATTTGCCGCCCGCTTCGAATACACGATTGACCCAGCCACGCTCGCAGCCATGCAGAAGCTGGCGCCCCAGATCCACCAGGTGTCCCGTGAACGTGTGCGTGAAGAGCTGACTAAAATGCTCGCCGAAGGCCGCGCCAGTCGCGCGTTCCGGTTGCTCGATGAGAGCAAGCTGCTGTCCAAGGTACTGCCGGAAATTTCGGCGATGAAGGGAGTCGAACAGCCGCCGCAGTTTCATCCCGAAGGCGATGTCTTCGTCCACACGCTCCTGCTGCTCGAAAAACTTCCCGCCGGATGTTCGAAGACGCTGGCCTGGGGCGCGCTGCTGCACGACGTCGGCAAGCCGCCAACGTTTCGCGTCGCTCCGGACCGCATCCGTTTTGACGGCCACGTGGAAGTGGGTGTGAAAATGGCTGCGGAAATTTGCAGCCGCTTGCGCTTTTCAAACGATGAGACCGATCAGATCCTCGCGCTGGTCAACAATCACATGCGCTTCGCCGACGTCCAGCGCATGAAAGAATCGACCCTGAAAAAATTCCTGCGCTTACCCGGCTTCGACGAGCACCTCGAACTGCATCGCATCGACTGCCTGTCGAGCAACGGGATCGTCGAGTCGTACGAATACGTTCGCGAAAAGTTGCAAGCGACGCCGCCGGAAGCGATCCGCCCCACGCCCCTGATCACCGGACGCGATCTGATTGAAGCAGGCTATGAGCCTGGCCCGCGCTTCAAGGAGGTGCTGGCAGCGGTAGAGGACGCTCAATTGGAGGGGCGACTCACCTCCCGCAAGGCGGCGATGGAGTACGTGCAACGCGAATTTCCCGTGTAGGGCGGAACCTCCTGTCCGCCCTCTGTCCCTGGCAACAGAGCCGAGTTGGGTTCGATCTGACACGCCCGCCGAGGAACAGCCGCCCGCGGCTGTCCGGCAGAACGAAGCGTTCAGTGCGTGAGATTGGAACGTTGGTTGTACCTTGAGCGGTCGTCAAAAGCGGGGAGCCTCTGGAAGCGTGTTCCACAAGCCCCCAGCGCCGTGTACAATCCCGTGCGCGCCATGCTTCGGAGAAACGCCGGTCTAAAGTTCGCTTCGGTTTCCGTTCTACTGCTCGGCCTGACGTCGCTTCTTTTCGCCGGCGCGCCCGCGATTCAGATTCCCCGCATTGACACTCCTCCCGTCCTCTCCGACTTCGAAACCATGCAGCCACCCGCGTCCGTTGGCGGCCGCATGCTGAAAGTCTCCGGGTTCATCGCGCGCGAACCCGCCGACGGCGCCATCCCTACCCAGGATACCGACGTCTACCTCGCCTACGACCAGCACAATCTGTATGCCGTGTTCGTTTGCTGGGACAAGGAGCCGGACAAGATCCGCGCCCGGATGACCCGCCGGGAGGACATCTTCTCCGACGATTTGGCCGAGATCATGATCGACACCTTCAACGATGCGCGCCGCGGCTACACCTTTGCCGCCAACCCGCTGGGCATCCAATGGGACGCGTTATGGACGGAAGGTTCGATCGCGAACGGTCTTCCCGCTGACTACAGCGGCTTCGATTCCTCGTTCGACACCGTCTGGCGTTCCGATGCCCGCCTGACCGGCAGGGGATACATCGTGCTCATGGCCATTCCCTTCAAGAGCCTGCGCTTCCCGAGCAACGAGCAGCAGCAGTGGCGCATTATCCTGAACCGCACCATCCCGCGCACCAATGAGAACCTGTTCTGGCCGCGAATTACCAACCGTATTCAAGGACGCTTCAACCAGGCCGCGACCGCGACCGGGATCGAGCACATTTCGCCGGCACGCAATATCCAGCTTATCCCCTACGGTCTGTTCCGCGGTTTTCGCGACATTGACCAGCGCGACCCAACCCATCCTTTCTTTGAGGGCCGTACTTTGCAACCCGAGGTTGGCCTCGACGCCAAGTACATCCTGCACGACAGCTTCGTACTCGACGCTACAGTCAATCCGGACTTCAGCCAGGTCGAATCCGACCAGCCTCAGATCACGGTCAACCAGCGGTTTGCGGTTCTCTTTCCAGAGAAGCGCCCGTTCTTTCTGGAGAACAGCAACTTCTTCACCACGCCCATCAATCTCGTTTTCACACGCAACATCGGTCATCCCGAGTTTGGCCTTCGCCTTACCGGCAAATCCGGCCCTTGGGCAGTGGGTGTCCTGGCCAGTGACGATCGCGCTCCCGGGGAAGCTCTCCCCCCGACCGATCCGCATAGCGGCGACCGCGCCGTCTTCACCATTGCCCGCGTCAGCCGCGACATCTTCCAGCAGTCCACCGTGGGCGCAATCTACACTGACCGCGAATTCGGGGGCGGGTACAATCGCGTCGGCGGAGTGGACGCCAACCTCAAGCTCAACCAGAACTGGCGAATGCAAGGCATCGCTGTGACTAGTTCCACGTTTGACGCCGTCGCCGGCACTCATTCCGCAGGTCCTGCGTACAGGGTTATCGTGGATCGCTCCGGCCGTCAGTTCAACCTGGAGTCTCGAAATGCCAGTTACGGCACGGGCTTTGTTACAGACACAGGATTCGTGAATCGAGTCGGCTACCGCGGCCAGGGCATCACCGCCAGCTACTATTTCCGGCCAGAAGGCAAATTCTTGATTTCATGTGGGCCCACGGTGGATGAAGGCGCCTTGTGGGATCAAAGCGGTACCGCCCTGGAGTATGTTGTCTACCCGGGTTTCCGAGTGGACATGGCGCGCAGCACGTATGTCAATTTCCATCCCTTTGCCTACGATGACATCCACCTCCGCCCGGTGGATTACAGCACCCTCTCACGGGTCACTGCCTATCCCGAGAAAATATGGGGAATCGAAGCTGGAACCAGTTGGTTCAAGCAGTTTGACTTCTCCGCCTTAGTCCTATCGGGCGGCGGTGTGAACTACAATCCCGCTGCAGGGCATGCCCCTGCATTTGCCCACGAGGATCAGGGGACTTTTACCCTCACCTTCCACGCCGCCGGCCGTCTGCGCATCGACAACGCCTACCTGCTGGAGCACGTCCGGGAACGCAACACCCACTTGACCGCCGTCACCAACCACATCTTTCGCAGCAAGTGGAACTATCAGTTCACGCGCGAACTATCCGCCCGCGTGATCCTGCAGTACACCTCGGTCCTGTCGAATCCATCGATCAGTTCGCTTTCTCCGACGAAGAACTTCAACGCCGACTTCCTCATCACCTATCTGGTCCATCCCGGCACGGCGATTTACGTCGGCTATAACAGCGACCTAGCGAACCTGAACCGCAACCTCGGCGTCGACCCCGTAACGGACGCAATCCTCACCACGCCCCATGGCTACCTTAACGACAGCCGCCAGTTCTTCGTGAAGGCATCGTATTTATTTCGCTTCTGAAACCAGAGGAAGACGGCTAAAACGCGTGGCGCTGGTGCCCCAGGTTCGCGTCCGCTCTTTGGACGCTAACCTGGGCGGAGGAACACTCGCGGCGGTCCCCCGCACAATTCTGTCTCCCGAGCCCTCGCCGTCCATTCATACTCTATTTCGGCCGTCCCTCTCTCCTGCGGTGCCTAGTGACGGAAGCTGCTCCAATTCCAATCGCGCGGTTCCTTTGCCAGTCCGCGCTTCAGCGGATTGCGGTGCAAGTATCGTAACTTGACCGTAAACTCGCGCTCATCCCTCACATTGCGGTCATCGTAACGCTTCTGCCAGAAGCTTCCCGGTTGGTCTCCCGGCCGCAGACTTCGCACGCGCTTGGCAAACGACAACTTCAAATCGTGAATGGCCTCGGCCAGCAGTGACGCCCAGGTTAGCGCCCAAAAAGACGGGCGCGAACCTGGGGCACCGGGCACACTTAACACCTAATCAGTCCAGGTCCCGGTCTCTTGAAGTGGTCTGCGCGGTGTCGGCTGACGATGCTATCGGCTTCTGCAGATCGAGTTCGGACGCGCCGGACTTCCTCAATTGTTTATTCAGCTCGGGGATGTCTTTGGATTTGACCTGCTCCCACGCCGCCAGTTGTTCGTTGAGCGCCTTTTCCAGATCCGCAAACGTTGCCGATTGTTGCGAAGTGGGTGGAGCGTCCGCGCTATCCAAGCCGCTGAGCAACATGTTGAAGCCTGTATTCAGACGCGCCAGCGTGCGACCTTCGGGGGTGCTCAGGAAGCGGGTACCGTAGCCTCCTTCGTCACCTTCGAGGGCAGCGAGTTTCGCTTCCAGGCTGGCGGCTTGCGGGCCTGCTTTCCCGCTGGATAGCGCTTTCACCTGCTTGCGTAAGCTGCGGATCTGCTGCACCGCTTCATAATCGCGATGGAGTGCGTCGGCGATCTTCCGGTCGAGATCGAAAAGCGCGTGCAGGTCCTCGGCCGAGACCTTGACGCGCGGGTCCATGCGAATTTCGAGCGACTGCGTATAGCGCTTCCCGGCCGCCGTCAGCTTCACCGTGTACTTTCCCGGTAAGGTCGCCGCGCCGAGCGGGTAGAGCGGCGTCTCATGCACGATCGCCGAGATCGGGAAGTCGCGGCTGAGCACATCGGGTGCGGGATAGGTCAGATCCCACACGAAGCGATGCATGCCCGCTGCGGTTGAGATCGTGCGCGCTGGCCGCACCCAGTACATGGGAACATTGAAGTCTTTCGGGTTTACCGGCTGCGGCTTGTCGGCACTCGAGAAGCTTCTTACGGGCTTTCCGTCGGCGTCCACGATGTCAATTGTCACTGGGCTCGACGTGTCAGCCTTCAGCCAGTAGTCGATTATGGCCCCGTCCGGCGGGTTCTGACCGGCCGGTTCTTCGGGGGGCAGAGGCGTATCGGTACCGTTGTTGCGTCGGACTCGATAGGTCAGTTGCGGAGTGAACAGGTGCGCGGTGGCCGCGCCCCACTGCCCCCCGAGCTGGCGCAGGGGCGTGATGTTGTCCAAGATCCAAAACGACCGCCCGTGAGTGCCGACGACGATGTCATCTCGGTGGATGACCAGGTCGCGAATCGAGGTTGGCGGCAGGTTGAGTTTCAGCGATTGCCAATGTTCGCCATCGTCCCAGGAAACGTACACCGAACGCTCGGTGCCCGCGTAGAGCATCTTCTTGCGCACCGGGTCTTCGCGGACGGTGTTGACCGGCTCGTTCTCGGGCAAGCCATTGACGATCTTCTGCCACGTGTGGCCGCTATCGTGAGTGCGGTAGATGTAAGGGTGCAGGTCGTCGAGGCGGAAACGGTTGATGGCCGCGTAGGCGCTGGCGTTATCGAAGCGCGAGGCATCCATCTGCGCAACTTTGCTCCACGGCGTCAGTTCGGGCGGCGTTACGTTGTGCCAGTTCTGACCGCCATCGCGGGTCACCTGAATCAGACCATCGTCGGTGCCCACCCAGATCGTTTGCGCATCCTTCGGCGAAGGCGCGATGGAATAGATCACGCCGCGATGCTTACCCTTCGCGGGATCGGATTCGACAAACGGACCTAGGCTGGCAGGTACACCCGGTTCTTCGCGCGTCAGGTCCGGACTGTTTTCCTGCCAGGTGATGCCGCCGTCGCGCGTCGCGAACAGCACATTCGATCCTAGGTAGAGCACGCGCGGATCGGCGGGAGAGAACAGCAGGGGAGCGGTGCGGTTGAAACGATACTTCCCCGTCCTCAAAACTACCGGCGAAACATCGCGCGTCTGGCCGGTCGCGACATCGAATACGGTGGCCTTCCCGCCATAGATCAGATTCGGATGCAGCGGGTCGGGCGCTACGTAGCCGTATTCTTCTACGCCTACCGTGGTCCAGTCTCGAAACGTGATCTCGCCAAAATCGCTGCGGCTGGCGGTGCCGACCGAACCGCTTTCCTGCTGGCCGCCGTAGACCCAGTACGGAAACTGGTTGTCGGTAATGACGTGATAGAACTGCGCGGTGGGCTGGTTGTACCAGGAACTCCAGGTCTTGCCCCCGTTCACGCTGATAGTCGCCCCCTGATCCACAGCCAGAGCGATGATGTCGGGATTGTCGGGATTGATCCAGATGGTGTGATAGTCGTCGCCACCCGGCGCGCCTTTGATGGCGGTGAAATTCTTGCCGGCATCGGTGGACTTATACGTGGACGTGTTGGCAACGTAGATCACATCTTTGTTTCCCGGATCCACGCGCACGCAGCCGAAATCGTCTCCGCGGCTCCATACGCGCTCTTCCTGATTCACCTGTTGCCAGCTTTCGCCCGCATCGTCAGAGCGGTAAATGCCACTGCCCTTCTTCCCGTTCACCCAGGCATACATGCGGTTGGGATCGCTGGGTGAGATGGCGGGACCAATCCGGCCGATGCCTTCAGCTTCACCGGGCAGCCCTTTGGTGAGTTGCCGCCAGGTGTTGCCACCATCGGTCGATTTGTAGAGACCGCCGCCAGGACCGTTGTAGCCGCCACCGGTCGTCCACGGTGGGCGGCGCGAGGCCCACATGCTGGCAACGATTGTCCGCGGGTTGCTGGGATCGAAGACCAGATCCATGGCGCCGACGTTGTCGTCCTTGTAGAGAACCTTCTTCCAGGTCTGGCCGCCGTCGAGCGAGCGGAAGACGCCGCGCTCGACATTCGGGCCGTAGGGATGTCCGAGAGCGGCAACGAAGAGGCGATTGGGATCTTTGGGATCGACGATGATGGAGCTGATCTGTTGCGCATCGCGCAGACCCAGATGCTCCCAGGTTTTGCCGGCGTCGGTAGATTTGTAAATGCCGTCGCCCACGGAAAGATCCGGGCGGCGGAGGCCTTCGCCGCTGCCGACATAAATAACATCAGGGTTCGAGGGAGCGATGGCGAGAGCGCCGATGGAGCCCGTCGGCTGGTCATCAAAGATTGGGTTCCAGGTGCGGCCGGCATCGGTCGTCTTCCAGACTCCGCCGTTATTGGGCGCCATATAAAAGACGTTGGGCTGGCTGGCAATGCCCGAGATGGCGACCGTTCGCCCGGCGCGGAAGGGGCCGATGGATCGCCAGCGGAGCTCCTGATAGAGCGTTGCGTCAAAACTTTGGGAGGAGACGAACTGGGCGAGCGCGAGAATTCCGAGAAGAGAAAACACCGACTTCGAAAATTGCATTTTCAATGGCGTAGCCTCGTGAGCAGGTCAGGATAAACCAGACCGGCAGCAATGGGGAATCTGGAACGGTCCGATCCAGGCTTCTCCGGAATGGAAGCACTCAGTTCGCTCACTTCGGCATCGGGCGGCGGAGGGCATGCAGGATCAGCGATCCGCTGATGCCGAAGCAGACTACTGCGGCGAACGCGAACAACTCGAGGGTACGAGCAGTCATGCCGAGGTAGTCGGCAGAGAAGGAAAACAAGGCGCAGAGGACACCTAGAGTGTTAAGCCAGAGCGGAGAGGAAGCGGCGCGCAAATTTTCCCGGAAATGCACTTGCAGGAGGATGGCTGTCAAGCCAATCGCCGCCACCACGACTAGAGCCCACGGACTGGAGAAGGCGCGGGGATTGGTGTAGATCACCACCAGGGCGAGGGCAAAAATCAGCAAGCCCGAAGCGATTACCGTCCAACGGCGGGCCCTGCCGGAGTCAGAACTGGTCAAAGAAAAGATCTCCCGCCTTTCGGCACAGGTCTATTGTATCCCGGGAGCGCTTGTTTGCTGCTGCTCAGGCACTACCCGGCATCCATTCGGCCGGGCGGTTCTCTCCTTGGGAAACGGCATAGAGTACCAGTTCGACGCGCGTGGAGACGCCCAGTTTGTCGAAAATACGCAGCAGATACTTCTTAATCGTATGCTCGCTGAGCCGAGTTCATCGGCGACTCCGCGATTGCTCAGGCCGTCCGCCACCAGCGCAACGACTTGCTCTTCGCGGGGCGTGAGCAGCGCGCGGCCGCTGGTGCTGACCACCCGCAGCGTCGGCACTTCCGACAGCGCGTCAAGCACGAAGCGCGTCTGTTCGCTGTTCATCCAGATCTGCCCCTGGAAAACACAGGTAATGCACTTGCACAGCGTCCGAAACGGAGCGTGGTTGAAAAGGAACAGTCCCTTTGCTCCGGCGCGGAAAGCATTGACCGCCATTTCGCGGTCGTCCCGTTCCACCAGCAACACGGGGGCGGCCTTGGGGTAGGAGACGCGCAGCCAACGCAGCATGCTGAGATCAGGCAGATTACTGCCTGCTATCAGGACCACATCGGTAGGGTTCGACTGCATGAAAGCGTGCACCGCTGCAGCCTCCAGCGCTACCGCCGATACGCGGAGCTCTCGGCGAGCCCGTAACGCTCGCGTCAAAAGCTGCGATTGGATGGGGCTGGAATCGGCAATCAGCACGTGGATGGTTTCGTTCGTAATGGGTTGGGGCACTTTCAAAGGTTTGGCCAGGGGACGAGCGTTCATTGTGCCATCATGCCCGAAAGACCACCCCACGGCTGTAGGCCCGATCACATTGTTTTGGTGATGAATCGGGCAGAAGTTGCCCACTTTGGTAGACCCACTCTTGTGTACTGCCTTTAGGGCAGCTTGGTCGTCCCAGAAGGCAACGCTCCCTCGGGAACGCCACGCCGAGCGGCCCCATCGTCGAGTTTGTAGCGTTTCTCCGTAGCCGCAACGCCCCACCTACTGGGGTGGACA
>Ga0075030_100003972_pt1 | contig 13406 bp, 9 predicted proteins | sample LitLauG_LLR_2012_FD_71393 | JGI IMG/M metagenome (GOLD analysis project Ga0075030, IMG submission 71393) | Freshwater sediment microbial communities from Pennsylvania, USA - Little Laurel Run_MetaG_LLR_2012 | ecosystem: Environmental > Aquatic > Freshwater > Creek > Sediment | place: USA... | reverse complement strand
GCGGCGAGGGCGGGCGCGTCGTTGATGCCGTCGCCCAGCATGGCTACAATGCGTCCCTCGGAGGCGAGTTGGCGGACGCGCTCGAGCTTCTGTTCGGGCAGCAATTCGGCCTGGACGTGGTCGATACCGATCTCCCGTGCCATAATGCCGGCAGCCCGCTGCCGGTCGCCCGTCAGCATCACCTGGTAGGCGATGCCCATGCGGCGAAGCTCGGCAACCGCTTCGCGAACACCCTCACGCAGGCGATCGCGCAGCAGAATGGCGCCCGCCAATCGATCGCCATCGGCAATCAGCACCGCGGTGGCTCCCAGGCGGTCGGCCTCTTCGCGGAGCGCTTCGGTATGATCTATGCCATGCTCAGCCAGGTACGCCGCGCTGCCGGCGCGGATCGCGCGTCCGCGCAACGTGCATTGCACGCCGCGACCGGGGAGAACGCGGGCGTTTTCGGGCGCGGGAACGGACAGCGCGCGCCGCTCCGCCTCGTCAACGATCACCCGGGCCAGGGTGTGGGTGGAAGCGCGTTCGGCGGCGGCCGCGAGCGCGAGCAACTCGTCTTCCGTACGATCGAGGGCGACGATCCGCACGATTTCGAAACTGCCTTCCGTCACCGTTCCGGTCTTGTCGAAGACCGCCGCATCCACCTTGGCGGCGTTTTGCAGCACGGCGCCGCCGCGCACCAGGATGCCCCGCCGCGCAAGGCCTCCCATGGCCGCCACCATGGCGGTGGGTGTGGCCAGAATCAGGGCGCAAGGGCAGGCCACGATCAGCACCGCAACCGTGCGCAGCCAGTTTCCGGTGAAATAGTACGTGAGTGTGCCGGCCAGCAGCAGCGCCGGCAGGAAGTATTTGGCGTAGCGATCCGCCAGGCGTTCCACGGGCGCCTGATTTTGCCGGGCCTCCTCCACCAGGTGGATAACGCGAGCAATGGTGGTCTCGCCGCCCGCGCGCGTGACTCGAATGCGCAGCAGACCGTTGCCGTTCAAAGTGCCTGAGAAGACCTCGTCGCCAGGCTGTTTGTCGTCGGGGAGGGGCTCGCCGGTGATGGAACTTTCGTCGATGCTGGAAACGCCCTGCTCGATGACGCCATCGGCGGCGATGCGCTCGCCGGCACGCACCGCGATGCGGTCGCCCGGCACCAGGGTCGCGGCCTCCACTTCTTCCTCGCGTCCGTCTCGCAGCAGGCGCGCGATCCGTGGCATCTGCGCCACAAAACGGCGAATCGCGGCGTCGGTTCGACCGGCAGCGAACGACTCCAGACCCTCCCCCACCATAACGATGAACATGGCTTCCGCCGCGGCCAGGTATTGGCCCACGGAAAGCGCCGCGATCACTGCCACACAGAGAGCCAAGTCCGCAGAGATGGTTTTCGCCAGCAGCGCGGAGATGGAGTTGTAGAAGGTTTTGTACCCGGCCAGAAGGGTAATGACGATGGCCGTATCCAGCCCGAAGATGCTCTTGAAGGTCCCCGTGAGGTTCAGAAGAAGCAGGATGCCGACCAAGGCCGCGAACCCATACTCCGAAACGAGAAACGAGGTTCGAGCATCGACTGTCGCGGTTTCTTTGCGATCCTCGGACATGTGGCACCCTGGGGCCTGTTCCCAACAGTATACAGCCGGTTGCCGGGTTGGAGTTTACCCGCGCTTGCGCAGGGGCAGGGCAAGGCGGTGGTTTTTCGAATGGGCTTGAAACCAAGCTGCTCCCGCTCCGTCGTACAGTAGAGGCAATGAGGAGCGACAAGTTGCGGGTTCTGGTGTGGTGTTTCCGAAGTGTGTTCAGGTCAAGCGACTTTAGAATCTGGACACTGGTGGCGGCTCTGATCGCGCCGGTCGCGGCATTCGCGCAGGACGCGCCATCCAATATCGCTCCAGATCCGGCATTCGCGACCATTCCGTTCGACCAATGGATCACTGAGCGGGATCAACCGCATTTTCAATGGAGCGCTCGAATTTCCGGCGGCGAACTCGCCAGTTCCCAGCGACTGCTCGCACGCGTGGAGATCCAGGTTGATGGCAACGAACTATTAAAGCGACGGGGACCTGGGGAACTGGTGTTCTTCGTCCAGATCCAAGACAGCGACCATCGCCGGTTTCAGTCCCACGGAGCGATTCAACTGAAAGACGTCACGGAGGCGGCAACGAAATCGAATTTCGTTTATACCCAAGGCGCGCTGGTGGCGCCGGGGGACTATCGCTTCGAGCTGGCCGTCTTCGATACCCAGAGCGGAGAACACGCGACCACCGAGCGGACCCTGCATGTCGCGCCACTCAAGAGCGATCCTCTGCCGGACTCCTGGCTGGGCCTGCCGGTCGTCGAATTTCTGGAAGGCGGCGCCCCCCCCGACATGTGGTTTCAGCCGAACCTAACTGGGCGATTGCACCTGCCGCTGAAGGCTCGGCGGCCCGTGCGTGTCGAAGTGCTCGTGAACGCATCGCCGTCGGCTATCGGTCCGCGGTTCCGCACCGGCCAGGTGAATAACCGGAGCCTGGCGGACTTGCTGCCGGTGCTGAAAGTGATTTCGGAGGTGGAGTTGAGCCCGGGGGCGCTGAACGTTTCGCTCGTCGACCTCACGCGACGGCAGGTTCTCTTTACGCAAGATCACGTCGATCCACGAAACCAGGCGCTGGATTGGCCTCGATTAAGGCCCGCTCTCCGGCAGGCGGATCCCAACAAGATCGACGTCCGGGACCTGGCGCATCGGCAGCAGAACGCGCAGTTTTTCGTTGAGGAAGTACGCCGGCGCATAGTTTCGGAAGGGGTTCCAGGCGCCGACTCCGACTCGCCGGGGCCGGCCCTCATCGTTCTCAGCGGACCCATGCAGTTCGCATCTGGTGAAGATCTTCACCAGATTGAGCTCGCGCAGAGGCTTCCAGGCAGAGTCTTCTATATTCGCTATCATCCTCTTCCGCTGCGCATGCGAACCGAGCCGCTCGCTACCCGACGGAACCGGGGACTCGGTTTTCCTCAGCCGGGAATCGTCGTTCAGGAACCTCCGGATGCCCTGGAACCGCTTTTGAAGCCGCTCCAGCCTCGATTGTTTGACGTGAACAATCCGGAGCAGTTTCGTAGAGCGCTGGCCGAGCTAATGAAAGAAATCGCGAGGCTGTGACCCACCGGCACGAGCCGGGAACGAACCGGGACGGCTTTCGCTGTTTCCGCGGCCATGGTAGATTTTGAAACATGAACGTCGTCACATCAGGATGCCGGATGGTTCTGTTGGCTTCGCTTCCGGTCCTCGCCCTAGCGCAGAAAGTAACGATGGAGTTCGACCAGGGAGCCGATTTTTCCACGTACAAGACGTTCTTTGTGAACCCGGGCCAGCTCAACAGCAAGAACGCGGCACTGAACAACGACCTGGTGCGCAAGAACATTCAAGCCGAGATCCGCAAAAGGCTAATCGAAAAAGGTTTGATGGAGGTTACCAGCGGACCGCGAGACTTGAACGTGCGCTTCTCGCTGGGTTCCGCCCGGCGCCGGGAAGTGGATGTGTATCCGAGAGGCTGGTGGGGCGCCACGAGAGTGGTCACCGGGTACACCGAAGGGACGCTGGTGGTGGATCTGCGCGATGCCAGGCAACAGTCGCTGGTCTGGCGGGCCATGGCCGTCGAGGACAAGAGCGATGCGCCGCACATCGAGCGCAAGATCCCGGACATGGTGAAGAAGGCGTTCGAACAGTATCCACCGAAGAGAAAGTAAGCTACGGGCCGACGACCAGCACTACGCCGCTTTGCGAGCTGGCGCCATTGACCGTGATGGCAATGGGATAATTGCCTGCGGCCAGACCGGCCGGCACGGTGAAGTTGATCTGGAATTGTCCTGGCGCGACTTGCGCTGTGGCGGCGGCCGTCACGCTAGTCGAGCCAATGTTGATCGTCACGGGCGAGGAGAAAGGAATCGCCGACTTGGGCGCCGTGCCGGATTGCGTCGGACCCAGGCCCGTGCCGTAGAGTTGGAGCGAATCGCCAGCCCTGGCCTTCCGCACCACGTTACCGAACACCGCCGGGTCGCCCACCAGGGTGGCGGTGCCCGCGAAGACGGCCCCGGCGTAGAAGGTCTTGTAGTCGGTGGTGTAGTAGTTGAGCGCCGGAGAAATACTTACTACGCTGACGGTGGAGGTGTTGCTCGCTACTCCGTTACGCACTACGGTGACCGTAGCCGTTCCACTGATGTCGGTAAGCGCCTGGAAATTGGCCTGGCCCGGGGACACGAACAACACCGGGGCAGGGCTTCCGTTGAGTAGCACCTGCACACCCGCTACTGAAGTCGGCAAGCCATTAGAGAAATCCTGATCGCTCCAATCTTTGATGACGTCGGAAAAATTCGTGCCGTACACCGATACCCATGCGCCCGGTACAATCGCGGGCCGATTGTTCTCCGCATCTTGCACCGGGTTAGTCGACCGCAACGCCGGCCCACCATTGTTCGCCGGCGGGCCGGCCGCCGCGATGGCGCTGTAGGATTGCGCCACCTTGGTACCCGTGGCCGTGAGCTGGAAGGCGCCGGCCGACTGCGTAAGGAGATCGCTGCTGTCGAAGTAGGCCAGCGCGAGGTCGTGAACCTGCGCGTAGGAGGAGATGTTGGTGTGGTACGGCTCGCTATCGTTGCAGCCACCCCATTCCATGATGGCGGCAGCATGTCCGTATTGCTGCGCGTAGCCCACCAGGGGGTCGATGTTTTGGGGCCAGATGGCATAACGGGGCGACGAGGGCTCGTTGCACGTACCGGCAGGCCCAGCGTAGAGGTGAAAATTCCAGACGATGTTCGCCCACGACAGATCCGGCAGCTTGCCCGCGACAATCGATTCGAATGCCGTGCCGGTGTCTTCGACGAAAATCAGCGCCTGCGGGTTGTAGGTGCGGATGTCCGCGATCAACTGATTCTGGTCATCGCTCCAGGTGCCGCTGTCGATGCCGTGCATATCTTCCCAGGTGTCGTAGAGAACCGCCGGATCGGCAGCATACTTCTTGGCGAAGGCGCTCCAAAAGGTCGAAGCCGCAACGGTGGAATTGCCAGTGGTGTCCTGCGTGCACAAAGAGGGATTCGCCTGGCAGTTCAGGTCGCCCTGGTTGGGAGCTGGACAGTTCTTGCCATCGGCTGCGCAGGGCGGATCAGGAAACTGGCCGGCCTTCAGAATCACCACGTAATTGCCGTACTTCTTGGCCCTCTGGATCAGCCCGTCGATATAGGTCTGATAGGCCGCTCCGGCGATAGGGACTTGAACGTTAGCGTTCCACCAGGCCGCGTTAACGAAGAGGCGCACCAGATTCATGGAGAGCAACTGATTCTGCGCGGCGTATTCCTGGTCGGTGGCGGTGGCGTCGGCATTCCCCGATCCGGTGGCGCTGCGGTTGAGGCCACGAAGCAGGACGGGCTTGCCCGAGTCATCCACAATAATGCCCACGGGAGAAACGTGCAGCGGGCGGAAGGAGGGCGACTGCGCATGGACGGTGGAGGCGAGAAGCAGCGCGAGAGCGATCCTCATTGTAGCGTTACCCACATGGGACTCACCCAGACGATCTGCCCGTCGGTCTGCAAGCCGCGGACATAGTAGTAGCTGGTCTTTCCCTTGGCGGCGGTCTGGTCCTGCCAACTGAAGGCCAGCGCGCGATCTCCGCTGGTGGAAAATACGACGTTGTTGTCCTTGACCACGACCACGTTCTGGAATGGCGCCGTGCCCCACAGGCGCACGGTGAAGACGGGCGCGCTGCTGGTGGTGAAGCTCTCTCCCATGAAGTGGGGGCCGCTGCGGAAGTCGGCCAGGATGTTGTCCGTGGAACCGTACATGCGTCGATTGCGCATGGCATCCAGGATGGCGGCACGGGTGGGCGCCGTCACCCAGATATTGGTGAAGGAAATGTGCGTGGAGATGTGGTCGCTGGATGCCTCGAAGCCGAGCTGGTAGCCTTTGCCCAAGGCATTGGAGACATAGCCCGCGTTCTCGAATCCCGAGATGGAATCCGCGGAAGTATTGGCGCGCGGCGCCCCCGGCATCTCGTAATCCTGGCGGTCGCCCTGATAGATTTCGACGAACGGCTCGACCAGCGGATCGTTATTGCGCCAGTCGGTTCCCTGGTCGGTGGCACTGGTGTGGGGAGCGGAATTGCCGTTAAAGAAATGCAGGTAACTGTACAGCATGTTGGTGTCGGGAGCGGGCGCCGGACTATCGGCAGAGGAGACGGGAAGCCGGGGCAAAGTACGAACGCCGCGCTGGGTGAACACCACGTTGCGGTGTCCCTCGGGGTAACTGACGCTGCGTTCGTAATAAAACATGGGGATATACTTGGAGCCCAGTAGATAAGCATCGGAAAACTTCTGCACAAGCCACCAGGTGTACTCACGGGCCTCGCCATTATCGTGATCGCAGCAGCCCGCCCAACCCAGGGAGGCCGCGTCAATGTAGTAGCGGTAGGCATCCACGAGGGGACCGTCGTTGCGGCCATCCCAGGAGATTTCGGTGTGGCGGTGGAAATCGCCGCGCACCAGCCGGTACTGCTGGCCGTTGACGGTGGGCCGGTAGCTCTGCGACAGCAGGGCGGTCGCCGCTTCGGCCACAGACGCGGGATCGGGCGTAGCGGGTGTCACCTGGCCTATCTTTTGCAACACGGGGGATTGCTGGGTGCGGGCGATCGTCAATTCAGACTGAAAAATGTCGGAGCTGACGCCGTCCGCCTGCGGGGAGCCCGGGCCGAGAGGGCTGAGCCTGTGGTCCGAGGAGTGGGCGATCAGCAAACGTCCTGGGGCGAAGGAAACTATGGACGGACGATTGTCGCCCACGGCGTCGGTAAAACCCAATACGCCGGGCCCGTGCCACTGGTTGCCATCGAAATAGACCATGGCGCCGACCCACATCGTACCCACGCTAACGCCGCCAGTTGAGTGGCTGGAAGAGAGACCTGAGCCGGCTATCTCCCGGAAGGCGAGATACACGGTACCCTCGGGATCGGTGGCCAGACGCGGGAAACTGTTCCGGGGTCCGGAGGGTGGGCCGACGCCGTTGCCCGGCTGGCGCTTCTGAGCCAGCGTAGGATCGGGATTCAGGGAGTACGCTCCCTGTCCCGATGGCAGGAAGAGATGCGTTGCAGGCGTGCCGGGCAAAACGCGCGCCACATCGTCCGAGGTGGTGTAGAGATCGTTGCCGATGAGGCAGCGGACTTGGATGGTGTGGGCGGAATAGAGCGGGAGACCGGTGGTGTCGAATGCCCCGAAGTCTTTGCCCCACCGCGACCCGGCAACCTCATAGGCGATCCACAAGCGGTTTTGGGCGTCATAGGCCAGTGAACTGCGCGCCTCGAAGTTGAGCGTCGCAGCTATGGGAATGGGATCGTCAAAGCCGATCTGGCCGGAGAACCGAACGCGGCGCAGGTAGACGTCGTAGTCGCCCTTGTCGTAGGTGTCCCACGAGATGGCAACCTCGCCGTTAGGCGCAGCGGCGATGGCCGGATCCCAGTCGCTAGCCGGAGACGTGGAAACGATGCGTTCGTTGGTGAAGGTATCGCCGGTTTGGGCGGCAGCCAGCACCTCGAGATTGTTATTGCGGAATCCCTGCCAGGCAATCCATACGCGGCCACTGGCGTCGGTGGCTGCCACGGGAAACAAATCGGTGCCGGCGTCGTAGGTCAGGCGGATTTCCGGGGAGAGCGTGCCGTCAGCCAGGGCATTGCGGGCGTAGAGATCGAAATTACCAGAGCGATTGGCGGAATAGAACACCCAGGCCCGCCCGAGGCCGTCGACGGCCACCGCTGTGCGCATCAGATCCTCGCCCGTGCCCGTGACGGCAAAGGGCCCGGTCCAGACGCGTTGCGAGATGGAATAGTGCATGAGGAAGACCTGATCTCCACCGGCGGGGCGGGCGAGGAAGGAGAAATCGGTGATGGGCTGCTGGGTTCCCTGGCCCACCGCCAGAGATCGATCACCGTGAACAAATTCCGTGTAGGCGAGGTAGACGTCATCTCCGGACTGGGCCATGGAGGGGAAATCTTCCTCCTCGGCAGAGGACGTCAACTGGAATTGAGCGCCTGTTTGGGCGGCCAACGCGCGGCCGTTCAGGAACGTTTTGCTGACGCCGAACGGGAGGTCCTGCGAAGAAAAGCTAAAGTTGCCTTGCGTGGTCGTAACGTTGAAGGTGACCGGAGCGGTTGCCGCGGCGATCTTGACGATGAGCCCGTTTTCCTGAACTGGCCCGGGTGGGGTGAGCGCGGGCGTGGCGCGGGTCATCATCTTCCAGCTCGTGGTGCCAGAAATAGCGTCGGTCCCGGCGAACCGCCAGCCGCGCAGGATCTGGATGTTCGCTCCAGCGACCGTGATGGAGCCATCCCAATTGGTGTCCGCCATGTCGCCAACGCCCAGAATCACGAGGTACGACTGACCGGGCGCCACCGTTGTGGTGGCAGCGTGGATGGACGCCGGCGAGCGAAGAAAGCGCGTACCGACGGCCACACCGGCGACGGCCAGCGCCACCAGCGCCAGGAAATAGAACGACCGCTTGTTCACGACTCCCTCCTGTCGTGGAAATGGGTTTAACACCGGGACTCTTTCTTTGTTTCGGTTCCGGCCGCAAAACAGTATACAAACAACTCCTGTGGCCTCGCAAATCCAGAGACTGAATGCGCCAGTTACCGCAGGGAAAATCCCCCCATCCGGTGCGAGCGCGTCAACGTTGCGGCATCACTTGCCGGTCTCTACGCCCCCCGTGGAGTTTTATCCAGGTAATCATGGAGGCCGCCGTTCCCGGGTCAAAAGACGTGGGTAGGTGTATACTCAACGTTGCCAAGGACCCCTAAACGGAAGTATCGGTTATGAGCGTTCAGCCCGGCAGCGCAGCTTCTACCACTACTCGCGCATCCAGCGCACGGCCCACGCATATTCGTCACGTGGTGCTTGCTCTCACCGTGATCGCGTACATGATCACGTACATGGACCGGCAGATTTTGGCGGTGGCCCGGCCGGTGATCCGCGACGAGCTCGGCATCTCGCTGGTGATGATGGGCTGGATCACCTTCGGCTTCCGAATGTCGTACGCGCTGTTCCAGATCCCTGGAGGGTGGATGGGCGACCGGATTGGTGCTCGCCGCGCGCTCACGCTGATCGTGACCTGGTGGAGCGCGTTCACGGCCTTCACGGGGCTCGCCTGGAGCGCGGTTTCGATGCTGGTGATTCAGGTGCTGTTCGGATTCGGCGAGGCGGGAGCGTTTCCCATCGCTACGCGGTCCCTGGCACGCTGGATGCGGCCCACCGAAAGGGGCTTTGCGCAAGGCGTGACCCACGCCGGTTCCCGCCTGGGAGCATTCATCACGCCTCCGATCGTTGTCCTGATCATTGCCAGGTTCGGCTGGCGCCCGGCATTTTTCGTGTTTGGTCTGCTGGGCATCACATGGGCGGCGGTCTGGTTCCTATATTACCGCGACACGCCAGAGGAACACCGCGGCGTCAACGCAGCCGAACGGCAACTGATCGGCTCTGGGCGCAAGCGGTCCGACCATGTCCCTTGGCGCCAAATCCTTTCGCATGGCAATCTGTGGGTTCTCGCGGTGATGTACTTTTGCTATAACTTCAACCTCAACGTGTATCAGGATTGGTTCCCCACCTATCTGCATGATGCCCGTGGTATGACTCTCGCAAGAATGGGGATCTACGCGAGCCTTCCGCTGCTGGCCGGGGTATTTGGGGATCTCGCGGGCGGCTCGTTTTCGGACGCGGTTCTTCGCGCTAGCGGAAAAGTAAACCTGTCGCGGCGCTGGGTGGCAATCGCCGGCTTTCTGGTTTCCGGCGTGGCTACCGTGCCTGCCGTTCTAACACGGGATCCCCGGGTTTCGGTTGCGTTCTATTGCGTGGCGTTCTTCGCGCTGGAGTGGACCGTGGGAATTTCGTGGGCGATTCCGCTGGACATCGGCGGCGACTTTGCGGGCTCCGTCTCGGCGGTCATGAACTCGTTAGGGAACCTCGGTGGGGCCTTATCGGCACCGGTCGTGACCTACGTGGCAACCCGCCTGGGTTGGAACGTGCCCTTTTACGCGACCAGCGCTCTGTGCGCGATCGCGGTGTTGTTGTTCCTCAAAATCGACGCATCGCGGAAGATCGCCGCGAATCCGTCCGGCGCATAGCTACGCTTCGGTTCCTGAGAACCCGTGAAAATCGCTTTAGCCACGGATGGACACAGATGGCCACGGATTAAAACCAGGTTGTTATCCGTGTCCGTCCCTGGCCCAAACAGTGTTTTTGGCGGTTTCTGACGGTCCAGTCCCGGTCATCGCATTTACGCGTGGTGATAGGCAGCGTCCGGCCGCGCCTCCTGGGCGGCCCCGGTGAGATATTCGAGGGCAGCGGAGACCCCTCCTGTCTTGTGAGGAACACCGGCAAGCTCCAGGCCCATCTCGACACCACTGAGGGTTCCGGCGAGCATCAGGTCGTTGAAGTCACCGAGATGGCCGATGCGGAACACCTTGCCCGCCAATTTGTTCAGGCCATTGCCCAGGGACATGTTGAAGCGCTCGAGAATCACTTTGCGCAGTTCGTCCGCGTTGTACCCCGGCGGCACCAGGACCGATGTGGACGAGGAGCTATACTCTGCCGGATTGAGGCAGAGCACCTCCAGCCCCCAGGCGCGAACGGCGGTTCGGGTGGCTTCGCCGTGGCGGGCGTGGCGGGCGAATACATTATCCAGGCCTTCTTCGCGCAGCATCTGGAGCGATTCGCGGAGACCGTACAGCAGATTAGTGGCCGGTGTATAGGGGAAGAAGCCGCTTTTATTGGTGGTCAGCATCGCCTGCCAATCCCAATAGGAGCGCGCGAGGCGGGCCGTTTTGGAAGCCTCCAGCGCCTTTTCGCTGATGGCGTTGAAACTCAGGCCGGGAGGCAGCATGAGCCCCTTCTGCGAGCCGCCCACGGTCACATCGATGCCCCATCCGTCGTGTTGATAGTCCATGGAGCCGAGTGACGAGATGGAATCGACCATCAAGAGAGCCGGGTGGTTGGCGCGATCCATGGCCTTGCGGATCTCGGCAATCCGGCTGGCCACACCGGTGGAAGTCTCGTTGTGCACGACGCCAACGGCCTTGATCTGATAAGCGCGGTCCTCGCTGAGTATGGCCTCGGCCATTTCCGGATCGGCGCCGTGCCGCCAATCGCCCGGCACGAACCGGACATCGAGTCCGAGCTTGCCCGCCATTTCCTGCCACAGCGTGGCGAATTGGCCGGTCTCGAACATCAGCACCTGGTCACCCGGAGAGAGGGTATTGACCATGGCGGCTTCCCAGGCCCCGCTGCCGGACGAGGGAAAAATCAGAACTTTACTGGAGGTCTTGAATACCTCTTTGACGGATTCCAGAAGTTCCGAGGCCAGCCGGGCGAATTCCGGCCCGCGATGATCGATGGTAGGACGAGCCATGGCGCGCAAAACGCGCTCCGGCACATTGGTAGGTCCGGGGATCTGCAGAAAATGACGGCCGCTCGAATAAGGCATTTGCCCATCATATACCAGCCTGTAGCACGCTTGGCGACGAGGTGGAAGTACGATCCCTGATACTGCTCCCGTTCCTTGCGCAGATCGTCGGCGGTCGGGCTGAAGTACTGGCGTTGCTCCTCCCAACTTTTTTTGCCGTCTTTCTGTTCGTTGGTCAACGGCTGGTGAGCGGCTTCAGCCGTCACTTCCGAAGCCATGTCAGAATAGCGCGACAATTTCGTCCCAGGCACGTAGAATAATATAGATATATGAAGCTGTCCCTGATTTTCCTCCTTGCGCTGGCCGGCCTAGCCGCTCCCCCGGAACTCGATAAAGCGAAAGCCTTCGGCAATCCGTCGGCGCCGCTCCGAATCGAGCTGTTCAGTGATTTTCAGTGTCCCTCGTGCCGGCAACTGCATATGCAGATACTGCCTTCTCTCATGCACGACTACGTGCTGTCCGGAAAGGCGTACCTGGTGTATAAGGAGTTTCCGCTGTCGATGCACTCACACGCCAAGGAAGCGGCAGCCTATGCCTGTGCCGCGGCGCGCGTGGGCAAGTACGAGCAGGTAGCCGATGCCCTGTTCCAGGCTCAGCCGACGTGGTCGGTGAATGGCCAGGTGTTTCAGGCCGTCGCTACCGCCCTCACTCCCGCCGAACAGAAGAAGGTGCAGGCGCTGGCGATGGATCCGACCGTGATGGCCGAAGTGCAACAGGATATGCAAGAGGGGCAGATGGAACGGGTGAACCAGACCCCCACGATGATTATCATTCGCGGCGGCAAGAAGTATCCGATCGGCGGAACCCTGGCGTACGATCTGCTGCGGCGCTTCCTCGATGATCTCTCGAAATAGGATTCTGCAAGTCGTTCTGCCGCTGCTGCGCCTGGCCGTGGGTGGCATCTTCGTGTATGCCGCCTGGACCAAGCTGCGCGACCCATGGACGCTGTTTGCCATTTCCATTGATGCCTATCACGTGCTGCCGCAGTGGGCGGTGCTGATGGTGGCGCGCACCTTGCCGTGGCTGGAACTGGCGCTGGGCCTGGTACTGATCAGCGGTTTCTTGCGGCGGCTTTCCACGGCAGGCGCGTCGGCGCTCCTGACGCTATTCTTCGCTCTGATGGTACGGGCCTATGTGCGGGGGGAGACGATCGACTGCGGCTGCTTCGGCCCGGGCGAAGCGATTTCGCCGCTGACCTTGTTACGCGATGGCGCGCTGTGGGGAGGGGCCGTATTCATGGCGGTGATGGCATGGCGGAGGAGGGCTGGGCAGGTCGGGAACCTGGCCCACGTGGCTCAGCAGATTTCGGAAACCGTCGAAACCGCTCCCCCGCGGGAATGAATCTCGTCTAAGGCTTTGGCCGCCTCCTTGGGGCGCAATTCCTTAACGGCGTCTTTCACCACTACCACGGACTTGCCCGCAGCCAGCAAACCACGGGCCGCACAGAGTACACAGATTTCGGTCACCACGCCATAAACCACGAAGCGATCGGCGCCGAGCGCCTGCAGAACGCGCGGCAGGCTGCGCGTGGCGAAAGCATCGATGGTCTGCTTTTCGAGGACGATCTGTTGCGCCCCGTCCAGGGAAAAGTCCACGTCCCGGTTAGGTACGATGACCCGCTGTTCGAGCAGGGTCGCCGCAGCTTTGTGTTGGCCGGTGGTCCCAACGACACAATGCGGGGGCCAGTGGGAAAACTCCGGGTCGCTCTCGGTATGGGCATCGGCCGTCGACAAAACCGGTATCCCGCGGGCCGCCGCATAGCGGTTCAGGCGCTGGATGGCGGGGAGGATGTGTTCGGCCCCGGGAACATAGAGCGCCCCGGCGGGATAGAGGAAATCGAGTTGCGTGTCAACATCAACGAAGACCGTTTTCATCGTTCCAGGTTCAGACGGGTCTGTTCGATCAGAGTGCGCAGTTCGCGGCTGTAGATAACCGGCCACGGCTCCTCCGCCGCCTCCAATCGTCGCAGAGC
>Ga0075030_100003970_pt1 | contig 13411 bp, 6 predicted proteins | sample LitLauG_LLR_2012_FD_71393 | JGI IMG/M metagenome (GOLD analysis project Ga0075030, IMG submission 71393) | Freshwater sediment microbial communities from Pennsylvania, USA - Little Laurel Run_MetaG_LLR_2012 | ecosystem: Environmental > Aquatic > Freshwater > Creek > Sediment | place: USA... | reverse complement strand
GGCTCCGGTGAGCACCGCGAGATTGGGCCGATGCTGAGCGGGTCGCAGGAAGCCCCGGACTGCGTTCCAGCGCAGACCCTTACTCTGATTCACCTCGAAGCGGCCGATACCGAAGTTGTCGCCACGGTTGTAGTCCTCGTTGCGGGGAATGCCGGCCTGAACGGCCGCTTCCACGTACCGGTCCAACAGGTCCCAGTGCAGGCGCTGCTGCTCTACGCGCCATTCGCCGCCGCTGCCATGGGCCGCGTCGGCGCCGCGCCAGTAATCCTCACTCTGGCGAAAAACAGGCAGCACGCTGTCCCAGGTCCAGCGCGCATCGCCCGTCATGCGCGCCCAGTTGTCGTAATCGGCCGCCTGTCCGCGCAGGTAGAGCATGCCGTTGATCGAGGAGCAGCCGCCCAACACCTTGCCGCGCGCGTAGCTGATGGAGCGGCCGTTGAGCCCCGGCTCGGGTTCGGTGCGATAGCACCAATCCGTGCGGGGATTGCCGATGCACTTGAGATAGCCGATGGGAATACGGATCCAGATCCAGTCGTCCTGGCCGCCCGCTTCCAGCAGCAGCACACGCACGCCAGGGTCCGCGGACAGGCGGTTGGCCAGCACGCAGCCGGCCGTTCCGCCGCCGGCGATCACGTAGTCGAAGGTGCCGAAGTCCCGCGGGCCTGCCGCGCCATCAACCGGTCGCGCTGCCTGCGAAACGGCCGTCGTCATCCGCGTTTCTTTGCCGCAATCCAGTCGTCGATGACGGACTCCAGAACCCGCATCGGTAGCGCGCCTGACATCAGCACCTGGGCGTGGAACTCGCGCACGTCAAAGCGCGTGCCCAGCGCCGCCTCGGCCTTGGTGCGCAGCCGCCGTATGGTGAGCTGGCCGATCTTGTAGGCCAGCGCCTGACCGGGGATGGCAATGTAGCGCTCGACCTCAGCCGTGGCATCGGTGCGGCTCATGGCCGAATTCTCGAGCATGTAGGCAATAGCCTGGTCGCGTCCCCAGCCCTGGGTATGAATTCCGGTATCCACCACGAGGCGCATCGCGCGCAGGATTTCGTCATTGAGGTGGCCGTAGAGCTGGTACGGGTCGGTGAACATGCCCAGCTCCTCGCCCAGGCTCTCGGCATAGAGCGCCCAGCCCTCGACGTAGGCCGTATTGCCGCCAAAGCGCTGGAACAGCGGCAGGGTGGTGTTTTCCTGTGCCAGGCTGATCTGGAAATGATGGCCCGGGATACCCTCGTGCAGGAAGAGCGTTTCGTACCCCCAGGTGTAGCGCGCGGGCAGGTCGTACGCGTTGTAGTAGAAGATTCCGGGGCGCAGGCCATCGGGCGTGCCGTTCTGGTATGAGCCGCCGGCATCGGTCTTCTCCCGGTAGGCCGGCACGGGGCGGATATCCAAGGTGGAGCGGGGCACGAGGGAGAAGTCGCGCGGCACGCTTGCGAGCACGCGCTTGTTGATGGCCAGGAAAGCATCGCGCATCGCGTCAGCGGAGGCCGGCGCAAAGCGCGGGTCCGTGCGCAGGTAGGCCGCGAAGTCCTGCAGGCTGCCCTTGAAGCCGACCGCCGCCTTCACCTTTTCCATCTCGCCGTGAATGCGCTCCACCTCGGCAAGACCGAGGGCATGGATGGCCTCGGGCGTCATGTCGGTGGTGGTGGAGCTGGCGGCAAGGTAACGATACAAATCGGCGCCGCCCGGCAGCTGCGCCAGGCCCACCGATTCGCGCGCCCGCGGCAGGTACTCTTTACGGAGGAAATCGCGCAGCCGCGTGTGCGCCGGGATCAGCCGGTCGCGCACGAAGGCGGCGTACGCCGCCGTCAGGCGCGCGCGGTCGGGCGCGGCGATGCTGTCGGGAAACTTGCGCACCGGCTTGTAGAAGGTGGAACCCTCAACCCCCTCGGCGATGAGGGCATCGAGCTGGCCGACCACATTGGCCATCACCAGCCGCGGGTTGGTGACGCCGGTGTCCAGGCCATGGCGCATGCGTTCGATCGCGCGGTCGAGGAACACGATGTAGCCGGAGAGCCGCTTGAGGTTGTTGTCGTAGTCCTCGACCGTGCGAAACGGCGCCGCCCCTTCGCCGGAGGCAAGGTCCGGTACCAGTGCCTGCATTCCGGAGAAGTGGTCGATGGGCCGGTCGACCGTTGCGGCGAGTATGTTCGGGTCCGTGCCGCGCAAATCGGTGCTGCGCTGGAAGCGGAACACGTCATAGCTGATGCGGTCGGGCGGTGGCAAGGCGCTGCGGTCGATACGGGCCAGCGCAGCAAGATCGTCCTGGGCCGCGCGGCGTTCCGCGGCATAGTAGTCGTCGCTGATGTAGTCGCCGAAGCGGTCGGCAAAGCGGGGGTCGCCGCGAAAAATCGCCAGGATGGGATTGCGCTGGAGATTGGCGTCATCGCTGGCGGCGAGCACCTGCAGCAGTTGCGCATGTGCGCTCGGGGGGCCAGGGGCGGGGGCAGACTCCTGGGCTGTGGTGACCGAGGCCGCCAAGAGCGTAACCAGCACAAGCACGCGATGCATCATGTGGGCCTCGACTCAACGGTTATCGTGCGTGTCAGGCGGCATCGACAGGGCGACCGCCCCGCAGGCATCGTCGACAAAGTCGGGAGGCTACCCCAAGCCAGACGGAATTTGGCGGCAATGACCGCGCCTCCGGAATTGCGACGCTTTTACGGGCGAGTCCGGGTCGCAACGCAGCGCAATAAATGGCTAGCATGGGAGCCCTGCGGCAGCGGTACGCCCGGCGGCCGTCCGGTGTCCGCGGTGCGCCTGGCCCGATGCCGCTGGCCATCCACCCTGCAGGAGAATTCTGTTGTCCAAGTCCGCAGACGTCGCCGGTAGCACCGGCGCCCCTACGCCCGCCGCGCTGGCAGCGCTGCCAGATGAAGCATTGCTCGACGCCGTCGCTCACCAGACCTTCCGGTTTTTCTGGGACGGCGCGCATCCGGGCAGCGGGCTCGCGCCGGACCGGCGCACGACCCGCGACGAGCCGGTGGACGACCTCATCACGACGGGCGGCTCGGGATTTGGCTGCATGGCCATCCTGGTGGCGGTCGAGCGCGGCTGGGTGACCCGGGCCGCCGCGCTTGAACGGCTGAACCGCATGGTGCAGGTGCTGGGCCGCGCCCGCTGTTACCACGGCGCTTTTCCGCACTTCATGAACGGCGCCACGGGCGAGACGATACCGTTCAGCCGAAAGGACGACGGCGGCGATCTCGTGGAAACGGCCTTCCTGTGCATGGGCCTGCTCTGCGTGCGCCAGTATTTTCGGGGCGACACACCGGAGGAGCAGGCGCTGCGCGGCCGCATCACCGAGATCTGGGAGGGCGTCGAGTGGGACTGGTACACGCAGGGGGGCCGCAAGCTGCTCTACTGGCACTGGAGCCCCTACAACGGCTGGGCCATGGATCACGAGATCCACGGCTGGAACGAGTGCCTCATGACCTACCTGCTGGCAGCGGCCGCGCCGCGTCACCGGGTGGACCCGGAGGTCTACCACCGCGGCTTTGCCGCGGGGCGTGATTTCCTCAACGGCAAGACCTACCACGGCATTGAACTGCCCCTGGGCATGCCCTGCGGAGGCCCGTTGTTCTTCGCGCACTATTCCTTCTGCGGGCTCGATCCGCACGGCCTGCAGGACCGCTACGCCGACTACGGCGAGCTCAACCGGCGCCACGTGCAGATCAACCGCGCGCACTGCATTGCCAATCCGCACGGCCACGCCGGCTACGGCGCACAGTGCTGGGGGCTGACGGCCAGCGATGATCCCGACGGTTACGCGGCGCATGCGCCCGATAACGACAACGGCACCATCTCGCCCACCGCGGCGCTGGCAAGCCTGCCCTACGCGCCCGGCGACGTCATGCCGGTGTTGCGCCATTTCCTCACCGGACTGGGCGACCGGATCTGGGGCCGCTACGGCTTCGTCGATGCCTTCTGCGAGCGCCGCGGCTGGTTTGCCGATACCTATCTGGCCATCGACCAGGGCCCCATCGTGATCATGTTCGAGAACCACCGGTCCGGACTCCTGTGGAAACTCTTCATGAGCATTCCGGAAGTGCAAGCCGGCCTGCGCCGCCTGGAGTTTCGCAGCCCATGGCTGGACAAGGCGGGCGCGCCCTGATGGCCGAACTGGACGCCTGGATCGCCGGCCAGCAGACGCGCGCCATCGCGGGCCTGCTGATGAGCGTATCGCCGGTGGAGATCGTCAAGACGCGCCCCGGATTTGGCCAGACCGTGCGGCCGCTGCGCGGTGCCATCGTGGCCTCGCCGGTGCTCGCGGCCTACGACCCCGATCCGGACTATTTCTTCCACTGGTACCGCGATTCGGCGGTGGTCATCGACTGCCTGCGCCTGCTGCACAGCACCGGTCAGATCGACGACACGGCGGTCGCCCACCTGGCTGATTTCGTCGAATTCAGCCTGTCCCTGGCGCAGCTCGACGGGCGTGCGTTGGTGGCCGCGCCCGCCTGGCGGTCGCGCGTTGCGCCCGACTTCATCCAATACCTGCGCGACGACGCGGACCTCGCCACGGCGCACGGCCCCGCGGTGGCAGCGGAGACGCGGGTCAATCCGGACGCCACGCTGGACATTTCGCGCTGGACGCGGCCGCAGCACGACGGTCCGCCGCTGCGGGCCTTGGCGCTGCTACGCTGGCTGCGCCACGGTACGGCGCGCGGTGCCATCGGCGCGGCGCTCAAAACACGCATCGAATCGCTGCTGGCGGCGGATCTGCAGTTCACGCTGGAGCGCTGGAACACGCCCTCGTTCGACATCTGGGAAGAGGAATGCGGCCTGCACTACTACACGCTGCGCGTGTCGGCTGCCGCGTTGGCGCAAGGGGCCGCCTGGTATGCGCGGCAGGGCTTGGCCGGCCCGTCTGCCGCGCTGGCGGAGCCGGCGCGCGCGATCCTGGCGGTGCTCGATGGCTACTGGTTACCGGACGCCGGTCATTACCGCTCGCGTGTGCTGCCGGACGGGGCGCGCTCGGTGAAGGAACTCGACATCGCCATCATCCTGGCGGCCATTCATGCAGATGCGGATGCGGATGCGGATACGAATTCCGATGCCGGCGCCGCTGACGCGTTGCCGGCCGGCAACGCGCCGGTGGCGGCTGCGCATGGCCCCCAGGACCCGCGCCTGCATGCCACGCTGGCGCGCCTCGAAGCCGTCTTCGATGCCGAATACGCCATCAACCACCGCCGCGCGGCCCACACCGGTCCGGCCATGGGGCGCTACGCGGGCGACGTCTACTATTCGGGAGGTGCCTATTACTTCTCCACACTGGGGGCCGCCGAGTTCTGCTATCGCGCCGCCGCCCGCGCGCCGATTGACGACGCCGTGACCTGGCGGCAACGCGGCGACGCCTACCTGCAGACCGTGCGCACCTACACGCCGGCCAGCGGCGATCTATCCGAGCAATTCGACCGCACCACCGGCGCGCAGACGTCGGCGCGGCATCTGGCCTGGAGCTACGCGGCCTTCCTGTCGTGCGCGGCGGCGCGCGCGGCGGCCGGCGATCCGGGCCAGCCGGCGGCAGCAGCGCCTGGCGGCCGGTAGCGCGGACGACCCCCGGTGGCCAGCCTGGAATCCGTGAGACCCGCCAAAGGACGGCGCTGGACCGATGGTCCGCCGCCGCCGCGCGAACCCGACGAGGAATTGCAGACGGGACTGATCGCGCAGTTGGTGCTGTTGACGCGCGCCCTGCTGGCGTCGCGCTCCGGCCGGGCGCTGGCGATGCTCACGACCGCCATCTTCCTGGTCATCGCCGCGACCGCGTATTGGCAGATCCGCCTCAACAGCTGGAACAAGCCGTTCTATGACGCGCTATCGCGCCGCGACATGCCCGGCTTCCTGCTGCAGCTGGGCATCTTCTTCGTCATCGCCGGCACCCTGCTCGTGCTCAATGTGGCGCAACGCTGGATCGTCGAGTCGCTGAAGATCCGCATGCGCGAGGGCCTGGTGCAGGACCTGCTGGCCGGCTGGATGCAGCCGCGGCGCGCCTTCTGGCTGGCCAACGCCGGGCCCATCGGCGTGAACCCCGACCAGCGCATGCACGAAGATGCCCGCAAGCTGTGCGAACTGACGGCGGATCTGGGCACCGGACTGCTGCAAGCCACCATCCTGCTGATCACGTTCGCCAGCGTGCTGTGGGTGCTGTCGCAGGATTTCACCATCCGCATCGGTGACCAGGACTACGCCATCCCCGGGTTCATGCTCTGGGCGGCCATCGCCTATGCGGGCGTCGGATCGCTGCTCAGCTACTGGGTGGGACACAGCCTGATACGGCGCAACGCCGAGCGCTATGCGCGCGAAGCCGACCTGCGGTTTTCCCTGGTGCGCATCAACGAGCATCTGGATGGCATTGCGCTGGCCGCCGGCGAAGCCGACGAGCGGCGCCGCGTCGAGATTGACCTGGCCGACGTTTTGCGCGCCACCGTGCGCCTGGTGACGGGTCTGACCAATCTCACCTGGGTGACGGCGGGATTTGGCTGGATCACGACCATCGCCCCCATCCTGGTGGCGGCCCCTCTCTACTTCACGGGCAAGATCTCCTTTGGTGGCCTGATGATGGCCGCCGCCGCGTTCACGCAGGCACAGTCCTCGCTGCGCTGGTTCGTGGACAATTTCAGCGTGATCGCCGACTGGCGCGCCACCCTGCTGCGGGTGGCCAATTTCCGCCACGCCCTCACCACCGCGGGCGTGGTGCCGGAATTCGACAGCCAGATCGCCTACGAGGATGACGCGCCGGGAACCATGGCGATCGACGGCCTGCAGATCTATTCGCGCACGGGCCTGGACGTGCTCGAGGAAACGCATGTGCGCATCCAGGCCGGCGAGCGCGTGCTCATCGTCTGCGCTCCCAATACGGGCAAGGCCCAGCTGTTCCGCGCCATGGCCGGGCTGTGGCCCTGGGGCCGTGGCCGCATTGCCCGCGCCAGCGGTGAATCCATCGTCTTTTTGCCGCGCGGCACGCCTTACCTGCCGCGGGGGACGCTGCGCGAAGTGCTGGCCTACCCGCAACCGGTTGACCGATATGCCGCGCCCGATTTCGCGCACGCGCTCACGCGCCTGGGCATTGCGCGGCTGGTGCCGATGCTGGACCTGAACCTGCGCTGGGACCGGGAGCTGACGCAGGACGAGCAGCTCAGCCTGGCTTTCGCCCGCGTCGTGCTGCAGGCGCCGGCCTGGGCGCTGATCGACGACATCTTCGGCTCGCTCGATGACGAGGCACTGGCCCGGGTGGTGGATGTCTTCACGCACGAGCTGGCGCACACCGCCGTGATCCACATCGGCCGCGCGGCGCAGGCGCGCGATCCGCTGTTTTCGCGCGTGCTGCATCTGGTGAAGGCCCCGGCCGAAGAGGCGGAAGCGGTCACGGCATGAAACCGGTGCCTGCAATCGCTGCCAGGGGGAGAGGGAGCCGTCGAGCAACGCGGCCGGCAAGCCATCTGCCACTCACGCGGCTAACTCGAATGGCGCCATTGCTATTGGCAGCGCTGCTGGCAACATGGTTGCTCACGCTGTCGCCTCCGGCGCTGGCACAGGAGATCGAATTTCGCGCGCCGGCGGGCCCGCGCGACCCGCAGACGATGGTGGTAATGCGCGATCTGGCGCAGCGCGTGCTGCCGGTGTATCAGGAAAAGCACCCCGAGCGTTACCTGGGCTACCTCTCCGCGCTCCAGCTGATCGCCGGCGATTACGCCGCCGCCGAGTCCACGCGTGCGTCGCTGGCCAAGCGCCGCAGTGCGCCCAGCGCGGGGCCGGCGCCGCGTGCCGCGGCGCTCTATGACATCTACGTGCACGCCCGCTCGCTCGAAGCGCGCGAGCGCATCGGGTTTGACGCGGCGTTCACCCAGACCTACCGCGATGCGCTCGCGCACCTCCCGGATCCGGAGGCCTACGCCATTACGGGTCTGCCGCCAGTTCCCCTGGCATCGCTGGAGGCAGCGCTGCAAGGCCGCTTCGATGCCCACCGCGGCAAGTCCGGCCTGGCGCTGCCCGATGCAGTGGAACTTGTCTGGATGTATTTTTCCCTCGAGGCCTACCGGCGCTTTGGTGTCCTGGCCGAAACGCTGGCCGCCGAGGACGAGCGGCGCCGCTACCAGACCGACGACAAGGTGGTGATACGCACGCCCGAAGGCGGGCGGCTGTGGGCGGTGGTGGTACGGCCGCGGTCGGGGGCGCCGCAACGCCCGGCGCTGCTGGAATTCACCATACATGCCGGCGGACGCAACTTTGCGCGCGAGTGCGCAGCACACGGCTACGTGGGCATCGTGGCCTATACACGGGGCGTGGGCTTTCCCGGCGGTACCGTAGTGCCTTTCGAGCACGATGGCGCCGATGCGGAAGCGGTCATCGGCTGGATCACCCGGCAACCCTGGAGCGACGGGCGCGTTGCCATGTATGGCGAGGGTTACAGCGGCTTCACCGCCTGGGCTGCCGCACGGCGCATGCCGCCCGCGCTCAAGGCCATTGCCAGCGCCGACGCCATGGCGCCGGGCATCAGCTTCCCGATGGTCGGCAATATTTTCCAGAACACCGCATTCCCATGGCTGGCGCAGGCTGCACGGACGGGGCTGCCCGACAAATCCGCGCCCCGGAGCGCGGAGCAGTGGCAGGCCTTGTTCCGCAACGGCTACACCAACGGCGACCCCAGCGGCGATCTGGACGGACTGCTGGGGCAGCCCAGCCCGATCTTCCACCGCTGGCTGGACCACCCGGAGTACGACGCCTACTGGCAGGCAATGATCCCGTACCGCGAGCAGTTCGCGCGGATCGACATACCCGTGCTGTCGACCACGGGGTACTACGCGGAGGGCCAGATCGGCACGCTCTACTACTTCCGCGAACATACCCAGTACCACGCCAAGGCAGATCACACCCTGCTGGTGGGGCCGTATGGGGACGCGACCGTCCAGGATGAACCCGTGCTGGGATCGCAACGCGCGGCCGCGGCCGATTCGCCCGCCGGCCCGCAGGCCACGTTTCCCTCGGACCCCGGCGCCGCCGTAAGCCTGCGCGAACTGCGCTACCAGTGGTTCGACTTCGTATTGCGCGGCGGCGCGCGGCCGGCGCTGCTGCAGGATCGCGTGAACTACGAGGTGGCCGGCGCCGACACCTGGCGTCATGCGCCCACCATCGGGGCCATGGGCAGCGGCAGCCTGCGCTTCTATCTGGATCGCGCGGTGGATCGCGCTGTCGATCGCGCTGTCGATCGCGCGGGCAACGGCGAAAGTCACCAGCTCGACGAGCATCCGGGGACGGAGAACAGCTACGTGCACCAGACGGTGGACCTGCGCGACCGCCATGATGTCGACCTGCCGTTCACGGCGGGCGGCGCGCGCAATACGGTGGTCTTTGCAAGCGATCCCCTGGCCCAGGCGGTGGAACTGGGCGGTATCTTCAACGCCCACCTGGACCTGCTCATCAACAAGCGCGATGTGGACCTGACGCTGGCGCTGTACGAGCGCCTGGCGAGCGGCGAAATGGTGCACCTGTTCGATCCAGCCTTTGAGGTACGCGCGAGCAACGTGGCCGACCGCAGCCATCGTCACCTGCTGACCGCCGGCGTGCGCCAGTCGCTGGATGTGGCAGGCGACCGCCTGAGCAGCCGCCTGCTGCAGGCCGGCAGCCGGCTCGTGCTGGTGCTGGGTGTGAACAAGCGGCCCGACCAGGAGATAAACCTGGGCACGGGCCGCAATGTGCGTGAGGAGTACATCGAGTACGCCGGCGCACCGCTGGAGATCCGGTGGTACGGTGGCAGTTATATTGAGCTGCCGGTGCGGAAGTAGTACGCGGCGGGAGCGCGAAAGCTTCCGCACGTTGGTTCATACCCTCTCCCGCTTGCGGGAGAGGGCAGGGTGAGGGTGGCCTTGATGCGCTGACCCTCACCCCCGCCCCCTCTCCCACTGCGTGGGAGAGGGGAGAAAAGCGTGCGTAGTTCATGCATAACCAGGACAAGGTCTGATGGGGCGAATCGAGAAATTGATCGGCGAGATGACGCTGGCCGAGAAGCTGGGCCAGCTGACGATGACTGCGTCGAGCTATACGGTTACGGGGCCGGTGATCGCCGGCGACTCCACCGACGCGATACGCGCCGGGACCATCGGCAATCTGCTCAACATGGTTGGGCCGGGGCCGGTGCACGAGATGCAGCGGCTGGCCGTGGAGGAGTCGCGCCTGGGCATCCCCTTGCTGATCGGGCTGGACATCATCCACGGCCACAGCACCCTGTTCCCCATTCCGCTGGCCGAGGCCGCGGTGTTCGATCCGGCAACCTGGACGCAGACGGCCCGCGAGGCCGCGCGCGAGGGCGCCGCTGACGGGCTCGCGATGACCTTTGCGCCCATGCTGGACGTGTCGCGCGATCCGCGCTGGGGACGGACGGCCGAAGGTTCGGGCGAAGACCCCTGGCTGGCAACGCTGATCGCGCGCAGCAAGGTGCTGGGGTTCCAGGGCGAGGATCTTGCCGCAGCCGACACCCTGGCGGCCTGCGCCAAGCACTTTTGCGCCTACAGTCCGGTTGCCGGCGGACGCGAATATGCCTCGGTGGACATCTCCGAACGCACGCTGCGCGAGGTGCACCTGCCCGCATTTGAAGCAGCGGTGCGCGCGGGCGTGGTTTCGGTGATGCCGGCCTTCACGGATCTGGCGGGGCTGCCCATGACCTGCCACACCGGGCTGCTGCGCGACTACCTGCGCGGCCAACTGGGCTTCGAGGGCGTCATCGTCAGCGATTACAACGCCATCGCCGAGCTGATCAAGCACGGCGTGGCCGCCGACCTCGCCGATGCAGCGGCACGCGCGCTCGGCGCCGGCGTCGATATCGACATGATGTCGGATGCCTACCGCCGCGGCCTGCCGGTAGCCCTCGAGCGGGGCACCGCCACCCTTGCGCAGATCGACACCGCGGTGCGCCGGGTACTCACGCTCAAGGAACGCCTGGGGTTGTTCGACGACCCCTATCGGCGCGGCCGCACAGCCGAGGCTGCCGGCACTACGGCGCAGCGGCGTGCCCTGGCCCGCAGCGTCGCCGCGCGTTCCATCGTGCTGCTCAAGAACGACGGCGCTGCGCTGCCTTTGGCCGCGGCGGCGCGCAGCATTGCCGTTCTGGGGCCGCTGGCGGCGGCCACCGGCGAGATGCGCGGCCCATGGTGGGCGGCCGGCACCGAAGACATGAACGTCAATGTCGTCGATGGCCTGCGCGCCGGGCTGACGGGCGTGGAGATCCGGCACGCCGCGGGCACCACCATCGAAGGCGATGACCGTAGCGGCATCGCCTCAGCCGTGGCAGCCTGCGAGGGGACGGGCGCCATCGTGCTGTGCCTGGGCGAGGCCGCCGTCATGAGCGGCGAAGCGGCCAGCCGCGCCGATCCAGGTCTGCCGGGCCAGCAGCGCGCGCTTGCCGAGGCCGTTGCGGCGCAAGCGCGCGCGCACCGCGTACCGCTCATCGTGGTGCTGTTCTCGGGCCGGCCGCTGGTCATACCCTGGCTGGCGGAACAGTCCGACGCATTGGTTGCGGCGTGGTTCCTCGGCTGCGAAGCCGGCAACGCGCTGGCCGATGTGCTTACCGGCAAGGTTTCGCCCAGCGGCCGCACGCCCATGTCCTGGCCGCGCTCGGTGGGCCAGGTTCCGGTCTTCTTTGGCCAGCGGCCCACCGGACGGCCCGCCGATTCCAAGGATAAGTTCACGAGCAAGTACCTGGACGTGGCAAACGATCCGCTCTACCCCTTCGGACACGGTCTCACGTACGGCCGATTCAGCATCGACGCGCTGCGCGTATCGGCCACGACGATCCGGCCCGGCCAGACCATCACTGTTTCGGTAGCGCTTACGAACACCGGCGGTCGCGCGGCCGAGGAAACCGTCTTCCTGTTCACCCGGGACAAAGTGGCCAGCGTGGCCCGGCCACTGCTCGAATTGCGGGGCTTTGCCAAGATAACGCTGGCACCGGGCGCAAGCGGCGCGGTACACCTGCCGCTGTCAGCCGACGACCTGCGCTTTCTGGGGCCCGATCTGGAACCGGTCTACGAACCCGGCGAGGTGGAGGTGCTGGCCGGACCCTGTGCCGATCGGGCGCAACTGCTAGCCGCCACTATCGTGCTGGAGTAGGCGAGGGTCCGGCGCTCCGGCAGCCGGACCTCTTGCATTGACTTACCGAGTCTGACTTACCAAGCCTGACTTACCAAGCCTGACTCACCACAGCGGCCGGTAGGTAGACGCCACCAGTGGCGCGTCGAATTCGCGGATATGGTGCTTGAGCCACTCGTGAACGAAGCGGGCGGCAAGGGCGAGACCCTGGCGCGTGTCGGCATGGGCGAGCAGCCGCACATTGCGCAGCACCCGCGCATGCTCCTTGCGATGGGCCTCGGCCGACGAGCCGGGGTGGTCCTGCATCAGGGCATTCTCAAGCTGAAAATCCGCCGCGAGCGACGCCATGATCTCGTCCATGCCCGCCTGCAAAGCGGGCAGGTCGGACCCCGTGCCAATGACGTGCGACAGGGCGCGCAACTGGTCGAATACGCGGCTGTGCTGCGCGTCCAGTTCGGCCATGCCGGACTTGAGTTGCGCATCCCAGGGCATGGGTGCCGGATTCAGGCTGCGGTTGAGGGACGTTTCGGCCAGCGAATAGCAGTTGGGCCCGCACTGCCGGGCAAGTTCCAGCGCTGCGCCTGCATGGGCCAGCAGGCCGCTCAGCTCCTGGTCGTCGTCCGGGAAGAGCGCGATGCCGATATTCCAGTCGTGGCCGGCGGCTTGCGCCTCCTCGATCAGGCGACCCGCCACGATCCCGGCACTGCTCGCGCCGCGCAGGTTCGGAATGGCAATGAGCAGCCCATTGTCGCCATTGGTGCCGATGACATCGTTGTCGCGCAGGGACGGCCGCAGTTGGTCCATCAGATCCGCCGCGGCAGCCGCGCGGCTTTGCGCGGTCCAGCCCGCCGCGGGCGCGTTCAGTCCAACCGCGAGCACGGCCAGGGATTCGGTCTTGAGCCACGCGTCGACCAGCAACTCGCCCGCGCGGTCGAGGATCTCGCTGCGGCTACGCGCGAACGCGCGCCGGACCGGCTCGGGCAGCTTGGGAGCGACGGGCGCGGTGCGGCTCGCGACATCGACGTGCAGCAAGACGGTGTAGACGCCGGGCGAGAGCGGCCCCGCCGGATATCCGGCCAGATGCACGCGCACGGCGCTGCCGCTGGGTTCGGTAATCATGCAGCTGGTGGATATCGCATGGCCGGCGTCGACCGCGTCGGCCAGCAGGGTAACCACGCGCTGGCGGTCGGCCGAGTGAATGCGGCGGCACCACGAGGTGGCCGTTTCGCCCCGCGTGGAGTTCAGCCCCACCAGTTGCAGGAAGGCGGGTGAGGCAAAACGGATATGGGCGGCATCCAGGGCCGCCATGGCCAGTGCACCCGATGCGATGA
>Ga0075030_100003966_pt1 | contig 13420 bp, 7 predicted proteins | sample LitLauG_LLR_2012_FD_71393 | JGI IMG/M metagenome (GOLD analysis project Ga0075030, IMG submission 71393) | Freshwater sediment microbial communities from Pennsylvania, USA - Little Laurel Run_MetaG_LLR_2012 | ecosystem: Environmental > Aquatic > Freshwater > Creek > Sediment | place: USA... | reverse complement strand
TGGCAATCGCAGGCTGGCGGCGGATGGGAGGCCGAGATCCACGTCGACAATTCCCGGAATCGTAATCCTGGATTTCAGGGCCACAATCTCTATTTCTGGTGCTACGCGCCTGAGGCGATTGCCGCCGATGCCCTGCCGATGCTGGTACTCTCGCAGACCTATCAGGGACTGCAGGTCGCCGAATTCCCCGAGGCTTTCAGCGCGCCACTAGCGGTGGGTAAGTACGCAGGAAATGTTTCGGCGGGAAAGTGGACGCAAATCAAAATTCCTCTGGCAGAGTTCCACACCGGATCGATCTATGAATTCCACCCCGAGTTTCTGCAGAACGTAGTCTTCCATCAGGGACGGGCTGACAGCGCGCGTCACACCCTGATCATCGATGAAATTCATATTGGCGATGATTCGCCAGCCACGCCAGGCACGCTTCCGGCGCCTCAGAACGTCAAGGCCGTCGGCTATGACCGGCATGTGGAGGTGCGATGGGAACCGGTCGCGTCGCCCGATGTGGCCCGCTACGTGATCTACCGCTCTTCCGATGGCCAGCATTTCGAACCGATCGGTATTCAAACGCCGGACACGTATCGTTACACCGATTTTCTCGGCAAATCCGGAGTTACCGCGCAATACAAAGTCGCAGCAGAAAGTTGGACGTATCGCCCATCTCCTTTATCGAATTCCGCCTCAGCCTCAACCCGCGAATTCACCGACGACGAACTGCTCACCATGTTGCAGGAGGCCTGCTTCCGCTACTACTGGGACGGCGCCGATCCACGCTCGGGCACGGCTCGCGAAAATATCCCTGGCGATGATCGCATTGTCGCCACTGGCGCCAGCGGCATGGGCATTGGCGCGCTAATCGTTGGCGTCGATCGAAAGTTCATCACGCGCGAGCAAGGCGTCGAGCGCCTCACGAAGATTGTCAACTTCCTCGAGCATGCAGACCGCTATCACGGCGCATGGTCACACTACATGAATGGAAGCACCGGGCACACCATGCCCGTCTTCGGCATGTTCGACAACGGCGGAGACCTGGTTGAGACCTCATTCCTCATGCAGGGATTGCTCGCCGCGCGCCAATATTTCCGCGGAAACAGTGAAACCGAGCGCGATCTCTACTGCCGCATCACCCAACTCTGGGAATCGGTCGAGTGGGATTGGTATCGCGGCGCAAAGCCCGGCGATTTTCTCTACTGGCATTGGTCGGCCGAGTGGGGATGGCAAATTCAGCATCCGTTGATTGGCTTCAACGAAGTCATGATCACGTATCTGCTGGCGATGTCGTCGCCCACACACGCCGTCGCCCCTGAAATGTACTACTCCGGCTGGGCCTCGCAAGACGAGCGCGCGCAACATTATCGCGAAGGATGGTCCGGCAGCACCGACGGCGACCACTACGGCAACGGCCACACTTACTACGGGATCAAGCTCGACGTCGGCGTTGGCACCGGTGGTCCACTCTTCTTCACACACTATTCCTTCTTCGGCTTCGATCCGCACAGCCTGCATGATCGCTTCACATCTTCGTACTTCGAGAACAACCGCAACATTGCGCTCATCAATCGCGCGTATTGCATCGCGAATCCGAAGCACTTTCCCGGATATGGCCCGGATGCGTGGGGACTCACCGCGAGCGATGGTCCCGAAGGCTACGTCCCGCACGCTCCCGACGCCAACAGTGACCGCGGCACGTTGACCCCCACGGGCGCGCTCGCGTCTTTTCCATACACTCCCGAAGCTTCCATGGCGGCGTTGAAGCACTATTACCGCGATCTCGGTGCGCAGATGTGGGGTATCTACGGCCCGCGCGACGCGTTCAACTTAGGACAAGATTGGATCTCGCCCATCTACATGGGACTGAACCAGGCTCCGATCGCCGTGATGGTCGAGAACTATCGCACGGGACTTGTGTGGAAGAATTTCATGGCGAATCCCGAAATCGGCGTGATGTTGCAAAAGCTCGATGCCGTAACAAAGAAGTAGCCCTCGATGAAGTCACCGATCCGCGGCATAACGCGCCGTGAACTGCTACGTCAATCGGCGAGAGCGGCACTTTGTCTTCCCGCGTTGACCTTCCCCCTGACAACGCTCTCGTGCGGCGGAGGAGGATCGCCCTCGACATCGACGCAACCTCCTCCCATCTCCGACGACGAATTCCTCGATCAGATGCAGCGCGCGATCTTTCTCTTCTTCTGGGAACAGGCGAGCCCCACCTCAGGCCTCGTCAAAGATCGGGCCCTCGCTGGAGGAAACGACACGCGCACCGTCTCGAGCATCGCCGCCACCGGATTCGGGCTCACAGCGCTATGCATCGGCCACAAGCGAGCTTATGCCGACGCGACCCAGATCCAGACTCGCGTGACCAACACCCTCACGTTCCTGCTCAATCAAACGACCGTCAACGGCTTTTACTACCATTTCGTCGACATGAATTCTGGTGCACGCGTCTGGAGCAGCGAAGTCTCCTCCATCGACACATCTATCCTTTTGTGCGGTGTGCTGGCCTGCCGTCAATATTTCCAGGACGCGCAAATCCAAAGCCTTGCGTCGCAGATCTATGACCGGGTGAATTGGCCCTGGATGTTCAACGGCGGCTCAACCTTCTCCATGGGATGGACTCCCGAGAATGGATTCATCACCACTCGTTGGGACACCTACAGCGAGTTGATGATGATCTACCTGCTGGCGATCGGTTCGACGACGAATCCGGTTCCCGCCTCGACCTGGAATGCGTTCGCACGCCCGATTTTTACGTATCAAGGGCTGACTTACATCACGAATCAATATGCGCCGCTCTTCATTCACCAGTACTCACACGCGTGGTTCGATTTCCGTAATAAGCAAGATGCTTATGCGAACTACTTCGCGAACTCGGTCACTGCGACGCAGGCCCACAAGCTGTTCTGCCTCTCGCTGACGCCGCAGTTCAGCGACTACCAGTCCAATCTCTGGGGAATCACCGCTTCCGATTCAGCGAACGGATACACCGCGTGGGGTGGACCTCCCTCGATGGGCGCAATTGATGGCAGCATCGTCCCCTGCGCCACCGGAGGCTCCCTGGCCTTCGCTCTTTCCGATTGCATCGCTGTCCTGCGCAACATCCGCTCGCAGGTTTCCTCTTACCTGGCAGCGTTACGGATTCATCGACGCCTTCAACCCGCTCACCGGCTGGTACGATTCCGATGTCCTCGGCATCGGCGCTGGCATCACGATGCTGATGGCAGAAAATCAGCGGACGGGTTTTGTCTGGAACACGTTCATGGCGAATCCGGAAGCGCAAAGCGCCTTCGCAGCCGTCGGATTTCACTGAGAGGTATTCAGAAACGGGTGCCCCACTTCTCCCTGCTTTTGGGAGAAGTGGGGCTTTTCCGTGTCACTGCGCATACATCTGAGCCGCAAGCACCGGCCCATCTTGTTTCAAACGGCTCGCCCGTTCGCGGGCATGTGCCTTCTGCTCATCGCTCAATTGTTTCTCGAGCGAATGCAGCATCTCGCGCCCGCGTGCATCCCCCGCCGAGTCAGCGGCGACGACCCAGAAATACGCCGTTTCCGGATCCTTTTTCGTGCCACGCCCTTCGGTATACATATAGGCAAGCTTGATGCGCGCCCCGGTGTGCCCCTGCTCCGCAGCTTTCTGAAACCACGAGAACGCCGCCGCGTCATCTTGCGGCAAACCTTCTCCCCTTAAGTACAGGTCGGCGAGATTATTTTCGCCAAGCGGATTGCCGGCCTCTGCGGCCTTCCGGTACCACGCAGCCGCGGTCGCGAGATTTTTCTCGCATCCGAGTCCCTGGTCATACATGTACCCGAGGTTGGTCTGCGCACCGCTGTCCCCGCCATCGGCTCCCTTCTGGAACCAGCGGAATGCCTCGGCATTGTCCTGCCGCACGCCTGTACCTCGCATGTAGAGGATCCCCAGGTTGAAATAAGCGAGTGCGAAGTGCTGATCCGCCGCCGCATGCAACCACCGCAGGGCGGCACCATAGTTCGTTCGTGTCCCCCAGCCATTGGCATACATGATGGCAAGGTTCACTTGCGCGGCAGCATACCCCTGCCGCGCCGCCTTTTCGAACCAGGCGAGCGCTTCCTTCTCTGTATAGTCCGGCCCCAACGCCAGCACTGAAGCGATCCCCAACTGGTTCTGTTCGAACGCATGCCCTTGTCGCGCCAGCTGCATGACCAGCTTGCTGTCGCAAGCCGGCGCGTCCTTGGCCACCAACCGAGACACAACCGCCAGCCTGCATTCTTGTTTCGCCGGAGTCTGTCCTACGGCACTACCTGCCAGCGCTCCGACTATCACCGCTGGTGTTAAAACGAGCCTTCCACCCCATGTTTTGTTCACGGCGTCCTCCCGGCCCGGTTGGTTTCTGAATCTCCACCGCCCGGGCGATGAGGCCAAAGTGCCGCGACACCGCAACTACCTCAATGCACGCTTCCTCATTCGTGGGTGCAAAGTCAGTCATTTGCAGAAAATCCCGACCTCATCCAGCAACGTCCTGATGACAAATGACTTGTTCGCTCGTCCAAGGGAACAAAAGGCCTGACTTCGACGTACAATATGGAACCAAGGGAACGGGGTTCTGATCGCGGCTGGCCCGAAATGACCGAAAATGGTTCAGAAAAATGTCACAGATCGCGCGCGCTTCGGTCCCTTTGAAGTCGACCTGCACACGCACGAACTGTGGAAATTCGGTACCCGCATCAAGCTCGTCGGCCAGCCGTTTGAGATTCTCTCTGTTTTGTTAAGCCGCCCTTTGGAGCTGGTCACTCGCGAGGAACTCCGCGAGCGCCTGTGGCCCGCCGATACCTTCGTCGATTTCAACCACGGCCTGAACGCCGCCGTAAACAAACTGCGTGATGCCCTCAGCGACTCGGCCGAGAATCCTCGTTATATCGAGACGTTGCCTCGCCGGGGTTATCGGTTCATCGCGGCGATTGAATGGATTCCCGCTGCACCAGCTGCGACGGTCAGCCCTTCTGCACCAGCGGTTCCGATGATGCCAAGGGAGGTCACGCCTCCACAGCTCGCTGCATTGGCTGGCGTAGAAGACGCTCAACCCGTGCACGGAAGCAGATGGCGACCCCTTGCCATCGCTGCGGTGGTGTTCTCCGGGTTACTGCTCGCCGGGCTTGTGGGAGATTTCGCCCTCAAAACCGTCTCCGGATACGGGGCCAGTATCAAGACCGGCGCCCTCCCCGAACATACCAAGCCTCTGACTGTGGCTGGAGCGGGGCAAGTTTCCTTCTCTCCCGATGGCAATTCGGTGGCGTATATCCGCGAGGATGTCGATCCCAACCAGCATGGGATCTTCGTCGCCCCAGCCGGAAGTGATCACGCCGTGCAGCTGACTCACAACGATGAAGATTGCTGGCCGGTTTGGTCTCCCGATAGCCGTTCCATCGCGTTCTCACGGTTCGAAGTCGAAAGCAAACAGTTCAGCCTTTACATCGTGCCCGCCGACGGCGGCGTACAGCAAAAGCAGAATGCCGAGAAGGCGGTCGGCCCGACATCGGTGGCCTACAATTTGGCCGCGCCGGCCGAGCGCAAACTCGACACCAAAGGTGTCGTCCTGCGGCGAGGCGAGATCGACTGGTCCCCGGACGGAGAATCGATCGCATTTGCAGGACCGAGTGGTATCTACGTGCTCTGGCTTCGCGATTCTTCGGTGCGACGCATCACTGAAGCTCCGCCCGCGTCTGAGGACTGGGGTCCATCCTTTTCTCCTGATGGCCAACAACTGCTCTTCGTTCGCGATCATCAACTCGGCCTTCCTGACGAAATCTGGGTGACCTCGGCTACCGGTCGTGACTCCCACCGAGTACTCACCGAACGCGGCAAGATTGTGGGTCCACCTCGCTGGGCATTCGACGGCCGCTCGCTCATCTATTCCTCGGACCGCAATGGCCACCCCTCGATCTGGCGTGCTGCGTTCGAAGCTCCCGATTCCACGCTCCAGATTGGCGATGTCGGATCGCCGGCCTGGGATCCTGCGCTGTCCCGACGTGGATATCGCCTCGCCTACGAGCGCGTGATCAAAAGTCTCAGCATCTGGCAGTTGGATCTGTCCAGCTCAAGCGAAAAGCATCCCTCGGTGCTGGTCTCATCGACGAGTGATACCGATCAGGGTCCTGGCCCGCAGTTCTCCCCCGATGGCAAGAAGCTGGCCTACATGTCCGATCGCTCCGGCACTATGGAGATTTGGGTCAGTAACCGCGATGGCAGCAATCCCTATCAGGTGACGGCGGTCGGCATAGCCGGCACGCCGCGATGGTCGCCTGACAGCCAGTCGATTGCGTTTGACGCTCGCACGCCGGATGGGCCGAAAATTCTGTCGATCAATGTGAGCGGAGGTGCGCCCACCGTTCTCACTCCGGAAAAATTCGAAAGCGAAGTTCCCAGCTGGTCACGCGATGGCAAGCGGGTCTATTTCGCCTCGCCTCGTTCGGGCAGGCAGGAAGTCTGGAAGGTTCCGGCGACCGGAGGCACCCCGATCCAAATAACACATCAAGGCGGACACGCCGCCATCGAATCTCCCGACGGAAAGACGCTGTACTATGCCAAGAATCCCCGGCCAGAGCCCGAAATTTGGCAGATCCCGGTTGCCGGCGGTGAAGAAACGCCAGTGCCTCTGGTGCGTCCGGGAACTTGGGCAAGTTGGCAAGTGGTCGATCGCGGAATCATCTTCGTTGGCCCCTCACTCGGCCATCAAGCCGTGCTGAGCTTCTACGACTTCGCGCATCGCCGCACCACTTCGCTCGCTGTTCTTGACAAGATTCCATTCTGGCTGGCCGCCACCTCCGACGGCCAGGTCGTGGCCTTCGATCAACCTGGGCAGGAACAGGCGCAAGCCATGTTGATCGAAAATTTCCGCTGATCGAGTTTTCTGGCAGCCCTAGCAGATACAATAAGCAACACGGATTCCGACGCTCCTACGAATGTCTTCCACTGTCTCCGGCGCGCCCGCCGCCAAGCCACCTGCTGATTTTGTCGCGCGCGTTCACAGCATGTCGCGGCAATCTTCGGTCTTTCTGATCGGAACCCTCTTCACCGTTGCTGCCGGATACATCTTCAAGATCTATCTCGCGCGCGTTCTGGGCGCCGAAGCGCTCGGCATCTACACGCTGGGAATGACAGCAGCCGGACTCGTCTCAATTTTCGGAACCGCAGGCGTTCCCCAAACCTCCAGCCGCTTCGTCGCGATCTATTCCAGCAAAGGTGAAACCCGCAAGCTCACCCGCTTCTTATGGTTCGGCCTGATCACGTTGCTCGTCACCAACTCGATCGTCGGCATCGTGATGGTCCTCGGCCGCCGCTGGATCGCCGACCGCCTCTATCACACGCCAATCCTCGCGCGTTACATGCACTTCTTCGCAGCCATCATGGTGCTCGGCGCGCTCACCACATTTTTGGGCCACGCTCTGGCCGGATACAAAGATGTCGCCCGCCGAACGGTGATCACAAATTTCATCGGCACGCCCGCGACCATGGTCTTCTCGGTCGCCTTGATCACCTTCGGCCTCGGCTTGTGGGGATACCTCGCCGCTCAGGTTGCCAGCGCGGTCCTCGTCTTTTTTCTTTTAGGCCGAGCGATATGGAAGTTAACTCCGAAACCCGGCCCGTCTGATCCGGCTGCGGAAACCGTCCCCCTGTTTGAGAAAGAGGTGCTCTCTTTCGCGGTCGTGTTGCTGGGCATGCAGGCTCTGGAGTTCATCAGTTCCCAAACCGACCGCATCATGCTCGGCATTTTCCTCAACGCGAAAGAGGTCGGCGTCTACTCCGTCGCTGCCACGATGGTCACGTTTGTCGGACTCTTCCTTCAATCGATCAATCAGATTTTTGCGCCGACGATCGCGGAACTGTTCGCCAAAGGTGAGCACGATCTTCTCTCGCGCCTCTATCAGACACTCACAAAATGGTCACTCGGACTTACGATTCCGTTGGCGATGGGCATCATGATCTTCGCCAAGCCGTTGATGAGCGTCTTTGGCCCCGACTTCCGCGAAGGCTGGCCCGTGCTCGTAATTTCGACTGTCGGCCAGTTGGTCAGCTGTGGCGTCGGTTCCGTCGGACTGCTCCTGCTCATGTCCAATCAGCAGACGCGTATGATTCGCGCCCAGGCCATCACGGTCTTCATCACCGTCGGCTTGAATTTGGCCTTGATTCCGCGCATCGGCTTGATTGGCGCGGCCATTGCCACTGCTGCCACCAATATCAGCTTGAACCTGCTATGGTTCTACGATGTCCGCAAGAGACTCGCATTGCATCCCAGCCGCCACGGCTACGTCTGTTTGATCTTGCCGACCATCGTCACCGTTGCGGTCCTCGCCATCGTTCGCATCTGGCTCCGATTCCACATGCCCGACATTGTCTTCGCCTTTGCAGGACTCCTCGCAGGTTACGCGGCATTCTCTCTGGCTGCCCTCCGCTTCGCACTCGACCCGCAAGATCGCGAACTGGGGGCGACAGCCTGGGGACGAATCCGCTCCATGTTCGCCTGACCGCGGCGCCCATCCCCAATGTCAGCGGAACCCGATACACTCCTTAAACGAATGCCGCTCGAATCCTTCGCGAGTCACGAAATCAATCTATCTCTGATGCGAGAACTGGAGCAGTTCCTCGACACTCAGTCCACCGCACACCCTTTCCAGTTTCCGCAGTGGTCGGATCCCGGAGGCAAGGTTATTGTGTTTCGTGAAGCGGGCAAGATTCGCTGGTCGGGACTGTTCAGTCTGCATCGTCCGCTTGGACGCAAGGCGCCGTGGATTCGCGCCGCCCAGGCCAATCGCGGCCCCGTGTGCGATGATCCCGAACTCTTCCAACAAGCCACTGCGCAACTGCCGGACGCGCTTCGCCGCAACCGCATCTGCTACATCGAAATTTCCCCGGAGCGCGTTCAGGATTCCGCCGACGATGCCCGTGTCGTCGCAGATCCCGGTTGGAGGCGCGCCAAAACCCATCGCGTCTCGTTGCGTCTCAATCTCACCGCGGACGAAGATGCGCTCTTCGCCAACTTCCGCAAAAATTCGCGCTACGAAATCCGCCGTGCCGAGCGTAGCGGCGTAAGCGTCACCGAAGCCTCCACTGACGCTGAGATCGAAGAATTCCTCCGGGCACACGGCGACCTCGCCGCTCGCAAAGGCTTTCCGCTCGATGAACTCGAGCGCATGCGCCGGCAAATCCGCTGGCTGATAAGTTCCGAATCGCGAGGCGCGTTGCTGCTGGCGAGTCACGAAGGCGCCGTCCGTGGCGGAGTCGTCATCGCCCGCGCCGCGCGCCGCTGCTGGTACATCTGGGGCGCAACCCAGACGCAACCCAACCTGAGCGTCGGACAAATCTTGCAATGGCAAGCGATACGCTGGGCGAAACGCAACGGCTGCACGGAATATGACTTCGGCGGCTACACGCCCGGGGCCACGTCCGGCCCCGCATGGTTCAAGGCTGGATTCGGCGGGACAGAAGTTCACTTTTTGCCGGCAGAGCGAAAGATCCTGCAGCCCGTGCAATACCATGCAATGAATCTGCTGTTGAGAACGAAAGCATCAGATTGAGGTGTGATCGATGGCTTTGTCATCCAGAGGCGCACTCTTTGCGCCGAAGGATCTATGCGTTCTGCCGGTTGAGGTTGTGCGGCCGACGAATCCATAGATCCTTCGGCCCGCAAAGAACGCGGGCCTCCGGATGACAAACGCTGGGGACTACCCCCGGGAAAATCTATGAGCTAACGGAAACAGGCTGGGAAGCTAATACCTTCGCCGGATCGCTCGCGGCATCGGCCAGATCGCTCAAGAATTGCGCAGCTTTCGCTCCGTCCGCAACACGGTGATCACACGAAACCGTCAGCGTCATCATCGGCCGCACCGCAGGCTTGCCATCGACCGCAACGACCCGGTCGGCGATCGCTCCCACCGCAAGGATCGCGGCCTGTGGCGGTGTGATGATCGCGCTGAACTGGTCGACTTGATACATTCCGAGATTGCTGATCGTGAAGGTCGCGTCGGAAATGTCGGCTGGCCGCAATTTGCCGGCGCGCGCGCGTTCGGCCAGTTCGCGGCGCTGCTGTGCGATGTCGGCGATTGTGGCGGTCTGTGCATTTCGAATGACTGCAGCCACCACCCCATCGTTCACCGCGATGGCTACGCCCATATGCACTTGGTCGTGCAGCCGAATGCCTTCCGCCGTCCAGCTTGCGTTCAGCCGTCGATGTTTCAGCAATACCCGCGCCACGAGCCCCACCAGCAGATCGGTAAGTGTGATGCGCACCTGCTGCGTGCGTTCGATCTCGCCCACGATGCCGGCGCGATATTCGTTCAGCGCCGTAGCCTCCACATCGCGGCTCACAAAGAAGTGCGGGACCGTAGTCCAACTCTGAGTGGTGCGGTCCGCCATGATGCGCCCCAGCGAACTGGGCACTTCGATCGTTCCGTCAGTCTTCGGAGTTTGCGCAGTGGAGGCGGGCGATGCGGCAGCTTGAATATCGGAAGCCAGAATCTCTCCACCCGGACCTGAGCCACGCAAATCCGCGATGTCTACGCCAAGTTCTTTCGCAAGCCTTCGCGCCTTCGGAGAAATCTTGGCTGTCGCGGAAGTTGGGCTGGATGCCGCAGCCGGAACCACGTGCGATGCTTCGACTTTGGTTTGGGAGACGGCTCTCGCCGCGGGCGCTGAACGGGAAGGATCTTCAGAAGGCGGCTGTTCCCCCGGCGCGACAATCCACGCGATCGTCTGACCTACAGGAATTTCGGCGCCCTCGCTGGCTTTGATTCCAACCAGCAAACCGTCGGCCGGCGCCTCGACTTCTACGATTGCCTTGTCGGTTTCAATTTCAAGGAGCGGCTCGCCCTTGGTGACGCGGTCGCCCTCCTTCTTGCGCCAGGCAATGAGCTTACCTGTTTCCTGCGCCATCTCGAGTGCGGGCATAACAACGCTGAAGGCCATAGTATTTTCAGTTGGGGGGAAGGGCCGCTATGGCCTTCAGCTCGAGACTCCTACGCGCTCGGTTTTGGCGCTGGTCTCGATCATCTCCAGCACTCGTTCGCTCGGAGCATTTTCCGTTTCTCTTGTAGTCGGCAGCGGACCGTTCACGGTGAAGTAGTGCGCTCCCGCCACCAGTAATTCTTCCGCCGGGAATCGCGTGATCACTTCGTGCCCGGTCGGGGTCACCACAATCTCTTCTTCAATGCGCGCTGCGCTCCAGCCGTCGGTCGAAGGCCAGAACGTTTCCAGCGCGAACACCATGCCCGGCTTGATCTCCACCGGATGCTCGAACGAAACCAGGCGGCTGATCACCGGCTTCTCCCAGATCGCGAGGCCGATCCCGTGTCCATACTGCAGCGCGAAACAGGCTTCCTCGTTGGGGAATCCGAACTCTTCCGCCTTCGGCCACACCGCCGCAATCTCCGCCGTCGTGCGTCCTGGCCGTACCAGCTCAATCGCCGCGTCGAGATACTCGCGGCATCGCTTGTACGCATCCACCATGGCGTGCGAGGCGTAGCCAACAGTGAAGCAGCGGTAGTAGCACGTGCGGTATCCCATGTACGAATGGAGAATGTCGTAGTACACCGGATCCCCCGGCCGCAGCACGCGATCGGAAAACACATGCGGATGCGGATTACAGCGCTCGCCCGAAATCGCATTCACCGCTTCGACATACTCGGAGCCCAGATCGTAAAGGACCTTGCTCACCAGCCCCACCGCCTCGTTCTCGCGCAACCCTGGCTTCATCGCGCGATACAGCTCGTCATACGCCGCATCCACCATCATCGCTGACGTATTGAGTAGCGCGATTTCGTCCTGGGTCTTGATCACGCGCGCTTCCGACATCAATTGCTGCCCATCGACAACCTCAATCCCTTCACGCTGCAGCGCAAACAGCACCGGCAACTCGATGATGTCGATGCCCACCGGCTCTTTATGCAACCCGCGCATCTCGAGTTCAATGCGAATTTTCTTGGCTACGTCTTCCGCGCGCCCCATCTCCGGCGTCATCGCGCCGCGCAACATCGAAATTCCCGCACGCGAACGCTCGCCAAGCCACGGACAATTCAGCTGATGATGCTTCGCCGCCGATCCGAAATCCCACAGAATCGGCTCATCATTCTGCGGCAACAGCGTAAACCGGTTCGCCTTGTCCTGTGCCCAAGTCCCGATGTGCGTCGAAGTCAGATAGCGCACATTGTTCATGTCGAAGCACAGAAGCGCTCCCATTGACGACTTCTTTAGCAGATCCTTCGCCTTCTGCAACCGCTCGCGGCGCAACCGGTCGAAGTCAATCCGATTCTCCCAATCGACTGCCATCGTGCCATGAGTTTTGAGACCCATAGTGAACTCCTTTCAGCAATGAGCGATGAGCTGTGAGCTGTGAGCTGTGAGCAATGAGCAACCCGGTCATCGGTTGCTCACTGCTCATGGCTCAATGCTCATTGCTTCCCGCACATCCCGCGCGCCGCCGCAAACACGTTCTCCTCCGTCGGCACCGTAACATCCTCCAACGGCGGCGAAAACGGAATCGGCACATGCATCGCGCCCATGCGCTTCACCGGCGCGTCCAGATCATAGAATGCACCTTCAGCGATCACTGCCGCCAGTTCCGCCGTCACGCCGTAGCGACCATAACCTTCGTCGAGCACAATCGCTCGCGAAGTTTTCTTCACAGAATCAACAATAGTCTTCTCATCGAGAGGCCACGTCGTCCGCGGATCGACCACCTCGGCGCTGATGCCTTCTTTCTCCAGCAGAGACGCCGCGCCCAGCGCCACCTGCACCATGCTGCTCGTCGCGACCAGGGTGATGTCCTCGCCCACGCGCTTCACGTCCGCCACGCCTAACGGAATCGTGTAATCCTCAGCAGGCACCTGGCCCTTGAGCTTGTACATCATCTTGTCTTCGAAAAAAACCACGGGATTCTCATCACGGATCGCGGTCTTCAGCAACCCTTTCGCGTCGTATGGAGTCGAGGGCAGCACAACTTTCAATCCCGGAACATGGCTGAACCACGCGTGCAGCGACTGCGAATGCTGCGCCGCCGACCGTCGCGTCGCGCCCAGTGTCGTGCGCATCACCATCGGAACCCGCCAGTGCCCGCCCGACATGTAATGCGCCTTCGCCGCCTGATTCACCATCTGATCCATGGTCAGCGTCAAAAAATCGCCGAACATGATATCGACGACCGGCCGCAACCCCGCCATCGCCGCGCCCACACCGACTCCCGTAAACCCAGCCTCAGAGATCGGCGTGTCAATCACACGCTCAGCGCCAAACTCCTCCACCAATCCCGATAACACTTTGAACGGCGTCCCTGCCTCGGCCACGTCCTCGCCGAAAATGCACACGCGTGCGTCGCGCCGCATCTCTTCTGCCAGCGCCTCCCGCACCGCCTGCGCAAAGGTGATCTCGCGATCAGGCATAGACGTCTTCCCCCACCTG
>Ga0075030_100003965_pt1 | contig 13420 bp, 9 predicted proteins | sample LitLauG_LLR_2012_FD_71393 | JGI IMG/M metagenome (GOLD analysis project Ga0075030, IMG submission 71393) | Freshwater sediment microbial communities from Pennsylvania, USA - Little Laurel Run_MetaG_LLR_2012 | ecosystem: Environmental > Aquatic > Freshwater > Creek > Sediment | place: USA... | reverse complement strand
GGGGTGCGGTTGACCGGGGGGGAGCCGCTGCTGCACCCCGACGTGGTCGACATCGTGGCGGCGACCACCGCGCTGCCCGGCGCTCCGGAGGTCAGCGTCACCACCAACGCGCTGCGCCTGGCCGGGCTGGCCGCCCCGCTGGCCGACGCCGGGCTGGCCCGGGTCAACGTCAGCCTGGACACCCTGGACCGCGACCGGTTCCTCGCGCTGACCAAGCGGGACCGGCTCACCGACGTCCTGGCGGGTCTGGCCGCCGCGCGCGCCGCCGGGCTGACGCCGGTGAAGGTCAACAGCGTGCTGATGCGCGGGGTCAACGACGACGAGGCGGTGCCGCTGCTGCGCCGCGCGCTGGCCGAGGGCTGGTCGCTGCGGTTCATCGAGCAGATGCCGCTCGACGCCGGCGGCACGTGGTCGCGCGCGGCGATGGTCACCGCGGAGGAGATCGTGGCGCGGCTGTCCGAGGCGTTCACCCTGACCCCGCTCGGCGGGCGGGGCTCGTCGCCGGCGGAGGAGTTCCTCGTCGACGGCGGCCCGGCGACGGTGGGGGTGATCGCGAGTGTCTCCCGCCCGTTCTGCGCCGCCTGCGACCGCGTCCGGCTGACCGCGGACGGCCAGCTGCGCAACTGCCTGTTCGCCCGCGACGAGACCGACCTGCGCGCCGTGCTGCGCGACCCCGCGCTGGACGTCGGGCAGGTGCGCGCCGAGATCGCGCGCCGACTGCGCGCCGTGGTCGCCGACAAACTGCCCGGGCACGGCATCAACGACGAGCGTTTCGTGCAACCAGCCCGCCCCATGTCCGCCATCGGCGGCTGAAACAGGCCGCAGGTGCGGAGGTCTGGACCGTCGGGCCACGCATCTGCACTCGCGTGCAGCACAGGCGGCGAGGCTGGGGTGTTACCCCTATATTTCCGTTCACGCCCGGGAGATGCGGGTTGCACCGGTTGACCGTCCCCACGTGCCTGGAGCCCACCGCATGGAGCTGAGCAACTCGTTCACCGTCGAGTCCGACCTCGCCACGGCGTGGGCCACGCTGCTCGACGTGGAGCGGGTCGCCCCCTGCATGCCCGGCGCCAGCCTGGACTCCGTCGAGGGCACGCACTTCACCGGCAAGGTCAAGGTGAAGCTCGGCCCGGTGTCCATGACCTACGCCGGCGAGGCGGACTTCCAGCAGGTCGACGAGGCCACCCGCACCGTGGTGATCGAGGGCGTGGGCAAGGAGAGCCGCGGGTCGGGCACCGCCAAGGCGCACGTGACGACGTCCTTGGTGGCGGAGTCCGACACCCGCACCCGGGTCGAGGTGCTCACCGACCTCACCATCACCGGCAAGGCCGCGCAGTTCGGCCGCGGCGTCATGCAGGACGTCGCCGGCCGCATCGTCGACCAGTTCGCTGCGAACCTCAACGCGCTGCTGTCCGCCCCGGCCGAGCCGGCGCCGGCGGACGCCGCCGGAGCGGACGCGGGCGGTGCGGGTGACGCCGGTGGCATGGGGGACGTGGCCAACGGCCAGGCCCCGCCACCCGCGCCACCGCGGCCGGCCCCGGTGCTGCCGCAGGCGGCGGACAGCATCGACCTGCTCGGCACCGCCGGCGCCCCGGTCCTCAAGCGGGTGCTGCCGGTGGTGGCGGTCGTGGCGGTCGTGGTGGTGGGCGTGGTGATCTGGGCGAAGAGGCGAGGCTAGGCACGAGGCTGGGCGCGGACCGTCCGCCCGGGCGGCCCGCCACGCGAAGAGAGGTGAGGTCGATGCAGACTCCCGCCCCGGTGGGCTACGCGCGGGCCGGCAGCGTCGCGGACGCGCTGGCCCTGCTGGCGCAGCACGGTGAGGACGCCCGGGTGATCGCCGGCGGCCACAGCCTCATCCCGATGATGCGGCTGCGACTGGCCAGACCCGAGGTCCTCGTCGACATCAACGACCTCGCGGAGCTGAAGGGCATCCGCATCGAGGGCGACGAGATCGTCATCGGTGCGATGGTCCGCCACGCGGAGGTGCTCGCCTCACCCGTGCTCGCCGAGCACTACGCGATCTTCGCCGAGGCCGAGCGGGTCATCGCCGACCCGATCGTGCGCAACCGGGGCACCGTCGGCGGCTCGATGTGCCAGGCGGACCCGTCGGAGGACCTGTCCGCGGTCGGCGCCGCGCTGAAGGGCCGGGTCGAGGTCACCGGGCCGGGGGGGACCCGCTCGCTGGCGATCCGGGAGTTCCACGACGGCCCGTACGAGACCAAGGTCGGACCCGGGGAGATCCTCACCACCGTCCGCTTCCCGATCCGCCCGGGTGCCGGCAGCGCGTACGAGAAGGTGGAGCGCCGCGTCGGCGACTGGCCGGTCTGCTCGGCCGGCGCCTACGTGGTCGTGCGCGACGGGGTCGTCGCCGAGGCCGGCATCGGCCTGACGGCGGTGGGCGCCCCGCACTTCTGCGCGCCGGACGCGGAGGAGTTCCTCCTCGGCAAGGCGCCCGACGCCGACACCCTGGAGCAGGCGGCGCGGCTGGCCGCAGCCGCCGCCCGACCGTCGGCGGACCAGCGCGGTCCCGCGGACTACAAGTCCCACCTCGCCTACGAGCTCACCCGCCGGGCGCTCACCCGCGCCGCCGCATCCAGCCAGGGGGCCTGACCATGCAGGTGACCATCACCGTCAACGGCGAGCCGCGCACCGCGGACGTGGAGGAGCGGATGCTGCTCGTCCACTTCATCCGCGACGAGCTGAAGCTGCGCGGCACCCACTGGGGCTGCGACACCTCCAACTGCGGCACGTGCGTGCTGTGGCTGGACGGGGAGCCGGTGAAGAGCTGCACCGTCCTCGCCGTCATGGCGGACGGGCACGAGGTGCGCACCGTGGAGGACCTCGCGCACGGCGCCGAGCTGGACCCGATCCAGACCGGGTTCATGGAGTGCCACGGGCTGCAGTGCGGCTTCTGCACCCCGGGGATGATGATGACCTCGCGCTGGCTGCTGGACCACAACCCGCACCCCAGCGAGGAGGAGATCCGCGAGACGCTGTCGGGGCAGATCTGCCGGTGCACCGGCTACAAGAACATCGTCGCCGCGGTCCAGTGGGCCGCGGACCACCCGGCCGGCGCGGACGCCGCGGCGACCCCGTCGGAGGTGACCGCATGACCGCCCTGGACGACGCCCCCCGCTCCGCGGCCGGCAACCCCATCGGTTTCGGCCGCATGGTGCGCAAGGAGGACGCCCGGTTCCTGCGCGGGGAGGGCAACTACGTCGACGACGTGAACCTGCCCGGCATGCTGCACTCCGCGATCCTGCGCAGCCCCTACGCGCACGCGCGCATCGTGTCCATCGACACCTCCGCCGCCGAGGCGCTGGAGGGTGTGCACGCCGTCATCACCGGCGCGGTCCTGGAGACCCTCGGGCTGGCGTGGATGCCGACCCTGTCCATGGACACCCAGGCGGTGCTGGCCACCGACAAGGTGCGCTTCCAGGGCCAGGAGGTGGCCTTCGTCGTCGCGGACTCCCGCTACATCGCCAAGGACGCCCTCGAGCTGATCGAGGTCGAGTACGAGGCCCTGCCCGCCGTCGTCGACGCCCGCACCGCCCTGGAGCCCGACGCCCCGGTGATCCGGGACGACAAGGAGGGGCAGACCTCCAACTTCATCTACGACTGGGAGGCCGGCAACAAGGACGAGACCGAGGCCGCGTTCGCCGCCGCCGACGTCGTGGTCACCGAGGACATCCTCTACCCGCGCGTGCACCCCGCCCCGATGGAGACCTGCGGCGCGGTCGCCCACATGGACGCGGTCACCGGCAAGCTCACGCTGTGGACCACCACCCAGGCCCCGCACGCCCACCGCACCCTGTACGCCCTGGTCGCCGGGCTGCCCGAGCAGAAGATCCAGGTGATCTCCCCCGACATCGGCGGCGGGTTCGGCAACAAGGTCGGCATCTACCCCGGCTACGTGTGCGCGGTCGTCGGCTCCATCGTCACCGGGCGGCCGGTGAAGTGGGTGGAGGACCGCAGCGAGAACCTGATGTCCACCTCGTTCGCCCGGGACTACCACATGAAGGCGTCCATCGCCTCGACCCGTGACGGCAAGATCCTCGCGGTCCGCGTCGACGTGCTCGCCGACCACGGGGCCTTCAACGGGGTGGCCCAGCCGACCAAGTTCCCCGCCGGCTTCTTCCACATCTTCACCGGCTCCTACGACTACCCGGCGGCGTACTGCTCGGTCCGCGCGGTGTACACCAACAAGGCGCCCGGCGGGGTCGCCTACGCCTGCTCGTTCCGCATCACCGAGGCCGCCTACGTCATCGAGCGGATCGTGGACTGCCTGGCCTCGGAGCTGGCGATGGACCCCGCGGAGCTGCGGCTGAAGAACCTGCTGCGCCCCGAGCAGTTCCCGTACACCACCCCCACCGGCTGGGAGTACGACTCGGGCAACTACGCCGAGACGATGCGGGTGGCCATGGACCTCGCCGGCTACGACGAGCTGCGCGCGGAGCAGAAGGCCAAGCGCGAGCGCGGGGAGTACATGGGCATCGGCATCTCCTTCTTCACCGAGGGGGTGGGTGCCGGACCGCGCAAGCACATGGACATCCTCGGCCTGGGCATGGCCGACGGCTGTGACCTGCGGGTGCACCCCACCGGCAAGGCCCAGGTGCGCCTGTCGGTGCAGACCCAGGGCCAGGGCCATGAGACGACCTTCGCCCAGATCGTGTCGCACGAGCTGGGCATCCCGCCGGAGGACATCGAGGTCATCCACGGCGACACCGACAACACCCCGTTCGGGCTGGGCACCTACGGCTCGCGGTCCACGCCGGTGTCCGGCGCGGCGGCGGCCCTGGTGGCCCGCCGTGTGAAGGACAAGGCGCGGCTGATCGCCGCGGCGGCACTGGAGTGCAGCCCCGACGACCTGGAGTGGGAGCTCGGCCGCTGGTACGTCAAGGGCGACCCCGAGCGCGGCCGGACGATCCAGGAGATCGCCATGGACGCGCACGGGCCGCTGGAGCTGCCCGACGGGGTGGAGGGCCACCTCGACGCCCAGGTGGTCTACAACCCGCCGAACCTGACCTACCCGTACGGCTGCTACATCTGCGTGGTCGACGTGGACCCGGGCACCGGGCAGGTCAAGGTGCGCCGCTTCATCGCCGTCGACGACTGCGGCACCCGGATCAACCCGATGATCGTCGAGGGCCAGGTGCACGGCGGTCTGGCCGACGGGGTCGGGATGGCGCTGATGGAGCTGATGGCGTTCGACGAGGACGGCAACCACCTCGGCGGGTCGTTCATGGACTACCTGCTGCCCACCACGATGGAGTGCCCGGACTGGGAGCTGGGGGAGACGGTCACCCCGTCCCCGCACCACCCGATCGGTGCCAAGGGCGTCGGGGAGTCCGCCACGGTCGGGTCCCCGGCGGCGGTGGTCAACGCGGTCCTCGACGCGATCGCCCCGTTCGGGGTGCGCCACGCGGACATGCCGCTGACCCCGGCGAACGTGTGGCGGGCGATCCAGGGCAGCCCGGTGCGCACCGACCTGGCCGTGGAGTAGCACGGCGATGACCGCGGGCGTGCAGGAGCGGGCCGACGCGCTGCGGGCGCGCCGGGTCCCGTTCGTCCACGCCCGGGTCGTGCTCGCCGAGCGGCCGACCTCGGCCAAGCCCGGCGACGAGGCCCTGGTCACCCCCGACGGCGCCATCGACGGCTTCGTCGGCGGGTCGTGCGCGCAGGAGACCGTCTCCGCGCAGGCGGTCGGGCTGCTCGCGTCGGGGGAGTCGATGCTGCTGCGGATCGCCCCGGTGCCCGAGGCGGACCAGCCGGGCAAGACCGTCGTGCACAACCCCTGCCTGTCCGGGGGCACCCTGGAGATCTTTCTGGAGCCGGTGCTGCCCGCCCCCCTCGTGGCGATCCTCGGGGAGAGCCCGATCGCGGCCGCGCTGCGCGAGCAGGCGGCACTGCTCGGCTACGCGACCGCCCCCGCCGACGTCTTCGACCTCGCCGGCGTGGACGCCGTGGTGGTCGCCTCGCACGGGTTCGGGGAGGAGGAGCTCCTCACCGCCGCTGTGCTCGCCGGGGTGCCGTACGTGGCCCTGGTCGCCAGCCCCCGCCGGGGTGCGGCGGTGCTCGCCGGTCTGGACCTCACCCAGGAGCAGCGGGAGGGCGTCGCGACGCCGGCCGGCCTGGACATCGGCGCGCGCACCCCCGCGGAGATCGCCCTGTCGGTGTACGCGCAGATGCTCGACCGGCGCCCGCGCGGGCCGCGCCGGCCCCGGGCGGGGATGGCGGCCAGCGCGCCGGTGAGCGCGGTGGACCCGGTGTGCGGGATGAGCGTGCGGGTCCACGACGACGCCCTGGTCTCCACCGTGGGCGGGCAGCCGGTGTACTTCTGCGGACCGGGCTGCCTGCGCGCCTACGAGGCCGACCCCGCCGCCTACCCGAGCACCGCCCCCGCACCGTGAGCCTGGCCGAGCTGGTCCCCGACCCGGCGACGCTCACCGCGCACCTGGCCCAGGCCGGGTACCTCGCCGGGCCTGGCCTGGCCGCGGCGCTGTTCTGCGCGGTGCGCCTGCCGCAGCCGCTGCTGCTGGAGGGCGAGGCCGGGGTCGGGAAGACCCAGGCGGCCAAGTCGCTGGCCGCCGTGCTGGACACCCCGCTGATCCGGCTGCAGTGCTTCGAGGGGATCGACGCGGCCGAGGCCCTGTACGAGTGGAACTACCCCCGCCAGCTGCTCGGCATCCGGGTCGCCGAGGCGCGCGGTGCGGCACTGGACGAGGCGTCGCTGTTCGGCCCGGACTACCTGATCCGCCGCCCGCTGCTCGCCGCGCTGGAGCACCCGGGCCCGCGTCCGGCGGTGCTGCTCATCGACGAGGTGGACCGCGCCGACGAGGAGTTCGAGGCCTTCCTGTTCGAGCTGCTCGCCGAGTCCACCGTGACCATCCCCGAGATCGGGACGCTGGCCGCGATCACGCCGCCGGTGGTGGTCCTCACCTCCAACCGCACCCGCGACCTGCACGACGCGCTGAAGCGGCGCTGCCTGTACCACTGGATCGACTACCCGCCGCTGGACCAGGCGATCGCGATCGTGCGGGCCCGGGTGCCGGCGGCCGGCGCCGAGCTGACCGCGCAGGTGGCCGGCGCGGTGGGCCGGCTGCGCGGCCTGGACGTGCAGAAGCCGCCCGGCGTCGCCGAGGCGATCGACTGGGTGCACGCCGCCACCCTGCTCGGGCTGGACCACCTCGACGAGGCCGCCGTGGACGCGACGCTGGGGTCGGTGCTGAAGTACCGCGAGGACCACGACGTCGCCCGCGCGCAGGGGCTGGCGTGGGTCGCGCAGGGCTGAGCCCGCCGCCCGGGGGCCGGGCCGGCTAGTGGCTGACCTCGCCGCGACGACTGCCGCCTTCGGGCAGCTGCTGCACGCCGCGGGGGTGCCGGTCACCCCCGCCGCGTGCGCCCGCTTCGCGCAGGCGGTGGTGCTGGCGGCGCCGACGACGCTGGACGAGCTGGCCTGGCTGGGCCGCACCACGCTGCTGACCGACCGCGCCCAGCGCGAGGTGTTCGACCGGGTGTTCGACCAGGTGTTCCGCGGTCTGGTCGACGTCGCGGACTTCCGCGGGCAGTCCTCGACCCCGCCGCCGCCGGCCTCGCTGCCCGCCGGGGACCGCAGCCCCGCCGACCCCGCCCGGGACGGGGAGCAGACCGCCGCCCCGCAGGCCAGCGACGCCGCCGGGGCGTCCACCGACGCTGCCCCCGAGGACGACGAGCCCGCCGTGCTCGCCGCGCTCAGCCGCGACGAGCGGCTGGCGACCACCCCGTTCGCGGCCTGCACGCCCGAGGAGCTGGCGCTGATCGCCGCCCTGGTGGAGCGCCTGCCCCTGGTGCCGCCGCTGCGCCGGGTCCGCCGCCGCCGCCGCGACCCGCGGGGGTCCGCGCTGGACCTGCGCGCGACCCTGCGCGCGTCGCACCGCACCGCCGGTGACCCGGTGCACCGCACCTACCGGCGGTCCACCACCCGGGCCCGGCGGGTGGTGCTGCTCGCCGACGTGTCCGGGTCGATGGAGCCCTACGCCCGGGTCTACCTGCACCTGGCCCGCGGGGCCGTGCGCGCGCTGGGCAGCGAGGCGTTCGTCTTCGCCACCCGGCTGACCCGCCTCACCCGGCTGCTGGGCGAGCCGACCCCGGACGCGGCGTACGCCCGGGTCGCCGAGGCGGCCCCGGACTGGTCAGGCGGCACCCGGATCGGGGACGCGGTGCAGACGTTCGTCGACGACTACGGCCGGCGCGGGATGGCCCGCGGCGCCGTCGTCGTCATCGTCTCCGACGGCTGGGAGACCGGCGACCCCGCGGTGCTCGGCCGGGCGATGGCGCAGCTGTCCCGGCTGGCCTTCCACGTGATCTGGGTGAACCCCCGCAAGGCCGCCCGGGGCTACGAGCCGCTCGTCGCCGGGATGGGCGCCGCGCTGCCCTACGTGGACACCTTCGTCTCCGGGCACTCCCTGCGGGCCCTGGAGGAGGTCCTCGCGGCGATCGCCAGCGCCGCGGGCGACCCGGCGCCCCCAGCGGTGCGGGGGGCGCTGGCCGCCCCCGCGGCCCGGCCCGCGACGGACGTGGCGTAGGACAGTGCCGTGAGTGACCCCGTGCGCGACGGCACCGCCAGCCCCGCCGCGCCCCGCCGCGCGCTGGTGGTGACCGTGTCCACCCGGACCGCGGCGGGGGTGTGGGAGGACCGCTCCGGCCCGCTGCTGCGCGACGGGCTGGCCGCGATGGGCCTGGTCGTCGACGGGCCGGTGGTGGTGCCCGACGGGCCCGCGGTCACCGACGCGCTGCGCGGCGCTGTCGCCGCCGGCTACGCGGCGGTGCTCACCACCGGGGGGACAGGGCTCACCCCGACCGACCAGACCCCGGAGATGACCGCGGTCGTCCTGGACCGGCTCATCCCCGGCATCCCCGAGGCGCTGCGCGCCTACGGCGCAGCGCACGGGGTCGCCACCGCGGTGCTGTCGCGCGGCCTCGCGGGCGTGGCTGGCGCCACCCTGGTGGTCAACCTGCCCGGCTCCCCCGGCGGGGTCCGCGACGGGCTCGCGGTGCTCGCCGACGTCCTGCCGCACGCCTTGGAGCAGGTGCCCGGCTCGGACCACGCGCGCCCGCCCACCGCCTGACGGCCCGGCGAGAGAGCGGCGTTCGGGGCACCGGTCAGGGGGCGCGCTCGGTATGTTGCCCGGGTCGCCGGCGGTGGCGCCGGGGGTGTGGGGGTGGCGGTGAGCGTCTGCGCGCAATGCGGGACGGAGCTGGCGGGCCAGGACCGGTTCTGCCGGTCCTGCGGGGCGCCGGCGGCCGCCGCGTGCTCCTCCTGCGGTCTGCTGCTGGAACCCGGCGACCGATTCTGCCGGCACTGCGGCACCCCCACGGCGCTGGCCGCTACCGCGTCGCCCCCGGTGGGCACCCCCGCTCCGGTGGCGGAGCGGCGGGTGACCAGTGTGCTGTTCGCGGACCTGGTGGGGTTCACGCCGCTGTCGGAGTCCCGGGATGCGGAGGAGGTCCGGGAGCTGCTCAGCGCCTACTTCGAGCAGTGCCGCACGGTGATCGGGCGGTACGGCGGGGTGGTGGAGAAGTTCATCGGGGACGCGGTGATGGCCGTGTGGGGGGTGCCGGTCGCGCACGAGGACGACGCCGAGCGCGCGGTGCGCGCCGGCCTGGAGCTGGTCGGCGCCGTGCGTCTGCTGGGCGAGACCGTCGGGGTTGCGGGCCTGGCCATGCGGGTGGGCGTCGTCACCGGAGAGGTCGCCGTCACCGTCGGTGCCACGACGGAGGGCATGGTGGCCGGCGACGCGGTGAACACCGCCGCGCGGGTGCAAACCGCCGCGCAGCCAGGCACCGTCGCGGTCGACGAGACCACCCGGTCGCTGACCGCGGCCGCCATCACCTTCGAGGACGCCGGCTCCCACGCACTGAAGGGCAAGGCGGAGCCGCTGCAGCTGTGGCGGGCCACCGCCGTGGTGGCGGCGGTCGGCGGCCGGGAACGCATCGACGGCCTGGAGGCGCCGCTGACCGGGCGGGACCGGGAGTTGCGGGCGCTGAAGGACCTGTTCCACGCGTGCGAGGAGTCCGGCCGCCCTCGCATGGTGGTGGTCGACGGCGAGCCCGGGGTCGGGAAATCCCGGCTGGCGTGGGAGTTCGAGAAGTACGTGGACGGGCTGCGCCGCCCGGTGGCCTGGCACCGCGGACGCTGCCTGTCCTACGGCGACGGGGTCGCGTTCTGGGCGCTCGCGGAGGCTGTGCGCTCCCGTTTGGGGCTGACCGAGGCGGACACCGGGGACACCGTGCGGGAGCGCCTGGAGGCCGGGCTGGCCGCGCTGGCTCCCGATGCGGCGGAACGGGACTGGCTGCGGCCCCGCGTGGCCACCCTGATCGGGGCCGGCGGCGGCATCGCGGGGATGGCGCGCGACGACCTGTTCGCGGCGTGGGCCACGTTCCTGGAGCGGGCCGGCGGCGGGGACCCGGTGGTGTTCGTCGTCGACGACGCGCAGTACGCCGACGACGGCCTGCTGGACTTCCTGGAGCACCTGCTCGCCACCGCCCAGGCCGCGGTCTACGTGCTGGCGCTGGCCCGCCCCGAGCTGCTGGCCCGTCGCCACGACGTGGGCGGGCGGCGCACCAGCGTGATCCGCCTCGAGCCGCTGGACGCCTCAGCGATGGCGGCGCTGGTGGACGGGCTGGTCCTCGGCCTGCCGGACGGGGTCCGCGCGGAGCTGGTGGCCCGCTCGGAGGGCATCCCGCTGTTCGCGGTGGAGACGGTGCGGGCGCTGATCGACCGCGACGCCGTGCTGCCGAGCGACGGGCGCTACGTCGCCGGCCCGGACATCGACACCGCGCTGGCCGACGTGGGTGCGCCCGCGTCGCTGCACGCCCTGGTCGCGGCCCGCCTGGACGCCCTGTCCGGCCCGGAGCGCGCCGTGGTGGCCGCGGCGGCGGTGCTGGGCCAGTCGTTCACCCGCGACGGTCTGGTGGCCCTGGCGGGTGCCGACGTCGACCTGGATGACGCGCTGGCCAGCCTGCGGCGCAAGGAGATCCTTACCTTGCAGACCGACCGCTTCTCCGCCGAGCAGGGCCAGTACCGCTTCGTGCAGGGCATCGTCCGCCAGGTCGCCTACTCCACCCAGTCCCGCCACGACCGCCGGGTGCGCCACCTCGCGGCGGCGGCCTACCTCGGCGAGCAGGCCGATCCTGGCGGCGACCTCGCCGTGGTCATCGCCCAGCACCTGTTGGACGCGGTGGACTCCTCCGCCCCCACCGCCACCGACCTGCCCCTGCTGACCGCCCGTGCCCGCACCCTGCTGGAGCAGGCCTCGCAACGCGCGGGAGCCCTCGGCTCCCCCGCGGAGGCGCTGCGCCTGGCCGAGGCGGCGCTGGCGCGCACCGACGACGTCGCCGACCGTGCCCGGCTGCAGCTGCGGGCCGCCCAGTCCGCCTACCGGGCCGGCCGCCACGACGATGCCGCCCGCCACGCCGAGGCGGCACTCGCCGCCTACGACAGTCTCGCCGACCCGGCCTCCGCGGGGCTGGCGGCGGCCGTGCAGGCCAACGTCGTCCACTCCCGCGGGGAGTCCGGTCTGGCCATCGAGATCGCCGAGCCGCGCTGGCGGGCCGTGGAGGGGGTGGCGGCCGCGTCGGAGGCGCAGCTGGCCCTGCTGACCGTGCTCGCCCGGGCCCACGATGTCCGGGGGGAGACCGAGGCGGCCGGGCACTACCAGGAGCGCAAGCTGCGCGTTGCGGAGTCCATCGGCGACCCGGAGCAGGTGTCGGCCGCGCTCGCCGGGCTCGGGATCACCTACATGACGGCCGGTGCCCCGGTCGCGGCCCGGCTGCTGTTGGAGGGCGCGGCGACGCTAGCCCGCACCCACGACCTGCCCGAGTCGCTAGCCCGCGCGCTGAACAACCTGACGTGCCTTACGTGGAGCCGGGACCTGCCCGCCGCCCTGGCCTGTGCCCGCGAGGGGATGGAGGCAGCCCGCCGGTCCGGGGGACGGGACTGGATCGACTTCACGGCACTGAACTACGTCCTGGCGCTGTGGGCGGCGGGGCAGCTGGACGAGGCGGCTCGGGCGACCGCCCAGGCCCAGGAGGGAGCCCTGTCCCTGCAGCTGCGCACGGTGCTGTCCACGGTGGAGACCTGGCTGGCGGACGCGCTCGGCCACCCACTCCCACCGTCGGCGGTGGACGAGGCGACCGACAGCGAGACGACCCTGACCTACCGCGAGACCCAGGCGATGACGCGGAAGCTGGTCGACGGGGACACCTCTGGCGCCGCTGCCCTGGCGCGCCAGACCCTGCCGCGGGTGCTGGCCGTCAACGGCCTAGAGGACGACTTCCTCCTCCTGTGGCCCCCGGTGGTCCTCGCCGCGCTTGCCGACGGGAACTACGACCTGGCCGAGGAGTTCCTCCACCCGGTGACCACGGCCAGCCCGGGCACGGTGGCACCGGCGCTGCACGCCTACGCCCGGCGCTTCCAGGGGCTCATCGGCGCGGCGCGCGGCGAGGACCCGGTCGGCGTGGAGGCGGACCTGCGCGCCGGGGTGGCGGGGCTGGCCACGCTCGGGGCGGTGGGCGCCGCGGCGCAGGCCCGCCAGGAGCTGGGCCTGTGGCTGCTCGCCCAGGGCCGACCCGGGGACGGCGCGCCCGAGGTGGACCGCGCACGCGAGGCGTTCGCCGCCATCGGCGCTGCCGGCTGGCTGGCTCGCCTGGACGCGGCGGTGCTGGCCGTGGACGTCCCGCACAGCTAGGCGCGTCCAGCCCATCGCGGGTGCGAGGCCCGGCGCTGGCTATCGTGCGAGCAGCCGGGACGGCCGCGGTGGACTCGGCGCCTGGAGGTCGCCGACCCGGGTCCGCGCCGAGGGGGGGTGGCGATGAGCGTCGGGATGCCGCTGACCGGCGCCTGGGTAGGGGATGACGTCGCCGCGCTGCGCCCGGACTACGCCGCGCTGCTGGTGGGCGTCGACGCCCTCGTCGGCGGTCCGCCCGACGCGACCAGTCAAGGGTTGCTCATGGCCGCCGAGGCGTACGCCCGCGCCCTGCTCGCCGAGCGGGCTGTGGAGGACGTGCCCGCGGTCGTGGCGTGGCGGGAGGCGTTCCGCGCGTTCGGCGCGAAGCCGCAGCGCACCCGGCCCAGCGTGGAGACCCTGCTGCGGATGGCGGTGGGTCCCGGCCTGCCGCGCGTGGACCGGCTCACCGACACCTACAACGCGGTCTCCGTGCTGCACCTGCTGCCGATCGGTGGGGAGGACGCGGACGCCTACGTCGGGCCGGTCCGCTGTGTGCGGGCCGACGGCGACGAGGCGTTCGACACCGTCGCCGCCGGGGAGCCGGTCGTCGAGCACCCCGAGCCCGGCGAGGTGGTGTGGCGCGACGACGCGGGCGTGACCTGCCGGCGGTGGAACTGGCGGCAGTGCCAGCGCACCCGCCTGCACCCCGGGAC
>Ga0075030_100003962_pt1 | contig 13425 bp, 10 predicted proteins | sample LitLauG_LLR_2012_FD_71393 | JGI IMG/M metagenome (GOLD analysis project Ga0075030, IMG submission 71393) | Freshwater sediment microbial communities from Pennsylvania, USA - Little Laurel Run_MetaG_LLR_2012 | ecosystem: Environmental > Aquatic > Freshwater > Creek > Sediment | place: USA... | reverse complement strand
ACTCCGGGCTGGGGAGCACCGCCGGGGGCCGCCACACCGGCAACCCGTCGTAGCCAAAGCGCTCCAAGGCTGCACTGACGAACTCGAGCTTGCCAGACGCAGTCGCGAAGCGCGGCGGGGGCGCGCCGGCCGGGCGCGGCTCCGGCAAGAGCTCGCGGTCAGGGTCGCGCATGTACGCGAGCTTGGGCGCCTGCTGAGCCGCCTCGAAAGTGCCCCACGGAAAGTAGGCGCCGAGCCCAAGCTTCTCCGCCAGGGCGAACAGAATCTTCCAGTCCGGCCACGCGCTGCCCTGGGGGGCCACCAGGCTACCGCCCTGGACGGCCGAGGTGGAATCCCCCGGTTCGACGGTGGGTGACTCCGCGAAGGTGGCCGCCGGCAATACCCAGTGAGCGCGTTCCCCGGTGGCACTGAGGAACGGGTCCACGCTCACCAGAACGTCCAGCTTCTGCGCCGCTCGCGTCCAACGCGCGGAATCAGGGTTGGTCACCAGCGGGTTGGCCGCAAAACACAGCAGCGCTCGCAGGGGGTAGGGGCGATCTTCAAGGATGGCTTCGGGAAACAGCATCCCCTGCGCCTCGCGATTGAACAGCTCGAAGAGCGGAAACCGATCGTACCCGATGGGCTTGGCCACGACCGGGGGCGGTACCGGCTCAGGCGTCGCCATACGATAGAAGGTCGGTAGCGGCGCGTCCCAGAATCCCTCGCCGGCCCGGTTCTGCAGGCGCATCCCGCCCGGCACATCGACGTATCCCAAGAGCCCCGGCAGCATCGTCACGGCGCGGGTGGCCTGCAGCCCGTTGGCGTGGTGCTGTAAGCCCAGCGAGTCCCACACCGCCCCGGGGCCGCGCTCGGCAAACAGCCGCACTGCGCGCTCCACGTCCGCCGCCGCGACCGAGGTCAGGCGCGTCACCTGGTCGGGTGGATACTGGGAGGCGAGCTCACGAAGCGCCTCGAAACCCAGGGTGTGCTCCTCCACGAAAGCGGGGGCATAGAGGCGATCGCGAATGATGAGGTGAATCATCCCCAGGGCGAGTGCCCCGTCGGTGCCGGGGCGGGGGCGCAGATGCACCGTCGCTTCTGCGGCCAACTCAGTTCGGACGGGATCCACCACGATCAAGCCGCCCGCCCCCCGCGCCTTCTGAGAAAAGAGATGCCCCAGCGGAGGGTCGGCGACGGTCGGATTCGCCCCCCACACCATCAAGGTGCGCGTGTCCGGCAAATCCGCGCGAATGAATGAGCCGGTGACCAACATCCGCGCCATGTGCCCAGACGAAGCACAGAGGCTCGCCACCGAGGCGAGGTTGGGGCTCCCGAAGCTCTGCAGAAAGCGCTGCATGAAGGGCAGGAGCGGGTGGCGGACAAAGGGCCAGCCGGCCTGCAGCGCCACCGCCTGCGGCCCATGCTCCCTTTTCACTGCCAGGAGCCCCTCGGCGATTCCCCCGAGCGCCTCCTCCCAAGTGGTGGGCGCCAGGCGGCCGTCCTTGAGCCGCGCCAACGGCGAGGTGAGGCGGTCGGGCGAATGCACCATTTCACGCACCGCCCAGCCGTGGTGACAGATGAAGCCGCGCGTTCGGGAGTTCGGGTCACCCTGCACCCGCACCACCCGCCCCCGTCTGGTCTTGGCGACCAGGCCGCAGTGCATGGTGCAGATCCGACAAATGCCGGTGCTCTGGGAAGTGGTCGCGGCCTCCAACCCCCAAAAGCCCAGCCCTCCGGCCGTGGCGGCCAGGCCACCCACTTGGGCCACCTTCAGCACGTCCCGTCGACTGTAGCGACGCCTCACGCGCCGATGACCTGCGGTTCGATGCGAATCGCTCGCGCGTAGTCCGGGCACGCTTCCTCGCACAAGCCGCAGCCCACGCAACAAGCCGCGTCAAAGAGCGGGGCGTGCTGCGGGCCCACCAACGCGACGGCCGTCCCCGGATAGGGGCAGACGTAAAAGCACAGCCGGCAGACCCCCTGGCCCCGCCAGGGAATGCATCGGCTGCGCTCCAATACCGGCACTCCCATGCGGACCCGGCGCTGCACGGTGGCGGGCTCCGCGTCGAGCTTCTGCAGAGCACCGGTAGGGCAAATCTGGGTGCACTTCATGCACAGCACGCACCCGCGCTCTCGCGCCTCCAGAAATGGCGTGTCCGCGTCGCGCAGGCCGCCAGCGAAGTCGAAGCGGATGGCGGACACCGGGCAGACCTCCGCACATCGAAAGCACCGGATGCACGCGCGGGCAAATGCGGCCCCGGCCAGGGCTCCCGGTGGGCGCAGGCCACGGGCGGCGCGGGAAACTCGCGCTTTCAGGCCCGTCGCCAGGCCGGCTGCCAAGGCCAGCGCTCCGGAGAGGAGGCCGCGCCGATTCACGAAACCCTCCGAACCGACCAAGCCAACGCTGCGGTGGGGCAGACCGCCACGCACTTCCCACACCGCTCGCACCCCGCGTTCACCTGGTCGGTCATCGGGCTTTGACCCAGGTTGCAGACCACGTCGCAGGCGTGACAATCGGTGCACGCCGCCGGCGTTCGTGAAACCGCGAGGCGAGACTTGGCGCCGAGCAGCGCGAACAGCGCGCCCCCGGGGCAAAGCGACCGGCAGAAGCCCGCGCGAGACACGAAGGTGTCGAAGGCAAAGGCCGCCGCTAGACCGACAGCGCCGGCGCCCACCGAGCCCTGAAATACTGCGCGCCACGCCTCGCGGCCGATCAACGCCGGGGGATATGCCAAGGGTACCAGCACCGAACCGGCCACCGCCGATGCAACGATCAACCCCGCTAAGACGGCGCGTCCGAGCTTGGGCGACAACCGCACGTCAGGCGGGCGAAACCCAAGGCGTGCCAAGAGCGCGCGTGCGGCGTTGCTCGCCGCCAAGAACGGGAGGTACGGGCACAACCACCCGCAGAAGAATCTTCCCAGGGCGATTGTGAGCAAGAGCGCCGGCAAGCATCCCACCAGGGCCTGCCAACTGAACGCCCGGGTCGCCAACAGGCTCAACGCCGCCAACGGATCCAAGAACTCCACACCGGCGACTCGCACCGTCCACGGCGCGCCCTCCACGAGCGGCGCCCACCGCTCCGCCCAGACAGGCCCCGCCGTGGCCCAGAGGCTGCGAGCGGCGAGTCCCGCGCCCTCCGCGACGTTTCGGCGCAAGTGCCACAGCGGCGCGCCGACGACCACCGCTACTGACGCCGCGAGCACCGCGCGTCGCACGCGCTGATAGCGGCGCGACCGCTTCAGGATCAGATCCGCGGGCTGCAACGCTCGTTGTGCCGCCGTCGCCACGACGTGATTCTGCCGCACGCTTGACGCTCGTCACAATGGGACGCCACTGGCGCAAAGGGTGCGCGGCGGCGGGCGAACCGGAAAACTCTGCGCGGCGCCCGCGGCCCTCCCGTCGAATCACCCGGATTTCTTCGTGGTACATGCCTTGCTCAGCGAAGGGGTGCCCCCGGGCACCATGCGCTCCAGCTTTCAAAATCCTCGTGGCCTCTGGCGGCGATTGGACCGCAGCCTCCGCGCGCGCGTGCTGCTGCCTACCAGCGTTCTGTTCGCGGCCACGCTCACCCTGATGGTTGGCGCGGCGGTCCAGATTCACAGCGCTGAATTGGAACGCAGCGCCCGCGACCGTGCAGAACTCTTCGCCAACATGGCGGCCGACGGCGTGGTCAACGCGGTGAGTTCCGGAGATACCCAGGACGTCCCCAACATGTTGGCGGTGATGAAGGAGCACCGCAGCGACATCGACAGCATCGCCTTGATGGCCCCGGACGGAACCGTGCGGTATTCCACGCTCCCCGGCCTCGTCGGGCAGCGGCCCTGGCCTGCTGGAGAATTGGAAGCGAAGGTGGTGGTGCTCCCCCAGCACCCCCACGAATTTGTCGCCCTGCGCCCGCTTCTGGTGGATCCGTGCGCGCACTGCAGCGCCGACCCCATCACCGCGGGGTGGCTCGAGATTCGCTTTTCCCGCTCCGCCCAGGAACAGGCCAAACGGCGGCTGACGCGGACCCTGGCCCTGGCCGCCCTGCCCTCTTTGGCGCTGCTGCTGGGAATCACCTGGTGGTTGATTGGGCGCGAAGCGATTGGCCCGGTACGCCGCCTGGTGAAGGCGATGCGCATCGCGGCCGCGGGCCACCTTGACGTGGTGTCGGACGAGGGCCGGCCGGACGAACTGGGCGTGGCCGCGCGCGGGTTCGACGCGGTCCTTTCGGCGCTGCGCAAGAGCCAGTTGGAACTGGAAGCCGTCTACAAGGAGCGGATTGCGCGGGCGGATCGCTTCGCCTTGGTCGGGGAGATGGCGGCGGGACTTGCCCACGAAATCCGAAACCCCCTGGCGGGGCTTTCTGGCGCATTGGAGTTGCTGGCGGAGGATGTCTCCAACTCACCCCGGCAGGCGGAGGTGGTGGCGGAGATGCAAAACGAGGTCAAGCGCCTGGGGCGCATCATGGACGGACTGCTGGGCTTTGCGCGGCCGCACAAGGCGGTCCTCGAATACACCCACGTGAACGATTGCTTGGAGCGCGTCATCTTCTTGCTGGATCGACAGAAGACGGACCGCGTGACGCTCGAACGCGCGTTCGGTCAACACCTTCCGGCGGTGTGGGCGGATTCGGGGCAACTGGAGCAGGTGTTCCTCAATATTTCCCTCAACGCGTGCCAGGCCATCGGCAGCAAGGGCGGCACGCTCACCCTGCGCACGTTTGTCGCCGAAGGCGGCGTGGGAGTGGAGTTTGCGGACACCGGGCCGGGAATCCCGGCCGAGGCCCGGCCGCACCTCTTCACGCCCTTCTTTACCACCCGCAACAAGGGCAACGGGCTTGGGCTCGCCATCTCCGAGCGCATCGTCACTGCCCACGGCGGTCGGATCTCCTTCAATTGCCCGCCCGGCGGGGGAACTGTGTTTCGGGTCAGCCTGCCCGCCGCCCAAGCCCGGGAGGACGCCGCATGACGCCCCGGGTGTTGGTGGTGGATGACGAGAAGCTCATCCGCTGGTCGGTGAGCGAGCGCCTGCACCGCCGCGGGTACGAAGTCGTGACCGCCGAGTCGGGCGAGCAAGCGCTCGACCAAGTCTCGTCGGGCCCCCTGGACGCCATGCTGCTCGACGTGCGCCTTCCCGGGATCGACGGACTGGAGACGCTCAAGCGCGCCCTCCAGGCCCAACCGGAGTTGATCGTGGTGATGATGTCTGCCCACAGCACGGTGGATGGCGCGGTGGAGGCGATGAAACACGGGGCGGTGGACTTCTTGGTCAAGCCCTTTTCCCTGGACGTGCTCGACAGCGCGGTGGGCCGCGCCATCGCCGCGGCAACCACCCGCCGCCACATCATCCTCGCCGCCAGCGGTGCGGCGCCGCAAGCGATGGGGGCCATCATCGGCGACACGCAGGCCATGGGGCAGGTCCGAGAGATGGTGGCGCGCTTGGCCGCGGGCACGGCCACGGTGCTGATCGAGGGGGAGAGCGGGTCAGGCAAGGAAGTCGTCGCCCGCGCCATCCACTCCACCAGCGGTCGGGCGAATGCACCCTTTCTGCAATTGAATTGCGCCACGCTGCCTGAGCAGCTCCTGGAGAGCGAGTTGTTCGGCCACGAGCGTGGCGCGTTCACCGACGCCAAGGTGCAAAAGCGTGGATTGTTCGAAACTGCGGGCGGCGGCACGGTGATGCTGGACGAAATCGGCGACTTGCCCGCTCCCGGTCAGGCCAAGCTCCTGCGCCTACTGGAAAACAAGACCTTCCGGCGGGTGGGCGGCGTCGCTGAACTCAAGACCGACGCGCGGGTCATTGCCGCCACCAACGCCGACCTGGAGGAGCGCGTGGCCGAAGGGCGCTTTCGCGCCGACCTCTTCTTTCGTCTCAACGTGGTGCGCATCCATGTCCCCGCGTTGCGCGACCGTGCTGCCGACCTCCCGGCATTGGCGGCTCATTTCGTCAGCCGCTACAACCAGGAAATGAAGCGAGCGGTGCGCGGCCTTTCTGCGGCGGCGTTGGACGTGCTCACCACCTACCAGTGGCCCGGCAACGTCCGAGAGCTCCGCAACGTGGTGGAGCGGGCGTTCATCCTCAATCCGGATTTGACCGAGATTCACCCCGAACACTTGCCCAGCGAATTGCGCGACGCGGTGGCCACGGCGGCGGACGCTGACCCTGTGGCCGGGGGAGCGCCCAACGGGGCCGACCTTTCCCTCGACTCCGCGGAGCGCCGGCTCATTCTTCAGGCGATGGAACAATCTCGGGGCAACCAGTCTCAGGCCGCTCGCCTCCTCGGCGTGACCCGAGACACCCTGCGGTACCGACTGAAGAAATACGCGCTCGAATAGTCCCCCCCAAGGCGAAGCGCTTAGCGATGGCAGTACTGGCACATGCTGTTGCGGGCGATTTCACCGTTGGGGTGCCGGTTGCTCCAACCGGCCGGGTGAGGGTCGCCGCCGATTCCGCCGACCTTGTGACAGCTGATGCAGATCGACGCCGGACCCTGGTCGTGGCACGCGGCGCAGGAAGCAATGTCGTGGCGCGCCGGCGTGGCGTGTGAGTTGGGCCCCGGGAAGGCGAAGCCGGGGGGATGGGGACTGCGCGGGTTCGGAGCAGAGGAGGTCAGGTTCTGGGCCCGATGGCAGTTGTCGCAATACGCCGAGGCGTGACAGCGCTGGCACAGGGCGGGGTCCGCCCTCTGCTCGATGGCGTGACGGGAGAGAAAATCGCCCCGGTGGATGAAGTTGCTCTCCACCTTCTCCGGGAAGCGAACTTCGATGGGCGTGGCCACGGTGTTGGCGTGGCACGCGACGCAGAACGCTTGATCGTGGCACTGGGCGCAGGTTTCGGCGGACGCGCGGGCGGACTCGCGGTGCGTCTTCACGAAGTTGGCCTGGTGGGAGAAGAAGGCCACCGGCGCCAGGGGGAAGCGGCGCAAGTCGGTGTGGCACACATTGCACTGCCCTTGGGCGAACTGCTCCCGGTGTTCGTGACACCCGAGGCAACTGTCCATGGTGGGGCCTGCGGTGACCTGCGTCTTCTCCGGAAGAGCCGCGTGGCAGACCGAACAGTCCTCTTTGACTCGGTCAATGTGGGCAGCGTGGTTCAACTTGAGATGATGGTCCTGGCGCACGAACCCTTCGGGCTTGACCGGGTCGGTATGGCAATAGGCACAGTTGCCTTGCTCCTTCTGTTTGGAGTGGCACTCCAAGCACTTGGCCTCTGCGGGGAGAACGCCCGGCTCCCCTAAGGCGACGGCATCAAACAGCTTCTCGTGGCAGGCAATGCATTCCACCTTCGCCTGCACGTGGCGGGCATGGGTAAAACCCACGCCATCCGGGCGCACGCGCACCAGGAACTTGCCGGCGCAGGCCGCAGCGACGAGCGCAACGGTTGCGGCCCACAAGATTCGGCGGCCAGGGAAGGTCACGACACCGTCTGGCTGCAACCGATGTGCCTCGCCTCGCCCCTTAGGGGGGCGGATGAGTCCCCGCTTGTCCTGGGCCAAGAAGCGCATGAGTGGGTGAAGACACCCAACTGGGGGCCCGCCGGAGCCAGCGAACCCCGGCGCGAACCCGAGCCGGCCCCGTGGCCCTTTGATTGCAAACAGGCATTGGAATGGAGAATCGACTGGCGCTCCGGACCACCCGACGGAGCTTCTTGGACCTGCTCTTAGGGGCCGCGGCCCTGGGTTGGCTGGGCAGCTTGCTCTACCCGGTCTTGCGCTACCTCAAGCCGATGGCGGCGGCCGGGCCCGGGGGCCCGGTGAAACTGGCCCAAGAGGAGCTGGCCAAGCTTGAGAAGGAACGCTTCGTCATCTTGCGCGCGGGAACCTCGCGCATCTTGGTGCTTCAAGACGGCACCCAACAGATTCGCGCGCTGAGCGCCAAGTGCACCCACGAGGGTTGCACAGTGCAGTTCGTGCCCGGTGAATCGGTCATCTGGTGCGCCTGCCACAACGGCCGCTTCGACTTGGACGGCAAGGTCTTGGCGGGCCCACCGCCCCGGCCGCTGCCCCGCTACGTGGTGCAGCGCGCGAAGGACGGCAGCGTCACGGTCTCTCCGGAGAAGGCATGAGTCAGGCCACGCCCAGAAAGAGCCTCTTCGGCTGGCTGGACCAGCGCTACGGTTTGGCGCCCCTGGTGGAGTTCGCCAAGCACAAGGAAGTGCCGGTCGGGGCCCACTCGATGTTTTGGTACTACCTGGGCGGCACGACGCTCTTCTTCTTCGCCCTGCAGATCGCGTCTGGCGTCCTGCTCTTGATGTACTACCAGCCGGGGGAAGCGACCTCCTACGAGAGCATTCGCTACATCACCACCCACGTTCCGTTCGGCTGGTTGGTGCGCTCCATTCACTGTTGGAGCGCGCACTTGATGATCATCTCGCTGGTGGTCCACATGTTCAGCACCCTGATGCTCAAGGCCTACCGGCCGCCTCGGGAACTCACCTGGGTGAGCGGCTTCTTCCTCTTCTCGCTGGCATTGGGGTTTGGCTTCTCTGGGTACCTACTGCCCTGGAACGAGTTGTCGTTCTTCGCCACTGCCGTGGGGACCGACTCGATGAAGGCGGTGCCGGGGGTGGGCGACTGGATGATGCAAGTGCTCCGCGGGGGGCCGGAAGTGACCATCAATACGCTCTACCGCTTCTTCGCCCTTCACGTGGTGGTGCTCCCCCTGGCCGCGTTCTCGTTCATCGGGCTGCACCTGCTTTTCGTTCAGCGCCAAGGAATGGCCAAGCCCATGGGCCACGTCGCGCCGACGCGCGGGATGCGCTTTTTCCCCAACTTCGCCCTTCGCGACGCGCTGATCTGGCTGTGCTGCCTCATCGTCGTCGCCACGGTGGCGGTGTACCTCCCGTACGGCCCGGGAATTCCGGGGATGGATTGGGAGCTCGGCAAGAAGGCCAACCCGCTGGCTCCGGCGTATCCCGGCATCAAACCGGAGTGGTACTTCCTGTGGATTTACCAGCTGCTGAAGGAGTTTCCCCCGCACCTGCTCGGCCTGGAGGGCCCGCAAGCGGCCATTCTGGTGGTGGCGGTGCTCCTCGGCGTCTGGGCGCTCGTCCCTTGGTTGGACCGCCAGGCCCGGCGGGAGCTCCCCTCCCCCGCATTCGGCGACCTCGGCATGGCCGCCTTGCTGTTCATCGCCTACTTGACGCTGAAGGCGTGGGACATTGGAGGCAAGGGGAGCCCGGGCGTGCTCCCGGACCCCCAATTGGTATCGCAGGCTTGCGCGGGCATCGCGGTCGGACTCGCGGTCGTCGCCCTGATTGTCCGCAGGCTGTTCTATCGGCAAAACCGCTTCTTTCTCTTCAGCGGTGCGGCCACGCTGATCGCCGTCCTCAACGGCTGGGCCGGTCTGACTTGGCTGGTCGCCGCGTGCACGAGTGCACTCGCCTTGCTGGCGGCGTTGGTGCTGCGGTGGCTCTGGTTGCGGCGCACCGAGGCCCAAGGAGCGGTTCCGTGACTCACCTCCTCCTGGCCACCCTGCTCACCGCGGCCGCCGCGACCGCCGAAGGCGCCCCGAGCCCGTGGCCCAGCGCCATCGCCCCCTGGCTGGACGAAAAGGGCCCCGATGGCGGGATGATCATCGGCGAAGCGCAGCGCGCCTATTTCCTCCAGCTTCCGGAACACACCCGCCAGCTGATGGGGGAGGTCGCCGACTCCCAGCTTCTGGCCAGTGCACGCCATGCCAATGTGTTGCTCTCGCTCGACCTGTCGCCCCAGGCGCTCGAGTTGGCGCTTCAAGACAACTGCGTGGTCTGCCACACCGACCCCGGAATCGGCGACCCCAACACCCTCTTCTCCCTCGATCCCAAGGCGACAGGCACTCCGGCTCACCTCAACCTCAAAGAGTTCATCAGCGACGTCCACTTTCGCAAAGGACTCTCCTGTTCCGGGTGCCACGGCGGAACGCCGCAAGACGAAATGATGACCAAGGCGATCGGCCAACGTTGGCCGAAGAAGGCCGAGCGCCATCAAGACCGCACCTGGATTCCTGCCTTCTGCGCCCGCTGCCACGCGGACCAGGAATTCATGCGCAACTTCAACCCCAGCTTACCCACCGACCAATTGGCCAAGTATCAGCACAGCCGCCATGGCCAGTTGCTCCTGGAGGAGCACGACAGCAAGGCGGCGCAGTGCGTGAGCTGCCACGGCGTCCACGGCATCCGCGACGCCAAGAGCCGGCTTTCACGGGTGCACCCCCAGCAGATTCCAGAAACCTGCGGCACCTGCCACGCCAACGCCGAGTACATGGCCGGCTACAAGACCGAGACCGGCGAACCCATGCCCACCCATCAGTTGGCGGAGTTCAAACAAGGCGTCCACGGCAAGGCGCTGCTTGAAAAGGGAGACCTGGGGGCTCCCGCCTGCAACACCTGCCACGGCAACCACGCCGCCGCGCCGCCCAAAGTGGCCAGTGTTTCCCAGGTGTGCCGCACCTGCCACGCGTTGAACGGCCAACTCTTCGACGGCAGCAAACACAAAGCGGCCTTCGAGAAGCACCAGTGGCCCGAGTGCGGTCAGTGCCACGGCAAGCACGCCATTGCCCACCCCACCGACGCGCTGATCGGCAACGCGCCGGGCACTTTGTGCGGCGACTGCCACGCCAAGTTTGCCACCGACGACCCGAAGTGCGCCGGCACCGCCGTCCAATTCAAGGCGACCTTGGATGAGCTGGCCGCAGCCGACCGCTCCTTGAGTGAGCAAGTCGAGCGGGTGGCGGAAAAAGGCTTAGACGTAGAACCTCTCACCACCTCCGTCTCGGAACTGGAGGAGGCCTTGGTCCAAACGCGCACCCGCGTGCATTCGTTTGACCAGAGTACCTTCGACGTTCAGGCAGCTGTGGGGCGCGAGGCGGCGAAGAAGGGCGAGGCCCAACTCCACACCGCCCGCGAGGAGTTCTCGTCCCGCCGACGAGGCCTCCTCGGCTCCATCGCCAGCATGGGCGTGCTGGCGGTGGTGCTGTACCTGAGGATTCGACAGATGGAAAAGAAGCCCTAAACGAAAGACGGAGGAATCACATGAAACGATGCATGGAAGGTTGGCTCGCAGCAGCAGTCGCGGTCGCGTTCGCCCTGCCTCACTCGGCATTCGCCGAGGCGGACAAAAAGGCGGAACGGCTGTGGAAGTCGAAGTGCGCGTCGTGCCACGGCGCGGACGGCAAAGGCGACACCGACAAAGGCAAGGAGATGGGCATCGCCGACATCACCACCGACGCCTGGCAGAAGGAGTTTACGGACGACAAGATCAAGGACGTGACGGCCAAGGGCCTCAAGCGTCAGAAGAACGGCAAGGACCAGGAAATGAAGCCGCTCTCCGACCTCAAGCCCGAGCAAGTCGACGCCATCATTAAGTACATGCGCACCCTGAAGAAGTAGCCACGCGTTGGGTCGCTGCCGCGCGCCTTTACCCTAAAGGGGGGGGCGCGGCAGCGTGTTCGGCCCGCGCAGCTTTGACCGCCGCGGCCAAGGCCGCGCCCTGGGCCACACACGCGGTGGCCAGCACTCCGATGGCGAGTCGAAACAGCGGGGCGTTGAGCACGCCCAGCGGCATTGTCGTCACCAGCAAGACCGGCAACAGGAGCAGCACCACCGCATTGGCGCAGGCCAGGGTCAGGCCCCACCGCTCCTTCAAGGCGCCCGCGGCCAGGAAGCTGGACAGGCCCATGGGCAGCAGCAAGACGCCGGCGAGGGCGTGGTTCAACTGCAGGGCGGCCAGCACCAGCGGCGCAGTGTCCGGCTTGAGGCCCTCCTGCGACCAGCCGACGTAGAAGGGCGTGGCCACCAGGTGCACCGCCCCGAGCAGAATCACCAGCACCCCCGTGGCCCGGGTCAGCCGCGAGGCGAGAGCAAGGAAGTTCACGCCGATGAAACCTAGCCCCACCCGAAGGCGACGTCGCCTATTCGCTCATTCCTCGGGGACTTTCGGCACCTTACCTGGATGGCACTTTTCACAGCCCGCGGGCTCGGACTTCCAAACGTGCGGCGGGTGACACGCCACGCACTCCGTTTTGCCCGGCTTATGCGCCGCAATCTCATGGACAGGCGAGCCTTCCACCGCGTCCTTGTGGCACTTGAAGCAGTCGGCGGAGGTCTCCTTGAGCTTGACGTGGGGGTTGTGGCACTTGCTGCACGCCCAGAGCATGGGGGCGTCCTTGCCCCCTTCGTTGTACACCGCGAGCTTGGCGTGGCCTGGCATTGGGGGCGCGCCAGCCTCGGGCCGGGAGTGGCACTCCAGACAGGCCGCGCGGTCCGGCCGCAGCGGGCGCTTACCGTCCGCGAGGAAGTTGTGGCACTGCAGGCAATGCAGCTCGCCCATGCCTCCGGCCGCGGCCAGGGTGATGCCCCGGTGGCAGTCGCCGCACACCTGCTCGGGCGGCTTGAAGCGGTGAATGCCCGTTGCGTGACACTGCACGCACGGCACCTGGTTCTTGCCGGCGTGAACCAGGTGACCCGCCGTCGACTCGATGGCGTTCCACTTCGACGGACTCGACTTGGCGTTGTGGCAGGTTTCACAGACGGCGCGGTCTACCTCTGCGTGTTTGATTACCTCGTCCGGGCGGGTGGTGGCGTACAGCCACAGTTGCTCCAGGTTGGAGACCAGGCTGGGGCGGTGACAGGTGTGGCACTCGACATTCTTATGGCCGCTGCCCGCCCACGCGCCGTAGGCGGTGTCCATGGTGTGGCACGAGGTACAGAAGGAAGGCGAGTGTTGGACGTACTCGTACCCGCGCCAACTTCCGGCGGCGACGACCACCAACGTCAGGGTAGCCCCGACGACGACTCCGGCGCTCCAGCGCCCCGGGGTCAGCCAGGCGCCCCAGCGATGCCGATGGGCGAAGCGCGCAACCACGGCGAGGGCCAAGGTGAGGATGAGGGCACCCACCAGCCATAGCGCCACTTCGCGCACCGTTGCGCCCAGGCGGCGGCCCAGAAGGCGGGGACCCGCTTTGGCGCGCAATTCGCCCACCAGGGCTTGGACCCCGCCGGCCTTGCGGGTCAGCGCCATCAGGTCGAGGCTGTGGCTCGCGCCGCGCAGCTCCGCCCGCGACGAGCGCAGGCGCTCCTTCAGGTCCTGCAGCTGAGGAAGACCGTCCAGCTCCGAATCAAGCTGCGCAATGGACGTTTCCGCCTCGTTCAGCGCTCGCCAAATTCTCCGGGGCCGGTCGATCGGGTGACAACTCGAACAGAGCGGCTCGGCGATCAACGCCGACGATGCGGGCCTGACCTCGTGAGACCCATGGCAGGTCACGCAATTCGCCTTGCCCTCTTGTTGCTCGGCGCGCGCGTGGGGGCTTTTTTCCCAGGACACCCGCTCCGGCTGGTGGCAGCCGCCGCACACCTCGGCCGCGACCTCTCCGCGCGGAGAGGCAACGAAGCCCTCTCCGTGGGCTTGATTCCCCTTGGTCGCGGTCGCATCGCCGCCATGGCACTGGCGACAGGTGACCCCGGCCTTGCCGTGCACGTCTGCCG
>Ga0075030_100003961_pt1 | contig 13426 bp, 11 predicted proteins | sample LitLauG_LLR_2012_FD_71393 | JGI IMG/M metagenome (GOLD analysis project Ga0075030, IMG submission 71393) | Freshwater sediment microbial communities from Pennsylvania, USA - Little Laurel Run_MetaG_LLR_2012 | ecosystem: Environmental > Aquatic > Freshwater > Creek > Sediment | place: USA... | reverse complement strand
CGCGGCGTTCGACGGAAAGATTGAGGCCGAGGCCGAGGCGGCATTCCAGGACAAGCGGCTGCGGTTCGATGCGAGCGGCAATTTTTCAAAAATCAGCGTGGCGGGCCTCGCGAGTTTCCTAGGGTTGAGCGAAGCAGCGGGTGGCGTGCTTAACTCGGGGCATTTCACATTTCACGGGATGCCGGGCGATTTTGCAAAATCGGAGGCGACGGTGCGATTCGAAGCCGGTGCATTCCAGTGGGACTCGCGCCAGTGGGATTCGCTTGTGCTCGGTCTTTCGCTCGTGGATCAGCGCCTGCAAATCGCGGAGTTCCGGTTGCAGCAGGGGCAGAACCAGCTCACGGTAAAAGGCACGATGGCACTGCCGCAGCCGGGTGTGCAGTGGTGGGACCGACAGTTTGATTTCAAGGTGGATGCGGACATCCGCAATCTCACCGAACTTTCCGCGCTGATGCTGCCGGAGTTCAAGTACGCCGCGGGCCAACTGTTTATCCGCGGCGCGGTAAGCGGGAGCGGTGGGCAGCCGGATGCGCCGGCAAAATTCGAGGGCCAGATGATCGTAAGCGGCAACGCCCTGCAGTGGCGCACGGCACCGATTGACAATCTGAACGCGGCGCTGCTCTTCCACGAACGCGAACTCCAAATCATCAGTGCACAGTTGGTCCACGCGGATGACATTCTGCGTGGCAGCGGTCGTATCAGCATCGGCGATGGCAGCTATTCCGGCGAATGGCGGCTCTCCGCGCGCGATCTCGCGGCCTACAAGGCGGTGCTCACGCCGTATATTCTCCCGGTCCCGCTCGGTGGAGGTGTCGAGGCGGCATGGTCGGGGAAGGGGAACGGCTCCGCATACGAGGGAAACTTTAATGTGAAGCTCAGCCGCTTCCGATTGCTTGGTCCGGGTGGTACGCTGCCGCTCGATGCGGAATTCAGCGGGATGTACAGGCCGGGCGAAGTGCAGTGCGAAAAATTCCGGCTTGCGGAAGATGGTGCGGTGCTCACCGCGGGCATCAGCGTCGGGCCCAGCGCGGTGAACCTTCGCAATGTGCGCATGCATCATCACGATCGCGTCTGTTTGCAAGGCGATGCGTTTCTCCCGCTCGATCTCTGGCAACGCTGGCCGGATGTTAATTTTGCCCACCTTTTAAACGACGACACGGTGAGTCGTGTGCATCTGGAGGCGACGAATCTCGATCTGCGCGCGGCTTCGCGGCTTACGGGCGTGGATTGGCCGCTTGCAGGGCACATGACCGGCACACTGAGTGCCGACGGACCGCTCGGCGCGCTGCATCTTGGCGGCGCGGTGCAGTTGTTGCAAGGTGCCATCCCGCTCGACTGGCAGGGGCATGGGGTGCGCGATGTGAGCGCGCGTTTTCTCCTCGAAGGAAACCAAGTCCGCCTCGAACAGGCAGCCGGACATCATGCGAAAGGGGATTTCAGTATCGCGGGCCGGCTCGATCTCGCGAAGCCGCGCACTCCGCAACTGAACGTCACGGGAAGCGGGACGAATCAAACGAAGCCGTTTTCTTTCACCGCAAAAGGTCCGGCGGAAAAGCCGGTGATTGCGGCGGTGGAAAATCCGCCGTCGCCAGCGCCGCCGATTGGTGCGGAAAATTGACGAGCGGTCAGAGCTTGCCGAGCATGTCGAGGATTGCGTCGAATTTTGCAGACGCATTTTCCTGGCTCACGGGCGCGCTCAGAAGCTGTCCGGCGTTTATATGTTCGCTGAGTTCCGGATCAAGTTCCTTCAAAAAACTGCTCATCGTGCACGGCATTATGCTGCCGTATTTCGTGCGGTTCCGGCACCATGTGATCGAAAGCGTATTCTTCGCGCGCGTGATGCCGACGTAAAGCAATCGCCGCTCCTCGTCCACATTACCCTCGACTTTTGAGCGGTCGTGTGGCAGTAAGCCTTCCTCGCAACCGATGAGATGCACGTGCGGAAATTCGAGACCCTTCGATGCGTGCAGCGTGATGAGTGTGACTCCGAGACCGTCGTCCTCCTTTTCATTCTCGCGCTCGTGGCGCAACAGCATCTCGTCGAGAAAGCCGCGCAGGCCTTTTTCGCTGCGGCCCTCGTATTGCTCGAAGCTGTTCAGCACGTCATTCACGCCCTGCTCGCGGTTCAGCCATTCCTCGGGCGTCTTGCAGGTGCGCTGGAGTTCCGCGAGATAGCCGCTTTCGGCGAGCAGCGTGCGTAGCAGGGAGGGCTGGTTCGCGAGCGGTTCGTTCATCTTCAACTCCAAGTCATCGAGGAAGATGGTGAATTTTTCAACAGCGCCGCGCGCGCGCGCAGGCAGTTCGGCCAGGAACTCCTCGTCGCGCATGATTTGAAAAATCGAGCAGCGCTTGTGAATGCTCGCAGTTGTCGCCTTTTCCACCGTGCCATCGCTGATGCCGCGCGCGGGCGTGTTCACGATGCGCAGCAGCGACACGTCGTCGTCCGTATTCAGCAGGCACGCGGCGTAGGCGAGAATGTCCTTCACTTCGCGGCGGTCAAAGAAACTTTTGCCGCCGATGATGCGGTACGGGATGCGCAGTTGTCGCAGCTCCGTCTCGATGAGACGCGACTGTGCGTTCATGCGGAACAGCACGGCGAAGTCCTCCCATTTCAGCGATTCCGACGTCTTGCGGCTGTGAATCTCGCCCGCAAGCCACGAGGCTTCCTGCCTGTCGTCCATCATCGCAATGATGCGCACTTTTTCGCCCCCTTCCTTAGCGCTCCACAGTTTTTTAGGACGGCGGCGCGGGTTGTTTTTGATGAGCGAATTCGCTGTGCCAAGGATGAAGTTGGTCGAGCGGTAATTCTGTTCGAGCTTAATGACGGTGGGATTCGGGAAGTGAGTCTCGAATTCCAGGATGTTGCTTACTTCCGCGCCGCGCCAGCCGTAGATGGACTGGTCGTCATCGCCCACGACCGCGACATTCATCCGCTCATCGGCGAGCAACGAGATGAGGTTGAGTTGCAGCCGGTTCGTGTCCTGAAACTCGTCCACCATGAGGTAGCGAAACTTGCCCTGCCAGCGCGCGCGCACGTTGGAGTGTTCTGAGAGGAGCTTCACGGCGAGCAGCAACAGATCGTCGAAGTCCACCGCGTTAAGGCTCTTCAATTCCTGATTATATCGCGCAAACACGGCACCGATGAGAGTTTTGTCGTCGCCCGGTTCGTGCCAGCCTTTGTTCTTCGCCTGGCTGATGAGATTTTTCGCGAGCGCAGGATCGAGTTTCTCTTCGCGCGCAGCGATGCGCGTGATGATTTTTTTGATCAACCCCGACTGGTCCGACTCGTCGTAGATGGAGAAGTTTTTTTTGTAGCCCAGTTGCTCGATGTCCAGCCGCAAAATGCGGACGCATAGCGCATGAAATGTGGACATCATCACGAGCTTCGCCTGCTCGGGATCGATCATCGTCGCGAGACGTTCGCGCATTTCCTTCGCGGCCTTGTTTGTGAAAGTGACTGCGAGAATGCTCTCTGGCGCGACGCCGCGCGAGATAAGGAAAGCGGTGCGCGCGGTAATGACGCGCGTCTTGCCGCTACCAGCGCCGGCGAGGATCAGCAGCGGGCCCTCGGTGGTTCGCACCGCGCGCTCCTGCTCGGGATTCAGATCAAAAAGTCGAAAGGCAGCCATTTAGCGCGGCGAGGAAAACACGCATGCCGCCTTTTGCAACCGCCGTTGCAATTTTCAGCGTGAAAACTGTGCGGCGAGCTTCGCAATCACTACAGGGTAAAGCTTGTGCTCTGCATCCTGGATGCGCGCGTGCAGCATTTCCGGCGTGTCGTCGAGATGCACGGGTACGGTGGATTGCGCGATGATTTCGCCGGTGTCCATGCCGCCGTCCACGTAATGCACCGTGCAGCCGCTGCACGAAGCCCGTGCGTCGATCGCCTGCTTCCACGCTCCGAGTCCGGGAAACGCGGGAAGGAGCGACGGGTGAATGTTAATGATGCGGTGCGGGAATGCGTCGAGCAGCGGGGATTTTACCATCCGCATGTAGCCGGCGAGGACGACAAGTTCTACACCTGCACTGCGCAACATGTCGGTTAGTTGTTGCTCCTGCTCGGGTTCGAGCTTCGTCTTAAAATGGCCGGGAGGAATGTGCGCTGAGGGGATTCGGCGTTCGCGTGCGAGCGAAAGAATGCCTGCGTCCGCTACGTCGGAGATCACGATGCAGACATCGGCATTGAGTTCGCCCCGGGCGATGGCGTCGGCGATGGCGCGGAAGTTGGAACCTTTGCCGGAGCCGAGCACGCCGAGTTTCAGTGTTGCCATTTTTCAATGATTGCGGTGGTGGATTTGCCGGGCACGAGCGGGAGAATGCGGATTTCTGCGCCAACTTTCTGTAGTGCGCCGCGCTCGCCGGGATCGAGCAAGTCGACAGTGTAGTCACCACCTTTTGCATATACCTGTGGGCGAATCGCGCGGGCAAGTTCGGTGATGCGTTCGGTCTGGAAGACGGTGACAAAGTCCACGCACGCGAGCGCGGCAAGCACTTCGGCTCGATCGGCTTCGCTGTTGATCGGGCGGGTCGGACCCTTGAGCGCACGCACGCTGGCGTCACCGTTTAGCGCGACGAGCAGCGCATCGCCAAGTGCGCGTGCCTGCTGAAGATAGCGCACGTGGCCCGCGTGCAGCAGGTCAAAGCAGCCGTTCGTGAAGACCAGCTTTTTGCCCGCAGCCGCAAACTCCGCAGCAATCGCGCCGAGTTCGGGGACGGATTTAAATTTCTCCACGCTCATGCGGTTTGCTTCGCGGAGAATGCGCTGTTGCGCGAGGCGAAAGTTTGTTTGGCAGTGCCTTTCGCCCCGCTACGTTCGCCGCTCCATGAACGACCCGCGTTTCGATTTACTCGCCAATAATCTTGTCTCATTTGCCACCTCGTTGAAACGCGGTGAGAAAGTGCTGTTCGACATGTTCGACGTGCCGGACGAAATGACCGTGGCGCTTGTCCGCGCAGCGCGCGCGATCGGTGCGGTGCCGTTTGTGCAGATTCACCACGGGCGTGTGAGCCGTGAGATGTCGCTGGGCGCAGTGGCTGAGGGGCTGGATGTGGCAGCGGGTGTGCAACTCGCGCAAATGAAAAAGATGGACGCCTACATTGCATTTCGGGGAGGCGCGAACATTACGGAGAGCGCCGACGTTTCCCCAGAAAAGATGAAGCTCGTCGCGAAGAAAATGCGACCGGTCATTGATTGGCGCGTGAAGAAGACGAAGTGGTGCGTGCTGCGCTGGCCGAGTCCAAGCATGGCGCAACTCGCGGGCATGAGCACCGAGGCGTTTGAGGATTTTTACTTTCGCGTCTGCACGCTCGACTACCGCCGCATGGCGCCCGGCATGAAGGCGCTCGCGGCCCTGATGATGAAGACGGACAAGGTGCATCTCAAGGGGCCCGGCACCGATTTGCATTTCAGCATCAAGGGCGTACCGGCGATCCCGTGCGGCGGCACGCACAACATTCCCGACGGCGAAGTCTTCACCGCACCGGTGCGCAACAGCGTGCAGGGCCACGTGAGCTACAATGCGCCGACGATTTACCAGGGCACCGCGTTCGACAATGTGAGGCTCGCTTTCGAGGACGGCAAAATCATCGAGGCCACGTCGAGCAACACGGAAAAGCTGAACGCCATCCTCGACAGCGACGCGGGCGCGCGATTCATCGGCGAGTTCGCGATCGGCTTCAATCCGCACGTGCTCTCACCGATGCGCGATATTCTTTTCGACGAAAAGATTGCGGGCTCATTCCACTTCACTCCAGGCCAGTGCTACGAGCAGACGGAGAATGGAAACCGCTCACAGGTGCATTGGGATCTCGTCTGCATCCAGCGTCCGGATTGGGGCGGCGGCGAGATTTGGTTCGACGGAAAACTGATTCGCAAGGACGGGATATTCGTTCCGTCTGCACTGCACGCGCTGAATCCGAAATACCTGCTCGGGAAATAGCCGCCGCTACTTCGGCGCTTCCTGTGGAACGTCTGAAGTCGCTGGTGAAATCGGCTGCTCCGCTGGTTGGGGGGGGGGCGGGAGCGGTGCGTCTGTAAGTGGTGGAGTGTCGTCTGCAGGGGCATCGGCGCGCTTCCAGCCTTCCTGGGCTGCCAGTTGCTCGCCGATTGTAAGAGGCCAGTGCGGATCCTTTGTAATATCGGGCATTTCCGCTTGCAGTTCTTTGACGCGTGCGACGAAGATCGCGTTTTCCGGGGAGTTTTTCACTCCGATTGCCGGATAGCGGCGCATCAATTCCACCTTTGCGAGTCTCGTGATTTCCTCGGGCGTTTCCTTTGACTGCCCGACGAAGGAAACCATTTCGGCATCAATCGTTACTTCCTGTTCGCCGACTAGGAATGTCACCATTCCGTCTTCGAGTTTTTTGAACGGAAACTTGCGGCCTGCCTTGATGTGAAATTTCTTCCCGTTGATCAGGATCTGCGCAGCCTGCTTGACGAGGATGATTTTTCCCACCGACGGATCTGGTGCGGGAGCAGTGAGTTCACGGATGGCATCATCCTCTGGCGGTGTAGGGACAGTCGGGCCGGGAGGCACCGGCACTTTTTGCTGCGTCGGCACCGGCAGCGTGTTTGAGGATTCACCTTCGGGTTTTGCCGGTTCGCCTGCGAGCCCGGCCTTTGCGGCTTGATCCAGTTTTTGAAATCCGCGCTCGATAAATGGCAACGTGGCAGCAAACAGGGCGACGCTGCCAGTTGCGATCAGTCCTCCATGCGGGCGGTGAAAGATGCGCAGGCGGTAAAGCACCCACACCAAAGCGAAGGTGCCTGTGCTCGCGACGAGCGTGCGCAGCGCGATGTGATTTGCCAGATAGAGCCCCATCCAGAAAATGAGGGACGCGGTGAGCAAGAGACCCGTCCCAATGGTGAGATTGGTAAGATCGGTAGGAACACCCTCCAGGGCGGTTACAGCGTGTGTCTGTTTTTCCGTCGGGGTGCTCGCGATGCTGGAGCAGGGCTTGTCTGCGGGCTTTTCAGAAATGTCGGGCGCGGTGCCTTGCGGGATGTCTTGGGTCGGATTCACTAGCCCCGCAAGATGGCACGCGCGCGCGGATTGTCTCCATGAAATTGTAGCAATTGGATGCGGGCTGGCGTCAGCGGCTGCTTGGCGCGGGTGCGGTTTCCGTTTAGCTGGTGCGATGAGTTTTGAATCCTCCATTCGCAAGCGTCCTGCGGCCGCACGGCTCTACGGCATTCTTGACCTCGGTTACGTGGCTTCCGATTCGCTGGAGCGCATCACCGCGCAGCTCTGCCAAGGCGGTGTGGACATCGTGCAACTGCGCGCGAAAGGGCGCGACGAGTGTGACATTGAGAAAATGGCGAACCGTGTCGCGCCGATCCTGCACGATGCGGGTGTGCCGTTTATCATCAATGATCATCCCGAACTCGTCCCGAGCGTCGGCGCGGATGGTGCGCATGTGGGGCAGCATGATTTTTCCGTGGAGGATGCGCGCTGGCGTGCGGGGCGCGCGCTGGCGGGGGAGGTGCCGCCGCCAATCATCGGAAAGAGCACGCACTCGGTGGAGCAGGCGGTCGCGGCGGCGGCTGAGGGGGCGGACTACATCGGCTTCGGCCCGCTTTTCCCGACGCCGACGAAGGCGGGTCGCCCTGCCATCGGACTCGCGGACATCGCACGTGTGCATGGTTTCGTGAGCGTGCCGATTTTCTGCATCGGCGGCGTGAAGATCGAGAATCTCGATGCCATCATCGCTGCCGGTGCGCGGCGTGTGGTGATCGTGGGCGGCATCCTGCAAGCACCGGACGTCGCCGCATATTGCCGCGAGGCGAAAGCGCGGCTGGACGCGGTGCCGCTGACTGTGTAACTCGTCCGCCCTTCGCGCCCTAACCAGGCTTCGGAATCCGTCACACCAAATCCCTGCATCCACATCCATGTCCGTCCTCGTCGTTGGTTCCATCGCGCTCGACACCGTCAAGACTCCGTTCGAGGAGCACGCCGATCTGCTCGGCGGCTCGGCGAGCTATGCGGCGGTGGGCGTGTCCTTTTTCTCGCCGGTGAATCTCGTCGGTATCGTCGGTGATGATTTCCCGGTGGCGCACGTGGACTTCTTCAAGTCGCGCAAGATTGATCTCACCGGATTGCAGACCGTGCCGGGCAAGACCTTCCGTTGGTCAGGTGAATACATGCTCGACATGAACGTGCGCGAGACGCGCAGCGTGGCGCTGAACGTCTTCGAGCACTTCAATCCCGTGCTGCCGCCGGGCTACAAACAGCCTTCGCTAGCGCTACTCGCAAACATCGGGCCGAATTTGCAGAACCATGTGCTCGATCAGTTGGAGCGCCCCGGCTTTGTCATCGCCGACACGATGGACCTGTGGATCAACATCGCGCTCGACGAACTCAAGCGCCTGCTCAAGCGCGTGGACATGCTGATTTTGAACGATAGCGAAGCGCGGCAACTCACAAAGCAGACTTCGCTGATCAAGGCGGGCATGCAGATTCAGGCGATGGGGCCGAAGTTCGTCGCGCTGAAAAAGGGCGAGCATGGCTGTCTGCTGTTCGGTGAAAACGGTGACTTCTTTTCGTGCAGCGCCTATCCGCTGGAAGACGTGCATGATCCCACCGGTGCGGGCGATACCTTCGCCGGCGGCCTTGCAGGTCACCTCGCCGCCAAAACGGAGGGCGCGGTCACTTTCGCCGACTTGCGCAAGGCAGTCGTCTTCGGCTCTGTACTCGCGAGCTACAACGTCGAGCAGTTCAGCCTCGAACGCATGCGCACTCTGACCGACGCGGACATCGCTGCCCGTTACGAGAGCTTCAAGCTCTTCAGCCACTTTGAGGTCATCGAGGATTAGGTTTTGACGCGGCTGGTGATCCGTTGCGGCCTTTTGGAAAAGGGCACGTGCAGAGCGAATGTGGCACCGACTTCCAAGCCGGTGCGAAAGCATCCGCTGCCTTCTTGTTGCGCCGATGAGGACGCCGGCACCACATTTTAGCCGTGGCTTTGCGCCGGGTGGTTCACGTTGCCAAAGAGCCCGCCGATTCGCTCGGTGGTGATTTCGACTCTTGTACCGGGATGAACCTGGTCGAAGAGTTCGAGGACATCGCGGGATTTCATGCGAATGCAGCCGTAGCTGACGGGGCGGCCGATGTGACGTTCGTCGGGTGTGCCGTGGATGAAGATGCCGCGGGAGAGTGCGTGGGTATTTTGGCTTTCAAGACCGCGCAGGCAGAGGATGCGGGTGACAATGGGGTCGCGGCCGTCGGCGTTGGCGGGGCAGATTTCGCCGGTCGGGCGGCAATGGTGGAAGACGGTGCCGGGCTCGGCACCGTGGCCGATTTTTGCGGAGACTTCGAGCTGGCCGGTGGGTGTGGCATAGCTCCAGCGGGAGTCGCCAATGCCAAACTTTGAGGTTGAGACTCGGTAAGAGGCGACCTTGTGACCGTCGGCATTGAAGACGTAGAGCTTCTGCTCGGGGACGCTGACGACGATGGATAAGCTGTCAGCCGCAAGGGCGGGCTGGATGAAGATGAATGTCTGGAGGGAGATGAGGATTGCGAGGAGAATTCGGAAACTCATTTTCCAAGCCTTCTGATGTTATTGGGCTGCCGGGTCATTGAGTTTTTTACGTGGGGAGGGCTTCACCGCTGTCGCGCCACGGGGCGCGGAGCTGCGGGAACCATTGTGCGATGGAGCACATGGCGACGTAGGTGAAGCCGCCTGCAAAGAGGGCGAGGAATGGGATGGCGAACCAGTTGTGGGCGGCAACTTCGTGGGCGAAAAAATAGATGAAGTAGGCCGCGAAACCGATCTCGATGAAGGGCAGGAGGTTTTTCCCGACGGAGTATTTCGCTTTTTTCCACGACTGAGTCTTGGTCTGAATGCCGTATTTTGGAGTGCGGGTGAATTCGCCGGTGACGCCGTACATGCCTTGGATAACGGCCCATGCGTTGTTGACGGCGAGCCCGATGGTTAGCGCGAGCAGGGCGGGGAGGTAGAGAACTTCGCGCCACCACGAGCGGGGGTACAGTTCGCGCTGGGAGACGATATAGAAGACGACGGCGGGGAGCGAGCCGGTGATGAAGATGGGCACATCGAGCAGGATAGTGCGCCAGATTCCCCAGCTTCCGTTCGTGGATGCGGCGACGCTCGGGTGCATGAGGACGCAGATGGCGGCGAGCAGCAGGAACGCGTAGTTCGAGGTGAGGTGCATGGTGGCCTCGAGTTTCACTTTAAGGGGAAGCTCCGCGCGCCAGACGGCTGGGAGGAGTTTCTTGCAGGTCTGGATGCTGCCCTTCGTCCAGCGGTGCTGCTGGGACTTGAATCCGTTCATGTCCACGGGCAGTTCGGCAGGCGTGACGAGGTCGGGGAGGAAAACAAAATTCCAGCCCTTGAGCTGCGCGCGGTAGCTGAGGTCGAGGTCTTCGGTGAGCGTATCATGCTGCCAGCCGCCGGCTTCGATGATGCACGATTTCCGCCAGATTCCGGCTGTGCCGTTGAAATTGATGAAACGCCCCGAGCGGTTGCGGCCGGTTTGTTCGAGGAGCAGGTGGCCGTCGAGGAACATCGCCTGCACGCGCGTGAGCATCGAGTAAGTGCGGTTCAGGTGGCCCCAGCGGGTCTGGATCATGCCGACCTTCGGGTCGGAAAAATAATCCACGGTGCGCTTCAGGACATCAGGCGTGGGGACGAAATCGGCGTCCAGGATGAGGATGAACTCGCCCCTCGCCGATTGGAGCCCATTTTCCAAAGCGCCGGCCTTGAAGCCCGTCCGGTCTGCCCGGTGGATGTGCGTGATGTCGTAGCCCCGGGCCCTGAGTTCGCCGACGAGTTTCGTGGCGAGTTCGCGGGTCTCGTCCGTGGAATCGTCGAGCACTTGCACGTCCAGCAGATCGCGCGGGTAGTCGAGCTTCGAGACGGACTCGAGCAGGCGCTCGACGACGTAGAGTTCGTTAAAGATGGGCAACTGAACGGTGACCCGCGGGAGCGTTTCCAGCTTGGCCAGCGGCACCGGGATGTTGCGCCGGTTCTTTAAGAAGAGATAAACGATGAGATAACGATGCAGGCCGTACAGGGAAATTCCCAGCAATACGGCGGAATAGCAGAGCGTCCAAATGAGTGTTCCCAGATTGTCGGGCATGCGGTTGAAAAAAGCCGTTTCCGGCAAAAAGAAGGCCCATGATGGGGTTGTAGCCGGGAGGGTCAAGTGCAAATCCCTCCCGGCAAAGCCTTGGGCCCGGCGGACCAGTGTCCGGGCGGGCCCGCGGTTCAGAACAGGGCGGGGCCTTCATCCCCGATTTCGCCGCCCATCCCCAGCACCTCCTCGCGTTCCCGGTCGTTAAGGCCGCGCCACCATTCGAGCGCCTCCCTTTCGGAATACGCCAGCGCCGTGAAGCTCCGGCCACGCCACTCCAGCCTGGCAGGAATGGCATCCACCTCATCGGCACGGCAGCGAATCCACGGGACACGGACGGTTTTCATAGGCTGCCTCGGGATTACCGGGCCTCTTTGAAAATGGCGATCACGATCCGTCTTTTTCAGATCGTGATTTTCATCCCGTCGGTGGCGATGCGCACGCCGTCCGGCAGCCCGGCTTCAGCCTCAGCGTGCGCGAGATCATGGCAGAGGTGTGTGAAGAGCGTCAGGCGCGGGCGGATGGCCCCCGCGGTTTCGAGTGCCTCGGAGATGTTCATGTGCGTCGGATGTTCACGGCGGCGCAGAGCGTCGAGGACGAGAACGTCCACCCCGGCGACCTCCTTGCGAACGGCCTCGGGCACCGACTTGCAATCGCTGAGGTAGGCGAGCAGACGGCGACCGCCACGGACGAAAAGGTACCCGTAAGTCGTCGCCTGCCCGTGCGGCAGCGGGAGCGGCACGACCTCCGTTTCGCCGAGGCGAAACTCCCCTTCCACCGGGTGCGCTTCGGCCTTGAGGTAACCGGGAGCGCAGTTTGCCCTTTCAAAAGCGAAGGGAAAGGCGCGCCGAACCTGGCTGAGCGTATCCGCAGATCCGTAGGCCGGAAGGATGCGACCGGAGTGTGTGAAAGGACGCAAGTCATCAAAGCCCATGATGTGATCCGTGTGCGCGTGTGTGAGCAGCACGGCATCCATGCGCCGGATGTTTTCGCGCAGCGCCTGCTGGCGGAAGTCCGGCCCGGTGTCCACGACCCAGGCGCATTCCGGCGTCTCCACATAGGCGGCGGCCCGCGTGCGCTTGTCGCGCGGATCGGCCGAGCGGCAGACCGGGCAATCGCATGTCAGGACCGGGATGCCATGCGAGGTCCCCGTGCCGAGGAAAGTGAAGGTGAGGTCGCTCATGAAGGGTGCGGAGCTTCGTGGGGCGGACCTGCGGGCGCAATTGGGAACATCGCTTTTGCCGCCGGGAACCGCGGTTTCAGGGATGTCCGCCGTCCGGATGGGTGAGGTGGGCGGAGCCCCCCCGGACTCCGCCCACCTTTTTCCCAACCAACATCATCAGAATCGTATCACACTGCTTCGGATCGCGCCGCCAGGTGTTGCGACGGCCGGCAGGCGCGGAAGAAAACGGCCATCGGAAGATGAAGCGATGGCGCTTCCCGGGAGGACGCTGCCCAGAATCTCGCGCAGGACGCCAGAGGCGCCCAGGGGTCTTGCGGTGTTGCGAGTTTGGAGCGGAGTCTTCATCGGGTTGCATTCCTGATATAGCGGGAAGTGTGCCGCGTCCGGTCCGCGCCGGGAAAAACTTTTGCCGCCCCTACGGGCCGGGGTGGTTCCGCCAGACTCCGACGAGGAAGTTCACGCAGTGTCCCACGGCGCCGCCGGCCCACTGGTAAAATGCCACCGTGCTCGACCACAGTTCCCTCCCGTAGGCATGCCAGCTCACTTCCGGCGCGAGGACGACCAGCGCTCCGCCGAGCAGGACGGCATTTGCGAGATAAATGATCACAAGTGAGAAAATGCGGCCGGGCCCGTGGAAGTCGCTTTGTCCGCGCGGGAGCACCCACAGTGTGAATGTGAGGTGAAACATCCATGTGAACCCCAGTGCCGAGAGGAAGAATTCGCGCATGTAGGGAACCCCTTTCCAGATGGACGAGACACCCCAGGCCGCGAGCACCGGCACGGAATAGAACGGCCACAGGTAAGGTGCCAGCGCGATGAGGAAATTGTATTTGTTTGTGACGATGTATCCGCCGTCCTGGCTGATGTGGTAGTCCTTGATCTTCCCGCTTGAAAGCCGCGCCATGAGCATGTGCATGAGTTCGTGCCCGAGCACGTAAGCGCGCACGGGGCGCGGGCGTTTCCAGATCAGGAAGCTTGCGCACCACCAGCCCAGCCAGAGCATCGCGCCGAGGCTGAACATGAGAAAGGCATGGGACATCCAGAATGGCACATGATGCGATTTCGTCGTCGCGTGCGTGAAGGCGTTGAAAAGTGCGTCGGTGAAAATCCACGCAAACGGGGCAAGGCTCAGCCCCGCGAGCGCATTCCAC
>Ga0075030_100003960_pt1 | contig 13427 bp, 13 predicted proteins | sample LitLauG_LLR_2012_FD_71393 | JGI IMG/M metagenome (GOLD analysis project Ga0075030, IMG submission 71393) | Freshwater sediment microbial communities from Pennsylvania, USA - Little Laurel Run_MetaG_LLR_2012 | ecosystem: Environmental > Aquatic > Freshwater > Creek > Sediment | place: USA... | reverse complement strand
GTCGTTTCGGTGGGATGTTTGAGGCCGAGCGCGTGGCCGATCTCATGCAGCAGCGTGCCGTCGTTGATGGCCATTTGCGTGTTCATGAAAACGTCGCCGGACGCCGTAAGATCGCCGGAATAATAAGGATCGGAAAATGAACTGTGGTCGCCGAACGGATAATAGGCGACACCGCCCTTACCGGCAAAGGACGTGCCGGTGAGATCGACTTTCTGGAAGTTGATGTCCCCCTTGCCAGGCGCGACCTCAATAAAGACGATGCCCGACGCCGCCGCCCATTTGGCGAGCGCATTGCGCGCCTGTATCTGTTCGGCGGCGTTGAACGCCTGGAACGTCGCGGCCGTGGCGGCAGTAAGGCCGGGCGGCGGCGCGGACGTATCGTAACCCGGCGCTGAGGTAGGGAAGGAATAAGTGACGATCACAGGCTGGCCGACGACGACGCCCGGCTGGCCGGTCGTATCGCTTCCGTTCCAATAATCGCCGCTCAACAGGGCCGTGTAGTCGGTGACCGTGGGCATTCAAACCTCCAAGAGGCAACCAGCCAGGTGCCCGCGCAAGTTGAGACAGGTTCAGAGGCCTAACTATATTATAGTTTCCTTATTATTTGCCGTAGATGCGAACGTGTCAACGGCGCGCCGACGGTCATCGGGGGGCGAGATATGCAAATCCCCGTTGCGCGCCGAGCGCGCGCACGGCATGGGAGGCGCGCGCCGCCGAATCGAAAGGGCCGAGATGGACCTCGCCAGCATGACCGGCTTCGCCCGCGCCCAGGGGTCGCTGGGCGCTTGGCGTTGGACGGTCGAAATCAAATGCGTCAACGCCAAGGGGCTCGACCTCAGGCTGCGCGTGCCGCCGGGCTTCGACCGCATCGAGGCGGAGGCGCGCGCGCGGCTCGCCAAAGTACTCGTGCGGGGAACCGTATTCGCGACTCTCGCCGCGAGCCGTGAGGGCGCGAGCGTCGCCCCGCGCGTCAACAAGGACCTGCTGGGGCAATTGGCGGCGATGGGCAAGCGGGCGGCGGCGGAGTTCGGCCTGGCGCCGCCGACGCTCGACGGGCTGATGAGTCTGCGCGGCGTCGTCGATTTGGACGGTCCTATCGAGGATGAGGCCGAGACTGCCGCCGTCGCCGCCGCCATGTTGCGCACGTTCGACGAGGCCGTTGCGGCGACCGTCGCCGCACGGCGCTCGGAAGGCGCGGCGCTTCGCAAGATCCTCGCCGACAAGATCGACGCCATCGCCGCGCTGGCCCGCGCCGCCGATGACCACCCCGCCCGCAAGCCCGACGCGGTGCGCGCGCGGCTGGCGGCGCAAGTGGCGGCGCTTGGCGGACAAGGGCTCGACGAGAACCGGCTGCATCAGGAAGCGCTGCTGCTCGCCGCCAAGGCCGACGTGCGCGAGGAGCTGGACCGGCTGCACGCCCATGTCGAGGCGGCCCGGGCTCTGCTATCGGAGGGCGGCCCGGTTGGGCGGCGGCTCGATTTTCTGGCGCAGGAGTTCGGCCGCGAGGCAAACACCTTGTGCGCCAAATCCAACGACAGCGGCCTGACCGCGCAAGGGCTCGAACTGCGCGCGCAGATCGAACAATTTCGCGAGCAGGTTCAGAACATCGAATGAGCGCACCCATGCGACGACGCGGCATGATCCTGATCCTCTCCTCGCCCTCGGGCGCAGGCAAGACGACGCTGACCCGCATGTTGTTGCAGGACAAGGCGCTCGATCTCACGCTGTCGGTCTCGGTGACGACGAGGCCGCGCCGGTCCTCCGAGGTCGATGGGGTGCACTACCAGTTCATCGACCAGCATCAGTACGACCTGATGAAACAAGGCGGCGATTTGCTTGAAGCGGCGGAAGTCCACGGTAACGGTTACGGCACGCCGCGCCGCCCGGTGGACGAGGCGCTGGCTCAAGGGCGCGACATGCTGTTCGACATCGACTGGCAGGGCGCCAAACAGGTGCGCGAAGCTTTGGGCGGCGACGTCGTCAGCGTGTTCATATTGCCGCCGTCGATGAAGGAATTGCGAGCGCGATTGGAGCGGCGCGCGGAGGATTCAGCCTCCACCATCGAGAAGCGGCTGGAGAACGCCAAGCGCGAGATCGAGCGCTGGAAGCTCTACGATTATGTCGTCGTCAACGAGGATCTGCAGCGCGCCTATTGGCAGGTCACCGCGATCCTGGAGGCCGAGCGGGCGCGAGGCAAGCGCGGCGCGGAGGGGATCGAGGCGTTCGTGGAGGGATTGCTGGCGGGCTAGGCTTACGTAAACCTTCTGGGTCCACTCTGAAACGAATCAGGCTGGGGGCGCCGATGGGCGATTTTTTGGGCGGGGTCGTCGCGTTCTTCGGTTATTTCGGCGGCGCGGTCGCGTTCGTCGTCGGCTTCGGCGCGATCTATCTGAAACTGACGCCGCATCGCGAATTCGAGTTGATTGTTCGCGAGCATAACGCGTCGGCCGCCGTGGCGCTCTCCGGCACGCTGATCGGCTTCGCCATCGCGCTGGCCGGCGCCATCCACAACACTCACTCTCCCGGCGAATTCGTGGTCTGGGCGCTGATCGCCGCCCTCGCGCAATTGATCGCCTATGGACTGGCGCGGTTGGCGCATCCCGGCCTCAGCGCGGCGATCGAAAAGAACGCGCTTTCGGCGGCGATCTGGCTGGCGGCGGTGTCGATCTCGGCGGGCGTCGTTTGCGACGCCTGCATGAGCCCGTGACGCGGACGTATCATGGCCCGCGCGGCCTCGTCGGCGCGCCGTCGCTGGGCCGGGCGCCGCAGGCGCCGCCGCCCGAGCGCAAGCGCTCGGGGGTCGTCATCATCGGGATGGTCGGCGCAGCGGTGTTTGGCGGTATGGCCCTGGCGAAATGGCGCCACGACGAATGTCGCCGGGTCGATCCCAGCAATCCCGAGAGCCGGCCGTCCTCGTGCGAATCGCATGGCGGAAGTTCTCACGTGTTTGGTTCTTCCAGCAGCCGATATGGCGGAGGCGCCAATGTCGGGCATGCGAGTTTCGGCGGCTTTGGCTTCAGCGGCTTCGGCCACGGCGGCGGCTCGTGAAACGCCGCGCCTCGCCGCCGCGCCGGGGTCTGGCGAGCGAGTTCGCCGAGATCGGCTTCCGCGCGAATTTCGAGGACGGCGCGCTCTATTGGGACGAAAGCGCGCGCTATGAGTTCCGGCTCGAACAGATCGAGCGCGACGTCGAGGCGGCGGCGCAAGCGTGCCACAAGCTGGCGCTGGCTCTGGTTGATCGCGTCGCGCGCTCCGAGCGCGATCTGGCGCGGCTGAAGATTCCTCCGCACGCCTGGGCGCTGATCGCCGAGAGTTGGAAGCGGCGCGACCCCTCGCTCTATGGCCGGTTCGATTTCGCTTATGACGGCGCCCATTCGCCAAGGTTGCTGGAATACAATGCCGACACGCCGACCGCGCTCTACGAGGCCGCCGTGGTGCAATGGCGCTGGCTGGAGCAATTGATCGCCAGCGGCGCCCTGCCCCGCGACGCCGACCAGTTCAACTCCGCGCATGAAAAACTGATCGCGCGCTGGGGCGCCGTTTGCAAGGGCGGCTTCCTGCATCTGGCCTGCATGTCGGGCGCGGCGGACGACGCGGGGACATTGGCCTATCTGGAGGATTGCGCGCGGCAGGCGGGGCTGGTCACGCAATCGCTCGACATGAGCCAGATTGGGTTGTCGGGCGCGGGCTTCGTCGATCCGCAGGGCCGCCCCATCAGCCGGTTGTTCAAGCTCTATCCGTGGGAATGGATGTGGGCCGACGATTTCGGCCGCTCGCCCGCGATGGCGAGCGCTTTGTTTGTGGAGCCGCCGTGGAAGGCGATCCTCTCCAACAAGGGGGCGCTCGCGCTGTTGTGGGAGATGGCGCCGGGGCATCCCCATCTGCTGGAATGTTATTTCGAGGACGATCCGCGCGCCGGGGCGATGCGGCGCTATGCGCGCAAGCCAATCTTTGCGCGCGAGGGCGCCGACATCGAACTCGTCGACGATGGCGATATTTTGCGCGGGCCGCCGGACAACTACGGGGCAGAGGGCTACGTGCGCCAGCAACTGAGCCCGCTGCCGGAATTCGACGGGCGCTATCCGGTGATCGGGGCGTGGATGGTTGGCGACTCGCCCGCCGGCATGGGCGTTCGCGAGGATGCGACGCCGCTGACGACGGCGCGGGCGCGGTTCGTGCCGCATGTGATTTTGGGGTGAGCTGGACCGCGAGCGTCCATTATGGCCGGGCTTGTCCCGGCCTTCCACATCGGGCCGCGACGCCCCGTGTTTGTTTGTCAAACAATCAAACGGCGGTTTGCGCGACGGCGTCGAGGCCGGGTCAAGCCCGGTCATGACGGCAGTGGGCGCACGCAAAGCGCTGTGCCTCCGGGCGCTTGGCCGCATTGCGACGCCGGGTTGGCCTGTCGGACTCAAATCCGCAAAAATGTGATTCAGATTCGTTCGTTTTCAGAGCGTTAGGCGCCAGATTCGGAGCCCCTCCGCCAAGTCCCGACAACGCGGCTCACATTCGAACATACTCGGCAACCTTGCCGCGCCCCAACGAAGGCCAAAAGATCGTATCGCCGATTTGGAGAAGCGCAAGGAAAAGTCCCTGCGGACTTTATGCCCCTGACGCAAAACCCACATGAGGCAAATCGTCGGCTGGCCTGATGCGGCCATACCGGCGGGGACAGAGACCCCGCCGATGGGCTGCCGCCGATTTGTTTGTCAATCAATCAGGCTTGAGAGCGACGCGCGCAGTCAACGCTTGTGCGCCCATTTTTGAGTCGCCGGGCTCACCACCTGATAGTCAGGCTTGGCTCGCTTGGCGTCAGCGCCGGCGGGGGACGGCACGTTGAAATTGTTATCGCTCCAGTAAATCGTCTTGATGGCGGGCGAGTTGCTGTTATAGGAAACCGTGTGGGTCTCCCTCCTCGACGAATAGATGCTGAGATAATAGACATCGTTCGTCATGTCTTCGAAGGCCAGATACATGGACCCGCTTCCAATTCCGCTCGGTCCCTGCGCGTCGACGCTGATCTGGTAGTCGAAAAAGCCGGCGTTGCTTAGCAGATTGATCGAGAAAACAGCGCCGTTGCCATTCGAAATGACGCAATTATTGGGCGAACTGCCGTTCACCGTCGCCGTCTGTCCGACCTGCATCCCACCCGGACTGGACGCGCTGTAATATGTGCCGGTGCATTCTCCGCACTGACCGGCGAAATTGGCGACGCCCGTCGCGGTGATTTTCTCATCCTTGTGCTGATCCATGAGCTGGCTCCCTTGAAGCAAATCGGCCTGTGGTGACGACTTGCTTGACTAAAGCTAGCAGAAATCATGTATCTCTCAAGCACACAAACGCAAGTAATGATTGAAATAATCTCTTACACTTAAGCGCGACCTTTCTAAATTTCAGGGACATGATATCAATTGCGCAATGGCTTGGAAATTGAGCTATTGATATCATGTCCCCGTTTATCTAGTCTTTCTCGCCCCAACGCCTACGGGGAGGCTCACCCTTGAGCCAGCAAACAAACAAGAACGTGATCGCCGGGACCAGCATGTAGCCGAGGCAGGCGGGCCCGGAGCGCGTCGGCGAGAACGTCACGGCGCCGGCGCCCGCCAGCACGACAAACAGAAACAGGACCGCCGAGCCCCTGCCATTGGGTTGGCGGGCCCCAGCCCCAGCCATACCGCTTCGCCGGAAACCAGCGGCCGTCGGACATGATCGCCTCCGAACGACGGGGCCAATACCATGCCCGCTTTCACAAATCGTGAAGCCTCACTCCACCACCACCTTCGTCCCCTTCGCCACGCGACCATACAAATCGATCACGTCGGCGTTGAGCATCCTTATGCAGCCCGACGACACCGCCTTGCCGATGCTCTTGGGTTCGTTGGTGCCGTGGATGCGAAACAAAGTGTCTTTCTTGTCCTGAAACAGATAGAGCGCCCGCGCGCCTAGCGGATTGGACGGGCCGCCGTCGACATGCGGCGGCAGATCGGACTGGCGCGCGATCATCTCGGGCGGCGGCGTCCAGCCGGGCCAGTACGCCTTGCGGCCGATCTCAGCGGCGCCTTTCCACGAAAAGCCCTGACGGCCGACCGCGATGCGGTACTCGACCGCCTGACCGCCGTCTTCCGACAGCCACATTTTGCGATCCTTGGTGCTGATCGTCAGCGTGCCCGCCGGCCGGTGCGTGGGGTCGGCGACTTCGTGGTGCGTCGTCGCCTTGGTGTCGACGTCCTTGTCGGTCGCCTCGGGCGTCGAATAATAGGGGTCGGCGTCGGCGGGTAGGTCGCCCTTCGCCTTCTCCGACGCGGGCGCGCCGAACAGCCAGTTGGTCTGTTGCGGCGTCGACGCCGGCGCCGGGGGCTTGGGCGGCTTTGGCGCCGCCGTCGCTGACGCCGCGCCCAGACCCAAAATCAAAATCGCCGCCCACGCCCGCATCGCGCCGTCTCCCGTCCAATCCAGCCCAGCGATCTAGCGTAAGATTAACGAAATGGCGACCGCCGCGATGGCGCCATAATTGAAATGCATGAGAATGAACGTTCATTCTCAGCTCTTGGCCCCATGAAGCTCACGCCGATCGCCGCCTCCCGCCGCCTGCCCGACGAAGAGCGGCGGGTCGTCATCCTTGAGGCGGCCGAGCGCGCCTTCGTGCGCTATGGGTTTCATGCCGCGACGATGAATCAGGTGGCCGATGAGGCCGGCATGAGCGCGGGCAATCTCTATCGCTATTTCCCCTCCAAGGAGGCCATCGTCGAGGGCCTGTGCGAACGCGATCAGGCCGAACGCGCCACCGCCTTCGCCGCGCTCGCCGGCGCCGAAGATTTGCGCGCTGCGATCCGCGCCGCGCTCGACCAGCATGTGCTGAATTGCCCGCCCGAAAAAGCGCGGCTGATCGTCGAGATCTGGGCCGAGGCCAGCCGCAATCCGCGCGTCGCGCAATTCGGGCTGCAACTCGACCGCGACGTCATCGCGGGCCTGGCTGATTTGTTCGATCTGGCCAAGACGCGCGGGCTGGCCGACGCGCGCGTCGATTCGCGCTTCGCGGCGAGCCTCATGTTCACGCTGGTGGCGGGGCTGTTCAAACGCAAGGCCGCCGAACCCGATTTCGACGTAGAAGCCGAGCGTCGCATGACGCTGGGCGTTTATGAGGCGCTGTTCGCAGGCCGCCTCGCTCAGGTTTCCGAGGTCTGACGATGGGACGTTTCTTGCTCACTCTGATCGTTCTCGCCGGCCTCGCCGGCGGCGGGCTCTATTGGCAATGGACGCAGCGCCCCTGCGAGGCGGCTTGGGCGCCGCTCGACAAGCTGCACGCCCCGCCCCGCCCCAAATGCGCGCCGGAAGCGGCCAAGGCCGAGACGCCGCGCGAAATCGAGCCGCCCGCCGTTACGGTGGCGACGGCGCAAACGCGCCGCTTCACCGACCGCTTGTTTGTCTCCGGCACGCTCGTAGCGCGCGAGGAGGTGCTGGTGGCCCCCAAGATCGCCGATCTGACGATCACCGAGATTGACGCCGAGAATGGCGACCACGTCGTCAAGGGTCAGTTGCTGGCCAAGCTCGACCGCTCCCAGCTCGATGCGATGGCGGCGCAAAACGACGCCGCCGCCGCGCGCGCCGACGCCGCCATCGCGCAGGCCAAGAGCATGATTGCGCAGGCCGATACGCAGATGGACTTCGCCTCCAGCGAGTTCGACCGCGCCAAAAAGCTGGGTTCGGGCATCATGTCGACCTCGACCGTCGAGCAGCGCGAGACCAACATGAAATCCATGCAGGCGGCGCTCGCCGCGTCGCGCAATGCGCTCTCCGTCGCGCAGGCCGACCGGCTCAGCCGCACCGCCGAGCGTCAGGAACTCAACGTGCGCATCGCGCGCACGGAAGTGCGCGCGCCGGTGGCGGGCGTCGTCAGCCGCCGCTCCGCAAAACTCGGCGCGCTCGCCGCGCCCGGCGGCGAGCCGCTGTTTCGCATCGTCGCCGACGGCGCGATCGATCTGGACGCCGAGGTTCCCGAGCAATGGCTGCCGCGCCTGAAGGCCGGCATGGCGGCGACGCTGACGCTGCCCGGCGTCGAGGGGCCGGTGTCGGGCGCGGTTCGGTTGGTCGATCAAGAGATCGACAAGGCGGCGCGGGTCGGCAAGGCGCGAATCGCGCTGAGCGACGTCACGCACGCAAGGCTCGGCGCCTTCGCCTCGGGCGAGGTCGATCTGGCGAGCCGCGACGGCGTCGGCGCGCCCTCCACCGCCGTCAACCGCGAGGGCGACGCGGGCGTGGTTTTGGTTGTTTCCGACGGCAAGGTCGACGCGCGCAAGGTGACGCTCGGCATCGTCGAGGGCGAGACCATCGAGTTGCTCAGCGGCGTGAAGCCGGGCGAGACGCTGGTGGCGCGCGCAGCTTCGTTCCTGCGGCCCGGCGACCGCGTGCGGCCGATGCCCATGCTTGTCGGCGCTGGCGGGTAAGGAGACAGACATGGCCCTCAACGTCTCCGCCTGGTCGATCAGGAAGCCGATCCCGGCGACCGTGCTGTTTTGCGTGCTGATGCTGCTGGGGCTGTTCAGCTTCCGCACGATGCCGATCACCAAGTTTCCCAACATCGACATTCCCATCGTTCAGGTGCTGATCACCCAATCGGGCGCGGCGCCGTCGGAGCTTGAGGCGCAGGTCACCAAGAAGATCGAGGACGCGGTGGCGAGCCTCAACGGCGTCTGGCATATCGCCAGCCAGATCGGCGACGGGTCCTCACAAACCATCATTCAGTTCTACGTCGGCTCCACCGACATCGACCGCGCGCTCAACGACGTGAAGGACCAGATCGCCAAAGTGCGCTCGCAATTGCCGCGCACCATCGACGAACCCATCATCAACCGCATCAACATCGAGGGCCTGCCGATCGTCACCTACGCGGCCTCGGCGCCGGGGATGACGACGGAGCAATTGAGCTGGTTCGTCGACGATACGGTGGCGCGCGATCTGCAATCGTTGCGCGGCGTCGCCGACGTCACCCGCTATGGCGGCGTCGAGCGCGAAATCCGTGTGTCTTTGAACCCCGACAAGCTGCTGGCGCTCGGCGTCACCGCTGCGCAGGTCAACGAGCAATTGCGTCAGGACAATGTGGATCTGGGAGGCGGGCGCGGGGAATTGGGTACGCAGGAGCAGGCGATCCGCACGCTCGCGGGGGCCAATCGCCTGGCCGAATTGAAGGCGCTGCCGGTCGCGCTGCCGGGCGGGCGGCGCGTCAGGCTCGACGAACTGGGGACGGTTTCCGACACGGTGGTGGAGCCGCGCACCTACACGCGGTTGTTTGACGAGCCCATCGTCGCCTTCGCGATCACGCGCGCCAAGGGGTCCAGCGACGTGACGGTGGATCAAGACGTCGCCAAGCGGCTGGAGAAACTGGAGACGCTGCACCCGGAGGTGCGGTTCACCAAGGTCGATACGCAGGTCGACAACGAAATCGGCAATTACCATTCGACCATGGAGACGCTGATCGAGGGCGCGGTGCTGGCGATCATCGTGGTTTTGGTGTTCCTGCGCGATATTCGCGCCACAATCGTCACTGCGCTGGCGCTGCCGCTCTCGATCATCCCCACGTTCTGGGCGATGAGCGCCATCGGCTTCTCGCTCAATCTGGTCAGCCTGCTGGCGATCACGCTGGTGACGGGCATTCTGGTTGACGACGCCATCGTCGAGATCGAGAACATCGTGCGCCACATGCGCATGGGCAAATCGCCCTATAACGCCGCACTGGAGGCGGCGGACGAGATCGGCCTTGCCGTCATCGCGATTTCGCTGTCCATCGCGGCGATCTTCTCGCCGGTCAGCTTTATGGGCGGCATCGCCGGCCAATATTTCCGCCAATTTGGCCTGACGGTGGCGATTGCGGTGATGATCTCGCTGCTGGTCGCCCGTTTCATCACGCCGGTGGTGGCGGCTTATTTCATGACGGCGCCGCGCCATGAAGAGGAGACGGACGGCTGGATCATGCGCGCCTATACCGCGCTCGTGCGCGGCTCCGTGCGCTGGCGCTGGATCACTCTCGCCTGCGGCGTGCTCATCTTCTGGGCCTCGCTGTGGTCGACCAAGCTGCTGCCGTCCGGCTTCATCCCCGCCGACGATCTGTCGCGCTCGCTGCTGGCGGTCGAACTGCCGCCGGGCTCGCGGCTCGACGACACCGATCATGTGACCCGCGCCATCGCCGAGAAACTCAAGGCGATGCCGGAAGTGCGCTCGGTGATGGTGTTTGGCGGCCACATTCTCGGCGGCGCGTCGGAGCCGCGCAAAGCCAGCTTCGTCATCAATTTCGTGCACAAGTCCAGGCGCGAGACCTCGCAGAAGGATTTGCAGACCCGCATCTCCGCCTTTATGGGCAATATCCCCGACGTGCGCTTCTGGTTCATGAAGGACAACGGACAGCGCGATCTGCAATTGATCGTCGCCGGTCCCGACATGAAGGCGATCAACGAGACCGCCAATCAACTGGCCAGCGAGATGCGCTCGGTGCCGTCGCTGGAGAACCCGATCTCGACCGCCGAACTCGACCGGCCGGAATTGCAAATCGCGCCGCTCCGGCAGGTCGCCGCCGATCTTGGCGTCTCGACCGAGGCGCTGTCGACGACGATCCGCGTGGCGACGCTGGGCGACGTCGACGCCAATCTGGCGAAATTCAAGATCGACGGGCGGTTGATCCCGATCCGCGTCGAACTCGACCATGCCGCGCGCGGCGATCTCGGCATATTGCAGAACCTGCGGGTGCCCACAGGCGGCGGCGGCGCCACGCCGTTGGCCTCGGTCGCCGAATTCTCGCTGGGCCACGGCCCCACCGCGATCAACCGGTTCGACCGCACGCGCCGCGTCACCATCGAGGCGGATTTGGCTGGCGACGCCGCGCTGGGCTCGGCGGTGGCGGCGATCAAGGCGCTGCCGGCGGCGCAACATCTGCCGGCGGGCGTGGAGATCCGCGAGACCGGCGACGTCGAGATCATGAGCGAAGTGTTCGCCTCGTTCGCCGCCGCGATGGGCGCGGGATTGATGATGGTCTATGGCCTGTTGGTGCTGCTGTTCGGCTCGTTCCTGCAACCCGTCACCATCCTGATCTCGCTGCCGCTGTCCATCGGCGGCTCGATCATCGCGCTGTTGTTGACGCACAAGGCGATGTCGATGCCGGTGGTGATCGGCATTCTCATGTTGATGGGCATCGTCACCAAGAACGCGATCATGCTGGTCGATTTCGCAGTGGAGGCGATTGCGCATGGCTCGCCGCGCACGCTGGCGCTGGTTGAGGCCGGGCGCAAGCGCGCGCGGCCGATCGTGATGACGACGATTGCGATGGCGGCGGGCATGCTGCCGTCCGCCATGGGGCTGGGCGACGGCGGCGGCTTCCGCGCGCCGATGGCCATTGCGGTGATTGGCGGGCTGATTGTCTCGACGGTGCTGTCGCTGGTGTTCGTGCCGGCGGTGTTCACGGTGATGGACGATCTCGGGCGCGGCCTGTGGTGGGCGTTTCGTTGGCTGCTGATCCCGCGCGCGCGCAGAGTTCCGTCCGCCGAACCGGCTAAGGAGGCGCGCGCGCCGGCGGCGTCGGTGGCGGCGGAGTAGCTTGCGCCAGGAACACCACACGCAGCAGTTAGTGGGGCGAGACCGAAGGGATACCTAGCCATTTTGCGCGGAAACGACCGTTGAAAGTAAAGGCGTCCCGGTCCAGACTGCAACGCCCAGAAAAGAGGAGCCCCAGATGGCCAAGGCCGCAGCGACAGGTATAGAATTTTCACAAGAGGATTCTGACCGGCTCATGCGCTTGTCCGAAGAAGTCCGCGGACGGTTACAGGAGATGGCATTGATCGCATCGCGCTTGCGAGGGGTTGCGCTCGACCCGAAAGCAATCCCCAAATTCGTGCCCAAAGACGCGGCTATTACGGGCCACCCCGTATTGATTGAAATTCTCGACCTCCCAGACGGAACTTGTTGCGTAGTTTGGGAACATGTCCCTGGCGTCGGCAAACTTTTTTGTCCCTGCTAAGCAATAAGGAAGCCGCGAAGGCGTCTTCGCTTTGGCGAGTAACAAGCTATTGGCCCGGCTTTCGCCGATGGCAGTTTGAAGATGTCCGTTGGCTGATCTGATTGATCTTGGTTTCGCTATTGTTCGTGCCGGCGGCGTTCACGGTGACGGACGATCTCGGGCGCGGCCCGTGGTGGGTGTTTCGTCGGCTGCTGATCCCGCGCGCGCGCAAAATCCCGCCCGGACCGGCGCCAGAGGCGCGCGCCCTCAGGCCTGTGGCGGCGCTATGATCAGTAGCGCCCGGTCGCGCCGAGCGCCTGCAGCGCCTCCTCGCGTTGAGTAAGCGTCTGCGGGAACTCGTCGAGCACGATGTGGCAACCCGCTTCGCTCTTCCGCGCGCCGCCGCTCGCCATCCGTTCCGCCTCCGCCTTTCTGGCGAGACCCTCGCCAAAAAGCTCAGCGTCCATCAGCGCGGACAAGGTGCGCTTGCGCAGGCCATATTCGGCGGCGCCGGCCGGGTCGCGTAGCAGCGAATGGGTCGGGAAAGGCGCGGCGCAAAGGCTTAGCGCCCGGGTCTCGACGTTGGCGTGTTCGCAGGTGAAGGCGGCCGCCGCGTAAGTGAGGGTGGTGTTGGGGAGCGCGTGCGTGGGCGCAATGGCGCCGAAGGCTTTGGCGCAAGTTTCCGACGGAGTTTGCAAGAGCGGGGATTGCGCAACGGGGTCCGACGCCGGGGCGCAGCCGCAAATCAAAATAGAAAACAATAATGGCAACTCGATACGCATGGCGTCGCCCTCCAGTATTTACCCAACGTGAACCGCACAATTGCTTTCGTCAATAGCGCCCGGCGCCGACATTTTGACGGTGCGGTCGCGACGGGCGACCTTGGGCGCACAACGGGATATGGGCGATGACGGTCTCTCAGGACCTGCAACAGCTTGCAGCCTTGCGCCGCCGCCGGCGGGTGCGCAAACCGAGCCCCTGTTGGGCTCCCGGCTGAAGCGGCAAGCGCGGCGCGACAGCGACATCGATTTGCTGGTCGAGTTCGAGTCGGGCGGTATGCCAGGGTTCATGGGCTTGACGATATTCGAACTGGAGCTTTCGGAACTGGTCGGAGGCGTCAAGGTGGACCTGCGGACTGCGGAGGATTTGAGCCGATATTTCCGCGATGACATCGTTCGCATAACCGTGTCGCCATATGAGGCCTGAGGACGGTATCCGAATCGCGCATATGGTGGGTGCGGCCGAGACCGCCTCCGCGTTCGCGAGCAGTCGAACACGCGCGGACTTGCATGAGGATCTTCAATTGGCCTTTGGGCTGGCGCGCGCTGCCGAAATCTCTGGCGATGCGGCGTCGAAGATTTCGATGCGGAGCCGAGCCGAGCTTCCCGACATCCCTTGGCCGCTGGTGATTGGGATGCGCAATCGCCTTGTCCATGCCTATTTTGAT
>Ga0075030_100003959_pt1 | contig 13428 bp, 13 predicted proteins | sample LitLauG_LLR_2012_FD_71393 | JGI IMG/M metagenome (GOLD analysis project Ga0075030, IMG submission 71393) | Freshwater sediment microbial communities from Pennsylvania, USA - Little Laurel Run_MetaG_LLR_2012 | ecosystem: Environmental > Aquatic > Freshwater > Creek > Sediment | place: USA... | reverse complement strand
CGGAAGACCTCGCCCGCAGTTCAGACTTAGGTAAACTCTGATGAAGTCCCCCGTGACCCTATGGCCTCCGCGGTTTAGCTTTTTGTTGGCTACTTAATCGGAGTTTCCTTAGATATCATAGCCACCGTGACGGAAGCTAAACTCGCATCGCAGCAAACGCTAGCGAAAGCCGGGATTTTTTCAGGTCTGGCGGAAGCCGAACTGGCCTTCCTAACGCAGTGTGCAGTTCCGCGCCGCTACTTAGCGGGTGAAATCGTTTTTAGTGAAGGCGAGCCCTGCTCTGGCCTCTACGTGGTTGCAACCGGCCACGTCCGCATCTTCAAAAGCTCCGCCAGCGGCCGGGAACAGGTGTTGAGCATTGATGGACCGGGTAGCTCCATCGCCGAACTCCCCGTGTTCGATGGCGGCAACTATCCGGCGTCCGCCGCCGCGATTGACGACGCGACCCTGCTGTTTGTCAGCAAGCAGGATTTTCAGGCCCTCTGTTTAGCTCACCCCCAGGTTGCGCTCAAGGTCTTGCGGGTCGTTGGAGCGCGCCTCCGGCACCTCGTTGGAATCATCGAAGAACTCTCCTTTACCACCGTCCGCCATCGGCTTGCGTCGTTCCTCCTCCGCCTGGCCCAGAAGGAGGGCAAACGCACGAACGACGGCGTAGAAATCACTCTCCCAGTCAGCAATCAGGAACTTGCGTCACAGATTGGCACTGTGCGCGAACTCGTTTCCCGTAATCTCTCTCGCCTTCAAGGGGAAGGAATGCTCAAGATCGATGGACGCAACGTGACCATCTGCGACCCGAAAGCTCTCGAAGCCGAACTTCCCACTGCAGAGTAGCTCGCGGGCGTCTCCCGATAGGACGTTCGGGTTTCGACTGAGCGTGACAAGAGTCATCGGCAGCCTGTTTTACGTCCGGTGGTGTCAAACCATCAAGCGTAGTCGGAGCATGTAGCCGGCTCGCCCGAGGATGAAATGACGGTAACGCTTACCACCGAAAAGACCGTACGTGAACTGGCCCTGGAAATCCCGGCAGCCACCAGAGTGTTTGAGAATCTGGGCATCGACTATTGTTGCGGCGGCAACAAGTCGATCGAGGAGCTTGCCGCGCTGCGAATCCAATACGAAGCAGGTACTGGATTCCCTGGAGATGGCGGAGCAGTCGGCGCGTGCCGCGCAAGAGTTTCCGCGCGCGGTGGCGATGGAAAAAGCACACTGACGGGAATGCCAAGGGATACAAGGCGTACCATTGGTCATGGGCAGAAGTCATCCAGCACGCCCCGACTCAGCCGCTCTTGATCTCTGGTTAGCTGCCAATGCCATCCTGCGACAAGAGCCTGACGAGGAAGAGGACGAAGAGGAAGACGATCGCAAAAAAGATGATGATGATGAAGATGAAACCGGCGACGGCTGGTCGGAATGAGCGTGCCCGCGACCAGAAAAGCTTATTTGACCTGCCGACAGGGCCAGATCACATTGTGCTTCATCAGAAGGAATATTGAGGCGGTTTGTTCCAGCGAGGTCGACTTCTGCGAACAAATCGCCTGACGGTGATCCATGAAAGGGGTCACTACTTCGGGATGAGAGCCAACTGAAGGATGTTTAAACTGCCATGGGTTTATGATGTGTGTTCCGAAGCGAGGAGAGTGTCATGCCAGACCGGGGTGTGGGACGGAAGGCAGCGTCTGCTCGGAAGGGGAAAAAAGAACAGAGTGCATCTGCCCCGTCAACTCCAAAAGCCGCAGCACAGCCGAAGATTGGCGATCTTAACGTTCGGGCGCACTTGGGAAAAGGTATATCGGAGCTTCAGGGGCTGCATAAGTTGTTGCTCTCCAGCGCGGTGGACCCGGATGTTCTCGCGGACTTCCGGGACGCCTTAAATCGAGTCAGAAACACCGCATGGGCCGCCCAGCAGTATATCGTGCGCAGGGAAAACGATCAGGACTCAACCAGTGTGCTCTCGCTCTTGGCCGGAGAACGTATTCGTACCGCCTACCAGCTCTGCCAGGCTCTGGTCGATGATTTGAAGGGAACCGATGTTGAATTTCAACGGGGTAGCCTGGTTCAACTGTACGAAGTCGCCAAAATTTTGACCGAGCAACTGAAGCGCGTCATTGACAAACCGTGATGCAACTCGACTAAGCTCCGTGATACATGTCACATCTGCAAGTGAGTAGCCCAGCAGTGCCGCCACATGGCACGCAGGAGCCATTCCCACAGCGCACATCAGAAACTAGTCTGGTGGTGAGCAGACTTCGGGGGAGGGCTGTTCAACGATAGCGCCCCATGACTCAATGAGTCAGGGGGCGCTTTCGTTTTTTCACCCGGCCCCGGAAGTGGGCCCCCAGAACACTCCGTACCTTTCGAACCAGGTCCCCGCACTCCGATTGGTACACGCGCTGACAAACCTCCTGCGCAGCGCGGAACGGCTTCACATTCTTAGCGCTTACGCACCTGAAGGTCCGTTCCATCCGCAGGATGCGATCGTGAATTAAGATTCTATTGACGCCGACACCAGGCGGGCTGGCCGTAGTTCTGGAGGAACAGGTTGCCATTGCAACGCGAAGCCGGTTGGTACAAAGACGCCATTATCTACCAGATCCACGTCCGCTCTTTCTTTGACAGCAACACCGATGGTATTGGCGATTTTCAGGGTCTCGCCCAGAAGCTGGATTATGTGCAGGAGCTTGGGGTGAACGCCATCTGGCTGATGCCGTTTTTCCCCTCGCCCTTGCGCGACGACGGTTATGACATTTCCGATTACCGATCGGTTCATCCCAACTACGGCACCTTGGAAGATTTCAAGACGTTCCTGTCAGGCGCTCACGACCGCGGGATACGGGTGATTATCGAACTGGTGGCCAACCACACCTCCGATCAACACCCCTGGTTCCAGGAATCCCGGAGTTCGCAGGACAATCCCAAGCGTGACTGGTATGTGTGGAGCGACACCGATACGAAGTATCGTGGAACCCGAATCATCTTCCTCGATACCGAAATGTCGAACTGGGCATGGGACCCAATCTCCAAGTCCTATTACTGGCATCGTTTTTTCAGCCATCAGCCGGATTTGAATTACGACAATCCCGCTGTGCGCGAAGAGATTTGGAAGGTAATGACGTTCTGGTTGGAACTCGGAGTCGATGGTTTCCGCCTGGACGCCGTCCCCTACCTGATAGAGCGGGAGGGGACGTCGTGCGAGAACCTGCCGGAAACTCACGAGGTGGTCCGGGAATGGCGCAAGAAAGTTGACGAGCAATTCCCGGGCGCAATGCTGCTGGCGGAAGCCAACCAGTGGCCGGCTGATCTTCGTCCCTACTTCGGCAACGGAGATGAGTTCCACATGGCCTTTCACTTTCCCTTGATGCCGCGGATGTTCATGGGCTTGCGGCTGGAAGACCGCAAGCCGATCACGGAAATTCTGCAGCAGACGCCGGAGATCCCCGCCTCCTGCCAGTGGTGCCTCTTTCTACGCAACCATGACGAATTGACGCTGGAAATGGTTACCGATGTAGAACGCGATTACATGTACGACATCTACGCGAGTAGCAAAGCCATGCGCCTGAATTTAGGCATCCGGCGGCGACTGGCGCCTTTGCTCGACAACGACCGGCGGCGCATCGAATTGATGAATGGGATGCTGATGTCACTGCCCGGTACTCCCATCATTTATTACGGCGACGAAATCGGAATGGGCGACAACATTTATCTGGGAGATCGCAACGGAGTAAGGACTCCGATGCAGTGGAATGGCGGCTGGAATGGGGGCTTTTCCGCGGCGGATCCCGAGAGTCTCTACTCGCCGCCGATTCTCAACCCCGTCTATGGCTACCAGGCGGTGAACGTGCTATCCCAAAAGCGCACCGAGCATTCTCTGTTGTCGTGGATGAAGCACATTATGCGGATTCGCCGTTCCAGTCCGGTATTCGGCTCGGGATCAATCGAATTCCTGTACCCGGCGAATCACCGTGTACTGGCCTATGTGCGGCAATTGGGCAAGGAAACGATTCTGGTCGTGAACAATCTCTCCAATGCCGCGCAAGCGGTCGAACTCGATCTGCGCCGCTACAAAGGGAATATCCTGATTGAGATGTTTGGCAGGAATATCTTTCCTCGCATCGGCGATCTGCCTTACCTTTTGACTATGGGCCCTTACCAGTTTTACTGGTTCCGGCTGCGACGGATCTGATCGAACGGGAAAGGTTGATAGAGTCAGCTTCGTATCAGGGCATCGCTTTAGCGATGCCGCAAGCACTTGAATTCGAAGGCCCATTTAGAGGCTGGCATAGAAAAACTGAGTTTTGAGCAGCGTGTTTAGGCGCTGCGGTAAGACTGAGACGCGGAAAATACTTTTTCTGTGACCTTTTAAAGTTTCGCTCGGAGGTTGAATTGGCGGAAGAGACACTTTTATCCGATGATTTTCTCCGTCAGCTCATCAATGTGGGCGAGGTAGACATTATCGTCGGCCTGCCGACCCATAACAACGCCAAGACCGTGGAGCCGGTCATTCAGGCGATTCAGGCCGGGATTCTCAAGTGCTTTCCCCGCGAACGCGCCGTCATCATCAACGCCGATGGTGGATCGCAAGACGGAACTCCGGAACTCGTCGTCGGTGCCTCGATCGATGATGTGCGGAAGGATGACCCTCGGGATGAGCCGCGTAAGGGGTCCAAAGTGTATGCCTTACGCACCTTGCACTCCATCAGCACCCAGTACGCGCGCACTCCCGAGCCCGGAACGGCTCTGCGAACCATCCTGGCGGCTGCCGACTTGCTGCGCGCCCGCGCCTGCGTGGTAGTTTCACCCGAGTCAACAACCATAGAACCTGACTGGCTCCAGCGTCTCGTTCGTCCCGTCTACAGTGACAACTTCGATCTCGTATCCCCGATTTATCGCAGGCAGAAATTTGAAGGCGTCCTCATGCGCAATCTGCTGTACCCCATGACCCGCGCTATCTACGGTTATGGAATCCGTGAGCCCTACGCCTCCGAATTCGCTATCTCGGGCCGCCTCGCAACGGATTTCCTCGCCCAAGAAAACTGGAATGACGATGGGAGCAGAAGCGGAGCCGAAATCTTCCTCACCATTGCGGCCATCACAGGAACCTACCGCGTCTGCCAGTCTTTCCTGGGGACGAAGACGCAGCCGGATCGAAGTGCCAGCGATTTGGTCGCAGCCATGCGTCGGACAGTGGGCGCTCTGTTTGTGTCCCTGGATAGCAATTTTCCGCTTTGGAGTACCATCACCGGATCTCGACCTGTGTGCACCGTAGGCACTCCATCGGAAGTCATGCCGGAACCTGTACGGGTAAACCGCAAGCGGCTTCAAGAGATGTTTACCACCGGCATCGCCGAACTAGAACCGGTTTTCCGGTCCATCCTCTTGGCTCCGACGCTCGCCGAATTGCAACGGATCGCGGGTCTTGAAGCGAGCGAGTTCAATTACCCACCGGAGCTGTGGGCCAAGACGGTGTTTGAGTTTGCGGCCTCCTATCACAGATCCGTCATCAACCGTGACCATATTGTCCAGGCCCTGGTTCCTCTATACCGCGGAAGGACGTTGTCATTTCTGCAGGAGAATCGAGATGCCTCCGGGGAAGACATCGAAAAAAATGTGGAATCTCTGTGCGGTGAATTCGAACGATTGAAGCCATACCTGCTCGATGTTTGGGCTGACAAAAAGTGAGGCGCCAATGAGGGAGATCATCATCACCGAACTGACCCAGGCGTTCGAGGACCTGGCCCGAGGCTTTGCGCACTACCTGCCGCGTCTGATTGTGATGTTAATCGTCGCTTTCGTAGGCTGGGTGATTGCCTACCTTCTAAAGGTGCTGGTGCGCAGCATCCTGCGCCTGACCAAGTTTTCCAAGCTCTCGGAGAACTCAGGCGCCACCCAGTTGCTGCACCAGGCGGCCCTTCCTTCTTCCACGGAACTGTTAAGCCGGTTTGTCTTTTGGGTGGCCTGGGTCGGTTTCATTCTGCTGGGCGTGAGCGTACTCGGGATCGTAGGTTTGCAGGATTACATCGCGCGGTTCTTTCTCTTTCTGCCGCGGTTGTTTGGGGCCCTGCTCATTCTCTTCTTCGGTTTGCTAGCCGCTAACTTTGTCGCCCGTGCGGTACTGCTGGCGGCGGTCAATGCGAATTATCGGTCGTCGCGCCTTTTGAGTATTTCGATTCGGATCATCATCAGCATCTTTGCGTTATCCATGGTGTTCGAAGTGTTGGGGGTTGCGGAACAGACGATGCTGATCGCTTTCGGGACCGCATTTGGAGCGGTAATGCTCGGCCTGGCGATTGCCTTCGGCATCGGAGGCAAGGACCTGGCGCGGGAGTTCCTGGAGAAAAGACTCATTACGGGAAAAAAGGAGGAGAAAGAGGACGAACTGTCGCCTCTGTAGAAAAGCTGTCCTGTCAGATCATAGAGCGGCTTATTTCTGGGGCAGGCCAGGGCAACGTCCCCCAATCCGGTCGACTGGTCCCAGGAATTCGCAGGTCACAATGGGGTGTGTCCTACGTCACAGAGGCTGGGTCAGGCCTTGCTGATAATGAAGTGTCTCATTGGCAGAACTGACGCCGAAGCGGGCTCGTCGGATTTCGTCATAGCGAGACTCCCACGCACATTCAGTTTGAGGAGGCCTCTCATGGCCGCGAATCCCGTTATTAGTCCTGAATTCGAAATTGTTGCGGAGCAGAAGACGATGCAGAAAACGACGATTGAGGGAAAGATCGCAGAACTTCGTAACAAGCGAACCAAGATCGAGCAGGGAGGCGGCAAGACGCGGATCGAGAAGCATCACGCGGCTGGCTTGCTTACGGCCCGCGAGCGCGTGGAAAAGCTCGTGGACCCTGATAGTTTCCAGGAAATAGGCGCTTTCGCGAAACATCGTTCCACTTACTTTGGGATGGCCGATAAAGAACTGCCGGCGGATGGAGTGGTTACAGGGTGCGCGACGGTGGATGGCCGTGTACTGCATCTGGCCAGCCAGGACTTCACGGTAGCCGGGGGCGCCGCCGGTGAGGTGCACTGTGCCAAGATCGTGGATATGATGCAGCTGTCGCTGAAGACCGGCAGCCCGTTCGTCTTTATCAATGATTCGGGAGGCGCACGGGTCCAGGAAGGCATCGACAGCCTTGCCGGATATGCGAGGGTGTTTTACAACAACACTTTGCTCTCGGGCACGGTTCCCCAGATTTCGATCATCTGCGGTCCATGCGCAGGCGGCGCCGCTTACAGTCCAGCGCTCACTGATTTCATTATTCAAACCAAGAAAGGCCGGATGTTCATCACCGGACCATCGGTCATCAAGCAGGTTACGGGCGAGGTGGTGACTTCCGAACAATTAGGGGGACCGGCGGCACAGATGAATCGCTCGGGTGTGGTCCACTTGATCGCCGACGATGACGCTGGCGCTTTGTCTCTATGCCGTCGCCTGTTGAGTTTTTTGCCTTCGAACAATCTGGAAGAAACGCCGCGGCTGCCTTACAACCTGGCACGGGAGACCGATCCCGCATTGAATCAGGCGGTTCCAGTCGACGCGAAAATCGCATACGACGTGCGTACGGTGATCAATCGAGTGCTGGACTATCAGGACTTTTTCGAAATCCAGCCAGGTTTCGCTGCGAATGTCGTAATTGGCTTCGGCCGCATCCAGGGACAAACCGTCGGTATCGTGGCGAACCAGCCTTGCGTGCTCGCTGGGGTTCTGGATATTGACGCGTCAGACAAAGTCGCCCGCTTCGTGCGCTTCTGCAACGCCTTCAATACGCCATTGGTGACTCTCGTGGATACGCCCGGGTTCCTGCCGGGCATCGAGCAGGAGTATGGCGGAATAATTCGCCACGGCGCGAAAATGTTGTTCGCCTACTCGGCGGCAACCGTCCCAAAAATAACGGTCGTTTTGCGCAAAGCGTATGGTGGCGCGTACATTGCTATGTGCAGCAAAGAACTGGGGGCGGACCGCGTAGTCGCATGGCCCACGGCTGAAATCGCGGTCATGGGAGCCGAAGGCGCGGCGGAAATCGTCTTTCGTCACGAAATCGACGCGGCGGAGAACAAAGAGCAACGGCGTAAGGAACTCATCGAGCTATACCGTAGTACGTTTGCCAATCCGTATGTTTCGGCTGGCCGACGGCTGGTGGACGACGTCATCGAGCCCGCCGAGACCTCGAAATATCTGGCGCAGGCTCTGGCCTCCGTGAGTTCGAAGCGCGAACTTCGTCCGCCGAAAAAACACGGTTTGATTCCGCTATAAGAACCTGGGATGACACACATGTACTGGCTTATTGCCGCGCTGGTTGCCACATGGCTGGCGTTGCTGATCGGTTCGCGAAGGATGGTGAAGAACACAGTCGCAGAACTTCGCCTCGAATTTCAGCGGCAGTTAGATTCGCTGTCTGAACAGGTCAAGGGTTTAGAGGAAGCAGCGGGCGCACGGACCGCTGTGGTTGCCACCGGAAAGACGTACTCTTCCGATGCCCCGAGTGCTCCGGCACACGCGGCCGTTACACCGGGATCCGACGAGATTACGCCGGAAACCCTGGCGAGGATCGCCGAAACCGTCACTGCCTTGCTCGGCAGAAAAGTCCGGATTCGCTCGGTGAAAATCCTGCCAACATCCGACGCCGTCGCCAATCCGTGGGCACAGCAGGGGCGCGCTGTAATCCAGGCTTCGCGCAACTTCGCCTCGCGGAGGCGCTAACCGTGAATCTGCAGATCATGAATCCACCGATCGGGACCGGGCAAGATGCGATCGGTTCACCGAAGAATGCTATGGTTCGGAGCCGCCCTTGAAGATCCAGATCGTGGTGGGCGGGAAGACCTACGAGGTTGAGGTCGATGTCGAGGGTGGAGAGGACCTTGCACCCCAGCATCCGCCGGGGTTGCCCCAGTCCAGTCGAGTGCCCACGGCGCAACGGCCCCACTCTTCTTCGGAAGGGGATGCCGACGAGTCGAAAGTGTGTCGCAGTCCCGTGGCCGGAATCGTAGTGCGAGTCTGCGTGCAGGCCGGAGATCAACTGCAATCGGACGATTTGCTCGTGGTTCTGGAAGCCATGAAAATGGAAACCAGCGTCACAGCACCGATTGCGGGAAAGGTGAAGTCTGTAAAAGTAGCGCCAGGGGAAGCTGTGAAACTCGACCAGATCCTGGTCGAATTCGAATAGCTGCCAAGCCCCGAGGTAGGAGAGAAGAAGCATTATGTCAGTCAAACCGTTTGTGATGAATCGTTATGGCCGGATGGTCTTTCCCTGCAATTTTTTCCCGGAATTGGATTTCTCGGTCTTCCAGACGCTCCACCAGTTTAACAATGTCATCAGACGAGACTTCGGGGAAAAGGCTCCCACGGAAATGGAGATCGTGGCCCGTGTGCAGGCCGGGCACTACCAAAACCGCTACGAAGTCTGCCGGGATATCGCGCTGAACTTGTTCTGGGCACAACGCTACGTTCTGACCATGTATGACAAACGCCCGACTCGGTGGGGAGATCTGCCTCGGAACCGGAGCGATGTCTTTCTGGGGATGTACAAGCCGCGGGATGCGGCCGGACCGACAGCCGCCATCGAAGCGGGCTATCTCACCCTGCCGCCCTTGTGGGACCAGGAAGCAGAAGACAAGAGCTTCCGCATGTTGCTCGACGTGCTTCGCAATAAACAGGGCTCCGGAGGAGAGTTTCGAGCGCTTCGGCCTACCGTGGCCGAGATACTCTCCGACCCCAAGAATAAAACCTACCGTCTGCTGACTTATGACCGCGATTATCCCGGCTATGACTATGACGACGTGATCGACTGCATCCATACGGTGCCTGAGCTCGAGGCCCTGATGCGACAGGCCATGATCCTCCACAACCAGTACCGCTGGGATCCGACAACCAGCACCAGCACGGAAATGGGCAAGCTGAAAGATGAAGATTATGTGGTAGCCCTCCACCCCAAGAACAGCGATGTGGTTGAGTTCCTGCGGCGGGTCAAACGCAACGGCCACTCGGCACATCGGCCGCGACCTTCCCGGCCCGAGACCTTGGCCTTGAGCGAGCCCGAAAAGCCATACTCTCCGGTGATCGTGCGCGACAGCTGCGCGATTCTGCCCCGCATCGAAGCCATCGCCGTCTATGAGGGTGAGGTCCCTTGCACTAATAAAGACCTCATCAGCAATCACGCCTACTGCTGGTCGCGCATGACAGTAGAGGATATTTCCGAAAAGACGGGCATCGAATCGCGCTGCTACACCGAATTGAGCCTGGAGGACATGGCGCTGCTGGCAGTACGCGCGGCATTGGCCAAGTCGGGGCGTAAACCCGCGGAGATCGGGGCCGTGCTCTTCTGCAGTTGCACCAGCACCACTCTCATCCCGTCCATTGCGACATGGTTGTCGGGCGAGTTGGGGCTGCGCCAGACCCATAATTCCTGCGACATCGTAGCGGCCTGTGCCGGCATGTCCTACGGCCTCGCCGAGGCAGTGCGCCTGCTGCAGGAAGTCAAGCGTCCAGTAATCGTCGTTTGCGCGGAGAAGTTCTCCGACAAAATCGGGACGGTGCGAACCTCCCGGATGATCTTCGGCGATGGAGCCGCGGCCATGGTGGTGAGTCCTGCGCCCGCCGGGGTGGCATCGGACATTGAGGTGTATCAGACCTACGCCAGCGGCCCTTGGTCGGAGGTGAACTCCATCATCTGGCCGAATCCGGAGTTCGATAACAACATCACTGTTTACGGGCCCGAAGTGAAGATTTTGGCGAAGCGCTACCTCACGCAAATGATCGGCGAACTTAAAGCGCTTCCGCACCCGGACGGCGGCCAGGGTACGCTGATGGATGCGATTGATCTGGTCGTCCCCCATCAGGCGAACAAGAACATGGTGCTCGACCTGGCCAAAGCCGCCGGAGTCTCGGCCGACCATCTCTACTTCAACATTGAACGCGTCGGAAATACCTCGTCCGCAAGCATCCTACTTGCCATTCACGATGCCGTACGGGAAGGGCGAATCGACCGGCCCATGCGGGTGTTCGCGCCCGGGTTTGGCGCTGGAGCGGTAGGCGGCTACGTGGTGATGCGGGTAGATCCGGCGGTAGTGCATTGCAACTCTCAGGAGAGGAATACATCTATGGAAAACAAGGGAAATAGTGGAGGCAACGGGGCGCAGTCGCTGAAGGGGAAAGTCGCGCTCGTGACCGGCGCAGGCCGAGGCATTGGACGTGCGATCGCGATCGAACTGGCCCGGCGCGGCGCGAACATGGCCCTCAACTACCGGTCGGACACCGTCAACGCCGAGAGCGCGGCCGCGGAAATCAGGCAAATCGGTGTGGAATGCATGCTGGTTCAAGGAGACGTATCGCAAAAAGGAGAGGCCCACCGCATCGTAAAAGAAGTGCTGGATAAGTGGCAGCGCCTCGACGTCCTGGTCAACAACGCCGGCATTACGCGCGACCGATCGATGCGCAAAATGACTGAGGACGACTGGTCAGAAGTGATCAACGTCAACCTGAACGGCACCTTCTACTGCACCAGCGCGGCCATCCCAGCCATGATCAACCAGCGGTTCGGGCGGATCATCAACATCAGTTCGGTGGTCGGACAAATGGGCGCTTTCGGCCAGGCCAATTACTCGGCCAGCAAAGGCGGCATCATTGCCTTCACCAAGACGCTCGCGCTGGAGATGGCAAAGTTCAACATCACCGCCAACGCGATTGCGCCCGGATTCACCTCGACGGAGATGGTCGACGCCATTCCGGAAGAGATTGCGGCTCAGATCAAGGCGAAAATTCCCTTGGGGCGGTTCGCCTCTCCGGAGGAGATTGCGAAGGCGGCCGGTTTCCTGGCGGCGGATGCGGACTATATCACCGGGCAGGAGCTGAACGTCAACGGCGGGTACCACATGTAGAAAAGCGCGGCCTGAGGGAGCTCTTGCGCGGGAAGCCCTCAGCCGCAAAGCGGCGACAAAGGAAAGCTCGGCACCCGAGTGCCGGGAAGGCAAATTGGAATGACGCGGAGTCCGTTAGGGACGGCACCGTGTCCCTGCCCTGCGAGTCGCGATTGCTATTCTTCCCCAGATTTCTAAACTTCGGGCACTGTCCTTTCCGGACAATTTGTGATCTAATGATGCAGTGCAGCAATACTTCGCTGCAGTGCAGCGAACGAGAAAGCCGGGTAACCACAAATGTCCTTTACCCTGGAAGGCAAAACAGCTCTGGTGACTGGTTCGGGCCGTGGTATCGGCCGCGCGATTGCGGAGAAACTGTCGGAATGCGGCGCCGCCGTGATGGTGAACGATCTGGACGAAGGCGCGCTGCGGGAGACCAAATGTCTGTTGGGTTCGCTGGGACAACGGGTGGAAGTTTTTGCCGGCGACCTCACCCAGCCGCGGTTTCCAGACCAACTGATCCGGGCCACTTTGGACGCTTTTGGTTCCGTCGACATCATCGTAAACAATGCCGGGTACAGTTGGGACAATGTCATTCAAAAGACGACCGACGAACAGTTCCAGGCCATGCTCGAAATCCACCTGGTCGTGCCCTTCCGCGTGCTGCGTGCGGCCTCGTCGTACATCCGGGAAGCGGCCAAACGTGAGATCGCTGCCGGCAAACAGGTAATGCGGAAGGTCGTCAACATCACTTCGATTGCAGGCACGGACGGCAACCCCGGTCAGGCCGGTTACTCATCCGGCAAAGCGGGGGTGCTCGGGCTCACGCGAACCCTGGCCAAGGAATGGGGACGCTACAACGTCAACGTGAACGCGGTTGGCTTCGGGCTGATCGAAACTCGCCTTACCCAGGTCCTCAAGGGCGATGAGTCAAACATCCAAATGCGCGGACATGCGATCCGGCTTGGTGTGCAGGCGCAGATGCTAGAGTCGGTGAAAACCGCTTGTCCGCTGGGGCGGTTGGGCACGCCCGCGGAGGCGGCGAGCGCAGTTCTCTTCTTCTGTTCACCGCTCTCCGATTACGTGACCGGTGAGGTCCTGATTTGCGGCGGCGGCTTCCACTTCTAACGCAAAGCAACCCAACTAGCTTGCCATGGCAAAGGTCGCAGGAGCGTTGCTCTCCTCTTTGTCTGCATCCTGCACAAGCGACTTGACATCGATATAGCGGTCGAGACTGTACTCGTATCCCGAGTCATACGACGTGATGCGCGGCTGGCCAGTCTGGCTGGAGAGAGACGAATTCGATACGATTCCGTAAGTCATGGAACAATCCCTTCCTGATTCGAATGCACCGGCTCACCCATGAGTAGAAGTATGACAGCGGTATTGGGAAGTCGAAACCTGGGTGCCCAGTAACTGTTCAAAGTCTATCCAAGGCGAACCGCGGAATTTGTGACAGCCATCACACTTCTGGGTGTTTTTGGTCACCCGCAACCGGAGGGATCCCTTCGACAAAATGGTGGTTGGATAACCGCACGTGTTGCGAGATGAAAGAGACGCGCGAATCGCCGGAGCGGCCCAGTTGTG
>Ga0075030_100003957_pt1 | contig 13433 bp, 12 predicted proteins | sample LitLauG_LLR_2012_FD_71393 | JGI IMG/M metagenome (GOLD analysis project Ga0075030, IMG submission 71393) | Freshwater sediment microbial communities from Pennsylvania, USA - Little Laurel Run_MetaG_LLR_2012 | ecosystem: Environmental > Aquatic > Freshwater > Creek > Sediment | place: USA... | reverse complement strand
CCGCGGCCTAGATCAACGATTGTCCCCTCGGGCTTGAACTGGCGGCTGGCCAGTTTGAAGGGCTGCGTGATGCGCATCACTTCGCGCACGCCTTCGAGAAGTTCAAAATCGCGATGATCGAAATCGCGATGAACGCCCACCGCGCCAAGAACGGTGTGAGATTCGCCCGTCGAGCGGTGAACGTTGAAACCGTTGGCGATCAGCCGGTCAATCACACGCTGGATCTGGACGTCTGAAGCGCCTTCTTGCATTACGATAACCATGAGAGTTTCCTGTTTCCTTCTTTCGTCCCGCGGTGTTTGCTTCGATTCAAACCCGAAAAGCTGCGCTTAAGCCTGGCTACTACAACCTCACTGCCCAAACAAGCGTCGGATGCTGGTCATTCATGACCGTCTTTTCCTTGATTGTCGCCGGAACCCATTGCGGCTCGTTCGGCCGCGCGCGCTTCGTCAATGATGCGCTCAAATAGGCGCCGGATTGCGGCGTTCGAGAGCGGCCCCGGATTATTTTGTTCCGCGTTCGCCAGGACCTCGTTCTCCCTTTCAGGCTGGTAGAGCGGGAGCTTTGCTTCCTGCTTGAGCTTGCCGATTTCCAGCGCGCAGCGCGAACGCTCGTTCAAAAGTTCCACAAGTTTTTTATCCAGTTCATCGATGCGGCGCCGCCAGTCGGAAAGGTTCACTTGGCCACCTCCCGGCGGGAGAGGCCCTGACGCGCGGCTTGCTGGAGCAGTCCAATGCGTTGCGCCAATGCGTTTGCTGCTTCATCCACAGACTTCGCTTTTTCGATTTCAGAGACCAGGGCGGAACCGATGACCGCAGCGTCCGCAAGTCCGCCCAGAACAGAAACGTGTCCGGGAAGAGAAATGCCGAAACCAACGGCGATCGGAAGCTCGGTGACGGCACGCGCTCGCCGAATGAGTGCAGGAAGATCATCCGGTAGAGAGTCCTTTGCGCCGGTGACTCCCGTGCGCGAAATAAGGTACAGAAATCCTGAAGAACAAGCCGCGATTTTGCCGAGGCGCTCGTCGGTCGAAGTAGGTGCGCCAAGAAAAACAGTGTCGAGCTTTTGCGCTGCGAGGATTTGACGATAATCAGCGGATTCTTCAGGCGTGAGATCAGTGACCAGTACGCCGTCCGCTCCGTTCCTTGCGGCGGTGGCGGCAAATTTTTCGAGTCCCATTTGCAAAATCGGATTGTAGTAGCTGAACAGAACCAGGGGAACTTCTTTTGCAGGCGAAGCGGATTGTCGGATGCGCCGAACGAGTTCAAGAACTCCCGCGAGCGTGGTGCCGGATTTCAAGGCCCTTTCGGAAGCTCGCTGAATCGTCGGCCCATCGGCAAGCGGATCGCTGAACGGCACGCCGAGTTCAATAACGTCCGCTCCAGCTTCTGCAAGCGCGAGCACAAATTTCAGCGTGGCGTCCAGCGTCGGATCTCCCGCCGTAATGTAGGCAACGATGCCAAGTTCCCCGGCGGCACGAAGTCCCGCAAAACGCTTGGAGATGCGGGTCGAATTAAGAGGTGAGCCAGTCATAACTTTTCAAAAGAGAATAAAGCTTAGAGCAGGCGGGAGTAAGTGTCCATGTCCTTGTCGCCGCGGCCGGAGAGATTCAAGATGACGAGATCGTCCTTCCTCATTTTGGAGATGCGCTCGATGAGGCCGGCGATGGCGTGAGCTGATTCAAGCGCGGGAATGATCCCTTCGGTGCGAGCGAGCAATCGCGCAGCATCGAGCGCGGCTTGATCCGAGACGGCGGAATATTCCGCGCGGTGCTGATCGGCGAGCCATGCGTGTTCTGGCCCAATGGCGGGATAGTCGAGCCCCGCGGAGATCGAGTGCGTGGTCGCGATTTGGCCGTCTTCACTTTGCAAAACATAAGTGTACGTTCCCTGAAGGACGCCGGGGCGCGCGCCGGTGAATCCCTGATGAGCGGCAAGGCGCGCGGCGTGTTCGCCAAGGCCCGCGCCGCGCCCGCCGGCTTCGATGCCAATCATTTTCACGTCCGAGTCGGGGAGAAATTCATGGAAGAGGCCGATGGAATTTGAGCCGCCGCCAACACAGGCAATCAGGTGAGTGGGCAAACGCTTTTCCGCGGCAAGAATTTGACCGCGCGCTTCGCGCCCGATCACTGCCTGAAAATCGCGCACCATCGTCGGATAGGGATGCGCGCCCAAAACTGACCCGAGCAGATAGTGCGTGCTGCGGACGTTAGTCACCCAGTCGCGCATGGCTTCGTTGATGGCGTCTTTCAACGTGCGGCTGCCGGATTCAACGCCAACAACTTGGGTGCCCAGCATGCGCATGCGTGAAACGTTGAGCGCCTGCCGCGCCATGTCTTCCGTGCCCATATAGACGACGCATTCAAGGCCGAGATGCGCAGCGACGGTAGCAGAAGCTACGCCGTGTTGCCCTGCGCCCGTTTCCGCGATGATGCGGGGCTTTCCCATTTTCACGGCGAGCAAACCCTGACCAATCGCGTTGTTAATCTTGTGCGCGCCGGTGTGGAGCAAATCTTCGCGTTTCAAGTAGATGCGAGGGCCGCCGAGTTTTTCAGTGAGCCGCGCGGCAAATTGCAACGGCGTGGGGCGTCCGGCGAAATTCTTCAAAAGATCTTGAAATTGCGCTTGGAATGATGGATCAGACTTCGCCAACCCATAGGCGCGCTCGAGTTCAAACAGCGGTACCATCAGCGTTTCGGGAACATACCGGCCGCCGTAAGGGCCAAACCGGCCGGGAACAGTGCTCGGAGATTGAAGAATTGTACTCATTTGACCGAACCAGTTTACGACACTTGGCTGGTTTCCGTATCGGAGCTGTGCGCAGCGCGGATGAACTCGCGGAGTAGCGCGTGATCCTTCATTCCGGGCCGGGATTCGACCCCGCTGGCGACATCGACAGCGTAAGGGCGAACGGTTCGGACGGCTTCGGCGACGTTCTCCGGGTTAAGTCCTCCCGCCAGAAAAATGCGGTGAGTGGCGGCAGCGCGGCGGGCCAGGTTCCAGCCAGAAACACGGCCTGTACCGCCATAGTCGCCGGAGTGAGGAGCGTCAAACAAAAATGCGAAAACGTCGGGAAAACCATTGAGATGGCGAAGAGGAAATTCAGGTTCGACGCGAAACGCCTTGATGACGGGAACAACGCGGGCGATCTCCTTCACGGTTTCAGCGGATTCATCACCATGGAGTTGAGCGGCATCGAGCCTGACGGACTGGACGCAAGCCAAAACTTCGGCGCCCGATGCATTCACAAAAACCCCAACGGATGTGACCTTCTTGGGAACTTTCGCGCGGATTTTTAATGCTACAAGCTCGCTGATGAAGCGCGGGCTTTTTGGATAGAAGTTAAGACCAAGGAGATCAGCGCCGGCGTCGATCGCTGCAAGCGCGTCTTCCAGATTCGTGATGCCGCAGATTTTTACTTTCACGGGAGCCATGGAAACTAGCCATTATCCTTGGACGACAGCAACGAGGTGAGAGCGGTCGCGGGATCGGGCGCGAGCATCAGATGTTCGCCGATGAGAAACGCATCAAAGCCAGCGGCGCGGAGCTTGACCAGATCATCGTGCTTGTGGAGACCCGATTCGCTGACGGCAATGCAGTCCTCTGGAATTTTCTCGGCTAGTTCAAAGGAAGTTTCTGGACGCACAACTAATGTTTTCAGGTCGCGATTGTTGACACCGATAATTTTGGCGCCGGCGGAAAGCGCGTGGTCGAGTTCCGAGAAAGTGTGAATTTCGACGAGCGGCTCCATGCCAAGTTCGCGGCCAAGCGCGATGAGGTCGCGCAGAAGAAAATCTTCGAGCACGGCCACGATCAGCAGAAAACTGTCTGCGTCATTTGCGCGGGATTCCCAAACTTGCCAGGGATCAAAAATAAAATCCTTGCGGAGGACCGGGAGCTTGATTGATTTCCGCGCGTCGCGAAGATTTCTTAGCGAGCCGTGAAAAAACTCAGCTTCGGTGAGCACGGAAAGCGCGGCAGCACCAGCCGATTCCAGACTCTGCCCGAGAGAAACGGGTTCAAATGGCTCGCGAAGCACTCCCCGCGAAGGGGACGCCGGCTTGAGTTCCGCGATCACGTTCAACGCATCGCGGGAAAGGGCGGCGGAAAAATCGCGCAGCGGCGTTGCAGCCTTCACTCCGTATTTCAGCGCAGTTTCGGGGAGGACTTTCTTGCGATGCTCGACCTCGGCGCGACGCGCTCCAAGAATGCGGTCGAGCACGGTTCCGGGGTTAGCTTGGGCCGGCATAATAGGAAGTTTTTATGCTAGAGGGAGAAGTACTCTGAGTCAAATTGTGGAAAAGTTGACAGTCGACAAATAACAGCCGAAAGTTGAACGTTCCCAATTGAAAGCTCGAGGTTTAAGGTTGAAAGTTGGACGCCGCATGCAACACGCTTGGATCACTGCCACGGTCAGATACGACTTCAATTTGCAGAAAATAGTTCTGGAGAAATGATGGGATACGCGGAAGTGTACGGTAATCTGTTGGAAGCGATCGCACAAGAAGCGGATGCGATTGCGATGAAATATTTTCGTGCGAAAGAATTACAGATTGACCGCAAAAGCGACGGCTCCGCGGTGACGCAGGCCGATCGCGCTGTGGAACAGATGGCGCGAGCCCGAGTGCAGGCGAGCGGACTGCCGCTGGATATTTTGGGCGAAGAGATGGGCGGGGCGGATTCGACGGCAGCGAGCAAATCCGGCCGCGCGCGGATGATCATTGATCCAATCGATGGCACCGAGGAGTTTTCGCGCGGCATTCCAACCTTTGGGACGCTGATGGGAATTGAACTCGGCGGAGAAATTGTCGCGGCGATGGTGAGCGCGCCGGGACTGCATTCGCGGTGGTGGGCGTACCGGGGCGAAGGCGCATTTCGTGATGGGTGGCGGCTGCATGTTTCGGAAGTGACGAGTTTGAACAAATCCATGGTGTTCAGCACGGGAACTGGCCCAAGCAAGAATGCCCAGGACCAAACCAAGATTCGGCGGCTCCTCGATGCCGCGCGGAACAGCAGGTCCTTCGGCGGATTCTGGCAGCACATGCTCGTGGCTGAAGGAGCGATTGAAGCAGCGCTCGATTGGACATCAAAGCCGTGGGATCTGGCGCCGCTGGGAATTATTGTGGAAGAAGCCGGCGGGCGCTCGACCAATGTGCGCGGCGAGAGAACGATTTATACAGGGCAGCTGATCAGCACGAACGGAAAGATCCACAACGAAGTTTTGAAGATTCTTCACTAAAGCCAGCCGAGAAACTCCCGTGCAAAATATTCTGTTACTAAAAACATTGAATAAAGAAATTGTGGCTTGCTGGAAGTGCGCGCGGCTGGTGGAGCATCGCGAAAACATTGCCCGGGAAAAGCGGCGGGCATATCGGCATTGGGAATATTGGGGCAGGCCGGTGCCCGGGTTCGGCGATGCGGAAGCGCAATTGCTCATTCTCGGATTGGCGCCGGCGGCGCACGGGGCAAACCGCACGGGGCGCATGTTCACCGGGGATCGGTCGGGAGATTTTTTGTACGCGGTGCTGCACAAGGCGGGTTTTGCGAATCAGCCCACTTCCCTGCACCGGGATGATGGACTGCAATTGAGTGGCGCGTATATTTCGGCGACGTGCCGATGCGCTCCGCCAGAAAACAAACCGTTGCCGAATGAGATTGAAAATTGCCGAAGTTATCTTGAAAGAGAAATTGAAATTTTGAAACCGAAAGCGGTCCTAGCGCTGGGAAAGATCGCTTGGGACGCGTACCTCGAAATTTTGAAGCGGCGCCGAGTGATTGAATCGCGAGCGCGATTTAAGTTTGCGCACGGGGCGGAGGAAGAAGTGGCTCCAGGGACTCCACGTTTGTTCGGTGTATATCATCCGAGCCAGCAGAATACGCAGACGGGGCGAGTGACGCTTGCTATGTACGCCCAGGTTTTGCGCCGTATACAACGATTCGTCGAACCTTAACTCTGTCGCTGTTCGTCCTTTCACTTCACTGTCCGAAAATTCCGACAAACCGATGGAGGGAATATCGGACATAGAGTAAAGCGGCTCGCTTGCCGCAAGGAACTGGTTCCAAGTGGCTGTGTTTTCAACACCGAAAATGTTGAGTTGACCTGGGAAATGGTTGCAGGGATGCAATGTTCCGAGCGCCAGCCAATTGAAGGAGGAGTCGATGAACCGCGTGAGAACAAACTTTTCGGTTGCCGGTTTAGCAGTATTGCTATGGAACATGGCAGGGAGCGCCACGACGACCGCGCAGCAAGCATCTGCGGATAGATCGCAGGAGACGCAAGCTCCAGCGTCGGTACAGATGCGGCAAAAGGCAGATGGAGAGAAGCACGGGTTGCCCCTGGAAGCGTACGCCGTTCCGCCCGGGACAAAATTTCTAGTGCGGCTGGAGGAGGATCTTGGCACGAAGGGAACGCAAGAAAATGCGAAATTCCGCGTGAGGACACTCGAGCCGCTGGAGGCAGGCACTGGGATTTACTTGCCGCCGGGGGCGGAGATTGAGGGCCATGTGAGCCGCGTCGAACCGGCCGGAGTCGCGGGCCGGGCGAAGCTCTGGCTGACGTTTGACGATATTCACACAAAGTTTGGAACGCTGCCGATTGTGGCGGAAGTGGCGAGCGTGCCCGGCGACCACAGCGTGAAAGCGGGCGGGACGCAGGAAGGGTTGATCGAAGGCCGGACGAGTTCGCAACAGGCAGCAGCGCAGGCTGCGGCGGCGGGAGCAGCGATTGGAGCAGTCCACGGCGTGAAAGACAAAGACAAGAAGGAAACGGCGGAAGGAGCGGCGCTGGGAGCGCTGACGGCCTACTTGATGGAGAGTGGACGCGGGCATGAGTTGAATTTGCCAAAGGGAGCGAAGCTCGAATTGGAACTCGAACGCGCGTTATATCTGCTGAAGCAGTGACGTCGTCCGAGTTCGAGGGTGAATATCACATGGGGTTGTAGTAGTTTCCACCCCGCGCAGGTTTGTCGAAGTATGCGCGAGGAGTCTTGAGATCCCTGCGCTTATTTTTTCGCGAGACAGAAGCAAAGAAAGGCCATCATCGAAGGGTTGCAGGCCTCGATTGAACAATTTCAGAAAGTTGTGGAGGGGGCGTCAGCGAAAGAAGTGATGCAGTTAGTGATGGTCACGCAGTATTTTGACACGCTGAAGTCCATTGGCGAGAGCGACAAAACCAACACGTTGTTTCTGTCTCACTCACCCGCGGCTGTGAAGGAAGTCTCCGATCAGATTCTGCAGTCCATGCTGGTGGCGGAGCGAGCGAGCGGCGGAGCTTGATTAGCGGTCTTACCGGAGAGTGGGTAATGGTGCAAAAGCCGTAACCGGACAAAGGGTAGTAAAATCTCAGGTAATGCCAGCCATCAAGCAGCACCGATCGCACTACTGCCTTGCTGGGTTTTTACCTGTGGATATAAGATGGCGCAGGAGAGTTCGGAGCAGTCATGGCCCATCAAGCGCCACTGAAATTTATCTTCTACATTGCCGCCACCCCGGAGAGGGTATGGGAAGGCTTTGTGTCGAGGGAATCGAACCGCATCATCTTCGGGGGCGCTGAGCTCCAAGCGGACTTTAAGCCTGGTGGCTTGCTCGCATGGGTGGGCGCGGGACCCGATAGCAAGCCCGTGACCTACGTCAGAGGGAAGGTCTTGCGGTTTGAACCCCCCAAAGTCTTTCAGTACACATTCGCCATGGGCCAAAATGATAAGGCGTCACGCGCAACGATCGAACTGGCGCCGGAGACCGAAGCCACCAAAGTAACAGTAACGCATGACGAGTGGGCCGAGGATGACACTACTTACGCTGCCTGCGCGGATGGATGGCCGCGCATTCTTTCCCGCCTGAAGACACTGCTTGAGACCGGGAAGACCTTCAAGCCGCATTGATATATGGCGGGTACGGCTGCGAATCGAGTTCCGTGCTGCCGGACTTAAGCACTCCACGAAAACTTGACCCCAACTCTCCGCAGACGCGCCAACGTAACTAGTGAGTAAACATCTGTTCTGGGCGGCGATGGCCGGAGTTTCAGGTCGATGGAATTAGCCATTTGCTACCGAGTAGGGGCGGCGTCACCGACCGTAGACAAGCACGTGAAACGTTCCCGGAATCGCCGCGCCGCGAGGATGCGGCCGGTCTGCAGTGGGGGCAGGAGCGGGCGCAAAGTCCGCCGTGTCCAGGAACAGTTTGTGGGTCTTGGTGTCGAGGCCCATGGTTTTTGCACCAATTTCGGTCTTGATGGTCTCGGCTTCGCTGAATTTGTCGGGCGAGTCTTCGTGGAATACGTGGACCAGGCCCTCACGGGTCGAGACGAAGATTAGCGCGGTCTCGGGGTCGTAGGCGGCGGCATCCGCGCCAGCGGAGATGGGGAATGACTGGAGGACTTTTCCGCTGTCCGAGTCGAGCACCACCAGCATCTGGGGTTCGCGGCCAGCGCTGAAGAGCCGGTGGTGCTGAACGTCCATGGCGAGAGCCGTCGGCCCTCCGGCGGGAGCGAGCGGCCAGCGCGATTTGATTTTCAGGGAAGTAGAATCAATAGCCACAAGTTCGTTTTTGTCTTCGAGATTGACGAAGACCGTTCCGTTTCCATCTGTGACGGCAAACTCCGGGCCGCCGCCAAGCTCGATGGTCCCGACGACGCTGCCGCTCTTGGCATCAATCACCGTCGAATTATGGGGATCACCATCCATGACCAAAACGCGCTTCGAGAAGGGATCGTAGATAACGCAGTCGGCGTCCTTGTCAGCATTGGCTTCGCCGGTCACCTTGAGGGTCTTTAAATCGAAAATGATCACCTTGCCCTGCGCTCCGTCGCTGATGAAACCGCGGCCAAACTCAGTGGCCACGGCGACCCCGTGATCCTGCTTCAAACCGGTGATGTTTGCGATGAGGGCGCCGCTGTCGGCGTCGAGGACCTTGATTTCAGTGCCGTGGGAAATGTAGACGCGCCGGGCGGCAGAATCGACCGTGATGTAGTCGAAGTATTCCCGAGTGCTCCCCTCGGCGGCGCCGAAGTTGTATTTCTTAAGCAGGTGATAGCCGCTGGTGGCCGCCGTCAAGAGCGAGAAGCTGCCAAGCAGGATGAATAGCGCGCCACTTGCAATACCTCTGAGACCAGAAGATTTCATGTGAACCTCCCTCGCGAAAGAACCTATCGCGTCGAGTCTAAACGGAGGATAAATGGCGAGGAACCGACTGGTTAAGCTCGTCCTCAGTGGGGTGCCGCGTGATCGTCGGATCGCGAAGAAGCTTGTGCGTTTTTGGAGGAATGGAGGCTGCGGCGCTCTTGGTTCGTATAAACTGATGGGGTATTGGAGGGAGATGTGCGGCGTCGTCAACTCTTCCTGCCTCTCAAGACGAGGTCAAAAGCATGGCGGTAGTGCATGAAGAGCTTCTCTCTGAACTTCAAAGCTATGCGCTGACTGCGCCTACGGCCCGGTCCGTCATGGAGCGGATCGCCAACCGCCTTCACGAGAAAATGACGCGCTACAACTGGGCTGGTTTTTATCTAGTCGATCCGACGGACTCAAACTACCTGATCGTTGGACCTTTCGCGGGGAGTTTTACGCCGAACGCTCGCATTGCCCTCAACACCGGACTCTGCGGCGCGGCGGCCAGCAAAGGTCAGGTGGTGGTCGTGCAGGACGTCTCGACCGATCCACGCTATCTTGCAGGATCGTCCTTGGTTAAGTCCGAAATCGTAGTTCCCATTTACGCGAACAAGAAGCTTGCAGCTGAGCTGGATATTGAAAGCTATTTTGCTGGCACGTTTACGCAATCGGAACAGGAGTTTGTCGAAGCCTGCGCCAACCTGATCGCAGACTACTTGGGAAGAAGGTAGCGGGCCAGGAATTTGTCCCGGGAAGCAGGTTTAAGCGGGCGTGATCAATAACGAGCACCTTCAAGATGAAAGTGTGTGAACAGGCGGCCGAGCGGGGGTGCGAAAATTGGTGGAGGCGCGTTGCGCACCACAAACGCGGGCATTCAATGGCTAGATAACCCAGCCGGTTTTGTGCGGAGCTTTGGAGCCGAGCACGAGCTTTCGCTTTACCGGGGAGGCGAGCGGGATTATCGCTCAGCTCGCCGGTTTAGCGCGGCAGTCGAGTTCGGCTTGGCAGCGGTTACTTGCCGTCGTGGTAGGGATCAGCACCGATCGACGAAGCGGTTTGTTTTCACCTGGGCGGCTGCGCTGATTGTCACTTTATCCTGCGGAAATGATTCTGCTGGTTTGCCGTTGACCTGCGATCGTGCGAGCCGATGGGGTGCGTCGAGGAGGATGGAGTTAAAGGAACGCGGTAAACTTGGCAAGGGCACGAAGGCTTGTTAAAGTCTGAGTGTCCAGCAAACCTGAGAAATGCGCGTCCATCCAAAATAGCCGGGGAGAGGCTCTAAACTCATGGCGGAAGAGGCACGGGCAGCGGCGCGGTCCGTCGAGATGGCGGGAAGAGCCATCGAAATGGTGGGGCGGAAGGACCGCGTGTTGATTGTAGAGGACGAAGAGAACGCCCGGAAGGGTTACGAGCAACTGCTGCAGCGGTGGGGCTGCGATGTGCTGGGAGTAGGGTCGGCGGAAGATGCGCTGGCGAAATTTGCCAGTTATCAGCCGGATGCGCTGATTGCGGATGTGGAGCTGCCCGGAATGAACGGGCTGGACCTGCTGAAACAGTTGGGGCCGGAACTGGCCGATGTGCCAGCGATTATTATTACGGGCAAAGGCAGCGAAGAGCGCGCAGTGGCAGCGATTGAGTCTGGGGCTTTCTGGTACATCGAAAAGCCTTTGAAAGGACCCGTGTTGCGGGCACTGCTGGACCGGGCGCTGGGAAAAGCGAGAGATGCGCGGCAACTGGCTGTGCTGCAACGACAGTTGCGGGAAACCGGACGGCTTGGGGAACTGGTTGGCGCTTCAAAGCCGATGCAGGACGTGATGCGCATCGTGGAGATGGCGGCACCGAGTTCGGCGTCGGTGCTCATCACGGGGGAGACAGGGTCGGGCAAAGAGATCGTCGCGCGAACCATTCATAAGCTTTCGCCACGATCAAGCGGGCCGTTCGTAGCGATCAACTGTTCGGCGATTCCAGAAACGCTTATGGAAAGTGAAATTTTTGGCCATGAGCGCGGTGCGTTCACGGGAGCAGCCGAACGGCGGCTGGGTTGCTTTGAGTTGGCGGACGGGGGGACGCTGCTGCTGGACGAAATTGGAGAGATGCCTGCTCCAACGCAAGCGAAGCTGTTGCGCGTGTTGGAAGACCGCAAAGTGCGGCGGCTGGGGAGCAAGACGGAAACAGCGGTGGATGTGCGAGTACTTGCGGCGACAAACAAGGATCCAGAAAAAGCAGTGGCGAGCGGACAAATGCGGCAGGATCTTTTTTTTCGGTTGAATGTGTTTCATATTCACCTTCCGCTGCTGCGCGACCATAAGGACGATATTCCTTTGCTGGTGGAACATATCCTGCGAGACGTAAATGCGAAGCACGGGAAGCAGGTGCGCGGCGTGGGCGCAGAAGTCATGGACATCTTTATGAGCCACACTTGGCCGGGAAACATCCGCGAGTTGCGGAACGTGCTGGAGCGGTCCGCTATCATGTGCGAGAAAGAATTGATTACGCGGTCGTGTCTGCCGGGGGAATTCGGAAAGACGGTGCCGAAAGGCCCGGGAGATCTTTCGATGATGAAGTTTCCGGTGGGGACAACGGTGGAAGCGATGGAGCGCGAACTGATTTTGCAGACGCTGGCCGCGACGAGGAACAACAAAACGAGGGCGGCGGAGATCCTGGGAATCAGCTTGAAGACGCTCCACAACAAGTTGAAGGAATACGGCGGGGAACGCGCCGAGACGGAGTAGAGACGCGGGATGCAGCTGCGGCTGCGGACAAAACTGACGCTGGTGACGACGAGCCTGGTGCTGCTCGTGGCTCTAGTGCTGTCTGGGGTCTTTGCTGCGCAATTGCTGGAACAGCTACTGCAGGAAACCAACACGCGGGCTAATGATCTGGCGGACCAGGTTTTCCTGCAAGCGCAACATTCGTTAAAGGATGCGACGGCGGAAGGCCTGCGGCCGTCTGCGGATACACCCCAGGAAACTCACGACTACATCCGTCATGCGTTTGAGACCAGCGACGGGCTGCGCACGCAGTTGAAAGCGGCAAAAAGCAACCCGGTGGTTTACGAAGTGTCCATCACGGACTCCGATGGGCTGGTGCTGATCTCGACGGACGAAAATCTTCAAGGACAATATCTGGCCCGCAGGACGCCGCTTTCGCAGCTGATTCAGAGAAACTTCCTGAGACAAGTGAAAGCGCTGGCGGGATCTTCCAGGCTTTTCGAATTGGACTACCCGTTCAGCAAAGGCGGACAGCCATTTGGCGAAGTTCGGATTGTGATGAATGCGGGACTGCTGCTGGCAGAAAGCCGGCGCGGGCTGTGGACTTCAGGAATCATCGTGATTCTGGCAGTGCTGATCTCGACGATACTCGCGGCGTTGGTGAGCGGGACGACGCTGGCGCCCCTGCGAGTGATTTCCGCGCAGTTGGATCGAATCTCAGCAGGACAGTACGACCCGATGGGAGCGGAAGCGAGGGGAGTGGCGCCAGCGGGCGACGAATTAGGCGTGGTCAGCCGAAAAATCACGCAGGTTGGACAGCAGTTGCGAGGCGTGCACGAGATTTTCAGCACGATGCGGGAAAACATGAACTCGGTGATGTCGGGGCTGGAAGACGGATTGCTACTGTTTACCAGAGATTTACGGGCAGTGATGGTCAGCCCAGCGGCAGAAAAATTTCTGGGCCAGCCGTCGGGACAGATGCTTGGAAAGCGAATATCTGAAATTTTTCCAGTAGGACACGCGCTGCGGCAAGTATTGAGGATTGAGTCTGATGAGTTGGTTGAAGTGGCAGCGGAGATAGAACTTGAAACCAAGGACGGGTCGAAGCGAGTTGGGGTGAGCGTGCAGGCAATTCAGGAAAATGGGGAACGGATGGGAGCAATGGTCACGCTGCGGGACCTGGACTCGCTGGACAACATCAATACGCAGTTGCAGGTGAGCGAAAGGCTGACGGCGCTAAGCCGCATTACGGCCGGCGTGGCGCATGAAGTAAAAAATCCTCTGAATTCCATGCGGTTGTGGCTGGAGAATCTGAAGGAAGCGTTGCCTAAAGGGAAAGATGAGGCTACCGGGCAGGCCGTGCACGTTCTGGATAAGGAGATTGACCGGCTGGATGAAGTGGTGAAGCGCTTCCTGGATTTCACGCGGCCCATGGAAGTGCGGCTGGAGGCTACACATCTGGGTGACTTGCTGAAGGAAGTACTGGAAGTGGCGCAGCCGCAACTGAAGAGATCAAAGGTGCAAGTGGCGCAATTGCTTCCGATTGATGTGCCGGAAGTGTTTGTGGACCGGGGGCTGCTGAAGCAGGCGGTGCTGAATCTGGTGCTGAATGCAGCGGAAGC
>Ga0075030_100003955_pt1 | contig 13437 bp, 17 predicted proteins | sample LitLauG_LLR_2012_FD_71393 | JGI IMG/M metagenome (GOLD analysis project Ga0075030, IMG submission 71393) | Freshwater sediment microbial communities from Pennsylvania, USA - Little Laurel Run_MetaG_LLR_2012 | ecosystem: Environmental > Aquatic > Freshwater > Creek > Sediment | place: USA... | reverse complement strand
CAAATCCCATAGTCCCCCGGGGCGGCTTCCTTCAAGTCGCTGTATCTGAAGCGCCCCTCCACAGCGTCTCGACTCCCAGCTCTTTCGCTCGGGGGCGCTTCAGATACAGCACTAAGACTTCTGGCCCGCGCGACTGAGATTCTTCTTGGTTGCATGACTTCCGGTTTGAACCAGCAGCCGCCACATATTGCTCCATAAGCCAAACACTAGCCGACTTGTCGTTCCTAATCTTTTCGGTATACGCTCTGGTACTCACCTGCGACTCGAACGGGGCGACTTCGCCTGAGCGGCGCATGAGGGAAATGACCGCCACTGACGACTTCGAACGGTTCCGGACGGGGGCAGCGAAGTACGCCGCCTACCTCGAGACGCCCGAGGGCCGGCTGCGCCTCGACCTTGCCTTTGCCAACCTGCAGGACTTTCTGCCGCCGGCCACACGGTCTTTGCACGCTCTGGATCTCGGGTGCGGTACCGGCGCCTTCGCGGTGCGCCTGGCGCGACTTGGCCTTCATGTCACGTTGCTGGATGAGTCCCTACCGATGCTGGATTTCGCCAAGCGCGCCGCGCGGGAAGCAGGAGTTACGGAGAGGATTGCAGTGAAACACGGCGACGTCGCGCAATTGGCAACCTTGTTCGGCGCCGGATCGTTCGATCTAATTCTTTGCCACAATATCATGGAATATGTTGACGACCCGTGTGCTGTGTTGCGCAGCGCGGCTCGCGCCTTGCGAGATCCGTCGAGCATAATCTCGGTCTTAGTCCGCAATCAGCCAGGTGAGGTGTTGAAGGCCGCCATACAAGACGGCGACTTGGCCGCGGCCGAGCATAATCTCACCGCTGAGTGGGGACATGAGTCTCTGTACGGAGGCCGGGTACGACTCTTTACATCGGAGAACCTGCAAGCCATGCTGCTCGAATCGTCACTCACGGTAACTGCGGAGCGCGGCGTCCGGGTCATGTCGGATTACTTGCCGCCGAGCGTTTCCCGAAGTGATGAGTACGCGCGGCTTTTTGAGTTAGAGCGCAAGCTGGGCAGGCGACCGGAGTTTGTCGCAGTCGCCCGCTACATGCATTGTCTGGCACATCGCGCAAGCCCGGTCATGAAAGACGTTGCATGAACGACGTAACAGCCCAGTCTTCGTCGTCCGGATCTCGCATGACAACTGATGCCGATATTGCGCTCGGGCTCGGGCTTACCAACGAATGTAATCTTGCTTGCGCCTTCTGCTACCGCGATCCAACTCGCGCGGATCGTCTCTCCCTGGATCAAGTGAAGGCAGTGATGGAACGCTTGCCCGTCCGGTCGGTGAATCTCGGCACCGGTGAGAACGGCATGCATCCCGACTTCAAGGCAATACTGGCCTACCTGCAGACGAAACCGGTCAAGCTCACGATCACTTCCAATGGTCATAGTGTTGCTGTTCTGGAAGACAAGGAGCTGCGAGCCTTCCACGACATCGAGTTCTCTCTCGATTACCCGACGCAAGCCGAACAGGATGCACAGCGCGGGCAGGGCAATTGGGCACTCATCCACCAGCAGGCAGAACGGTGTCTCAGGCTGCGTATTCCTGTAACCATCATCGCCGTCATGATGAAGTCGAACTACTTGCGTTTAGCGGATGTGGCGCGAGTAGCCAAACAGTTTGACGCTCCTTTGCGAGTGAATGTCTACCAAGCCGTGCGATCGGACATCTATGCCCTGAGCTACGAAGAGTACTGGGAAGGGTTCCGGCGCCTCTTTGGGGAGACCGATGTGATCGCTATTGGCGAGCCGCTGGTTCGCGCGATGGCGGGGCTCCCACCGCTCCGAGGCGGTTGTGGCGTGAGCACCGTACGAGTGACACCAAGAGGGACGACACAACCCTGCGTTTATTGGCCTGGATCAGGGGAGCCGCTGTCGGATCTGATCTCGATGGGGCTCGACATTCTGGACTCGGTGCCATTCAGCCAAGCCCGCACCCTTCCTGACGCGTGCCAGCCGTGCGAGTTCCGCGCATCGTGCCATGGCGGCTGTGCGGGACGGCGACGCCTGCAAGGTGCACTGCTACAACCTGACTCTTATTGTCCGATCATTCGCGAGCAACGGCCACGACTCGAGATCCGCATGGCCGCCACCCGCGATCTGCCCAAGCTGAGCAGTTCCTGCACTACCGTAGTGATCGCCAGGAGTGCTCAGCGAGAAGAGATCGCTTGCACTTCAGGAAACGCCATCTAAGATACGTACATCCCGCTCAGCGGCACCCTCGAGGAGTTTCAAAGCCGACTGATACGCGGGGCTCTGATAAGCCTCGAGTGCCTTGGCGGCACTGTCAAATTCGATCACGACAGACCGGTCTTTTATCCCTGCTTCGAACACCTTAAAGGCTGTGCCGCGGGTAAGAAAACGTCCACCCGCAGCCAAGATGGCGGCTTCAGCCGGCTTCGCGTATTGAGCGACTGCGGCGGGATTTGAAACGTTCCGATAGAACACAATCCAGTAACCTTTGGCCATAGTGCCTCCGTCCACGGTGACGCAGCCGTTTTTAAAGTCTTGCGAGCGAGCCCTCTTGATGTTTATTGCGCGGGCATCCACTTATCCGAGCCCGTCAACTTAACCGCCACGTCAGAAATAAAGATGTGCAAGGGCTTGCCATCGGCGAAGCCGCGATGCTCGGTTGAGAACAGAATTGGACCTGCCTTTTTGTAGCCCGCCCAGGTTGCGAGGACGCGGCTCGGCGGCTTGGCCCCGCCGCGGTGGTAGACAAAGTACACGACGCGGTTGTCTGTACGGACGTAGAGATCCCAGGTGTCGCCGGGTGTGTAACCGCCATCCGCGGGATACTTTATGGGTAGTAGCTCCGCCATGCCGGGGCCCACTGGCAGGTTAAATTTGCCCTGATCAATCGCGCTGGCGCTCTTGTCCCAATAAGCATGCAAGGGGAACAGAGCCCAATAATTGTCGTTGATGAAACTCGGGTCGATCTGATTTTTCACGGCGTCGGATTGACTGCTAAGGTCGGTGCGTACATAGGAAACGTTGACCGGCTTACCGTCTTTATCCGTCCCTTCGTAGCTGACTTTGCCGGTCTTGGGCTCCCACTCCCACTTGTGGGCAGCTTTGAAGAGTCCGGTAATCTCACCGTTCCAGGTGTAGCGGATGGCCTCAACCTTGTCCCACGAATCGATTCCGTAGGTCTTGGCGACTTGATCGAGAATTGGCGCGCGCTGCTGCGCCCAGGAGTTTGCAGCAAGGACCAGCACTACGAAGACCAGAAGACGGATCATCGGCACACGGCTCATATTTGTCATGGAATTCGCTCCTCGGTAAATTGAACGGATGAAGTCTTGGATGACGGGCTAGACCTTTCGGATACAGGAATCGCGTGTGCTGCAGTTGCTTTTACTTTACCCGGTCCGCTTGGCATTGGACTGCGGCCGATCGTGTGATCCGGCGCAAAGCCAGAATTGCACCGGCCGCTGCCACGCATCCGTATTCCAGCAGCATTACCCAGCCAGGAAGCGACCCCCACGGATGCCCAAGCGTGCGCAAATGCCATTGGACGTACACGGGGAAAATGCTGACAGTCCAGATAATGATCAGCAGCGTCGAGGCCGACGTCAGAAATGGCAGCAGCCAGAGAAGATACCACGGGAATACGGCGGGTGCGCACAAAAGAGATGCTGCCATGGGCCAGGCAAATTGGTCCGGAGACCACTCGGGCGCTGCGCGTCTTATTCTTTGCCAGGTTGCAGTCCCTAATCCCACGAGCACCGCGAGGCCTACCAGCAACTGCGGAGGCGCCACTCGGTCGAGCGCCGCAAACACGGGACTATTAAAGCGGAAAGTCTGCACATACGTACTCAGCGAGCCGATCGGAATGCGGCCATGGTTGAAAAATGAACGATTAAGAAATGGCACGTACAAGAGTCCGATTACGGCCACCGCCAGCGCCGAGTCGCGAATGCGAACCCGCTTCCAGTAGAGCGGCAAGAGTACGACCGGCAGAAATTTCACCGCGACAGCTAGCCCAAGCGCGACGGCCGCAGTCGCCCGCCATCGGCGCACCAGCGCAGCGGCGGACACCACCAACAACAGCGCGCCAACAATGTCAATGTGACCGCTTCCCGCCACTTCAATGGCCAACAATGGGTTCCAGGCGAACGCCAGAACCAGGTGCGCTCCCTGTCCGGTACGACGCAAGACATCGAGCAACACGAAAACAATTGCGAACTCGCAAACCACAAATGCTACTTTCATTGCAAATGTAGTTTCCTGAATCGCGGTTACTGCGCGAAAAAAAAGCTGCGCTCCTGCTGGATATGGGCTCGGTAGATCCGGGTTGTTCAAGTCGCGAGTTTCCGAAGTATGCAGCCCCTTCGCGGCAGGATCGCTGGGAACGACAAGATAGGGGTTGTAGCCAAGCCTCTGCAGGCGGCCATCCCAAACATATCGATGGATATCATCGTCGGTGCCCGAGGGCTGCCGAAGAAATTCAATGTGCCACACAGCAGCCAAGACGAGTCCAATGACCACAACGCGCCGGGAAAATCCTGGCGTCGCGAAAAACTCCCGGGTCGCTAAGAGGTACACGATGCCCGCAAGCGTCAAAGAGGCCATGAAGTATGGCCCACCCCGATCGCCGAAGTTGCGGGAGCAGATGGTCAGCGCCACGCACAACGTGGCGCCGAGTATGTAAACTCTCCACCCGGGGCTGATCTTCACTATTCTCCTGTGCCCGTCCGCAACTGCGCCGCCCCGATCAATGAGTTCTATAAAAAGGGATGTCAAGAAAAAAGTTCTCCCTCGACCGGAGGCCGAGAAGATTTTAGTCTCGAGATCCAGCCCACTGACTTGTAAGTGCCCCCGATTGCGCTCGAGAGGTTTTGCATTGGCTTGTTTGCCCTTCCCGAGGGTTTCCTCTTCCGGTGGCGACCACGCCAATCGAGTCTTGAGACTTGGCAAGCGAACCTGGGATTGGAGTGTCAACCATGGTTCTATCGGAGGCTCGTGGCCTATCGTTTGTGGATACAGATACGGGAGAGTTACAAGAGCGGCGACTGGAGCACCGAGAGGAAGCGGAGAGGTTCTACCGTGAACTCGAAGCACAAGGCCTCAAGGTGCGCGTGGGGATGGAAGCGAGCGGGCACGCTCGCTGGTTTGAGCGACTGCTGGCGGAGTTGCAGTTTGAGCTGTGGATTGGCGATGCAGCCGAGATCCGAGCCAAACGAGTGCGCAAGCAGAAGACGGATCGCCAGGATGCGCAGCTGATTCTGCGCTTATTGCTGGAAAATCGTTTTCCCCAGGTGTGGGTACCGGGCTGGGAGAATCGCGATCTGCGGCAACTGCTGTGGCACCGGCACCGGATGGTGCAGGCGCGGACGCGGATCATGAACCAGTTGCAAGCGGTGGCGCTGAACGAAGGAGTGCGCTGTAAAAAGCAGCTGTGGCGGGATGCCGGACGCGAGCAACTGCAGTCGTTCAAGTTAGCCCCGTGGGCGAGTCGACGCCGGCGCGATCTGCTGGAGTTGCTGGATCGGCTGACTCCGACGATTGCCGAGTTGACGCAGGCCATCGAGCAGGAAGCGGACAAGTGGCCTGAGGCGCAGCGCTTGCAGACACATCCTGGAGTGGGTGCACTGACGGCCTTGGCGTTCGTGCTGATCATCGCGAGAGCGGTGATCGACGCTACCGAGGGTGCGCAAGCTGTTCGATGGCTGGAGTTCCCAGCGGCAGTCCTGCTGCTCTTAATCATCACGGGCGTCTCACAGTCGGGAGCGTTTTATGTCTTGGATCGCAAGAGTGGCAACTGGCTATGGGTGGACTTCGAGGACGAGCAATACGGCGGATACGGCGTCAAGGATTTTGATCTCCTTGTACACGAGTACGACTTCCTTAGTCTCATGGAACGCCCGGCTCCGTTGGCCGGCGGCCCGGGCTGGTTATTGGAGCCAGGCAAGTCAGCGGAAATGACTGCCTGCCCTTGTAATTGAGAAGGTTGCGGCGGCCGTTTGACAGAAATCCAATCCCGACTTATCTACCACACAGCCTCGAGAACCAACGGTTCCGGGAAGGAGGAAGACCGTGGATCGACGACTGGCTGCAACACCGGCCCTCGTCAAGGAATACATCAAGCTGTTTGTCAATCGTCGGGCCTACACGGTCCAATCCGCGAGGCCCCACCCTGAGAGCGGCCGTCATTACTATTACCGCCCAACGCAAAAAGGGTCGGGTGCAGCCCTTCATCTGACCGAGAAAACCGTCTCGCAGCACCTGGAAGGGAAGATAACGATTGGACTGTACGCCATCAATCCCTCGAACCAGCGCTGCAAGTGGGTCGTGATCGATGCCGACTATGCCACCGCCATGGAGGACCTGATCACGCTGCAGTATCAGCTTACCCGGGACGGCGTGGACTCTGCCCTGGAGATGAGCAAGCGGGGCGGGCACCTGTGGGTCTTCCTGGCAGCGCCGCTGCTGGCGCGAAAGTGCCGGATCTACATCTACGACTTGGCCGGCAGACTCGGGGTACCGGTGAAGGGCTCCGGTTTGGCCGAGGGGATCGAGGTGTTCCCCAAGCATGACGCGATCGCAGCGGGTGCATTCGGCAATGCCATCAGGGGGCCCTTGGGAATCCATCGCGGTGCAAACCGCCGGTTCTGGTTCTATGGTGCCGACTACACGCTGAACGCACAGATCGAATTCCTGAAGCGTCTGCGCAGGCTGACTGAAGGCGAGCTGGACCGGTTCACTGCGGGGAAAGGCCTACCTGGCAATCTCGCCAAACCTCGACCGGACGCTGAGCCAATCAGAGGGCAGGGAATTGACCGCGGTCGGAAGAGCTTCTCCATTCTCGACCACGTGGGTAAGACCAGGGTTGTTGGGCGGAACTACGTGGCGCAGTGTCCTTCGTGTGCCCAGGCGGGACGTGATCGCAGCGGTGATAACCTGGCGATCCGGATCTCTGATCCGCGGTTCTACCAGTGCTGGGCTGGCTGCAGCAAAGAAATGATCCGTGCTGCGGTTGGGTGTCCGATCCCCGTCCGAAAGACCACATAAGTAATGAGTGAAGAGCTAAAGAGGAGGCGACTTTCATGGCTAAGCAGAAGTTCACGGGGACTGCGGGACTGCCCCTGCCGCGGCGAGCGGTGAGAGTGCTGAAGGATCGGGGGATCTTCGCACACGCGCTGGTCAGCGTTGAACACCAACAGCTGGCACAGCGGTACGTGGTGCGTGGCCTGGAATCGGGCGGCTCTGCCGGTGACGTGGGCCGCTATATCACGTTCGCCGACGAACAAGGCCGGCCTCTGGAATACCTGCACCCAGTGGAGGCGATCGGAGTGAACGGCCTGCACGCAGTTGTCCTATCGCCGGTTGTTGTTCGGCTGGATATGCTCCGAAAAGGTCGAACCTACGAACTGCTGATTACGCGGCACTCACCGCGCTCAGCAGAGAACAATCATCAGCCGCAGTTGGATACTGAGGTGCTGTTCCGCGGTATTCATGGGCGCGTCGAACTGGACTTGTGCGGAAAGGATAAGGCTCAGACCGGCAGCGTAGTCCCAACATTCTATTCGTTGGCGGGAGAACCCGTGATGATCCAGGAGAAGTTCGTGGCGGCGGTTCGCGCGGCGACCAAAGGGGTCAACTGCGCCGGCTGCTCTCACGCCCACTATCTGCGCAAACCACGGCCCCGTCCTGCTAAGGATCGCGTCGGGGATGAATCAACGCAGAATCGCGGTCCAAACCCTGAGGCTGCGGTTGTCACGCCCGGGCTTGCGGTCCACGAGTAAGAACGCTGGCGTGGCTGCCCAATGTCAGATATGGAATGGAGGGATACGGTGAGAATGAAGGTCAAACAGGTCTCGTTGGTTATTTGTCTCTTCCTTTTCCTGTTTGTGGTAGTCGGTGGCGGCCTGCACCTCAACCCCGGTGGCGCATTTCTTGCCGCGGCAACAGGCACACCACTCGTCATTCATATCTTCAATCGGTGGACGGGTGGTTCCCTCGCCCAGAATCCCCGCACTCCCGCGGGGAGCTCTGCTTCCTTGCGTCGCTTTGCTGAAGCGGATGAAAACCAGGCCCACGCTTTCGAAGGTGAAGACATCGTGCGCCAGTGATCGAGAGTACGAACGCCGAGGCTCAGATATGTCTGGAGCACAGGGCCGGGAGCAGAGCCTGAAAGGCGCTTCGGCGTGGCCTCTTGAGAAATGGGGAGCGTTCGTGCCGTCCCTCTCCGATCTGGCCTTTCTGTTGCCAAGTCTGGTGCTGTTCTGGTGTACGAGCGGGGCAGGCTGGCTGCTCACCGATTCTGATACCGGGTGGCATATCCGAACCGGGGAATGGGATCTTGACGAATGGCCGCGTCCCGACCACTGATATCCGTTGCCGTGCTGCTGGAGAGGACTGAAAACGCGAGGTGATGTCCCTGGTGCGTTGACGAGGTTCCCATGTCAGAAGCAAAGGAAACTGCCAGTATCGAGATGAGCGACGAAAGTCCCGTAAGCCCGAGCAAGGGACGCGGCAACGGGTCGGCGGAGCGGCGCGGGACACCCGCCGTGAGGCGCCGCCTTCCGGACGAGCGACACAGCCTGACGCATCACTTCTCGGTCGGCGGGCAGGAAGGCTACGTCACGGTCGGCCTGTACGAGGATGGCCTACCAGGTGAAATGTTCATCAAGATGGCGAAGGAGGGATCGACCGTTTCCGGGCTTATGGATTCCTTCGCAACCGCCGTGTCCCTGGCTCTGCAGTACGGCGTCCCGTTAGGGGTCCTCTGCGACAAATTCAGTCACACACGGTTCGAGCCAAGCGGATGGTCGGGGAATCCGAAAATCGGCTACGCCAAGTCCCTCATGGACTATTTATTCCGCTGGCTGGAACTGCGTTTCCTGAAAGGCGAACAGGGGATTCTGTTTGAGTTGCCGAGACTGGTCGCTCGGCAGCCTGAGACGGGCAGCGTGGTCAAGGCACTGGGGCAAGTGGTCGGTTTGGGAGATGCACCGGCATGTCAGTTCTGCGGCTCGTGGATGGTGAGAACCGGTTCCTGTTATCGGTGCATGGAATGTGGCAGCACGAGTGGGTGCTCGTAAGGGAAGCAACTGGAGTATGGCATGGCGAAAAGCGTAAACAAGGTAATTTTGGTGGGAAACGTAGGCCAGGATCCTGAGGTTCAGTACACCGCCGGTGGAGTTCCGGTCGCGAAGGTCAGTCTCGCCACGAACGAGAGATTCAAAGACAGGAACGATCAATGGCAAGACAGAACAGAATGGCACAGCGTTGTCGCTTGGAAGCGTCTGGCGGAGATCGTGGGAGAGTGCGTCCGCAAGGGATCGAAGATCTACGTTGAAGGCAAGCTACAAACATCGACCTGGGAAGATCGGCAGAGCGGGGAAAAGAAATATCGAACAGAGATTGTCGCCCGGGACATTGTCCTACTAGGTGCGCGCGACAACGGACAGGAAGGCAGGGGAAAGATGGCCGGCGAAGAATCAAGCCCGGAGCCAGCTCCCGCAGGAGGTGGCGACGAAATTTCCTTCTAAGACACAGGAGATCTGTGGAAACCTCTCCACGTTGGCAGAGCCACAGACAGGGACGGTCGCGCAATGGCGCCCCAGGTATCATCCCTGCGCTGGCGTGCCCGTCCCGGCGCTTCTCGACTCTCCATCGCCAGATTTCGAAGTTGCTACACACCAACAAGTTAAGGAGGGGAGCAAACGTGTTTATCGAGCTAATGCCACTGCTCAAAGAGCGAAGACTGCTGATCACAGTTGCCTGCGTTGACGCGAAAGAAGCGGCCCAGGGCAATGACGTCCGAATCGGCGGAGGTGTGTCTGTCATTCGTCAGTACCTGGCCGCAGACCAGATCGGCGAAATGCACTGAGCCGTATCGCCGGTCCTCCTGGGCGAAGGCGAACATCTATTTTCCGCAATCAATCTCCCCGAACTTGGCTTCACCCCCTTCCGGACAGTCTCTGGAGAAAATGCAACGCACGTTCTTATTAAAAAGAGATAACCGAGCAACGCGGGTCTGAAATATAACATACTATGTTATAATACCAAAAGAGCTTCCGACAAAAGGAGGCGGCTGCGATGGATGGAACTACGCTAAGAGAGGCACGACAGCACAAGAACTGGACCCAGCAACAAACCGCTCGGGCTCTTGGCGTCACACAGGCCTACTTGTCGATGCTTGAAAAAGGCCGCCGAACACTCTCAGAATCTTTCGTTCGCAAGGCCCTCAAAGTGTTCGATCTTCCGCCAACTGCGTTGCCGCTGCCATCGGAAGCGTCAGCAGCACCAGCGCCTTCACGGAAGCGCGATTTCACGGCCGACCTGGCTGCCTTGGGTTATCCAGGCTTCGCGCATCTCCGAACAAAGGTCCAAAAGAACCCGGCTGGAGTCTTGCTTGACGCACTGAATGAGCCGAACCTTGACGCCCGAGTTGCCGAGGGTCTGCCATGGTTGACGCTCGCATACGTTGATATGGATTGGGATTGGCTGGTGCGAAACGCAAAAGTGCGTAACCGGCAAAACCGGCTGGGGTTTGCCGTGTCGCTTGCGACCGAAGTGGCGGAGAGCAAAAACGATCGCGAGCGGGCTCGAAAACTGCGGCCGTGCCTCCAGGTTTTGGAACGTGCCCGTCTCGCACGCGAGGATACGTTCTGCCACGACTCGATGACACAGGCTGAACGAAAGTGGCTGCGTGAACACCGGTCACCCGTTGCCGCACACTGGAATCTGCTCACGGACATGAAGGGAGAGCACCTTGCCTACGCATCCCCATAAGGGTCTTCCAGAGCCGTGGCTCTCGTTTCTCCGCGAACTCGATGCGACAGCGCAGGCAGAAGTCCGGGTGGATTGCATGGGTGGATTCGTCGTCACCATGGTGTATGGATTCTCTCGGTCAACTGCAGACCTGGATGTCTTGGAGATTGCCCCTGCAGCGGCTGGACGATCCATGCTTGAACTCGGCATGCAAGGTGGCCCGCTTCACAAGAAATACAAGGTCTATCTCGACCGAGTCGGCGTGGCCAAGGTGCCGGAAAACTACGAAGATCGACTCACCGAGATTTTTCCGAAAGCCTTCAAACATCTTCGTCTCTTGGCGCTCAATCCATACGATCTCGCGTTATCAAAGCTGGAACGGAACATCCAAAGGGATCGAGACGATGTAAAGCACCTGGCGAAGACGGTTCCATTCGACATTGAAGTGCTGAAAAAGCGATATCAAAAGGAGCTGCGGTGGCAGCTCGGCAATCCCGAGCGCGAGGATCTTACGTTACGTCTCTGGATTGAGGCGATTGAAGAAGAACGTTCGCGGTAGTTGTTGGTGTCGCTCGCCTGCCCGTTTTAGACCCAGCAAAATCGACAGGGTCGACGGTACTTGTGAGCACATGTATAACGCGCAGGTTGCAGTGCTCGAAGCCGAGTTTGCTGCCTTACACATTTGGCCTCAAAAAGCTCAGCGCGTCGCCCGCACTAACCTGGCGAAGTGCTCTTTTTTCCTTTATTTCACGGCAGATAGCAGGAAAAGCAGACCACCGCACGGTGTGGTTCCGTGAGGTTCAATAGGGGCTCTGTGAAGGGCTGACGGTTACAGTGATCGTCAAACTAAAATGAGAGGCAAGTTTGTGGAGTTTCTTGCGTCGTACTCTCCCCCTGAAACCCTCGTTGAATGTTTCGCAGAACGCTCGAATGTTGGCGGCGTTTTTGCGGTACAGCCGGGAAAAGATCAGGCTGCTAGTGGAGAAGCTCCGAACCGAAAGTTTGAGAGTGATCGCGGCGAGATAAACCCGGAAAAGCCATCTGCGGTCGCCCCGTGCGATGATCTGGCCAACCTTGCGAGCCATAGAGATTTCCTCCTTGGTTCGCAGGAGAGGCACACTTCTCGCACACTGCCAGTGCGGCAAGGCGGGCATTCATCAGTCGATTAGAGGAAAGGCGAGTGATTGGCCGCTACTCTTCATCGGGGCCTGCATCGGCTCCGGCCGGCCGCATCCCAACACATTCATGATTGCGTTTGATGTCACTAGATGCAATACTACATGCGTATGGTACAGAGGCGCTTCTGGCAGAAACTCGTTGAACAAAACTGGCGCGAGCGCTCCGTCATGTGGCTGGCTGGCGTGCGTCGTGTGGGTAAGACCTTCCTTTGTCAGAGTCTCGACGACATCGAGTATTTCGACTGTGAACTGCCACGCACGCGGCGCATGATGGAAGATGCCCAAGCTTTCCTTGAGGGGCTGGGCAAGCGCCGAATCGTACTAGACGAGGTTCACCGCTTGCCGAACCCCTCCGAATTGCTGAAGATCGCAGCAGATCATTACCCCAACATCCGAGTACTAGCCACCGGCTCGTCGGCGCTGGGAGCTTCAGCTAAGTTCAAGGACACGCTCGCAGGACGGAAGCGAAACGTTTGGCTGACACCAATGTGTCTGGAGGATTTGAAGGACGCCAAGCACACCGACTTGCGCCACCGATTCTTGCGTGGTGGCCTGCCGCCATTTTTCTTGGCCGAGAGCTTTCCCGAGCGTGATTTTCAGGAATGGGTCGACGCCTATTGGGCCAAAGATATTCAAGAATTGTTCCGCTTGGAAAGGCGCTCGTCTTTTCAGAAATTTACTGAACTGCTGATGACCCAGAGCGGCGGACTGTTTGAAGCGACACGATTCACGGCCCCATGCGAAGCCAGCCGCACAACAATCAGCAATTACCTAAACGTGCTGGAGGCAACCTTCGTCGCACATGTGATTCGTCCGTTCAGCACTCATCGGCCGACAGAGATTGTGTCTGCGCCCAAGGTGTACGGATTTGATACTGGTTTTGTGGCCTACTACCGCGGCTGGCAGGACTTGCGCCGCGAGGATCTTGGCCTGCTTTGGGAGCACTTCGTACTGAACGAGATCATGGCCCGCCAGCAGAGCCGTGAGCTCTCGTATTGGCGTGACAAACGTGGACACGAAGTTGACTTTATCTTGACAGGGCGGCGGAACAAGCCAATCGCGGTTGAATGCAAATGGTCTGCCGCAGATTTCGACGCAACCAACCTGCAAGCGTTCCGTCGGCAATACTCGGACGGTGAGAATTTTGTTCTCGCCCAGGACGTCGATCGTCCCTTCACTCGCCACTTCGGAGAGATTATGGTTCGATTCGAGAACCTCCAGACGTTCGTGAATACAATTGGTCTCGATCGAAGGAGCTCATAGTCCGGAGTGCGACCGTTCCCGCGTTTCGCCGAGATGCTAACTCACCAACGTCCACGTTTTCATTGCAGGAATCTATGAGGAGGGCGATCATCAGTCGCTCCCCTTGTTCAGGGAATCTGGTTCTCGGCAGGGGCACGGCCTGCCGGTCTGAATTGTCATGGGACACCCATTCGTGTGAAGCACACCGATGGCACACAGCAACCGAGGCCAAAAGGGGCCGGAGCAGGGCGGGCGGCTGATGGAATGTCAGTC
>Ga0075030_100003950_pt1 | contig 13441 bp, 10 predicted proteins | sample LitLauG_LLR_2012_FD_71393 | JGI IMG/M metagenome (GOLD analysis project Ga0075030, IMG submission 71393) | Freshwater sediment microbial communities from Pennsylvania, USA - Little Laurel Run_MetaG_LLR_2012 | ecosystem: Environmental > Aquatic > Freshwater > Creek > Sediment | place: USA... | reverse complement strand
GCCAGCTCGATCACCGCTTCGGCGCGCTCGAGTGCACCACCCACGGCATCGAGCTCGTCGCGGCGGGGCGGATGCAGGACGAAGTCGGCCACATCCTGGCGCAGCTCCAGGGTACGCGGATGGCCAATGCCGATGCGCAGACGCCAGAACTCCGCCGTGGCCAGACGCGCACGAATGTCCTTGAGGCCATTGTGACCGGCGACGCCCCCTCCAAGCTTGAGGCGCACGTCGCCCGGCAGCAGGTCGAGTTCGTCGTGGGCAACCAGGATCTGGCCGGGCAGGACGCGGTAGAAAAGCGCGGCAGCGACGACGCACTGGCCGGACAGATTCATGAACGTTCCGGGCTTGACCAGCCACACATCCTGGCCGCCGATGGATGCACGCGCCATTTCACCGGAGAACTTCTTCTCGTGCCGGAACGACCCGCCATAGCGTCCCGCAAGCCGGTCGACGAGCCAGAATCCGGCGTTGTGACGGGTGCGCGCGAACTCCGCCCCGATGTTGCCGAGGCCGACGATCATGCGTATGCCCGGCGCGACCGGGTTGGATGAAGCCACGGGTGATGCTCTCCTGTGCCCTGCCGGCCGGGGGTGCACCGTCCGCCGGGCGGCGGCCCACGATGCTGCCGTGGTCCTCCGCGCCGGCCGCGGCGCACCGGTGCAACGATGCGGCTTACTTCTTCTTTGCGGCAGGGGCCTTGGCAGCCGGGGCGGCGGCAGGTGCCGCCTTGCCGGCCGGCGCCTTGGCCGGAGCCTTGGCGCCGGCGGCCGGGGCCGCGCCAGCCTTGGCACCCGCAGCCGGCGCGGCTGCACCGGCGTCGGCCGCGGCGGCCGGAGCCGCCTCTTCCTGCTTGTCCTTGGGCATGGTCACCGTGACGATGACCGGATCTTCCTTGCCGCGGCGAACAAGAGAAACACCATCGGGCAGCTTGATGTCGGTGGCATGCAGGGTCTGCTGGGCGGTGAGTCCGGAGAGGTCGACCTCGATGAATTCCGGCAGCAGGCGCGGCAGGCACGCAATCTCGACTTCCGAATTGACGTGGCCGATGAGCGCCGCCGACACCTTCACTGCCGGCGAATTTTCGGCGCCGGAGAAGTGCAGGGGCACGCGCATGTGCACGGGCTTGTCCTCGGCGACGCGCTGGAAGTCGATGTGCAGGACGAGGGACCGGTACGGGTGCATCTGAAAATCGCGCAGCAGCACGCGTTCGGCGGCGCCGTCAAGGTCGAGTTCCAGTATGGAGGCGTGGAACTTCTCCTTGCGCAGGGCGTGGAACAGCGGGTTGTGGTCGAGCTCGATGTTGACCGGCTCGGCGCCGGCGCCATAGAGGATGCCCGGGACCTTGCCCAGGTGGCGCAGGCGGCGGCTCGCACCAGTGCCTTGCGCAATGCGTTTGTTGGCGATGACCTTCATTTGTGACTCCAATCTTGCGTTGCTGCGGCACGTCGCCGCGTAACTACCCGATACCCCACTTGCTTGCTGCTGCCGCCGCGCGGATCGCGACCAATCGCGCGCGGCGGCACCCCACTGGCACGGGCGCGGCGGCGGTGCCGCGCCCGTGCCAGCCCTACTCGATGAACAGGGAACTCACCGAATCTCCGCGCGCAATGCGCGAAATCGTTTCACCCAGGAGCGCGGCACAGGACAACTGCCGGATCTTGGGACACGCCGCGGCCGCAGGGCCGAGCGGGATCGTGTCGGTGACGACGACTTCGTCGAGCACCGACTCCATGATGCGTTCGACCGCACGGCCCGACAGCACCGGGTGCGTGCAATAGGCTATGACCTTGAGTGCGCCGGCCGCGCGCAGCGCCAGGCTGGCCTGGCAGAGCGTGTTGGCGGTGTCGATCATGTCGTCCATGATGACGCAGGTGCGCCCCTGCACTTCGCCGATGATGTTCATGACCTCGGCGACATTGGGCCGCGGGCGGCGCTTGTCGATGATGGCCAATTCGGAGTCCATGCGCTTGGCCAGCGCGCGCGCGCGCACCACGCCGCCGATGTCGGGAGATACGACGACGAGCTTGTGGTGGTTGTGCTTCCACAGGTCGCCCAGCAGGATGGGGCTGGCGTAGACGTTGTCGACGGGAATATCGAAAAAACCCTGGATCTGGTCGGCATGCAGGTCCATGACGAGTAGCCGGCTGACACCGGCCACCTGCAGGATGTTGGCAACCACCTTGGCGCTGATGGCGACCCGCGCCGAACGCGGCCGCCGGTCCTGGCGGGCGTAGCCGAAGTAGGGAATGGCAGCCGTGATGCGCCCGGCCGAGGCGCGCTTGAGCGCGTCGACCATGATGACGAGTTCCATCAGGTTGTCGTTGGTGGGCGCGCAGGTGGACTGCAGCACGAAGACGTCCTTGCCGCGGACGTTCTCGTTGATCTCCGCGGAAATCTCGCCGTCGGAGAAGCGCGAGACCATGGCCCGCCCCAGGGGAATACTCAGGTGCTGGACGACCGCATGCGCGAGCCGGGGATTGGCATTGCCCGAAAAAACCATCAGGTTGTCAGGCACCATCGCCGACATCTGCGCACCCTACTGAAAAATTCAACCGGCCCGTGCCGGCGCCCGCGGCACCATGGCTGCCGTGCCGCCGCGACGGCGCCCTGCAGCAATGGCTGGGGAGGAAGGATTCGAACCCTCGAATGGCGGAATCAAAATCCGCTGCCTTAACCAGCTTGGCGACTCCCCAGCACGGGACCTGCAAAAACACCTTCGCGGGTGCGCCCAGCCGCTGCGGCACCCTTCATTGCATCAGGCGCGGTTCCGGTGAACCGCGCCCGCATCCTGCATTCTCTACCACTGCGCAAGCGGCAGGGCCGGCAAGCCCGCCACCGCCCACGCCGACCATCCTGCCGGCATCCGCGCCCGCACGGCTTGCAGCAGCGTCTGCGCCGGCCCGGCGCCGGCCAGCACGCGAAATACTGCCGAGCCGGAGCCGCTCATGCGCGCCGCGCTGCCCGGGCCACCGCACTGGTCCAGCAAGTGCAGGGCCTGGTCCACGGGCGCAAAGCGACTGCGCACCACCGATTCCAGGTCATTGCGGCCAAAAAGCGCGCGCTCTGCAACTGGCAAGTTCGCCGCCACCGTGTCTGCGCCTGCCGCTTTGCCCGTGCAATCGCCGGCTGCATTCGAAACCGCCGCTTTCGGCGCCGCTGCAATCGCAGCCTCACAGGCCGGCGATTTTGCCGCGGCATCTGCCGCCGGATCCGCCCGCACGCCTGCCACCAATCCGTGGCGATGCAGAGCCGCAGAAAAGCCTGCGATTGTCGTTTGTTTGCCGTCTCGTGTCAATTTCGGGTCGGAGAAGATTTCTGCCGTCGAAACATGCACTTGCGGATACACCAGGACATACCAGGCCTGCGGAAGGTCCAACGGCTGACACTGCTCGCCAATGCCCTTGACGAAGGCTGCTCCGCCGCCAAGGAAAAATGGGACGTCGGCGCCGAGTCCCCGCGCCAGCCCGGCCAGCGCGGGCCGCCCCAACCCCAGGTTCCAGAGTCGGTTGAGGCCTATCAGCGTGGTCGCGGCGTCGGACGAACCGCCACCCAGGCCAGCGCCGACCGGAATGCGCTTTTGCACGCGCAGGGTGACTCCTGCAAGAGCGGCATGTCCTTGTGCACTCGCCGCATGCTCTTGCAGGGCGCGGGCGGCGCGCACGGCGAGATCTGCCTCCTGCGGCCCGGTGAGGTCGCCTTCGCGCACGATGCGGCCGTCGGTGCGCATCTCCATGTCGACGGTATCGCACAGGTCGAGCGGGACGAAGACCGACTCGATCTCATGGTAGCCGTCCGGGCGCCTGCCCAGCACGTGCAGGAACAAGTTGAGCTTCGCCGGGGCCGGCAAGCCGAGGAAGCAACGCGGGCCGGCCAGGCGGCGTGGCGCGCTCACGATGCCGGTCCGTCGAGGACGACGCGCAAAGCCACGGCCGGGGCCCCGTCCTGGCTGTCGCGATCCAACTGCAAGCGGCGCCCGGGCCGGCCTTCGGCCGGCGGCTCCACGGTTACGGACCAGCCGTCCTGCTCGAAGCGCGCGACATCGCCGGAGGTTGCCAGGGGCAGGTACGGGCGCGCGGGCGACGGGCGACCCTCGACCCAGTCGACCATTCCAGTGACCGGCAGGGACCAGCCCAATACCTGCTCGGACAGCACGCGGGCATCCGGTCCATGCTCGACCCGGACGCCGCCGCCGGACGGCACCAGCAGCCGCGCTTCCTGCGGATCGGTCTCGAAGCGGGCAATGGTGGACCCCAGGGGGGACACGAGGTCGAGGGTGAGCGAGCGCGCGTCGACCTGCAGGGTGAAACGGCCCGTCCAGGCGTCACGCTGCGGCGCCTCGCCGGCCGGGGCGGCGCGCGTAACCGCGAGGGAAAACCGCCCGGCGTAACGATGGTCCGCTCCCTTGGGGGGCGGCAGGCCGGCGCAGGCACTCAGCAAAAACAGGAGAAGTAGCGGCCGCGCCTTCAAGGCTGGATTTTCAGGCGTTGCAGGGTGTCGCGCAGAGTATCGCTGTCACCGTCGCGCCGCTGCGCGTCCAGCAGGAGCTCGCGTGCGCGGCTGTGATCGCCGCTGGCCCACAGCACCTCGCCCAGGTGGGCCGCGACGTCCGGATCGGCCTTGAGCTGGAAGGCGCGGGTAAGCGACTCGCGGGCGGCGGACAGGTTGCCCAGGCGGAACTGCACCCAGCCCATGGAGTCGACGATGAACCCGTCGTCGGGAGCCAGGGTCAGCGCATGGTCGATGAGCTGGTAGGCCTCCTGGAGGCGGATGTTGCGGTCGGCGAGCGAGTAGCCCAGCGCGTTGTAGGCATGGGCGTAGTCGGGGCGCAGCTTCAGCAGGTGGCGCAGGCGCGCTTCCATCAGGTCGATCCGGTCGAGACGCTCGGCGCTCATGGCCGATTCATAGAGCAGACCGGTATCGTCGGGACTGTCCTGCAGCGCCACGTCGAGCAGGTGGTAGGACTCCTCGTAGCGATGGGCATCGCGCAGCAGCTGGCCCTGCGCCATGATGCTCTGCGCACGCTGCTCGGGGGTTGCCGACGGCATCTGGCGCAGCAGATCGAGGCCCTCCTCGACGCGGTTCATGTGGCCCAGCAGGAATGCCTGCCGCTCGCGGGCGCTCGCGACCTGCTCGGCGCCCTTGACCTTGCGCAGCCAGCCCAGCGCCTCGTCGAACTGGCGCTGGCCTTCGGCGACCCGCGCCATGTTCATGTACACGAGATCGAGGTCGCGGTCTGGCGCCGGTCCGACGGCGGCCAGATAGCGCTCCAGATAGCCGCGGGCCACGTCAAAATGCTCGGCCTCGAGGGCGAGAACGCCCAGCGCAAACAGCGGGTCCGGGCTCTGCGGCGACCGTCGCAGGATCTCCTCGAACTGCAGGCGGCCTTCATCGAGCCGGCCCTCGCCCACCAGCAGGCGCGCGTAGGCCTGGCGCGCCTCGGATGCATCCGGATGCGCGGTCAGGAATTTTGCCAGCATGGCCATGGCCTCCGCTCGCGCTGCGGCGCCTGCGTCCTTGCCGCCGGCGGCTGCCGGCTGGGCGGAGTCGGCCGGCGCATCGCTTGTGGCGGGCCCGGCGCCGCCTTCAATGAGGAGCTGGACCACGCTCATCACCCCCAGCTCGGAATCCGGACGGGCTGCCAGCGCAGCGCGCGCCTGCGCGACGGCCGCGGCATTATTGCCGGCCGCGCGGGCCGCGCGCGCCGCGATCAGGTGCGCGTCAAAGCCGGTGGCCGGTGCCGCGTAGTACGGGCGGGCCAGCGAATCGAGCAACGCAAAGCCCTGCGCCGGCTCGGGTGCGTGCGCCAGCACGCGCTGCAGGCGGTCGAGGATCTCGATGGGGTTGGACGCCGCGGCGATCTGGCGCTGGAGCAGGGGGCGCGCCTTCTCATGCTGACCATTGGCCACCAGCAGCGAGGAATACGACTGTTCGGCCTCGTTGTCGTGGGGCGCGAGGTGGAACCAGAGATCGGCGGCATCCATCGCCTGGGGCAGCGCCCGGGCATTGATCGCCACCTCTGCCGCCCGCCGGGCAACGCGCGGGTCGCGGGTCTGCTTGGCGACGGTAAGCAATTCGCTGAAGGCCGGTCCGGGCTCGCCGCGCTGAACGGCGATTTCGGCCACCATCAGGCGAAAGAGCAGTTCGCTGCTGAGGTAGACCTTGGGCAGCGCATCTTCGGCGTGCGCTGCGGGCGCGGGCGCAGCCGGTGCGGCGGCGGCCGTGGCCGCCACCGGCGTCGTGGCGCAACCGGTCATCGGACCGCCGGCCAGGACCAGCAACAGGACCGTAACGGCGGCCGGCAGGCCGCGAGGGATGGGGCGTTCGCCGAAAGTCAGGGGCATCGGGGGAACTCCGCCCGGGCGGAGGATCTTGGAGAGGTTCGTCATATTATCCCCCTCGCCCCGGTGCGCGGGCCCGGGCGTTGGCGTGTAAATGCCGTGAATTCCCCGGTGGTTCCGACCGGCGGAAGGCGCGGCCTGCCCGATGGCGGGGCGGCGGCAATTTCAACCGCCGGACGGTGCCACACATGCAGGGGGGGCAATGCCCGAGCTACCCGAGGTCGAGGTAACGGCACGCGCGCTGGCGCAGCGCTTTGATGGCCGTCAGTTGGACGAGGTGCGGATCCACAACCATCACTTGCGCTGGCCGGTACCGCGCGGCCTGCCGGCAAAAGTGCGCGGCCGGACGATCGAGCATATCGGCAGGCGCGGCAAATACCTGCTCTGGCACCTGCCCCACGGTGTGCTCATTTCGCACTTGGGAATGTCGGGATCCTGGCGGATCCACGAGGCCGGCCGGGTCCCGCCGCGCCAGCTGCACGATCACGTCGAGGTGTTTTGCGACGGCGCGCTGGCCCGCTTCAACGATCCGCGACGCTTCGGCGCACTGCTGTGGCACGCAGGGGCCGGCGATTCGGTGCTGGGCCATGCCCTGCTCGCCGGCCTGGGTATCGAGCCGTTCGACGCACGCTTCGGCGGACAATGGCTCTGGCACGCTACGCGCGGCCGCCGCCTCGCCATCAAGCAGGTGCTCCTGGCTGGCAAGGCTGTAGTCGGTGTGGGCAACATCTACGCAACGGAAAGCCTTTATCACGCGCGCATCCATCCGGAGGCGGAAGCCGGACGGATAGGCCCGCTGCGCTACGAGCGGCTCGCCGCGGCCATCCGCCAGGTGCTGGGCCGCGCCATCGAAGCCGGCGGCTCCACGCTGCGCGATTTCAGCAGCGTCGAGGGCGTAGCCGGCCGGTACACGGAATTCGCCCAGGCCTACGACCGGGCGGGCATGCCCTGCGCGCGATGCGGCGGCCCGATCCGCCGCGCGCTGCAGGGTCAGCGCGCCACGTACTACTGTCCGCGTTGCCAGCGCCGCTAACGATGAGGCGCGGACTCGCGAGGCGGGTCCGCGCCGCCTCCTGATGCGCCAGTAAGCGGCCCTAACCACGCCCAATTCACGTTGCTGGGTGGTTGCTGCCGGAGGCCACTCCTGTGCTAGTGTGCCAGCGTTGATTTCATGCGGTTTTTCCGCTTTCGCGGCAGCTCAGCACCGCGACGGTTTTCCGGGCCCGTTGGCGCAACGACATGTCGGATCTCATAGACAGCTTTCAGCATTTTGGCGCATGGCGCGACACGCTCGCCACGTCCATCGACAAGTTGCGCCGGTGGCTTGCCGCAGGACAGCTGCTCGACGAGGACGCCGGGCGGCGGCTCGACCTTGCCCAGGAAAGGCTGACGGGCGATAACCTGGTGATCGCCTTCGTCGCGGAATTCTCCCGCGGCAAGTCAGAGCTCATCAACGCGATCTTCTTTGCCGATTATGGGCGGCGGATATTGCCCTCGGCGGCCGGGCGCACCACGATGTGCCCGACCGAGTTGATGTACGACGACACCCTGCCGCCGTGCATCCGCGCCCTGCCCATCGAGACGCGCGCGCGGCTGGGAAATACCAGCGACTTCAAGCGCGCTGCCGTCGAATGGCGCGTCTTCCCGCTGAATCCGGATTCGACCGAAGGCATGCTCGAAGCATTCAAGCTTGTCGCCGAGACGGTGCGCGTACCGGTGGATGAAGCGCGCATGTACGGACTGTTCGACCAGGACGATCCCGACGTCGTCGCCTCCATCGACGACAATGGGATGATCGAAATCTCGAAATGGCGGCACGCGGTCATCAACTTTCCGCATCCGCTGCTGCGCAACGGCCTGGTGATAATCGACACGCCGGGGCTCAATGCCATCGGGACCGAACCCGAACTGACCCTGTCGCTGGTGCCCGGCGCCCACGCCGTGCTTTTCGTCCTGGCGGCGGATGCTGGGGTCACGCGCAGCGACCTGGGGGTATGGCGCCACATCACGGCCAAGGAATCGGGCGGTGCCAACCACCTGGCCATCCTCAACAAGATCGACGGCCTGTGGGACCAGCTCAGGAGCGCGGAGGAAATCGAAGCCGAAGTCCGACGGCAGGTCGCCAGCGTGGCCGAGACCCTGCACATCGACGCGGCACGCGTGTTCCCGGTGTCGGCGCAGAAAGGCCTGACCGCGAAGGTAACCCATAACCCCGAACTGCTGGAACAGAGCCGGCTGCCGGCCCTGGAGGCCGCCCTGGTGGATATGCTGGTTCCGGCCAAGCGCGACGTGGTTCGCCAGAAGACCCTCTCCGTGGTCGAGCGCGTGATCACCGAGGTGCGCCAGACGCTGTCGGCGCGCGAACGCAGCCTCGTGGAACAGCTGTATGAACTGCGCTCGCTGCAGGGCAAGAACCAGGGATCCATAGAGCGCATGCTGCAGCGGGCGCATGCCGAGCAGAACGAATTCGAGGAAAACGTCCGCAAGATACTGGCGGTCCGCTCGGTCCTGGGGCGCCTGTCCGACGAGACCTATGCCCATGTGCGCCTCGACGCGCTCCGCGCCAGCGTGGTGGCCACGCGCGAGCGGCTGCGCAAGTCGCGCCTGACGCCGCAGTTCACCGGCATCACCCGCGACTATTTCGCCCAGCTGCGCGGCCTGCTGCGCAAGGCCAACGCAGGCATGGCCGAGATCGAACGCATGATCATCGGGGTGCAGCGCAGTTTCGCCGAGCAGGTGGGATGGAGCCTGCCCCCGCCGATGCCCTTCAACCTGGACACCTACATTGCGGAAATCGACCAGCTCGAGGAGATATACCGCAATCATTTTGGCGCGCTGACCCTGCTCACGCGCGACAAATGGTCGCTGATCGAGCGCTTCTTCGACACGGTGGTGGTCCGGTCGCAGACGATATTCGCGGCGGCCGAACGCGATGCCGAAGCCTGGGTCCGTTCACTGCTGCCGCCGCTGGAAATGCAGGTTCGCGAGCAGCGCTCGCAACTCAAGAAACGCACGGATTCGGTTACCCGCATCCGCGATGCGCAGGGATCGCTCGACGAGCGGATCGGCCAGCTCGAGGATGCCCTGCAGGACGCACAACAGCGGCTGGCGGAACTCAAGCGCCACGCCGAGCGCATGCACCTGCAGGATGAGTCGCGGCCGGCATCGGCGGCCGGTGCGGCCGCGTCCAGAGACGAAGCGGCCCCGGCCGCGAGGGCAGGCGGCTGACCGCCCGGATCAGGTCCCGGGCGCCGGCAGCAACGGAAACGGGCGGCCGGCGTCCACCCGGCAGTGCCGGCAGCGGCGCGCGTTTCGCGCGCGACCTTCTCGCATGGCACGACAGGCACGGCCGCCACGACCTGCCATGGCAGAACACGCGCGACGCATACCGCGTGTGGCTGAGCGAAATCATGCTGCAACAGACGCAGGTGAATACGGTGACCGGCTACTACAGCCGGTTCCTGGAGCGCTTTCCCGACGTGCGCGCGCTGGCGGCGGCCCCGCTTGAGGAGGTACTGCAATACTGGGCCGGACTCGGCTACTACGCGCGCGCCCGCATGGCCCACCGCTGCGCGCAATCGGTGGCCGCGCGCGATGGCGCGCGCTTTCCCGCCACGGCGGTCGAACTCGAGCAGCTTCCCGGCATAGGTCCCTCCACTGCGGCGGCGATTGCCGCCTTCTGCTTTGGCGAGCGCGCGGCAATCCTCGATGCCAATGTCAAGCGCGTGCTCGCGCGCTATAGCGCGATCGAGGGCGATCCGAAGCGACCCGCGGTCCTCGCCCGCCTGTGGGAAACGGCGCGCGCGCTGCTGCCGCCGGCCAGCGATATCGCGCGCTACACGCAGGGCATCATGGACCTGGGCGCCACGGTGTGCACGCGGACGCGCCCGCAGTGCCCCGCTTGTCCGGTCAGTGCAGGCTGCCAGGCACGCAAGCAGGGTCGAACCGCGGAACTGCCGCAGCGCAGCCCGGCCGCCCAGCGTCCGGAACGCAGCCTGCACCTTCTGGTAGCCGTGCATCGCAGGGCGGTGCTGGTAGAAGAGCGGCCGCCCACGGGGATCTGGGGCGGACTGCTGAGCCTGCCGGAATTTGCGCAGGCCCCGGCGCTGCACGATGCAGCCCGAGCGCTGGGCTCGGACGCGATCGAGACGCTGCCAGAGCGCCGGCACGGCTTCACCCATTTCACGCTGACCTTCACGCCGCATCTGGCGCGCCTTGCCGACCGGCGCGCCACAGGCTCGGCCGGGCATGGCCTGCCGGGGCGCCGCTGGCTGCCGCTCGCCCACGTGGAGACCGCCGCACTGCCAGCCCCCATCCGGACGCTGTTGCGCGACATCCGCGGCGCCTGAGCCGGGACGCAACCGCGATCGCCCACGGGCCAGCATACAATCGCGCACCGTTTCACCCCCCTTTTTCACCGCAGGGCAAGCACTCCCCATGAAGCGTTATCTCGCCCCGATTGGCACGTTACTGGTGGCGCTCGGCGCCAGCGCAGCCGACGCCCCGCAACCCGGTGCGTCGTACCCGGGGATCATCAGCCTTGCCGTGGACCTGCGCGACACCGCCCACAAGGTCTTCCGCGTCCAGGAAATCATTCCGGCATCGCCCGGGACGATCGACCTGCTCTACCCGCAGTGGACCCCCGGCGAGCACGGGCCGACCGGGCCCATAGAGGGGGTCAGCGCCCTCACGATCAGCGCCAACGGCCAGCCCGTTGCGTGGCGCCGCGACCTCGACGACATGTACCGGATCCACGTCCAGGTGCCCGCCGGGGCCAGCGGCCTGGATGTTGCCTTTGTGTTCCTCTCGCCCGGACCCGGCGGCAGCTACGGCGCGGGCGCTTCGGCGACGCCGGCCTTGACTATGCTGGAGTGGAACCAGGTCGTCTTCTACCCGGCCGGCTACGAGTCCCGCAGGATCACCGTCGAGCCGGCGATATCCTTGCCCGCGGACTGGGCCTGGGCAAGTGCGCTTGAGACGGCCCCCGCCGCCGGCAAGGACAAGGCGGGGGCCATGGTGCGCTTCGCGCCGGTAAGCCTGGAAACCCTGGTGGACTCGCCGCTGGGAACCGGCCGCAATTTCCGCCAGATTGCACTGTCGGACAGCCCGGTACCAGTGCGCCTGAATATCTTCGCGGACCGGCCCGAGAACCTGGCGGCCTCGGAGGAGCAGATCCGCCACCAGCAGCGCCTGGTCAGGGAGGCGGCAACGCTGTTCGGTGCGCGTCACTACCGCCATTACGATTTTCTGCTGGTGCTGTCGGACCAGACCGCGCATTTCGGCCTGGAGCACCACGAGTCGAGCGACGATCGGCTGGGGGCGCAATACTTCACCGATCCGGACAATTACCTTTCCGGCGGCAGCCTGCTGGCGCACGAGTACACGCACTCCTGGAACGGCAAGTTCCGCCGTCCTGCCGGCCTTCTCACTCCCAACTTCAACGTGCCCATGAAGGGCGACCTGCTTTGGGTCTACGAGGGGCTGACGACATACTGGGGCGAGGTGCTTGCGGCGCGCAGCGGGGCGCGCAGCGCCGAGCAGTTCCGCGACAAGCTCGCCAATGCCGCGGCCGATATGGAATACACGCCCGGGCGAACCTGGCGTCCCCTGCAGGACACGGCCGACGAGGCCCAGATCCTCTACAACGCGCCGCGCGCATGGGGGCGGACGCGACGTGGGGTGGATTTCTATTCCGAGGGCTGCCTGGTGTGGCTCGATGCCGACACGTTGATCCGCGAGGCCAGCCACGGCGAGCGCTCGCTCGACGACTTCGCACGCGCGTTCTTCGGCCAGGACGACGGCGAGGTCGCGCCGCGGCCCTATACGTTCGAGGGCGTCGTCGCCGCGCTGGAAAAGGTGCAGCACTATGACTGGGCGGGATTCCTGCGCGCAAGGCTCGAGAGCAAGTCGGCGAGCGCGCCGCTGGACGGCATCGTGCGCGGCGGCTGGAAGCTCGTCTACACCGACGAACCCAATGCGATGGCCAAGGCGGACGCCCGGGTACGCAAGCAACTGAACCTCGCAACCTCGCTGGGCGCGATGGTGGACGATGGTGATTCTGCCGGCACGCTGACCGATGTGCTCTGGAAAAGCCCGGCATTCGAGGCAGGGCTGGCGCCCGGCATGCGCCTGGTGGCGGTCAACGGCACCCGGTACAGCACCGACGTGCTCAAGGATGCCATGCGGGCCGCGAAGTCGGGCAACGTGCCCATAGAGCTACTCGTGGAAGACTTCGATCAGTACCGCACGGTGAAGATCGACTACCACGGTGGACTGCGCTATCCGCACCTGGCGCGCATCGAGAACACCGACGAGCGCCTCGAGGCCATTGCGCGCTCGCGCACGGCAAAATAGGCGCCGGCACGGCCGCAACGAAATCGCAGTCTGCCGTCTCGCTCGCGGGCCAGGCTGCGCGGATCGCGGTTGCCGGCAGCCTGCAGGACCGAGCTTGGGCCCGCCGTCAGCGTTCGGGACGCACGGCAGGACAGTCGCCCAGCCGCCGGGCCGACAGGGTGCTGCGCAGGTCGACGGCCTGGCCGTTGATGGTTGCGGTGGATGCGATGTCCCCGTTGAGGCTGGTGGCCGTGAAGGCGACGTCGCCGCTGGCCTTGATCCCGAGGATGCCTTCGCACTCCATGGCGAAGTGAAAATTGCTGCCCGAGTACGCGCTGTTGGTGTAGGCGCAGCCCGTGGCGCCGGGGCTTGATAGCCGGCCCAGGAGCCGGGACGGATCCCGCGCGTCGCTCGCGGTGAGACAGTGCTCGATCGCCATGGGCGAGAGGGCGAGCGGCACGCCGACGGCCTGGGTCTGCGCGCCGATCTGCCAGAGGCCGGGCTTGGGCATCTGGGCGCCCGCCGCCAGAGGCGCCACCAGCAGGGCGGCCAAAAGCCAGGATTGTTGCGGCAAAGTAAGCTTCCCCGTGGAATGACCGTCCAGCATACGCCGGTAGCATCGGCTGTCGCTGTGGGCCGCGTACGCGCGGCGTGCGGCGCGCCGCCGGCCGGCTTGACGCTTGACGCTTGACGCTTGACGCTTGACGCTTGACGCTTGACGCTTGACGCTTGACGCTTGACGCTTGACGCTTGACGCTTGACGCTTGACG
>Ga0075030_100003949_pt1 | contig 13442 bp, 8 predicted proteins | sample LitLauG_LLR_2012_FD_71393 | JGI IMG/M metagenome (GOLD analysis project Ga0075030, IMG submission 71393) | Freshwater sediment microbial communities from Pennsylvania, USA - Little Laurel Run_MetaG_LLR_2012 | ecosystem: Environmental > Aquatic > Freshwater > Creek > Sediment | place: USA... | reverse complement strand
GACGAGCGGCGTCCGCGCCACAATGCCGTGCGGCAGTTGGGGCATCATTTGGACGAAAGCCCCCGCTTTTACGTTGTGCTCCTCTTCCCCAAGAGTGATTTTCGCTTCGCCTCGCAGGAAATAGAGCGAAGCCGCCATGGGAGCCGTGTGCGCGGAAAGCTCCTGTCCTGCCGCAAAGCCGAAGATCACCACTTTGAGATGGTCGTCATTGTGCAAAGTACGGCTGAGAATTCCGTTTTCCGGAATCTGCACTTCCGCCTCGAGGTCCGGGAAAAAAGTGTAAGCGGCGCTCATGAGTACAGTATGCGCCGGGGGCGGGGCGAACCGCAGTGACCTGAATCACCGCCGTTTTGTTATCTTGATAAGAATGATCACACGGGAAAAAGCCCTGGATTTGTTCCGCTCCGACGACCTGATCGGAATCGGGATGGAGGCCGACGCCGTCCGCCGCATGTGGCACCCCGAAGGCGTCGTTACCTACATCATTGACCGCAACATCAACTACACCAACTTCTGCACGGAATACTGCACCTTCTGCGCGTTTTATCGCCCCATGGGACACCCCGAGGGCTACCTTCTTCCCAAGCAAGTAATCTTCGACAAAATTCAGGAGACCATCGACCTGGGCGGAACCGGCGTGCTGATGCAAGGCGGGCTGCACCCCGATCTCAAAATCGAGTGGTACGAGGATCTCTTCCGCAGCATCAAACAGCGCTTCCCGATTCACCTGCATTGCCTCTCGGCGCCCGAAGTGACGAACATCGCCGAGGTGAGCGGTTTAGGCCTGCGGGATACGATTGCGCGGCTGCGCGACGCTGGCCTCGATTCGATTCCCGGCGGCGGGGCCGAAATCCTGGACGATGCCGTGCGGCAACGCATCAGCCGCTTGAAATGCAACGTGCAGGAGTGGGTGGACGTGCATCGCACCGCCCATCAGCTCGGCATGCGCACTACCGCCACCATGATGTTCGGCTGCGGCGAAACCTTCGAGCAGCGCATGAATCATCTGGACCTGGTTCGCAACCTCCAAGAGGAGACCGGCGGTTTCACCGCCTTCATCCCCTGGCCGTTCCAGCGCGAGAACACCTCCCTGGGACGCTTCATCCAGGAGGAGGCCACGGCGGTGGAGTACCTGCAGATGCTGGCGATCTCGCGCATCTACCTGGACAACATCGAGCACATCCAATCGTCGTGGGTGACGCCGGGGTTGAAGACCTGCCAGATGGGTCTGCGTTTCGGAGGCAACGATGTGGGCAGCATCATGATCGAGGAGAACGTAGTTTCCGCCGCCGGCGCCCACCACCGCGCCAGTGAAGAGGAACTGCGCCGCCTCATTCGCGATGCGGGCTTCATACCGAAACAACGCGACACGTTGTACCGGACGTATTTCTTGAATTAAGCGGGGAGCGGCCGCTCCCTGCTGGTCGCGGCTCAGTAAGATGGTCGCAGCAGCCCGCTAAGGAGCTACTTCGCTGGCTTAACCGCGAAGTCCCAAACCTGCATATTGAGCTTGCCGGTGGTGTACTGGATCACCGCGTACTCGCCTGCCGGCAGCGGTTCCTTGGGCCAGATCTTGTACAAACCTTCGGACGCGAGCTGCGTCTGAAAAATCTCCACCAGTTGCGGCTCTTCGATCACCTCTTTGGTCACCGGCATGAACGTAAGGTTCTCGACGATGCGGACGGGCCCTTTCGTGGTAAGCCGGGCGATCCCAAAGCGCTCCGGATCGGATAGCTGGATGTACAACTCCTGCTCCGGATCCATGAAAACGTTCGACGAGTGGGGGGCGTTCAGCTCCAGCGTGCCCTTGCCTGTCACCATCGGAATCGGCGACAGAGCTTTCAGAATCGAACGGCCTTTGTTGGTATGGACGGCCGATTCCGCCGCCTTGATCACCTTGGCCTGGTTTCCCTCGAGCCAATAGACCCCCGGGTCCTGCGGAATTCGCGTAACTACTTTCTGTAGATCGCGCTCGACGCGATCCTCCTCGGACAGGATTTTGGCTTCCTTTTCGAGTTCGGCCTTGCGATCCGTCTCTTCGCCTTCGGTCCTCTTCAGGTCGATCAGATCGAGCGGGATCTCCTCCCAATCGCTGCGTTCTACACTATAGTAGCGGACGCGATCGGATTGGACTTGGTATTCCCGCACAACGTGATAAGAGCCATCTTTCAAGTAGAGCTTAAGATTAGCCGCCCACGCAGTAAAGGCCAGCGCCACCAGCGCCAAAGGAATCTTGCGCATACCTCTATTGATACTGTACCGCCGCCGGAGGTTTCCTGTCCGCGCGCGAAGGCTCCGTCCCAAAAGCGGACAGGCTAACTTTGTGCGAACTCCGCCGTCCCACTTTACGTACCTTCGCTAAGAAGCAGTTAGCCAGACGCCGGCGTGGCTTTCGAAATGCTTTTGTGAGAACTCTTATGCGTGCCAAATCAATTGCTGCAGTCGTTCTTTGCACGGTCGTCGCTGTTCCCGGTTTTGGGCAAACGCCGGAAATCGCCGGGAGCACCGACACCGGGTTCGTCTCCCGGCTCACCCATAACTACCGGCCGCGGCCGGTGCGCAAAACCAACTTTACCGACTCCTCCCGCATTGAAAATCTCATTCGCGCCGGCAGCATCTACCTCTCGCTGCGCGATGCCATTGCCTTGGCTCTGGAAAATAATCTGGACATCGAGAACTCCCGCTATACGCTGCTGCTTTCCGACGCCAACATGCTGCGCGCCAGCGCTGGAACTCTGCTGCGGAACGTTTCCAACAGCGTTTCCTCCGGCCCTTCTTCTGCATCGGGCGGCGTGCTTTCCAGCAGCGCGCTGGGCTCGGGTGGGGGTGTGAGCAGCGGGAGCGGGCAGGGCGGCATTCTCAGCGGCCTCAATGTCCAATTGGCCGGGACCAATATCCCCAATCTCGACCCGGTCTTTTTCATCAGCGGCCAATTCGTGCATCAGACCATCATTGAAACGGCCACCAACATCACCGGAACCAGCTTCCTTACCAACCAGTACAAATCGGCAACTTATGGCATCCAGCAGCAGTTTCTGACAGGCACCACCGTCACCTTGTCGATGGGCAACCAATTCGGCCAAACGCAGAATTCGCCGTTTAACAATTTCAACCCGTTCACGCAGGCCAACCTCCAAGTGGGCTTCCAGCAGAATCTGCTCCAGGGCTTCCGGTCTTCGGTAAATAACCGGGCGATTCGGGTAGCCAAGAACCAGCGGCACGTCTCCGACCTGACTTTTAAGAACCAGGTAATGGCTACGGTGGCCAACGTGGTGGGTCTTTATTGGGACCTGGTGTCGTTCAACGACACCCTCAGAATCCGCCAGCAAACGCTGGATTTGAACACCAAGCTGTATCACGACAACCAGCGCCGGGCGGAGTTGGGAGCGATTGCGCCGATCGATATCATCCAGGCGGAAGCGGAGATGAAATCCAGCCAGCAGGATGTGACCAATGCCGAAACGCAGGTTCTGCAGCAGGAGATGATTCTCAAGAGTGTGTTGACGCGCGGCGGCCTGGACAACCTGGAACTCATCAACGCGCGCATTGTTCCCACCGGCCACTTCACGGTCCCGCCGCAGGAGCAGGTGCGTCCTATTCAGGACCTGATCGCGGAAGCCACTACCAACCGGCCGGATGTGGAGCAGAGCCAGGTCGGGTTGGAAGACTCCCGCATCAACATGAGAGGCACCCGCGATGCCATGCTGCCGCAACTCACGGCCTTCGGCACTCTGCAAAACAGCGGTCTGGCCGGCCAGGTGAATCCGCTGCCGGTTCCGGTTACCCTGGCCAACGGGTCCACGCAGTTCGTCACGCGCGGCCCCGGAGACGTGAACCAGTTCCTGCTGGGGGGGTATGGAACCATTCTCAGCCAGATCTTCAGCCGCAACTTTCCGAACTATTCCGTCGGAGTGCAACTCACCATTCCGATCCGTAACCGGTCCACGCAGGCCGACTTCATTACCGACGAGCTGAACTACCGCCAGCAACAGATTCAGGACAAGCAACTCCGCAACAACATCAAGCTGAACGTGGTCAACGCCCGCACGGCGCTTTCCCAGGCCCGCGCCGCCTACGATACCAGCGTGGAAGCACGCCAGTTGCAAGACCAGACGTATGCCGGCACCCGGCGCAAGTATGAGCTCGGGACCGCGACGATCATTGACCTGTTGACCACGCAGCGCGACGCCACCACGCGCGAGTTGAACGAGTCGGGCGCCCTCAATCAATACATCCATGCCAAGGTCAACCTGGAGAATGTCGTGGGCGAGATCTTGCAGAATTACGAAGTGAGCATCGATGAGGCGCAAAACGGCCAGGTGAAGCGCCAGCCGGATCCGATTCCCGCTGTCACGAAGCCTTAGCAGTCCGTGGCCGAACTGCAAAATTCGGGGACTGCCTCCGAAATTCCAGTCACGCAAGTTGCTCCAGCCAAACCGTGCTCGTTCCGGAATTTCGGTGGCTGTCCCCGAATTTGCCCCCCGCCCGTTACTGGCAGCCGTTAACGCCCTTCGTCAGGCAGATGGAGGACGTAGGCGGAGGCGGAATTTTGAGGCCCCGGTCTGTCATCAACTTCACGAGGAGTTTTTCCGCTTCCGGGTGGGGAAGGGCGGATTGGACGCCAACGCGAACCAGGCCGCGCGCCCAGTCCAGAGGGATCCAGGTCATTCCCTTCATCGCGCCGGCGAAGGTGTCGCGGCTCCCGAAATCGTGTGCTTCCAGGTTGGCGCCCCGGTCTACCAGGACTTGAATGACGTCGGTCCTCCCTTTATGCGCAGCGCCGTGCAAGGCCGTACGGCCCTGGTCGTCGACGGTATTCACGTCGATGCCAAGGTCCAAACACATCTTTATGGCTTCCAGAGCCTCTTGCGGTGACCACTCGAACGTGATTCCTTCCACCCAACCGATACCGGAAGCCACCGCCAGCGCGGTGTCGTTGTGGGCCGTCGGAATTTTGGGATCAGCGCCGTGCTCGAGCAAAAGCTTCATCAGTACCACGTCACCGGACTGGGCGGCGCGCAGGAACGGCGTTGCGCCGTCCTCAAACAGCCATTGCATCGTGAAGTTCGTGCGCGTCTCCGTCGTGTCGCCTTTGCATTCTTTGGCGGTCGATTCGGCGCCGCAGATGCGCGTGTTCACGTTCGCGCCTTTCGCCAGAAGCAGCTTGATGAACTCCAGGTGGTCCATGTCGGGTTTCCGGACGGGGTAGTCGCCGGCCTCGATATTGCGGTTATCGGTCCCGAGGTACAGCGGCGTCCAGCCCCCTTTGTTGGCGAGATTCGGATCGGCGCCGTGATCCATCAGGTAGGCCGCCAGACGGTAATGGCGGTTCTGCGTCGCCGTCAGGAGCGGAGTCCAGCCGTAATTCGTCCTCTGGTTTACGTTCACTCCCGCTTCCACCAAAATGCGGGCGCACTCCACGCAGCCCTCGCGGGCCGAGTACACCAGCGGGGTCAATCCGCCGCCATCTTTGACGGCGGGCAGGCGGTAGAAGTCGGCGAAATCATCGGGGAGCGGGTCGGCAGCGGCCTTGCCCTTGCCGCCGGCAACCTGGCGGGGCCGGCGTCCGAAGTTGACGTCTTGCGCGGCCCGCTGGGCCACGGTAGGCGCGATATTCAAACGCGAATTGCGCGTGTCCGCCGCGGTGGCTGCGTTGAGGTCGGCGCCCCGCGCGATTAGAACCCGAACCGCGTCCGCGTGGGACTGTTCCACAGCCCACATCAAGGCAGTCGTGCCTCGCAGGTTCTCCTTCAGGTTTACGTCTGCTTTGTGTTTCAGCAGAACCTCGAGTGCGGCCACACTCCCGTTTCGGGCCGCCATCATGAGCGGCGTTTCTCCCGTCGGCCGCCGTTCGTTCGGGTCCGCTCCCGCTGCCAGCAGTTTCTCGATCATCGCCGCGTTCCCGTTCTCTGCGGCTAACCATAGCGGAGTTACCCCCTCGCGGTTGCCGGTTTTCACGTTCGCGCCGGCGCCGATCAGTAGGTCCGCCATTTCCAGGTCGTTCCGGTAGGCCGCCCATTGAATGGCCGTGGCTCCGTCTGCCTGCGCAACGTTGACTGGAGCCTTTTGCTCCAGCAGTGCGCGCAACGCGGCGTGGTCGCCGTTCATCGCGGCATCGGCTACCGGACTGCCACCGGCAGCAAATGCGGAGAGGCACAGCGCCAAACATGCTGCGCCGAAGACGACTCGGTGTTTCGAAATCATAACGAATCTATCCATATTATAAAGGGCGCCATAGGCCATCGCGGTCACGGCCGGGAACCACGAGCCGTCTGCGCCAGGCTCCGGTGTAGCACGTAAGAGGTCTCCATCGGAACCGCGTCTTTGAACTTGGTCTTGACGAGGACTTGATAATAGCGGGGAATCCTGCCGTCACTGGCAGTTAGCTTCTGCGCCAGCGTACGGGCAAGCGCCGGATCGGTTAGCCATTGCACGGCCGATAATCGGCCTGGACTGGTGCCGCTCGTGAAACTGGCAACGTCGCCTATTCCCAAGGGTCCCGGCGCGTGGCTGATCAGAACATAAACTTCACCGTCTTCCGAAGGCCCGAAAACGTTCCGATCGGCGAAAAATGACGGCTCCCCACGCTGCGGATGGAGATTGCGAACGCCCCATCGCTCCTGGACCAGTTGCTGGTCCACCGGCAGGCCTCGCAACAACTCATCGAATAAGGCCGGCGAACCTACGAACACCATATTGTTGGATTCGATCTCTTGTAAAGAAAGATGCGTGCTGGTGGCCAGGGAGATGTGCGGCTGGCGTGTGGACAGCAGTTTGCCTAATAGGAATGCTGCGTCCAGTTCGTCCACGGGGGCATAATGATAACGCGGCTGCATGGGGGGATCTTTCAATATCCTTCGGAAGGCCCCCACGCTCGGGGAACGAAGCGCATCTTCCCAACGGTTGACATTGAGATCCCGAAGCATGTCCAGGCCGCCCAGGCTAATGAACAGCGGCGTGCCCACGGCCAGGATTAAGGGCCGATCGGCCACGACGAATGGCGCCCAGATTGTGCTCAACTCGGGAGTCCACGCGGCCCGCAAAGGCGCCGAGGTTTGCCGCTCCTGCCAGAGCCGTATCGTCGAATAACCTGCCCAAGCCACCGCCAACGCGAATCCCAGGGCCAGGGCGGCGCGGCGCCACCCTGGTGCTAACTGGGGCGTCTTGGGCTCCACCGGCGGTGGAACAGGAGCCGATGATGGCGGCCGCGTCTCGCTCTGCAATCGAAAACGGCCCTTCGGCAGGTCAATGATGACTTGGTCTTCCCTGCCTTCGGTACGGTAGTATTCCGCCAGCTTTTGCCGCAGGCGCCCCACCTGGAGGCGGACGATCGAGTCCTGGCGCGGGTCGTATCCGGCGGGTTTGCCAAAGGCGTCGACACCGATGGTGTATTCCTTCAGGTGGTCCGCTTCGCCCGATAGGGATTTTTCCGCCAGATAAGCGAGCAACCGCCGGAGTGCATCCGCGTTGCGGAGGGTATCGCTCTGCAGGATCCGCTCGACCTCGGTCTTCACTTTGAGGCCATTGTAGCATGCTGAGCCGTTGCAGAAAACCTGCGTTTTCCTATGCTTACGAATAATGGTAACCGGTTAGATACCGGGTTCTTACCCCTCTCGTCTGGCGCTTGCCGTGTGCACCTGCCATACTGCGGGGCAAGCCAGCGGTCCCGTGTGTCTCGCCTCGGGAAGTCTGCTCAGGAGGATAGTCATGCGCATTGTTCGCTCAGTCCTGGTATTCGTTTCTCTGTTAATAAGTTCTGCTAACTTGTGGGCGCAAGCGGCCGCCCAGATCGTCGGGTCCGTCCATGACGAAAGCGGCGCGGGGATTGCCGGCGCCGAAATCAAGGTCACCCAGACCGCTACCGGGGCGGCCAGAACCGTGATATCGGCGGCCGATGGCGGCTACGTGTTCCCGGATCTGCCGATTGGGCCGTACCTGCTGGAAGTCACCAGGCAAGGGTTCAACAAATATGTGCAATCGGGCATCGTGCTCCAGGTGGATAGTAACCCCACCATCGACGTGGCTATGAAGATCGGCGCTATCACGGAACAGGTTACCGTCGAAGCAAACGCCAGCCTGGTGGAAACACGCTCCAACAATGTGGGCCAGGTGGTCGACAATCAACGCGTGGCCGAGATGCCCCTGAATGGCCGTGATCCGCACGAACTGGTCTTCCTGGCCGGTATGTCCAGCAACCCCGGTAACGGCGCCATTAACACCGTCCGCAACTACCCCACCGTCGTTGTGTCCGTGGCGGGAGGGCAGGGCAACGGCATCGGGTACTCGCTGGACGGAGCGATTTTCCAGGATCCGTACAACAACCTCAGCCTCCCTCTGCCGTTTCCCGACGCTCTCCAGGAGTTTAAGGTGGAGACCAGCGCCCTGCCGCCCCAGTATGGTTATCATTCCACGGCCACAGTCAACGCGGTGACCAAATCGGGTACCAACGAATTCCACGGCGACCTGTTCGAGTTCGTGCGCAACGGTGATTTCAATGCCCGCGACTTTTTTGCGCTGACGCGAGACACCCTGAAGCGCAACCAGTACGGCGGCGTCATTGGCGGGCCGATCCTCAAAGACAGGCTGTTCTTCTTCGCAGGCTATCAGCGGACTTCGGTGCGCTCCGACCCTGCCCAGTTGACGTCGTATGTGCCGACGCCGGCGGAGCTTGGGGGTGATTTCCGGACATTCGCCTCAGCTGCTTGCCAGGGAAGAAATGTAACCCTCAACGGGAGCGGATTTGTAGGCAATCAGATCGCGCCCACTTCACTCAGCCCGGTTGCCTTGAACCTCGCCAAAACCCTCCCTACCGCCACAGACCCCTGCGGCACGGTGAAATACGGGTTTTTGAACGATTCCGACGAGGATCTTCCGGTGGGCCGGATCGACTGGCAGAAAAGCACCAGGCATTCCATTTTCGGGCGTTTCACCGAAGGGAATCTGCATTCGACCTCCACGTTCGACGGCAAAGATCCACTCTCCGTGAATAACGACGCGTTTCACGATCTGGACTACCAGTTGGTGGTGGGTGACACTTACCTGTTCGGCGCCAGTGTGGTCAACTCCTTCCGGCTCTCGGCCAGCCGCACCAACATTGTCAAGATTCCGGACAACTTCGCCTCCTGGGGTGATTTTGGCTCCAACTACACGCCCATCGGCGGCAAGACGATGGTGATGAGCGTTACTGGCGGCCTCGGGTTCGGCATCGGCTCCACCGGCAATGTACCGGGTCAATCCCACAATGGGCCGAACCCCTCGGTCTCCGACGACGTGAACTGGGTCAAGGGTTCTCACCAATTCGGATTCGGCGGGAATCTGTATCGCCAGATGATGAATTATTGGTCCGGCTTAAATGCCGTAGGCAATGCCGGTTTTAACGGGACCGCAACGGGACTCGGCATGGCGGACTTCCTGACCGGCCAGGCATCCAGTTTCAGCCAGGGCACTACCTATGGCTTCTATAACCGGCAATATTATTTGTCACTGTACGCGCAGGACTCCTGGAAAGTCAGCCGCAAGCTGACGGTCAACTACGGGATCCGGTGGGAGCCCTACGTTTCGCAGTACAACAAGGATGGCCAGATTCACAACGTGGTGCCCTCCCTGTTCGCCGCCAATTATCACAGCCCGGTGTTTAGCAATGCTCCGGCAGGCGTGATCTTCCCCGGCGACCCGAATTACAAGTGCGGTAACAGCTTCAACTGCGACGACTGGCACAAGTTTTTCCCGCGTGTGGGAATTGCGTTTGACCCGAAGGGCGATGGCAAGATGGTCATCCGCGCGGCATTCGGCCAGTTCGGGGACCGGGTCCACATGTTCTTCCCCAACGTGATGTCGTTCGGTCCCCCGTTCGGAGATCTGATCGGCCTCTCGACGGTGAATATTGCCAATCCCTGGGCCGGTTACCCGGGCGGTAACCCCATCCCCGGGCTGATTTCGCAGGTCGGAGTCGGAAACGCCGCCAAAACCGCGCCGTTTCCCCTTTTCGGAGCCTTCGTGAATTTCCCCAATAACGGCTTCAAGCCCATGTACGTGAACCAGTGGAACGTCAGCATCCAAAGGCAGATCGGAAGTTTCTTGCTCACCGCTAATTATCTGGGCAACAGCACCATCCACCTGGTGACTTCGACCGCACTGAACCCGGCCGTCTATCTGGGGCTCGGACCGTGCACGCTGAATACGGTGAACTCCGCGGGGCAAATCGTTCCCCAAAATTATCCCACGTGTTCGACGATCGGGAACCAGAACTTCCGGCGCGCGCTGTTTCTGCAGAACCCGCAGCAGGGCGCCTACTACGCGAGCGTCGCCCAGTCCCTGGACAGCGGCACGGCCAGCTACAACGCGCTCTACCTCGCGCTGAACAAGGCGCTGACCCGCGGCATCACGTTCAACTCGAACTATACCCTGTCGCACTGCATCACCGACCCCTATGACCAGCAGACCGGCCAAAGCGGCCTGACGCCCCCCAATAACCGCCGCGCGTATCGCGGTAGTTGTCCGTTCGACCAGCGGCACGTGTTTGTGTTGAACGCCGTCATGACAGCGCCCAAGTTCAAAGACCGGATACTGCGAATCGTAGCCAGCGATTGGCAACTCGCTCCCATTTTCCAGATCCGCTCCGGCCAGGCGCTAACGGTCACCGCCGGCACCGACCAGTCGCTGACGACCGTGGCCGGCCAGACGGCTGTTCCGCTCCTGCAGAATCCCTATACGCCCGGCAAGTCAATCAAGAGCTGGTTGAACCCGGCCGCGTTCGCCGTACCCGCCCTGGGTACCACCAGCCAAATGAATTACGGCAATGTGTACGGCCCCGGCATGTTGCAGGTGAATGTGGCGCTCTCGCGCACGTTCCCGCTGCACGAACGGCGGTCGGTGCAGTTTCGCGCCGACGTCTTCAACCTGCCGAATACGCTGAACCCGAGTAACCCCACCGTGGCCCGCAACTCCGCGGTGTTCGGCGTCATTCAGTCGGATATTAGCGGAACGGCTTCGATCGCCTCGACCACAGGCGACTACCGGGTGGTGCAGATCGCAGCCAAGTTCGTTTTCTAAGGCGCGCAAGCCGGCCCGCGGATGGTACGACGAATAGCGCCAGAATCGCCGCATAGCTGAGATAACGGCAGAACCGCAATTCCCACCCGCCATCATAATCCAGTTGCACTTCGCAGGCGCCGCTGCACTCGGGCTAGCGAGAACCGGCACACTGCTCGTTAAGTAAGCGAACAGTACAAAGAACTGGAGCCACGCTTGGCGAGAGCGATCCAAAACCCGTGCATGGAGTTCATGTAGGCGGTGGGTTGCCAGAAGAGTTCGCGGCAGATGTAGGCGTTGATCCAGACCAGGGCCAAGCCGAATGCGATCGTTAGGAAGGCTTCTCGCCGGGTGATGGCAATCTCGTCTTCCGCAGCGGAGGGCGGCGCTCGATGGACGGCGGTCTCGGTGAGGCGCATGGGCTCCCGAGCACCAGAATATCAGGGAGGCCGGCGGCCATTCTGCCAGGGTTGCTACCGGCCGTTCGCCGGCCGATTCGGGGCCACGACCGAGATGGGCTCCGCCTTTACCTTCAGTTCGGCCTTAATCTTCTTGCCGTCGTAATCGGTAAACCAGCGCTCTTTAACGGTCCGGTCGACCGACTGCGATACTTTGTTGGACCATGTCTTGTAATTGCCGTAGAGGGTCTCCAGCCGGCCCCAATCGAAGGGCGCCGTCCGGCCAAACTCGGCGCAGTTGCCGGGGCCGGGGCTGCTCATGAAATACGTGGCCACCGGAAGATCCACCCAAAACGTGCGTACGCCGCCCTGGCCGTTGCCGTATTGATCGAGCGCCACGGTGGGATGATCCGTGTCGGCGTCGTTCACTTTGATGCGGTCGGCCTTCGGCGGCGGCGTCCCCTTGCGCACCCACAAGTCGAGATTGCCTAGTGCGGCGTGGTACGCATAACTCAACAGCGGGTTTTCGTTCATGAGGATTTCCGGTGTGCACCGCGCATTGAACGGCCACTCCGGCGTGCCTTGCGCATTGCCCGCCACGGTCTGGTCGATAAACGAAGGGAACACCTGATAGGGATAGGTGTCCAGGTGCTGCGCCCCGGCGATCTCATAAAGCCGGTAGCGGTCGCCGGCGTCATCGCTATCCGGACGGCGCGCGCCCAACCCGCCAAGCACCTCGCTCTGCGACGACACGCTGACCACCGGCACCCCCACGTTGCGGATGACATATCGCGAATCGCTCCTGGCCGGCGGGGTCGCACACTGGCTGATGCGCCCCGGACCGCCAATGCTCTTCACCAGGTAGCCGTCGTACACCGGCTTGCCGTTGGCCAGCCTGGCGTGCGGATGAATCGCGTTGATGTAGGTCACCACGTCGCCGCCCTGCGTGGTCATGTAGACGTACTCGACCTTGAATCCGGCCAGCGGCCGCGAGGGAGCATCGCTTTTCAGAGCGGCGCCGACCTGGCTCAGCATATCCCACTTCAGCCCATCTTCCGCCGCTGCCATGGGGTTTCCACTGGGACATGCGCCGGACACCGGGTTCTTGAACGAGACGGCGGAGTAACGCACCCCGTCGTACTTCTGCAGTCCGGGTACTCCGCCGGGCATGGTGACTCCGATCCAGGCGTCGCCGTGTTCCAGGATCTGAGGCGAGAGATACCCCCACATCATCGACCAGTCCCACTGCCGTGCGGCGTTCATAATCTCCACGACCACGGTGCCGCTGAACTTCGCCGGATCGCTCGGATGGCGCACCAGGACTCGCGTGCCGTAGGGAGCGTTGGGTGTCTTCACGTTAAGCGACCCGTCGGCGGCCCAGTCATAGACATTGGCTTTGCCGCTGATGATGTATTCGTCTTCGGTGTAGCCCACCTTCGCCAGGTCCATGGGCACGAGGTTCCGGCTGGCCTGCAGAAACATGAACGTCGGATAGTAATAATAAGGTCCGCGGTCGCCGTTCACATTCAGCGGAAGCTTGCTTGAGCTCGGGACCGGCACGGGACTATCCGCGGCCGCCGCGAGTCCGCAGGAGAGCAAAGCCGCCAGGCCAGCGACTCCGGCCCAACGCGTTTTCCGAACGCAGTTCATGTGGTACTCCTCGAAGGATAGGGTCTCACAGGCCGCGGTACCGGTCAATCGGATCCCCGATCCGGCTGGCGTCAATGAGCCGCCTCCCCGGATATGATGGCTCGATAAACCGAGCTTATGCCAGATCCCGCTTGCATTTGAAAAACTTGTAAGCTACACTCGTCTTAAGTTTCCCCGCATGAGCACAGGTTTTACAGGCCGGTTGGTTGGTTCCTTTCACTCCCGCACCATCGCTATTCCTGTAGGCATAATTATTATTCTGCTCGTAGTCATCGTATCCGGCCCCGTCTGAGGCTGCCGGGACCTAAGGTTCCAAGGCCATCAGCGGGGCGGACAGCCTGGCTGATGGCCTTTTTCGTTTTT
>Ga0075030_100003946_pt1 | contig 13445 bp, 8 predicted proteins | sample LitLauG_LLR_2012_FD_71393 | JGI IMG/M metagenome (GOLD analysis project Ga0075030, IMG submission 71393) | Freshwater sediment microbial communities from Pennsylvania, USA - Little Laurel Run_MetaG_LLR_2012 | ecosystem: Environmental > Aquatic > Freshwater > Creek > Sediment | place: USA... | reverse complement strand
AGCGAAAAGCCTTTCTGATTCCGTTTGCGGTTCTTCATGGCCGAGCTCCTATGGTTACTGAAGTTACTTTCGATTCAATCTGTTCGGTTCACACTTCGGTGAGGGGATCGACCGATGCCTTCCTAAAGTGCAACGCAGGAGCCAAATTGATTTCACATAGGGATCAATCAGTTGCAGTAGTGCGCGAACGATGCCAAGTGAAAAGAGTTGCACATGAGGAAGGGACTGGAAGGGAAATGCTCTCTAACCCGCAGAAAACAGTGGTTACCTTCGGGGGTTGGCGATCTACCACGGATCCTGAGTCCGGCTAACGTGATCTCCGAAAACCGAACAAACTGCCGGTACGCACGTCACATTCTGCCGTAGATCTCTTTCGTTATACCAATGCTAAGGGTCTCTGGAATCCCCTCCGATTCCGATGTCTCGGACATAAGGGAGGGGTATGTGCAGGCCGAGTGAGCTGTTCCTGAAGGTGATTCGCGAGGCTGCCCAGTTCAGGGGTCTCGTCATACATACGTTTCAAGTCATCCTCATCATTTTTCTTATCTGGGTCGCCGCAACCTGGGCGCAAGATGCCTCCACGGGTGCGCTGCGCGGCGTGGTGTTTGATGCGCAGGGAGCAGCGATCACTAACGCGGACATTGTCGCAATCAAAGTCGAAACCGGAATTCGCTATCACTCGGCAACGGATTCCGTGGGCCGCTTTGTCATGGATTTGTTGCCTCCAGGCCAGTATTCCGCTCGAGCCGAGGCCGAGGGCATGTCGCCGCAAATCTCGCCCGTGATTCGCATCGATGTGGGATCAACAGCCCAGTTGACGTTCAAGTTGCGAGTCGCGGGGCCAAGAGAAACGCTCTCCGTCTCGGAAACTCCCCACGCCATGGATGCCGACCCCAGTTCCGTCTCGGCATTGGTGGACGAGAAGGCGATCAGGGATCTCCCCTTGAACGGGCGAAGATTCACCGACCTGCTTTTATTGGCTCCCGGAGTTACCCAGGACCCTCGCGGTCTGACATCGGGATCGAACGGCGATCTTTCTTATGGCGGCATTCGCGGTTACAACACAAGCTTCCTCGTGGACGGGGGTGATAACAACAACGGCTTTTTTGCGCAAGCCACGGGTCGCTATCGCGCGCCTTTCCAGTTTTCCAACGAAGTGGTTCAGGAGTTTCGCGTGCAATCGAGCGGGTACGGAGTGGAGTCAGGCCGTGCCGGAGGTGCAGTGGTCAACGTCGTAACCAAGTCCGGGACGAATGAGTGGCACGGAAACGCCTTTTACTACCTGCGCGACAGTTCGATTGGCGGAGCGGCGCCGCCCTTCGTAGGTTTCAATCCGGCGAACCAGCAACATCAGTTTGGCGGCACGATCGGCGGGCCGATCCAGCGCAGCAAGACCTTCTTGTTTGCGGGATATGACCAGCACATCTTTCATGTGCCAGCCGTCGTCGAATTTCTGGATGGCTCAACCCAAGTCGTACCTCAACTGGGAACGAACCTGGCTCCCGGAGACTACGAAGTGTGCGATCCATCGATCGGTGGCATTGCATGCGACGAAGGGTTGGTGTTCGCCTCAGCCGCACAACTTTCCACCCAGGGAGGTACCTTTCACGCAAGACTTCTGGGGAACGCCGGATTCTTGAAGATCGATCGTGTGCTGTCACCACATCAAGTCCTGTCAGTTCGACTGAGCACGTCGCGGTACTACGGCACAAACAACGTGTTCTTTGATCCTGCGAATCCAATCACGAACTATTCGATCAGCGGAAATGGGGAGGAAGACGTCAAGACGGAAGCGCTTTCGCTCAGTCTCCTGAGCAGCGTCACGCGTCGACTCACGAGCCATCTCCGGGTGCAGGTTTCGCGGGATCTGCAGCAGTCGTTTCCCAACACGACCGGTGTGCGAACGACCATCTACAAATGGATGGAAGACTTCGGGCAGTCTTCGATTCTTCCAAGGCAAACCCGAGAGCACAGGTTGCACCTGGCGGAAACCTTCAGCTTCAACCGGGGCCGAAACCAGTGGAAGTTCGGCGGCGATGCTATGGCCACTCGGGACTACAACTACTTCCCGTCCTTATATGGTGGCGAGTATTTGTACGAGAGAATCTCCGTAAATCCTTTTACGTTTGCTCCCATGCACCAGGGACTGGCGCTGACGCCGCTGCGGGCGTGGGCGCACAATGTTCCACGCTATTACGTGCAGAAGTTCGGTAATCCCATTTCTCATCCTGACAGCAATGACTACTCTGGATTTGTCCAGGACACCGCGCGTGTGACCCCGCATCTCAGCTTGAGTTTGGGGGTTCGCTACGATCTGCAAACTTTTTCCAGGAATGGCATGGTGCGTAATCCTCTCTGGACAACTGGAGCCAAAATGCCGTCACGCGAAACCAACCTCGCACCGCGTGTGGGAGTCGGCTACGCTCTTGGCGATGATCGACCGCTGATGGTTCGCGCTGGGTTAGGAATGTTCTACACGCGGATTCCACAGATCTACGAGTCCGCGGTAATGAACAATAACGGGTTGACAAACACCTTCTTGTCCTTGGATAACATGGACTATTACCAGCAGCAGGTGTTCCCGTCGTATCCAAACCCGGCGATCAACTGCCCGCGCTCCGCCGCCGCGTGTACTTTGCCTGACGCCTTGAAGCCATACGCGACCAGTGAGATTGCAGCGTTTTCTCCGAGGTTCAAAACTCCGCGAGCACAGCAGGGAAGTGTGAGTTTGGAGCGTGATCTGGGGAACGGATTCACCGGCACCGTTTCATACTTGTACGTCCACGGAGTGGACCTGATTCGGGCACGCGATGTAAACCTGCCGGTGCCAACTTACTACAGCTATCCGATTTATGATCCAACGGGAAACACTTTTCAGAACTCTCTCTACAGCGTTGAATCGTTTGCTACCTGGCAGACCACCTACAGCATCAGTTGTCCTTTCCCGCCGTGCATCAACCCGGTGAGTCGTCCGATTCCGCAGTTGGGTGCAATCGATCAGTTTGAGAGTGCGGCGTCGAGCGTATATCACGGCATGACCGTATCTCTGCACAAGCGGATGTCGAAGCAGACCTATTTCCGGCTGGCGTACACTTGGGCTCATGCCATTGACGGCGGGCAGGACGCACTCGTCGCGGGGTCTCCGTCAACGGTGCAGAATAGCCACTCGACGAAAAGTGAGCGCGGTCCAAGTGTGACCGATCAGCGGCAGCGCCTGACGATGTCCGCCACCGAGGAGCCGAATCCGATCGCGCCAGACCAGAAAGTCTTGGCGGCGATGTTCAATCACTGGAGGATCTCTGGCATTATGACCTATGGCAGCGGACGGCCCACGAACGCAACGGTAGGCGGCGATCCGAATCAGGATGGCAACTCCACCAACGACCGATTAGCTAAGTACGGGCGCAACGCTCTCCTCGGGCCCGACTACGCCAGCACCGATCTGCGATTGGGCCGCAAGTTCGATCTTGGCCTTCGGTGCCATCTGGAGATGACGGCGGAATCGTTCAACGTGTTCAATCGCGACAACAAGAAGTACGGAATCACTGACAACGGGTTCTTCAATTCAGCGGGAAGATTCGTGAAGTATTCTCAATCGGCAGGCGGATCTTATTATCCGGCTTATTATCAGCAACCTACAAGCTTCATGAAAGCCACCAGTTCGTTTGCTCCGCGACAAATGCAGTTCTCGATGCGCTTGAGTTTTTGAGCGACATGAAAATTTGTTCACAATCCACTTGACTTAGTGTGGCAAGGCTTGCCATAACTAACAGGTCCACTTAGGACGAGTGGGGGGGTGTAGTCCGTTGGCGGAAGTTCGACTTCAAGAGGGGGAATCCCTCGAGAACGCCCTTCGGCGGTTCAAGCGCAAGGTACAAACCGAGGACATTATTAAGGAAGTGAAACGTCACTCGTTTTACCTGAAGCCTGGCGAGAGGAAGCGAGTAAAAGAAGCGTTGGCTCGCAAGCGAAGCCGCAAGAAAGCAAGAAAAGAGCAGGATTAACAGAAATGGGCCGTCCACTGACGGACGGCCCAATCCGCGCTAGAAAAATTGTCGAGCTTCCCGGTAGTGTTTCTGCAGTAACCATGCGCGACACATTGCATGGCGGGCCGAGTCCAGGGGTCAGCAATGAGGGGGATGTAAATCTCCTGCCCACGATGTGAACCGGATCCTTCCCTATTCGGGTCTCCCGTGTTGAGCAGGCTGCGAAATGGGAGCGCCTCTCCAAATGGAATACCAGGACAAGGTTTTGAAGTGCATCGACTGTGGCGCGGACTTCGTGTTCACAGCGGGCGAACAACTTTTCTTCCACGACAAGCAGTTCAAGAACGAACCCAAACGCTGCAAAACCTGCAAGGGTAAGAGGATAGCCGTACTGGGCTCCCCTTCGCAGGGGTCATCGCGCGGACACTCTTATGTGAAGACCGAGACCCGCACGAATTGTTCGCAGTGCGGGAAAGACACAACGGTCCCGTTCCGGCCAACGCAAGGGCGGCCGGTGTTGTGCCGTGAGTGTTTCCAGCAAGGCCGACACGTAGCCAGCGCCTAATTCAAGCATCAAACAGGTATCTGGGCAGCGGAAGAATCATCCTGCCGCTCGCGGGGATGGCTGTGTCTTGTTGGATCGCTGGCGCTGATGCAATTGTCGGTCGGCATGGCTCACCAGCAGGGCTTCGATTTGCCGCAAGAGGTCGCTGGTACCAAGGGGTTTGATGAGCAACGAGTCTGCGTTCTCTCCGGTCCAATCCTCGCCCTCACGGGCCCTATTCCCGTCGTTGGATGCCGGAATGGACGGCGGATACGCTGTCAGCAACGCCGTGGCCGGGTCATAGGGTTGGCGTCGCGCCATGCGGATGACTTCCAACCCTGCCTCTTCGGTCTCCATACGCAAGTCGCTGATGACCATTTGATACATGTTGGACGTCAGGCGAGCGAACGCTTCGGAACTACTGCCGGCAGTCTCAACTTCAAAGCCGTGGAGTTCAAGAACAGCCTTGAGGGTCAGAAGAACGGCGAGGTCGTCATCGACGAGAAGAATGCGGCGCTTCATGTGCACCTCGTGACGTCTGAAGAGAGATGCGGCGCGGTGCGGATATCCAGCGACTACACCCGCTGATTTAGTATAGAAGCGTGACTCGTTTCTACATAGAGAATTTTGGCTGTCGCGCGACGCAGGCAGACGGAGCGGCACTTGACCGTCAATTCCTCGATCGGGGGCTCGATCGGGCAGATGCGATTCACGATGCTGAAATTGTCGTCCTGAATACCTGCACCGTCACCGAGGGAGCCGACAGGGATGTACGCGCCTCCATTCGACGCCTGCAGCGTGAGAATCCGACGTGCCGAATTCTCGTGACCGGCTGCTATGCGCAACGAGCGCCGGAAGAACTGGCGGCGTTGCCGGGTGTGACCTGGGTCGTGGGTAATTCGCACAAACATCAGGCAGTCGAGATCGCAACCTCCTCGTTTCCGAAACGTGCGTTTTCGGCTGGGTCACATTTCGTCCCCCTCACCCAGCTTTCTGGAAATCAACCTAGCACGGTGGTTGTGGGAGATATTTTCGCGCACACTGAACTGTTGGCAGCACCAGTGTTTGACGCAGCCAATGAGAGAACACGTCCCAATCTGAAGGTGCAGGACGGCTGCGATAACCGCTGTTCATTTTGCGTGATTCCGTATGTTCGCGGCCAGAGCCGCTCGCTTCCGCTGGAGAGGGTTATCTCCGAGGTGCACTCTCTGGTCGCGGCAGGGTATCGCGAAGTGGTGCTCTCGGGAATCAACCTTGGACGATGGGGACGAGATCTGGAGGGGAGTTGGCAGCTCTCAGCTGGCAGCTCTCAGTTAAACCCTGCGACAAGAGATCGCCGGCTCGAAACTTTGATTTTGGCAATTCTGCAGCGAACGACTCTGGCGAAATTGCGCATCAGTTCGGTTGAGCCGATGGACTGGAGCGATGAGCTGATCGCACTGGTCGCAAGCTCTGCGCGAATTGCCAAACATGCCCATATTCCGATGCAGTCCGGGAGTGACACAGTCTTGCGCCGAATGCATCGCAAGTACAGGCCATGGCATTACAGGGAGAAGGTCAACAAGATTCGAGCGGCTATGCCGAAGGCGGCAATCGGCGCCGACGTGATGGTGGGGTTTCCAGGCGAATCCGACGCGGAATTTGAGGAAACTCGCCGCATGATCGAAGAGCTTCCGTTCACTTACCTGCATGTGTTCACGTATTCGCCACGGCCCGGCACTCCGGCAGCAGAGCAATCGGGGCAGGTTCCTGTCGCGGTTGCTCGGCATCGCAATCGCGTGCTGCGAGAGATCGCATCCGAGAAAAAGGAGGGCTTTATGCAATGCCTGGTGGGAACCGAGGTCGAGGCAATTACGCTGCAAACTGGCGATGACGATTTCACCGACGCGCTGACGGATAATTATCTGAAGATAAAAATAGGGGGGCAACACCGAGCAAACCAGTGGATGCTCGTGACTGTCGCAGGAGTAGACGGCGAAAAGCTGGTCGGCCATCCAGAAGAGGTTTGCGAACCATCGCGTTCAGTCGCTGGTCGGGGCGGGCCCGGGCGAAGAAGCGCTAGTGACTCGGGAGTGCACGGACTCCAAGAAACGCATTGACCTGTAATCATTTACAGCTTACGATAATCAAAAATCCAGAACTGCGGGAGTGTCCGAGCCCATGTCACAGTCAGCGTTTCGGTCTGTAGTGTGCTGTTTGCTGGCCGTCTTGTTTCCGGCGCAAATGATGCTTGCAGGAGAGGCAGCTTCCGCCATGTTGTATACAAACGGTCCGACGTGGTTGAACGGGAGCGAGGTTCCGAAGTCGGCAGCCATGTTTTCAGGCGATATGTTGCAGACCCGCACCGATTCCACGGCCAGCATTCAATCCAACGGATCGAACGTCATGGTGCTGGCGGACTCCCTGGTGAAGTTCGAGGGGCCGGCGGTTGAGATCGAACATGGCGCTGTGCGCGTTACGACCTCACGTGGACTGGCTGCTCGTGCGGGCGACGTAACCGTGAAGCCAGCGGGAACCATGTGGACGGAGTTCCAGGTCAAGGATGTCGACGGACGTGTGGAGATCGCGGCCAACAAGGGCGACGTGACTGTACAAGACGACAAAGGCACAACAACGGTAGCGCAGGGTACGCAGACCACTCGCGACGATACCAACGACACTGAGAAGAAGAAGAAGAAACGCCGCCGCGGTTCTGGGGCCGAGACTGCAGCTCACGGCGGCATCATGAGTTCTGCACCAGTAGTTTACGGCGGTCTGGCGGCCGCGGGCGGAGCGGCAATCTGGATATGGACTCGGTCGGAACCGCCGGTCAGCCCTTCATGTCCTACGCAATGCCCCTGATCTTGTTACAAGCCGAGTTTGTGCTGTGATTCCCTTCCTGGAGTTTGGTCTAACCCGCTTTGGAGTCTGCGGCTGAATCGATGGCCCGTTACGTTTCCTACCGAGATTTCGATTGGGTTCTGCTGGGATTTGTACTTGCCATCTGCACTTTAGGTGTTGTGCAAATCCACAGCGCGACTGAGCACACCAAGTTCGCGGGCTCACACCTCAGGCAGATTTACTGGATACTGGCCGGCGTCGGCGCCATGTTCCTGGTGAGTCTTCTCAACTATCAGGCCCTGCTTGAACAGATCCACTGGATCTATATCATCGCGCTGGCCTCGCTCATTTCCGTCATCTTGTTCGGGCAGAAATACTTGGGCGCGCGGCGCTGGATCAAGATGCCGGGGGGAGGGCACTTTCAGCCGTCGGAATGGGTCAAACTCATCCTCATCCTCGCGGTGGCAAAGTACTTCGCTGATTTACATGAACGCGAGCTTTCCTGGTCAGACTTTCTCAAGGCGGGCGCGATCGTCGGTTTTCCAATGCTAATGGTGCTTGCACAGCCAGACTTGGGGACGGCGCTCACGTATCTCCCGATAGCCATCATGGGGTTATTCCTAGGCGGATTGCGATGGAAGCAGGCTCTCATCGTTGTAATGATTGCAGGACTTCTCGTTCCGGTGGCGTGGATGAAGGTGCTGAAGTCCTATCAGAAAGAGCGCCTGACTAGCTTCATGAATCCGGATGCGGATCGTCAGGGCTCCGGGTATCAGGTCAACCAATCTCTGATTGCGGTGGGTTCCGGTGGAATCTTCGGTAGCAGCCAGGGGTCACAAACTCACTTGGCGTTTCTACCCGTACCCCAAACCGATTTTATTTTTGCGGCGTTTGCCGAGGAACATGGGTTTGTAGGAGCCTTGGGGGTATTGCTGTTATACTTCATAGTGCTGATGCGTTTGACCCAAAATGCTCAAACGGCGCCCGACCGCGCCGGCACCTTTGTGGTGATGGGCGTGGTGGCTGTGCTTAGCTTCCATATTTTGGTCAACGTCGGCATGGTGGTCGGCTTTATGCCGGTTACCGGAATACCTCTGCCGCTAATGAGTTACGGTGGGTCTTCCGTTCTTTTCATGTTCTTGGCGTTGGGGATGGTAATGAATGTCCGGATGCGCCGTTTCGTGAACTGAGACGGTCGGCAGAAGTCAGGTGCCCTTCTATAATTAAGGGAACGGCGCTCCACGAAACAAGATTCAGGTAAGGATAGATTACGAGGGCCCTCGCGAAAAAGGAGGGCAGAACGCCGGCGGAAGTCGAAGCCGGACAGGATTGAAGCCGGTCAGGCGGGGAACGGCCCCTCAGCGAGAGCGCGAGGAGTGGCCACAGACCTGACGAAAGGCTTAACGCGATCAGTGCAGACGAGAAAGAACAATTCACTGCAGTGTAGTTTCCGGGAAGACGCCCGGGACCGCGCCCGCTCCTACCCGGAGCGGCGCTGAACGCTATCGATCCCTTGGTCCGCCTTGCGCTTCTGGTCCGGTGAAGTAGAACCGGAGTAGAAATGAATAAGGAATTGTTTGTATCAACCACGCCCCACGAAACCAAAGTGGGGATCACAGAAGACGACCAGCTAGCCGAGATTTACCTCGAACGAGAAAACGAATATACGCTTGCGGGTTCGATTTATAAGGGCCGTGTTACGCGCGTGCTTCCCGGCATGCAATCGGCTTTTGTAGACATCGGCCTTGAGCGCGACGCCTTCCTTTACGTCTCGGATTTCATGGATCTAGAGCAACAGGATGAGGATCTGGATGAAGCCATCCCGGCGAATCGTCCAGTGAATACGCAGCGCTCGCGCAACGGCGAGGAAGCTATCGATTCCTCAGGTGAAGGCCAGTTGGCCGACGCCGAGAACATTGAAACTGAGGCCGGTGGCGAGCCCCAACCCGCCGCTTCCGGACTTCCGGCCACTGGCGGAGGCCAGCGCGATTTTCGCGGACGTCGTCGTCGCCGCGGACGCCGTGGTGAAAGGCCAGAGCGCAATGAAATTCGCACGGAATCCCGAACTGACGTAGCCCCGGAGCCGCGCAACGAGATACGCAGCGAACGCTCCGGACGCAGCGGATACGATTCTAGGCCTCAGCGAACGTCAACTCCGACCCGCGTTGGGCATGATTACGATTACGGCCCGCCTCCGGGGTATCAGCCGATCGTGTTGCCCGGCGAATCAATCTCCAAGTATCAGAGGCAAGCCCAAGCGACCGCGATACCGGCTGAGACTGTCGCGGCAGAACCGAAAATTCCATCATCAATTGTCGCAAACTTCCCGGAGGATGAGCCGATCTTCGCCGCTGAAGTGGCCGAGCCACTGCACGAACAGCATGAGCACGTGCCAGAGACTGAGCCTGAGTTGTATGTCGAGGAATCCTCTGCGGTCTCCAACTCCGTGCCGGAAGTAACGGAATCCCGCCGCCCGGCCGGTGAGGTTATTGACACTAGTTCCTCGGTCCTGATGAGCCACGAGTCGGCTTTTGAGACGGAGTTAGAGGCAACGTCCCACGCTACCGAGGAAGAGCTTCCGGGATCTGCTGCTACCCGCGGCATGCTGGAAGAACAGGAAATAGAAGAAGAAGAGGCCGATCTAGACGCTTACGGGGAACAACATGGAGATGACGCTGGCTTCGAAGAGATGGAAGAAGAAACTCGGGCTGCGGGGCAAGAAGCACCCGAACCCGCTGTCTTAGAAGTAGCTTCAGGCTTGGTGGCGGAGGGTGAACCACTGGCAAATGGCGAGCCGACGTCGGAAGCAGCACTTGAAGCCGAAGAGCGCGAAGCCGAAGAACTGGAACTCGAAGAAGCCCAGGCCGAGGCCGAAGCTCTGCTCGAGGCTGAGGCGATTGGCGAAGGCACAGTGGACGCCAGCGCTGAAGTTCGGGCTCCGGCGCCAGAAGCAAGATTATTGCAGCGGACACAGCGCCGCGAGCGTGGTTTTGATCGTGGCTCAGACCGTGGCCGCGGACGCCGCGGCGGTGGTCGACGATTCCGCAGCCGTGAAAATCAGGTGGTGCCCCAGATCAGCGAACTGCTCAAGGAAGGTCAGGAGATTCTGATCCAGATTGCCAAGGAGCCCATCGCGAAAAAAGGCGCCCGCATCACCAGCCACATTGCGCTGCCCGGACGCTTCCTGGTCTTTATGCCGACCGTGAACCATACCGGCGTGTCGCGCAAGATCGCATCCGAGGAAGAACGGCAACGGCTGAAGCGCATCATCCAGAGCGAGCGCGAAAATGGCGGCGGTGGTTTTATCGTGCGCACCGCTGCGGCGGGAGCAACCGACGAGGAACTCCGCGCGGATATCCGTTTCCTGAAGAACCTCTGGACCGAGATTAAAACGCGCTCCGAGAGCAGCAAGTCTCCGGCGCTGATCTATCATGACCTGAATGTCGTGGAGCGCGTGTTGCGCGATCAGGTCAGCTCAGACTTCTCCGTGATCTGGGTCGACACCGAACAGGAATACGAGCGCATTCTTCGTTTCGCGAATCGCTTTCAACCGGGTCTGGTAAAACGCGTCAAGCTCTATACGAAAGAGACACCGCTGTATGACCAGTTCGGCTTGAACGAGGAAATCAACAAGGCGCTGAAGTCGAAAGTCTGGCTCAAGAGCGGTGGCTATATCGTGATCAACCAGACTGAAGCGCTGGTTGCCATCGACGTCAATACCGGAAAATATGTCGGCAAGACAGCGCGTCTCGAAGACACAATCGTCAAGACGAACGTGGATGCGATCCGAGAAATCGTGCGCCAGGTCCGTTTGCGCGACTTGGGCGGCATCATCATCATCGATTTCATCGATATGGATGAGCGACGCAATCGCCAGAAAGTGATGCAGGCGCTCGAGGAAGCGCTGCGTGCCGATCGCGCACCATCCAAGGTGCTTCAGTTTAACGACTTCGGATTGGTTGCAATCACGCGAAAACGTGTGAAACAGTCGCTCGAGCGGACAATTGGGTCACCCTGCCCGTATTGCCAGTCGACGGGCTTTGTGAAATCAGTCGGTACGATCTGCAACGAGGTCTACGTTGAAATGCGGAAGATCTCCAAGCATCTGGAGCACAGCGACGTTATGTTGCGCGTGAATCCCGAGGTCGCCAAGGCGCTGAAGGCGAATAATGCGCGCCTGCTGAACGAGATGGAGGAGCTCACGAAGAAAACCGTGATCATCAAGTCTGATCCGGCGCTTCACCAGGAGCAGTTCGACATTCACTAGTGTTGGGTATTTGCTTCATTCAAGAAATGAAGGGCGGCAAACTGCCGCCTTTCTTTCTTCCCAGGAAACCTGATTATGCGGCGCCAACTAGCCGTGCAGCCTGGTCAGTTTTTTCCCGCAGCTTTTCCAGAGAGTTGTGAAGAGATTCACCATTTGCCTGCGTTTCGGCGTCTTGGCCGATCGCCAATGCGAGCCGGTCAACAGCCTCCGCCAAGCGTTTGCCGAGATCGACAAGCACCACAAGCGAATCAGCGTGCAGCTTCCATACGGAAGGCGAATTCTGCGAGCGTTTCAGTTCTTCCATTTCGGTCGTAATGCGTGCCGTGACGGCGACCAGCCGGAGCAGCATCCGCGCTGCGTCTGCCCGCATTCCCGATTGTTCAAGATAGTCGGCCGTATAGGCCTCAACCTCCGCAGGACTGAGCATCAGATTGAAGTAGCGCATGGGCACAATCTGGCGGAACTTAGGATCGGCGACACGCACGAAAACTCGGATCGATTCTTCCACTCGCCGCAACTTAGCTTCTTCCGCAGCGAGCGCCTGTGCTGTAGCCGCTGTAGGAACATACTTGGGTGCGAGCGCCGGAGCCGCTGCCGCTCCGCTCTTCGTACTCACCGCGTGAGGGGCGTGAGCGACATCCGAATGAGGCCGGCGTATCGGCGGTCTGCGCTCCAGTTCCTTTCTAAGTCGCGAGACGCGCCGGAATTTCTCGAGCGCCACGCTGTAATCGGCCTTCAATAAGGTCTCCTCATTGAGCGCGGCGACGTGTTCCACGGTGACTTCCACGCCATCGACAGTGCTGAGAATGTTGCCGCCGAGTTCTTCCAGGCGGTTGGCGAATTCCTTGATTTCCTGCGTGGCGGCGGCAAACAGAGTATTGAAGCGATCACCAAACGCCGCATTATACGGAGCGAGCGTCGCCAACACTCCCGGATGGTAGATCGATTCGCCCAGTCTGGCCTTCAACTCCCGGACGCGCGGAATAATCCCGGAATCCATGAGCGCCGCAAAATCCTGAAAACGATTCGCCTGGTCGAGCAGCGGTCCGAACTCGCGCAACAGCTGCGCATCTGTGTCCAGCAGCGTCGGCACTTCAGACTCGGACAGAATTTCAAGCAGGGCAATCTCAAACGGAGAAAGCGGAATCGAACCATCCAGGCCGTAGCCGCGCTGTTCCCACTGGCCTGCTACCCGAGGATGGCGGAACAAAAATGTCGCGACCAGGTCGGTCTTATCGCGATTGGCGGCGGAATCGTCACGGTGACGCGCGAAATACCGCAGCAGGGCTTCGGCTACTTCCGGGTCGAGATCAGACTGCACTCCGATGCGCAACATGGCCGGCGTGATCGCCATGTCGAGAAGCTGAATCCAGAGCTGCATTCGATCAAGCGTGGCGCGCACGTCCGGAGTGTGGCTGATGACATCGGGCGCGAGTTCAGCCGGTGCGGGAAGCTGTCCGCCGAGTTGATCGCTCAGCAGTTTACGGTAGAAGCTCTGGACAGTGGCCAGTAACGCTAGTTCCCATTGGGGATCCTCAACCAAAAGTCAGCTCCTCCCAGATTTCCCGCACAAACCTTCGTAAAGTGGGGATCATCCTTAAGTAAATCTGAAAGCCGAGCGTGACGCAATTAGTTACCTGGTTACGGAAGTGACTGCACTACCACGGCGCTGAAAATGCGTGGCTTTGGGCTGGAATTTCGAGGGTCTATTGAAAGACAACCGTCTTGTTCCCATAGAGCAGAATGCGGTTTCCCACATGCCAGCGCACGGCGCGCGATAGAACGACTTTCTCGATATCCCGCCCCTTCTGGATCAGATCATCGACAG
>Ga0075030_100003940_pt1 | contig 13453 bp, 24 predicted proteins | sample LitLauG_LLR_2012_FD_71393 | JGI IMG/M metagenome (GOLD analysis project Ga0075030, IMG submission 71393) | Freshwater sediment microbial communities from Pennsylvania, USA - Little Laurel Run_MetaG_LLR_2012 | ecosystem: Environmental > Aquatic > Freshwater > Creek > Sediment | place: USA... | reverse complement strand
CCGTTGGACCCTGCGCCGATCTCGGTGCGGCCGTAGAGCGTCATGTCGTGGACCTGATCGTTAGTGCCGCTCATGTAGAGCGCGCCGCCGGTGCTGCTGCCGTAGATACGGAATGGGCCGGAGCCGTCGCCCTGGAGTTGGTCGTTGTTGCCGAACATCTGGATTGTCCACGGCGCGCTGGGATCGGTGCAGTAGACCCATGTGGTAGGACCGGAGCCTTGGATTTGATCGTTGCCGCCGGTTAGGACGATCGGGCCGGCAGTCGGGACGGTCAGGTGGATATGCTGGTTCATGGAGTGGGTTCCTTGGGGTTAACGGTCTTGCCGGTCAGTGCTTCCAGCAGCCTCAATCGCGATCTGCCGGCGCGGGAAAGCAAGCAGCACGGACCCTTAACGGTGGCTTTGCCGCCGCGTTTGTCGTCAACATAGTAGATGTCGTCAGGCCAAGGGGTGCTGTCAGGCGGTTTGGCCATCAAGTAGGTTCCTTTTCGAGTTGGTCGGCGTAGGCGGTGTGGAGGGCGGCTAGGGCAGCAAGGATCATGTCGTTGGACATGGCACGAGGAAACTTGCCCCAGTCTGCGCAGGCTCTCGCCACCTTCCGATGCAGCGCGGCGAGGTCGGAGCGGGGCGCAGTTGGTGCCGTCGGCATAGGTTGCGGCTCGCAAAAACCGCCAATGCACGTGCAGTCGGCTTTTTCATAGCCGCAGCGTCGGCAGGATGTTGAAGTCCAGCGAAGATAGCCAAAGGCGTCTCGTGTGCCGTTCTCAGTAGATTCCGCTGTCGGCGCTCCGCTCATGCTCGGGTGGACAAGGACGGCGTTGATAATGTGGCGGCAGCGTTCGCGCATAGGCTCCGATGCCCAATCTGCTACTCGCAGCGCCGCATCTAGCGCCTCCTCCGTCACCGTGCGCGGCAAAGATACGCTTACAGCGTCAATCAGCGTAGCAATGTCCGCTACAAATCCTATTGTGCTGTTGCCGGGCACATACACCCAATCTCGCAACCGATCAACAGCGTCTGTTACAGCGGACCTCGGAGGCGGCGCGGGCTGCTGGGCGGCGTCGTAGGAAGCGAGTTGGGCTTTTACAAATATACAAGGAGCGGTCCATTCGGGACATTTTGGCCACTTACAGTTTGATGTAGGGCACGCCGCCCTCACGGCCACGGCGAGGCGATCTGGATCGTGGGTCATGCCATAGGCCCCAAAACAAAGTTTTTGAGTATCGCGAGCGCCCCACTACAATCGCCATCGTCGAGGGCTTCCATTGCGGCCGATTGACGTGTGGTGATTTCTGCCCGCAGCCGGGCGATTTCCGTGCCGCGTTTGTCCGCAAGGGCGTTTGCGGCCACAAGCTGCTCCGTGCGGCGCTTAATTTCGGCATCTCGCGCAATCAGCCCGGCGAGGACGATGCGGATGTCCTCCATGCTTGAATAGTACATCCCAAGCGTAGGCCGCGGTAACGTGCAGTCCTTGGTCAGCCGTTCCACGGCGTCGTCTATGTTTGTGGTCATACTCCCTCCTGCATACGCCGGGCCTCGCGTCGCTTGTCGACGGCGACTAAAATGTGTGCAAGGCCGGCCCAGCGTCTCCAGCACGACAAAGCAGATGGCAATTACCAACCATCCGGCAAAAGCAAAATCCAGCCAATCAAAACCTTCAAACATGGTCTATACTCCATCCGGCGGCGCGAAGCACTGGACTTGCCCACGGTAGAGCCATAGGATCGGTGTGCCGGTTGGGTTGGAGCCGGGCACGATCTTCTCCTTCGGTACCACCACCCAGCGGTCGGTCTCGCCGGGGAAATGCTGTGGTGTGACGTGGGCGAAATAGAACGTATCGCAGTCTTGTTTGCCTTCGGGCATAGGCCAGCAATAGGGGCGGAGTTGTACGTCCACCGGCCGGCCGTCACCGATGTCGCAGCACCAGCGGCCCAGAGTGTCGTGCTGGGATTGTACCCAGTTTGCGTAAGGGTGCATGATGGCATAGTCATCGGAACCGACGGGAGGTGGGGCAGATAGGGCTGGACAAACACAGGTTCCGGCCAGCAATAGACCCCCGACAAGGATTGCTTTTAGAGCCATGAGAGCCTCCAAAGCAGAATAGATGCCGCACCGAGAATAGTGCCGAGTAGTGCGGCTAGACCGGATTCGTCTTTTACGGCAAATAGCATCATGGTGAGTCCGAGGAATCCGGTTGAGCCGGAACTGGCGGCGGCAAATAGGTCTAGTAGGGCATCTTCGTTCATGGGAGATAGTGCCTGTGTTGGGGTGGGAGTTTAGTTGTGGGATTGTTGTTTGCTCCAGAGGTAGAGTTGGTTGATTAGGGTTTCTAGGTCTAGGTAGGTGTAACGGGGATCATTGGCGGTTCGATACAGTTCGGCAATGAGGGACTTGGCTTGGGATAGTTCGGTGCTGAATTGAGCATTGGTGGCTTCTAGGGCTATAAGTTGGGCTGCAGTATTGTCCATTAGATATCTCCTCTGACTCTTAGGGGGTCCCAGATGCGTTTGGTAAAGTCACTGTTGAGCCATTCCTGGCGGACGCTGGGGGGCTTAGAGCAGATGGAGCGGTATGGGCAGCCGCCATAGTTGGAACAGTTGTGTGCTACAAAATCATTAGCTATAAAGTTGTGGTGTGGCCCTTCCATCATTATATCAAAAACTTCTTCTTCTCCGGCCAGTTTGATAGACTCTACTGTTTCTACCGAAAGTCGATTCATAGCCTTGATTACGTCATCCATATGCAAAAGTTTGTGCTGGACCATGGTCACTAATTCTAGGTTGTCCAAAGAATCATTCAGGTGATTCCCGTCTTTATGGTGCACTTCCATACCAGGAGCAATGTAGACCAGATCTTTTGCAGTATCTTTATCACTACGAAGAATATGCAAATATTCATCATAGGACAAATCATTCATATGTGCTTCTAGTCGAAGTGTGTATGGGCGCAAGGAAAACACTGGCTCTCTGCCATCCCATTTCACCCAGGCGCGTGGATGGTATTTGATCCCAGTGATTGGGGTATTCCTGGTTTGTGATACACGTTCAATGCTTGCCTTGTTTTTCTTGCCTTGCCAAACATAGAGTTCGTCTCCAGGGGTTAGGTTATCTACTGTGCGCCAACCTTGGGGAGTATTAAACTCGTGGTCTATTGTGGCCTTAATGGTTTTGGTTCTAGTCTTAATTTCATAGACTGGCTTGATACCGTTGGATACAATGTCCAACAACTTTTGCGGAGCGACATAGCCACCAACGTCAGATAATAGATAAGTATCCAATGTAGGGTCGAAACGCGGTCCCTTTCTGGGGTCTTTGATCCATCGGTATAATTTGGCTATCGGTAGTTGCAATCCTTTGTTTTTGCCTCGATTAGCCCTAACAATTGTGGCACCAGCTAGACAAGACTTGTCGTTCATGGGCCAATAGTTCATACTGGCGTAGACCTGGGCTTGGCCCAGCCAGATGCCGAAGTCCTGGAACCATTCTTGGACCTGCGTAGGATGGCGCTCGACGATACCACGGAGGAACCTGGAGAAAGTCACGGCAATTTGGGCACCATCGACGACGATGCCTTTGATGGGAAAGCTCCAGACTACTTGGCCGGCCAAGGTGTAGGCACTGAATTGATTGTCTGGGGTGAACTTGCGGAAGAAGGATTGGTCCAAGGTAGTTGTGGTGGTCTTGGCGTCAATTACGTAGTAGTCGTCACCGAGCTTGGCCACACGGTCCATGTGGCCACAGAGCAGAAATTCCTCCCCAGTGTTGGCGTATAGGCCAGTCTGGAGCCGAAAGGACAGCTCCACCGCAGGTTTGCCGTTGGCCAACACAGCGGTCTCAAAGGCATCGTCTTGGGCTTTTTCGTCAAGGTACCAGATGATGGTTCTGATGAGGGTTTCTCGATTCTTTTGGGGATGGTCGGAGAACCAAGGACGCTGACGTTGAAGGTCCCAGGTATCAATTAGAGCACCAAGGACAGCCGCGCCTACAGCTTCGTTGTGTTCCTTACCGTCGGCCCTGGCGTGTTGGTAGCGTTCTAGGGCCTTGTGGTAGTGTAGGCCAAAGGTCAGGTGAACCGATTCGGCCCGAGGGACGTAGCCTTCTAGGATAGAGTATTGGTAGTACCTGGGGCAGGTCTTGAGGGCTCCTAGGCTGATGCTGTCCCAGGCGATTTGCAAGCCGGGTTGGTCTAGGCTGAGGCTGAGGTTGGGCAGGGTTTGGCTGAGGTCAGACATGGGTTGGGTCACTCGCTAGAAGTGAACGAGAAGGGCAGTAGTATAAGCCGATGCTGCTATAGTCCTAGGTCATCCAGGGCTACGCCGATAGCGATAGCTTTGGGGGCCTTTTTGGCCGAGGGCAGCCGGGTTTTGCCGGCGGCTTCGGCCTGTGCCCATCGGGCACGTTGGAGCCGCATGGCGGAAATGATCTTTTCCAGGGCCAATGTGCCCTCTGGTTTTGCTAGGTCCTCTGGCGGAAGGTTGAAATAAATGTCTAGGCTCTGTGGGTCCGCTTCGGTCAGAGGACTAGGTTGGGATTGGGTCGGCTCGACTTGAGGCATTGGGCAATTCCTCATCTTCTAGGGATGGCAAGGCTTTAGCCTGCTGGGCCAGTTGGCGCTCTAGCTGTAGTCGGAACTGGCGGATCATTTTCCTGATGGCGGCGCTGAAGCCGATGGTTTGGCTGTAGTGGCGCCGAACCCATTCGATGTCGTCAGTGTAGAGCCATAGGTGAACTCGATCTAGGGGTTCGGTTTCCAGTTTAGGCAATGTCAGGCTCCGGTTGGGTAGAGGCAGACATAGGATTATCTTGGATAAATGACTCCTGCCAAGTGGCTTCCCACTCCTTGTTGGCCTGGTCCTCTGCTAAAAACCAGGCTGCGGTGGTTATAGAAGTTTCGGCCAAATGAAGGTAAAAAATTTCCTGAGATGTGCCGTGGGTAATCCTGGCCATAGATTCAGCGCTGGCGGATAGCTTTTGCCAGGATTTAGCTAGGGCTGTTAGGTCCGGTTGGGACATGAGTTGGGGTCTTTCTGCCGGTGGTTTTGGTGAGCCAGAGTTCAGTGTCGCTGTAGGGGCTACGGCGGAACTGAAGTGAGGCTAGGTCCGGGTCAGCCAATGCGCGCCGGACTGCATAGAGCTTTTGTTGTGCCCCGCCGAAGTCGGAAACGCTTAGGGCCAGCCCGTGTGGGCTGGCGATAGCGCTGTAGAGGATGCTGGCGAGGTTTGGGTCCGGCGGGGGCACAAGCAGGGGCCTAGGTGGTGGTTGCTAAGGTTGTATCCTATGCCTTCAGTCCTAGGTCTCCTAGGGCCATTTCGCTGACCGCCTTTAGCTGATCCACCCTGCGCTGGGCTTCCTGGCGGATTTCCGGGCGCTTGGCCAATAGGGCCTCGACCATGCTGTCCAGTTGGCCCTCGGCCAAGGTCTTGCTGTCGTAGCCCTGTTCCTTCAGCTTTGCCATGATGATGCCCTTGGCCATCTTGGCGGCCTCATGGCCAACTGGGTCCTGGACCTGCCTGGGGCCACGGACAGAGAACTCATAGCTCAATGCATAGTCGTGGAACTCCTGTTGGAGCTTGGCCACGGCCTCTGCTGGAAGCTCGCCCGGATGGAAGTCCTTGGCCTTCTTGACCTTGGGTGCCCAGGCATTGCGAAGGTTGTCGATCTTGGCCTGACGGAGGGCAATGGCTTCGTTTGCGGTCAGGACGTGGCCGGCGACATACTCGGCGCCGAAGGAATCCGGCAGGGTGAAGGGGAGCTTTTGGATGAGGATTTGCTGGCCTTCGGTGGAGGCGTCGGCCTCGGCTTGGTCTTGGTCCTCAACATCGGTATCGTCGTGGTTGTACTGCTTGGTCACGGTAGAATGGTCCTGTGCTGGTTGGGCCGACTTAGGCAGGAATTTGCCGCCGGGGCCGCGAGGTGGAGTGGTCGGCATCAAAGTGGTTCCGTGATGCTGGGCGCGGCGGGGTGCCGCGAGGGGGAATATAGGGTTTGGGCAGGGTTGATGCAAGTGGAAAGGTGAGCATAGCGAGCCTTGGGGCCACATGGGAAGGTGGGCTCAGGCTGGCCCCAATTATAGTCCTAGGTCAGTTAGGGTTGGGACAGCTTTAGCCGAGACTGCGGTAAAGGTATAGCTGAAGTATTGCTCCATGGTGTATTCCGGGTCTGATTGCCATTGGTAGAAAAAATCTTTTATATCACAGAGTTTACACAGGTAATGGTATGCGAAGGCTTCTTGGCCCCGCAGGAGCCAGAGAGTTAGGTTGGCTTTACCGTTGGGTTGGAGTTGGACTGAGATTGGCGGCATGGCGGCGATGGGACGGCCGGTGGGATCGACATAGGTGCTGTTGCCGTTGGGGAGTTTGGGACGGTTGGGGTCGAATAGGTGCATGGCAGAGGCTCCAATCTGGGGGCGGTGGGAGTTGAACCCACATGGAAGTGTCCGAGGGATTTTAAGTCCCTTGCGTTTACCATTTCGCCACGCCCCCAAAGTGGGGGCTTTAGGCCCCCGAGGAAAGCATTGGTTGGACGGAGACAGAGGCAAAGTAGGTTCCGTCAGGAGTGGCTTCGCGGAAAATTTCGCTGATATATAACTGCAGGCCGCCGTCCAAGCAGGAGCATAAGATCATGTCACCGGGGGCCAGAAGGTCTGCTAGGGAATTGAAAAAGCCTGGGGTTAGTAGGTCCTGGCGCAACTGGGGTTGTTGGACTATGAATGGCCCGGAGCGAAAGGTGGTGCTGTGGGGGTCGGCGGAGCCGAGCAGGACTTCTGTGTTGGCTTTGTAGTACCAGAGGGTGAATCCGGCGGCGTAGGATAGGACGCTGAGGTTGCGCGGGTGGGCGACAGAAGCGGATAGGATAGCCGTGGTTGAGCCTTGGCTGGTCATGACTTTAGCCCTCTTGGTCTGTGGTGGATATGCCGCTAGCGCGCTCGGCCAGGCTCAGGACACGTTGGAGCAAAAACAGTTGGGCGCTGGTTTTGCCCATGGACTTGATGCAGAGAAACTCTGCGGTAGCGCAGACGGCGCCGATGCATAGGGTTAGTTGCTCTGGGGTGTCGTCAAGTTGGTCCACTAGGCCCTGGAGGAAGTCGCTAAGGACTGTGCTGAGGTGGTCTTTGAGTTGTTCGTTGGTCATAGTGGTTGGGACTCCGGTGGGGTTGGATTGGGTTCAGTCTAGGTCTAATTTTATTGCGGGGGCGCCAGTAGTGAGGGTTGCCAGGGTGCCGGGGGTTTCAGCAGGAAAGGCAGGATCTTCTGGCAAATTTTCTGTCCAATACTTTAACATGGCCTGTCCTAAGGCCGGGGCGGCAGCCTTGGGGATGTATCCTACGTGCCACTCAGCGGTAGCTAGGAGATCATCCTGGGTATAGCCATAGCCGGCGCAAGCGGAAGAAATTTGGGCCAGGAGTTCGGGATTTAGTGCTTCGAGGTCTGCTGTGCGCAGCACTACCATAATGGCGTAGGGATCGAATTGATTGGTGGGTTCGCGCCGGAGCAGTAGGGGGAAGGATAGTGGCAAATGTGCTAAGAGGGCCTGGGCGGGCGGCCTGTGGTATGCACCAACGATGGGGCAGATAGTTGGCATGCTCTGGGGCTCCGATGGGGCTGGGACTGTGCCCAACTTTGGTTAGGGTTATCCGATGCCGGCGACTATGGTTTGGCCGGGGATGAGTTTGGCCGGTCTGCTGGTGATGGTGAGCCAGGAATAGAATTTGTCCGAGGCGCGGAGGGAGAGATGGCCGCTATGGGACCAATATTCTACTGAGGTAAAACCATATCCTAGGTGGTTGCCTAGTTCCCATGCCGAGTATCCGTTGAGTTTGGCCAAGCGGTGGAACTCGGAATACGGCACCCTAGTGTGGGTTTCGTTGTGCCGGGGGGTGGGCGCGGTAGGTTTGGGCTGGGAGGACAGCAAGGATTGGAGTTGGATTGTGGCGTAGGGGGAGAGGTAGCCCTTTTTGCGCCAGTATTGATGGGCATTGCCGGTATAGCCTATGGCTAGGGTTAGTTTGGTGGGGCTATAGTTGTGCTGGGCGGCTAGGGAGAGGAAATCTGTATAGGGCAGACAGTTAGTGGCAAGATTGGTATTGGCTTTTATTGTAGGACCGGAGGTAGTGCCTAGAGTTTTGGTCTTTTGTTGCCGCTGTAGTAGGGCCTCGCAGGCCAATACTGCGACTAGGGGCATACGGTTTTTGGCTTTCCAGGTCCAAGTGAGGTTGGCCCCGGTGTAGCCGAGGGCGGCGGTGGTTTGGCCAAGATTGGTATGGCCGAGGGCGCGGTGGAGGGTGTAGAGGGGGGATAGATCGGGGAAGTATTTGGTCATGGGAGGATGGGTCCTGGTTGGAGTGAGGGTAGGTTAGTTGTGCCTTAGCCTAGGTGTCTAGTCGGCCGGAGCTGAATTGGGGAACTGGAGTGGGGGCACGCCGGGTTGGTTGGGGCAGTCCTGGTAGGTCTGTGTTCCAGGGGGTAGTGAAGCCCGCATCGCGCTGCTTGGCGCGGCAAGCTGGGCAGATGCGATTAGCAGGGGAATCGGACATAAAAGTTGGTTCTCCTGTATGGTCATGGGCTAGGCACTTCCGGAGGGCTTTGGTGCTGGTAGCTTGGCGCCGAAGCTCCCGCGAAGCGTAGTCGTCCAGTAGGCGTTCTTTGGCGCAGGATAGGCTGTGGACGCTAAGGCCGAGTTGGCGGGCTAGGCTGCTGGTGGTTTGGCCGCCTAGGATGCAGCGGTCCCAAATAATTTGGTCCGTAGTATTGGTGATACCGGACTTACGAGGCCCGCGGTAGTTGGGATGGCGGATGGGTTTGGTTGGGGTAGTGGGCATGGTAGAGCGGTCCTGTGTTAGAGGCCTAGGGTGGTTAGGAGTTCGGTCGGATCAGCATTGGCGGATTTGGCACCGGAGGGAGTATGTCGGGACGGTGTTACTGTTGGGGTTCCGTGGGGGTCGCTGGGCACTAGGTAGCTTGCTTGGACCTGGACTGCCTCCGGTGCGTTGGCACAAAAGAGCCGAACCTTTATGTAGCCATTGGTGGTTTCACAGATAATGCGGACGGTAATATATGCCTGGCCCGTTGGCCACCAGGGGGTTTTGCGCCAGGGACTGAGGGCTGGCGGGTTGAAGTTGGCCCAACTGTGGGGCGGCCAGGGGAGGGAGAAGATTTTTTCCGGAACGGTAGTTTGGTGTTCCTTGTGCCGACGGAGGTACCCTACCAGTAGGTCCATGCCGTCGCGGTCAGGGGAGAGGGGAAAAATTTTTCCTTCGGGAGTGGTGATTAGTAGGCCGGCGTTGGGGCCGCCTGGGGCTAGTTCGATGGTATGCTTGGACATAGGTCTAACTCCTGCTGGGACTGGTGCCTATGCTGTTCCTACAGTCTGTAGGCCGCAGGCGAGAAAAAATTTTTCCGAATTAAACCTAGGGTTGGCTTGAGCAAAAATTTGACTGAGGTTAGTTACAACCTCATGAAAGTCACACTGGCCGGTGGAAGTTTTGCCTACGCCGTGCAAAGCCTTGGCAATAGCTTCGTAGTCGCGTTTGGTCATAACTGTGGTCCTCCGGTTAGGGTTGGCCAATAGCTGGATTGTTTCCGAGTGGCTCCCATCGAGACATTTCTATGGCATCGCCGTCGTAGGAATATGTAAAAGCTGGAATACCTTTAAGGTATTCCAACTTTTGTTGTTCGTTTAACACAAGATCAGGGAGGTAGTGTACCTGGGCTATATAGATGCCCGCGGCGTCTGTGTAAGCGACGCCAAACATAAGGGGGATATCAGTCATGGGGTGTTCCTTTACCTATGGTGGAAGGGTCTTGTAGTCAAAAGGCCCAAAGGGGCAAACAACGGCGTGGGTTTGCCTATGTTGCTAGCCTTTGGGTAGTTTGACTGCAAGGCTAGATCCGGGTCAGCCTGGGGTCAGCCTTTGCTGCTGTTGTAAATGCTATCTTCCCATTGCTCTAATTCCTCCTGGGTGAATCCTTGGTGCTCTAGGAAGTCCGCGACCATGGTGGGGCGCTGCCATACTAGGTCGTCTAGGGATTTGTAGCGCAACTGGGGCCAAGATGTGCCGTAGCCGTTGCCTATGCTGTTTCCACAGGTCTGCCAGCCTGCCCAATAGTCGCCTCTGTCGTCATCTGGGTCGCCCGGCTGGCGGGAATAGGAGAGGTTGGAGAAATTGGCTTTGCAGAGGGCGTTGCGGAGGGCTAATAGATAGGTTGTATTCAATGTTTCGCTTGCCTGGTGCTCATGTTGGGTGCCGATGCTGATGTTGGTGCATTCGCCTATGTGATCGGTGTAGTTGGCAGTGTCGGTGAAGATGCCGGTTGGGTCGGGGATGTGGCCTAGGCCGATGGTGGCCGCGAGGCTTTGGGCAAAACTGTCGCTGCAGGTCCGGAACATCTGGTGAGTGATGATGCTTCCGGTGCCTCTGCGGTCGAAGGCTATGGCGCACTTGGCATTGGCTAGGTATGCCTGACCTTTGCCGGAAAGCCATTTGCTGCCGAGGCCGCCACATTCCTCTGCACGGTGCCAGATGTAGTGGCCGGGGACTCGCCGGTGCGCCATACTGAGCATGAGCCATACGCCGGCGGTGTTGTCGGCGCCAAGGCAATTTGAGGCGGAGCTAGGGTGTAAGTATGCTAGGCCATATGGATTCCATGAGACTGTTTGTTTGCCGGGCGACTGGTGTACTGTATCGGTGTGACTGGACCATAGTATTGGGCTGGGAGAACCATCTGGTTGCGGCAGCCATAGGTGCCAGTTACCGAAGGGGTCTTGTTCTGCGCCGGTGGGGCGGATGAATTTGTCGCAGAATAGTTGTTCTGCCGTGCTGCCGTGTGGTCTGCGGTAAGTTAGCATGGACAGGAGCAGACGTAGGTTTTTGGGAGGTAGGACGGTTGTATTGGTGGTGGTGGTTAGTTGCCGTGACATGAGCTGGGGTCCTTTGCCTAGGCGGCGATTGGGAACTGGAGTAGTATGTTGGAGGGGGCGCCGATGAATGGTTGGCTGTAGTCCCAGGTGATGGTGGACATGAGTTCGCAGTACCAGGACTCTACCTCGCAGGGGGCTATGTCGGTGCCATCTGGCGTGGTCCATGCTTCGCTGGAATTGGCGCAATACCATAGCTGGTCGCCGTAGGAGCTTTGCCAGGCCCATGATGTTTGTTCCGCCCAGTCTTGGCTGACTATGTGGATTTCCTCGCCGGTAGTGGCGTCGTGTAGGGTTATGCTGGGCAGATTGGCACTTAGGACTTCATTTAGCTCATAGCAGAAAAAAGTATTGTTCTCTTGGCAATGTCTGCACCAAGTTTCACTGTGCCTGGGTCTGCCAGTGCGGATTGAGGTGACGATGGTATAGCTGTCGCGTTCGTCCTCTATTTCATCCTCGCAATTCTCGCAAATTGCATAGGGTTGGATTTTCTCTAGCCATCCGGAAGTTTGGTTGGCGGAGTATTTGCCGTTTCGGTAGATTTCAAGATAGTCTGAGTGGAGGTTTATTTTGCCGTGGTCTAGGAATGGGCAGACTATTTCCCTGTCGGAGTCTCCTTCGATACGGAGTAGTTTGGCTCCGTTGAAGCCACTGCGATGGTCTAAGAGACTTTTGTAGCCCTGGGCGACTAGGCGTTGTTCTAGGGCAAGCTGTGCTGTTTGGGATTCTTCTAGGCTGGCGAAGCCGTCGGCTTGCCAGCGGTGGGGGGTGGGATAGACCCGGCCATAGTAGCCGGGGGCGGAGCCTTGAGGTGGTCTTACTAGGGCACGGGCGATAGGTTTGGCATCTTCGTCGGACTTTAGTTGTAGGTATGCGATTGCTAGGTCTCCGGCGCCATAGACTCGGGCTGGATGCACCGGGGATGCGAAGCCGCTGGCGGGGCCGGACATGCAACTATCTGGGCCGTATTCATACACCCATTCGATTTCATCCGGGGTTTGGGCAAACCGGAGGACGTAGATTTGCTCGTTGGTGTAGTTTGTGCTGAGTGTTCCGGTGACTTGCCACTGGGCCAGTTTGGCAATGGTTTTGTCATCCAGTAGGTGGCCGAAGAATTTTTTGAGATACCTCCCAGGGCTGATTGGGGTTTGAATGTCCCGCTGGCCTTTGCTGGGATTTTCGGTATAGGCTAGAAGCTTGGGATTGCTTAGGCTGACGTGGACATAGTGGTCTCGGCGGATTTTCTGGGCTGGGGGGGTGTTCCACCAGTCTTGGGTGTACCAGATTGGGTGGGTATAGGTGCTGTGGAACTTATGTTGTTCTCGGGCGCGCCAAGGGAGGGGAATTATGCTGTAATTTTGTTGTAACCAGTCGAAGAGATTGGCGAGGATTGCCTCTAGGGCATCTTGACTTGTGCTGATACTTTCTGCGTCATAGAGGATCGTGCCGCTGGTGTGCATGATACACCATTGGGGCGGCCATGCTAGGTCTGGGTCGTAGTCGGGCGGGATGGGGGAGGTGGCATAGAGGTTGGTTGCGGTAGCCTGTGCGGTAGCCGAAGTGTTGGGCATTGCTAGGGTGCTCCGAGGGATGGTTTGGGCGCGAGTGGATGCGAGCTCACAAGACGCAAGAAGGGCGTCAGAAAGGAATATGGGTTCAGGATGGAGGGATGACAAGCTCCGAGGCGGTTCCTTACGGGAAGTTAATTCGTTGCGAGGGTTGACAGGGGCTTTGTTGCGCCTTTGCACCGAGCTGTTGGCACGGAGGTTGCCTAAATACCATAACTTAGATCCTGCCGGAGTCCTCGCCCTTGCTAGAACTGGAAATCCTCTGCGGTTTGTTCAGGTTGAACTTTAGTTGTTCCTTCAGCTAGCCAGTCGCCTAGGTCGTATTTGGCTGGAGTTGGGACTGTTGTGGTATCCTGTGCTGCTGGGGATGCTTTAGCCATGGCTTGCCTGAATCTCTGTAGTTCTGCTTGGTCCTTTTCCGCCACATATGCCGTGGTGCAATCCTCGGTGGATAGTTCTATGAAATCTTCTGGTTTGCCTGATGTGCTTGGTCCTATGCTGTCTAGGGCCTTGCGTACTTTGGCTCTGTTGGCCCTAAGTCTATTGCTGTTGGCGAAGCGTTTGAACCATTTGTCCTCGATTATGATTGTTGCGGTGCTGGTAGGTGCTGGAGCGGCTGCGGGGATGAACTCAACCAGTACCTCTAGTAGTGTTTGGGCTGTTTCCTTGTGCTTTACCGCCATGGCACCGTGGGTGCTGATGCCTTTGGTTAGTTCCTCCCAGGCGCGCTTGTAGTCCTTGGCTGCTTCGACTAATTCCATCATGCGGTCTTGGGTGATAGGCATAATTCGGTCTGGTCCTATGCTGGAGTGGGTGAGCGAAGCGAGTCCCCTGAGCACACGTTTGAGATGTGTTTGGGTGCTGTGAGGATAGGGTAGAGCGGCTGCTTGTGCAAGGGGTTTGTGCGGTGGTCGTGAGCCCGGTGATTAGACCCTAGTTTTAGACCCTAGACTTAGACATGCGCACTTGATT
>Ga0075030_100003938_pt1 | contig 13458 bp, 10 predicted proteins | sample LitLauG_LLR_2012_FD_71393 | JGI IMG/M metagenome (GOLD analysis project Ga0075030, IMG submission 71393) | Freshwater sediment microbial communities from Pennsylvania, USA - Little Laurel Run_MetaG_LLR_2012 | ecosystem: Environmental > Aquatic > Freshwater > Creek > Sediment | place: USA... | reverse complement strand
GGATGACCTGGAAGTGCGCGGTCGTAAATATTCCGTTTGGCGGCGCCAAGGGCGGAATTATTTGCGATCCGCGGAAGATGTCGCGCGGCGAGCTGGAACGCCTCACGCGCCGTTACACCGCCGAGCTTTCCAACTGGCTGGGTCCCGAGAAGGACGTACCGGCGCCCGATGTCGGCACCAATGAGCAAACCATGGCTTGGGTTATGGACACGTATGCCATGCACCTTGGCCAGGCAACCACAGCGGTCGTGACCGGCAAGCCCATCGAACTGGGCGGTTCGCGCGGCAGGCGTGAAGCCACCGGGCGGGGCGTGATGATTTGCTGCGATAAAGCGCTCACAAAACTGGGGCTCAAAAAAGAGGGATGCCGCGTCGTCATTCAAGGCTTTGGCAATGTCGGTTCTTTGGCGGCGGAACTCATGCAAAAGGCGGGCTACAAAATTGTGGGGCTCGCGGACATCGGAGGGGGTCTTTACAACGAAAAGGGCTTCGACGTGACGAAAGTCATCGACTGGGTGTACACCCAGAAAAAGCAACTCCAGGATTTCCCTGGCGGCGGAACGAAGATGACGGCGCGCGACGTGCTTTTCCAGCCATGCGAGATTGCCATTCCCGCGGCTATCGAAAACCAGATCACGGAAAAGAACGCCAATCAGGTGCAGGCCAAAATTCTCTGCGAGGGCGCGAACGGTCCCACAACCTGGCAGGCCGACGCCATCATTGACGCCAAGGGTATATTCACTGTGCCGGACATTCTAGGTAACGCCGGCGGCGTCACGGTCAGCTATTTCGAATGGGTCCAGGACCGCCAGGGCTTCTTCTGGCGCGAGAGTGAAGTCAACGAACGGCTCTACGACGTTATGGACAACGCTTTCGATGAAGTCGTCCGCTTTGCGGAGAGGCACAAGGTCAACAACCGCATTGCCGCCTATATGCTGGCCATCGACCGCGTTGCCAGCGCCCTCAAGCTTCGCGGAATTTATGCCTAGCTTCTGGACGCAACTTGTATTAGCTTCTTCTCCGCTCGTGCCGTAGTACTCGGCGGGACCGGCACGAGTCATTCCGTACCTCCGCTACGGACGGTGCCCGAATCAACGCAAGCTCAAAGGCCCGGAAAGACGTTCCGTGCCAGGAAGGAGTCCGCCCGTGACCCCGGACTCACTTTTGCCAGGACACGCGAAGACTGAAGAACAGCACCGGCGGGAGATATGCATCGCCGGCCGCTGGATGTACGAGCGCGGACACATCGTAGCCTGCGAAGGAAATATCTCCGTGCGGCTGGATGACGGCAGCGTCCTCACTACTCCCACCTGCATGAATAAAGGGATGCTTTCTCCGGAGGACCTGGTCATTACCGATTTGAACGGCAGGCAAATCGCCGGCGACCGTAAGTTCTCCTCGGAGCTGGCGATGCATTTGCTCTTCTATAAGATGCGGCCGGATGTGATGGCCATCTGCCACGGGCATCCACCGACGGCCACCGGTTTTGCCGTTGCGGGGCGCGCCCTGAACCATGCACTGCTTCCCGAAGTGATTGTGGGACTCGGACAGATTCCCCTGGTGCAGTATGCGACGCCGGGCACTCAAGAATTGAGCGACGCCATCGAGCCATTCGTGCCCCATTACGACGCGCTGCTTCTCGCCAACCATGGTGCCGTCACCTGCGGCCCGGATTTGCTCACCGCGTTCTTTCGAATGGAAACCATCGAGCACAGCGCGAAAATCACGCTGGCCGCGGAAATGGCCGGCGAGCCGGCGTTGCTCTCCAGCCGGGAAGTTGCCAAGCTCATGGCCGCCCGGCCGCGTTACTTCGTTGCGCCTCCGCCAGGCGGCGGAGCAGAGCTGCCCATCACTCGCGACAGCGGAGAAATCTCCGGCGATGATGTGGTCTTGACGCGCAGCGAGCTCGACGCGCTCATCGACGAAGCCGTTCGGAAAGATCGCACCCGGCGTTAGCGCAGGGCCACCGCTTTAAGGCACGCGCTGTCCGTCCAGAACCTCTCGCACCTTTTTCGCCAGGCTCAGTGGTGAAAAGGGTTTCTGCAGAAACGCCACTTCTTTTTCGCGAATTCCTTGGCGCACCACCGAATCATCAATGTATCCCGACATGAAAAGAACCTTCAGCTGCGGATGCAATGACATCAGTTTAGCGGAGAGTTCCGCTCCGCTCATATTCGGCATGATGACGTCGGAGAGCAATAGATCGATCCGGTGGTCCTTCTGCGCGCACAGGCTCACAGCTTCGTGTGGGTCTCGGGCCGAAAGTACCGAGTAGCCATGGGAAGTTAGCACGGCGCGAACAAGCTCGCACACGGATGCGTCATCCTCCACGACCAGAACGGTCTCGCTGCCGTCCAGGTCCAATTGTCTCTCGGCCACTGCCTTGAGGGTTTCCTGCGGTTCATCGATGCGCGGCAGGTATACGCGAAACGTGGTGCCGGCTCCTGGCTGGCTTGTAAAGGTGACGTGTCCGTTGGCCTGTTGAACGATGCCGTACACCGTCGAGAGACCTAGTCCCGTTCCCTTTCCCAACGGCTTGGTCGTAAAGAACGGCTCAAAGATGCGAGCCTGCACTTCCATTCCCATCCCCACGCCTGTATCGCTCACCACGAGTTCTACATAACGGCCGGGCTTTAGCTCCTTTTCAGCGGCCACAAAATCCCCGGCCCTAATGTTTCGGGTCTCCAACGTTAGCCGGCCACCCTCCGGCATGGCGTCGCGTGAGTTGATGGCGAGATTCAGGATGACTTGCTCGATTTGTCCGGCGTCGGCCAAAACGTAGCCGAGATCGGGCGCGAGCCGCGTGGAGATCGTGATGTGTTCGCCGATCAGCCGATGCAGAAGTTTTTCAATGCCGCTGACGATAGTGTTTGGGTTCAGCGGCGTGGGCTGGATCGTCTGCTTGCGGCTGAAGGCCAGCAGCTGACGCGTAAGCGATGCGGCGCGCTCTCCCGCCTTGAGAATCTGTTCGACGTGACCGCGCAATTTCGGTTCACTGGACAGGGCTTCGTTAAGAACGGAGCTGTATCCGCTGATGACCATCAATATGTTATTGAAGTCGTGCGCTACTCCGCCGGCTAGCGTGCCGATCGCTTCCATCTTTTGCGACTGCCTCAGCCGTTCTTCCATGGTCCGGTAGTCTGTAATATCGCGCGAGATACCGATAATTCCGCTGATTTTTCCTGCAGCGTCCAGATACGGGCTCCGGGTGATCAAGAAGGTTCGTTCATCGCCTCCTCGCGAGATCCGGAGATCCATGGTTTCGCTGCGTCCCGTCTCCAGCACCTTTCCTTCGCCTTCCACGAGTTTCCTGGCGGTGCCGAAATCCGTGAGTTGAAAAGCCGTCTTGCCAATGAGTTCTTCACTTGGCTTGCCGAAAAACTCCGCGACTGCCCGGTTGACCATCAGATAGCGGCCTTCGGCGTCTTTTGCAAAAATAATGTCGCCGGTCCCCTCAAACACGGACTTGAGCAATGCATTTCGTTCTTCAAGACTTTTTGAAGCGCGGCGCTCCCGGCGCTCCGTCAGGACAATCTGCGCACTCGAACAGGCAGAGGAAGCCAGGACTGCCGCGACCGCCAGCGCGAATTGTTGCTCGGCAATGCGCGCCGCCATCAGCAGGATGACGAGCGGGAAAGCCAGCGGGATTAGGCGCAGAAGAACCTTTAAATGCCGCCAGGGAGATTGCCGGGGGCCGGCAATCTCCGAAGTTTTTGGCGTGACCGTGTAAGGGCAAGTCGCTATTAGGATGGCGCCGGCCGCCATGGCAAGGCTCCAGGGCAGATCCCACCAGGTTCCAGGTCGCAATTGATCGGCATACTGGAAATAGAGATAGGGACACTCCGCTGCCGCGTAGAGCAGAAAGAAGATCGCCATGCGCCCAAACAGCGCCCGCATTTCTTTGGTTTGCGCCCCAAGGGAGCGCAACGCAAACACGCTTACAAGAAGTGCGTCGCGGCTCCACTCCACCATCAGGGAAATCTCCGTGAGTGGAATCCCCTTGCGGTGCCAATGGTCGGGAACCTCGAAGGTGAACAGATAAACAGCCACAACGAGAATGCCGACCTGGGCGAAGTCCAGCCATTGCTGCCAACTTCTCGTGGAGGTGTCTGTACGGGAGTGCAGGAAAAGGGATAGAAACGCCGGGGTCATCCAGAGGAAAAAAAACACATCGCTGGGCCACGGCCCGTAAACGGATTTATGAAGAATGCTGTCGTAAACGGTGCCCAGACTCTGAGCCACGATCCAAATGGCAAATCCTGCTGCTTGCAGGCGCCAGAAAGTCCTGATGAATCCGGAGGCTCGGCGCGCAGCATGCCAAGCCGCGCCCAGAGGCAAAACGCCGCAAAGCGCTTGGATTAGTCCCGACACGAGCGGGAGCGCAGACCAGTGCGGCGCCGCATAAAGCAGCACGGCCTGACCTAGTGATAGTGCGAGAGCGAGCGCAAGGTACAGCCGCCAACTCCAGCCGGGAGACGGGGAAGGGTCCACGAACAAGTCCTCTCGGATGAAGCCCCCAATACAGGACAAATCTATCTTCTAGTAATGGAAGAGAATTACAAGGAGGTAGAGTTTGCAAGACGCCTATCCCTAACCTGTGCTACGCGTGCAACGAGTCCCTCTCTCCGTCGGCTGCTATCCGCGTTGACGGGCGAAGGAAAAGCGGCAATACTGGCGAGCGATGATTGGCCAGCTTCGTGGACGGCTCGCCGAAAAAAGACCGAACCAGGTGCTCGTGGATGTGGGCGGCGTGGGCTACCTTGTCCAGGTGCCGCTCTCCACTTACGCGGCGCTTGGCGAATTGCATACGGAAGTTACCCTGCTCATTCACACACACGTTCGCGAAGATGCTTTGGCGCTCTATGGTTTCGTTTCCTCTCGCGAAAAACACTTTTTTGAGATGCTGCTTTCGGCTTCCGGCGTGGGACCGACGCTGGCGCTGAAGATTTTGAGCGGCATGAGCGTCGAAGAACTCGTGCCCGCGATTCGCAATAGCGACCTGGGACGCCTGACGCAGATTCCCGGTGTGGGCCGTAAGACCGCCGAACGCATGGTGGTCGAGTTGAAGGACAAATTGGAAGCCGTGACGGTGGAGACGGAGAAACCGGCCGCGTCTTCGCCCGCGGGGATTGAGGCGGATGTCATTTCGGCGCTAGTGAACCTCGGGTACGAGGCCCGCGCCGCAGAAACCGCCGTCGGAGAAGCGAAGCACGAGAATGGCGCCGGAAATTTTGAACAATTGCTGCGCGGGGCATTGCACTCATTGAGTGCGCCAAAAGGAAGAGCGGCGCGGCCATAGCGAGAGAGATTTAACACCGGGGACACCGAGAGCACAGAGTTCACAGAGAAGAGAATGGCGGACGGAACAGCAAAACGGATAATGCAGCAGCGGCAACCCGAGCGAATCGTCTCTGGTCAAGCGTTTGATGATGACGCGCGGCTCGACGTTAGCGTGCGCCCGAAGCGCCTCGACGAATACATCGGCCAGAAGCGCGTCAAAGAAAATATTCAGATCGCCATCGATGCGGCGCGCACCCGCGGCGAAGCGCTGGACCACGTGCTTCTCTACGGGCCGCCCGGCCTTGGAAAAACTACGCTGGCGCAAATCATCGCCAACGAATTGAACGTGCCCATCAAAACCAGCGCTGGACCACTGCTGGAGCGTAAGGGCGACCTGACAGCTATCCTGACCTCCCTCGAGAAAAAGGAAGTTTTCTTTTTGGATGAAATTCACCGTTTGCAGCCTGCCGTCGAGGAAGTTTTGTACCCCGCGATGGAAGATTTTCGCGTGGACCTCATCATTGGCCAGGGACCGGGCGCCCGGATTCACCCGTTTCCGTTGGGCCACTTCACATTGATTGGCGCGACGACGCGCGCCGGACTGATTACCGCGCCGTTGCGCTCGCGTTTTGGCATCGTGCACCGGCTCGACTTTTACGAGCCGGCGGATTTGCTGATCATCATTCACCGCTCCGCGAAAATCCTGAACATCCAAATGGATGAAGGTGGCGCCGAAGAAATCGCCGGCCGGTGTCGCGGCACACCGCGCATCGCCAACCGTTTGCTCCGCCGGGCTCGCGATTTTGCGGAAGTGCGCGCGGCGGGACGCATCACCCGCCCCGTCGCCCAGGAAGCCCTGCAAATGCTGGGCGTTGACGAGAGCGGCCTCGACGAAGTGGACCGCAATTTGATGATTGCTCTGCTCGATAAATATGCTGGTGGTCCAGTCGGCCTCGGCACTCTGGCCGCCACACTCTCCGAAGAGGAAGACGCCATCGAAGAAATGTACGAGCCTTTCCTCATGCAAATCGGCATGATTGATCGCACGCCTCGCGGCCGCGTCGCCACCACACGCGCCTACGAATATTTCGGCCGCGAACTTCCGCGCCGCCAGCCGCGGCTCTTTTAGTCAAGGTATGCGCCTACTTCTTGCCTTTGGATTTTTTCCGGGCGCGCGCGTATTTGAGGGCGACCATGCCTTTGGAGAAGGTTTTGTTCTCAAGCAGCGTGAATTCGCGTTGCGGGAAGCCGCCGGGGAAAAGAGGCCGGCCCTCCCCGATCAGGATGGGAACGACTCCGATATAAAGCTCGTCGACCATGTCATCACTCAGGAAGTCTCGCGCCAGTTCGCCGCCACCCATTAGCCAGATGTTTCTTCCTGGACGCTTGCGGAGTTTCTCGACAAGACTCTTTGGGGATTCATTGACAAACGTGACGCCACTCCGTTCGCCGGGCGGCTGAGAATGCGAAAATACATAGCTCTTCATTTTCGAATCGCCGAAGCCGCTGCCCATTTTTAGGGCATCGTCGTAGGTCTTGCGCCCCATAATTGCAGTGTCGACGGTGGCGAAAAACGGGCCCATCGAGTAGTCCTTCGGCATGAAGAGAAAGTCCACTGCACCATCCGGGCGGGCGATGTAGCCGTCGAGACTGATGCCGAGGCCGAGGATGACCTTGCGCATGGCCGGTATTCTAAGTCGGAATTTGTCCTTCTTTCAATGGTTGAACACCAGATCGGAAGACACAGGAATCCAGAGTCTGCACGAAAAAGATTGCGCGAGAGTTTCAATTTGGGCTAACGTGCGGCTCGGCTCGCGGACGGGATAACCCGCCTACGGAGGCATTGATGATGCGGAAGATGGTTCTTGCAGCGGTTGGAGTGGCACTCATGTCGTGCGGTGCTTATGGGCAGGGTGCGCCGTCCGGAACGCATTCTTGCGAGGGCTTGGCGCAGCTAGAATTGATCGAGGCGAGAATTCTTTCCGCGCAAACGGTGGCCGCTGGAACTTTCGCGCCACCTCCCAACATGACTCCCTGGATGATCGGGGATCCTTCCCTTTACAAAACGCTTCCGGCATTCTGCCGTGTCATGGTGGAAGCGACGCCGAGTGCCGATTCCTCGATCAAGATCGAAGTGTGGATGCCGGCCAATGGACCAAGTGACGGCCACTGGAACGGCAAGCTGCAGGGCATTGGCAACGGCGGATTCGCAGGCGAGATAGGTTACCGTCAGCTTGGAGCAGAAATGTTGCAGGGTTATGCGGCGATTGCCACAGACACCGGGCACGCGGGAGGAGGCACCGACGCAAGCTGGGCACTGGGTCATCCTGAAAAGGTGACGGACTTCGGGTACCGGGGTATCCACGAGATGACTCGCGTGGCTAAAGAAGTCGTCAAGGCGTTTTACGGCAACGGTCCGCAACACTCCTATTTCGCAGGTTGCTCGAACGGCGGGCGGCAAGCATTGATGGAAGCACAACGCTTTCCGGAAGACTACGACGGGATTCTTGCGGGAGCGCCGGCCAACTTCTGGACGCACCTGCTCACCAAGGCCCTTGCCGATGCGCAGGCGACGACGCTTGATCCCGCGAGTTATATTCCGTCCAGCAAACTGCCGGCGATTGCCAGCGCAGTGAATGCGGCTTGCGACGCGCAAGATGGAGTGGCCGACGGCATCGTAAACGATCCGCGAAAATGCCATTTCGATCCGGCAACGATGCTGTGCAAAGCGGACGATTCGGAGAAGTGCCTGACTGCCGCGCAAGTGACCACCCTGAAAAAACTGTACGAAGGACCGAACGATGCGCAGGGACAAAAGATTTTTCCGGGCTACCTGCCCGGAGCGGAAGAAGGACCGGGGGGATGGGGAACGTGGATAACGGGAACGGCGCCGAGCAAGAGCTTGATGTTTGCCTTTGGCGGCGGATATTTTTCCAACATGATTTATGCGAAAGCGGACTGGAATTACCGGGACGCGAACGTGGATCAAGCGCTGAAGGCGGCGGATGACAAGACTGCGCAATCCTTGAACGCGACGGAAGCAAATCTTGTAGCGTTCAAGACGCACGGCGGTAAGTTGATCCTCTATCACGGGTGGAACGACCCGGCTATTTCGGCGCTCAACACCATCAACTATTACACCGACGTGATGAATAGGATGCGTGGTCAAGAGCCAGAGTCGTTCGCGCGGCTTTACATGGTGCCGGGAATGCAACACTGTGGCGGTGGTCCGGGACCCGATTCCTTTGGGATGGGTGGGGGCGCGAAAGATCCTCAACACAACGTGGCATTGGCGCTGGAGCAGTGGGTCGAGAAGGGAATCGCGCCGAACGTGATTGTGGCGACGAAAAATGAAAGCGGCGACCCGTCGAAGGGTGCGAAAATGACCCGGCCACTTTGTCCGTACCCGCAGGTTGCGAAGTACAAAGGAAAAGGCGATACCAACGACGCGAGCAATTTCGCGTGCGTGGCGGACAGCAAGTGAGCGAAATAGATTTACACGTGAATTTTCAGTTGGTCCATGGTGCAATGCGAACCGAACGAGATCACAGTCGAGCTTGAGGAGGAGAAAACATGTCACGGAAGAATTTGGTGAGGATGCTGGCTCTTCTGTTGCTCGTGCTTGGTGCGCTGGGAAGCGCCGTAGCCCAAATGCCGAATCCCTATGGATTACCGATTAGCCTGGAAAATGCCAAGAAGGCTGCGGCGCCAGCGATGGCCGAAGCCGCAAAAAACAATTGGACCATGGCCGTAGCGATCGTGGGCCCGGCAGGCAATCTCATCTACTACGAAAAGATGGACAACACCCAGCTTGGCAGCGCCGAAGTGGCCATCGACAAGGCACGCACCGCGGCGCTGTTCAAGCGCCCGACGAAAGCGTTGCAAGACGCGCTCGCAGCCGGCGGGGAGGGTCTGCGCGTTCTTGGGATCAGAGGAGTGACCCCTGTCGAAGGCGGGATCCCGCTGGTGATGGATGGGAAGATTGTCGGCGCGATTGGCGTCTCCGGCGGATCGAGCGCGCAAGACGGGCAATGCGCGAAAGCTGGCGCGGACACAGTTAAGTAGTCTTCAACGAACGCCGGCATGGCTGAAACGACGGTATACCTTTCGCTGGGATCAAACGTAGGGAACCGGGAAGAGAACCTGCGCGCGGCGATTGCCGCGTTGCCGGGTGCGGGTGTGCGCGTTGCTCGAGAGTCGTCGCTCTACGAAACCGAACCAGTAGATTTTCTGGAGCAAGACTGGTTCTTGAATTGCGTCGTCGAGGGAGTGACGGCGGTACCGGCGCTAGAATTGTTGCGAGCCCTGCGTCGAATAGAAACGCAAATGGGTAGCAAGAAGCTGGTCGCGAAGGGACCGCGCTTGATTGACATAGATATCCTGCTCTATGGCTCCGAGATGCTGGACACGCCAGAATTGCAGGTACCGCACCCGCGCCTGCATTTGCGGAGGTTTGTGCTGGTGCCACTGGCGGAGATTGCGCCGGACGTGCCCCATCCGTTTTCGAAGAAAAAAGTGCGACGGCTTCTTGAGGAAACGCCGGACCGCAGTACCGTGCTACGTTTTGCATCCGCCAGGTAGGGACGCCAGCGGCGGCAGGCGCCCCTACAACTGCGGACACCTTGCTCGCTTCAACTGGTGCGATGCAAGAGCAAGCGATGCAACGTCATCGGTTTTGGCTGAAGCGCGTCGAGCTCGATCTGGGCAAGCCGGCCTTCCTTGATTTCGCGCCAGCGATAGACGCCCGGCTCGGTCTCCTGAACTTCCCGGCCGTTCAACCGGCGCAAGAATTCGTAAGCGTTGTCGAGTGAAGCGGCCATCCGGTAAGTGGGGCGGGTCATGGCTTCAACGGCATAGCTGCGCAGAAGTTTGCGCCAGTAGTGATCGAAGAGATCACCCGAGGCAAAGATGTCGCTCCAGGCCACGTCGCTGCCGTAAGCAACCACGACGCCAACAACGCGTTCACCTTTCAGGCCGGATGTCGCGCTTGCAAATCGGCGCTCCACTTCGTCGACGAAATCATCGATGGATACGCCGACGGCACGAGACTCGTAGATTTTCTCGTAAGCTTCCGTCCTGCCGTTGCCCGCGATGGCGCCTTGAATATTCGGCTGGGCGATTTTCGCGGGGGGAGCCGCAGAGGGAGCGGCGAGGTTCGTTCCATTTCGTACGGAATCCCACACTTTGCCTTGTAACTGATCCACCGCTGCACTTTCGCGCACGCTGGGGTGGACAATGGTATTTGCCGCGGCGAATTGTGTACTGCCGGTCCAGCGGCCGTGCTCCACGCAGAACACATCGAGCGGCAGGGGAGGTCCTCCGGCGGGCACGATGCGGTCTTTGCCGATGACACGGTCCTGCTTCCCTCCGCTGACGAGTTCACCGGCGAGCAGCAATAGCGGACGGCGGCTGCGATTGATCAAGACGAGCTGGTTGACGGCTGCGCGCGAGCTGGGCTGGGGTATGTAGACGGGACTGCCATCCCGACCACGCACCATGGTTTCGGAGCCTTGTTCACGGACGGCCACTTCGCCGGTGGCAAGGCCTTCCTCCAGGGTGAGGAACGAACTGGTGTCCTGGCTATAGGAGCTGACTACGGGGAACACGGAGATGTTTTCGTAGGTGACGGGATCGAGAAGACGCCATTCACCTTCTGGTCGAGGCGGGGGCGGTGTGGTGGATTCGGGCACTGAGCCAACCAGAGCGAGTCCGCCAAATGCGGTGATACCAAGAAGTCCGCCGATGAGGGCAGTGAAAATCGAACGTTCCATGAAAGCCTCCTGTGCGTGACCCTAGCTCCGGTCAGAGCAAACCAGCGAGGGCACGATTCGAAGTTAGAACGGGGAGGCAGAAAATTCTTGCAGGGGGACCTGGGTATCGGCTGAACTTCAGACGGACAGCCTAGCGGTCTGTGCCGCCAAGGTTCGTGCGGGGTTTGTTGCGCTTTGAACTGGAGGCTTCGCTTTCCATCTTCTCGTATTCGGCGAGCTCCTCGTCAGAGTAGGAGAAAGAGTCGCGGGAAGCAAACATGGAATTGGAACGGCCAGCCTGCTTCCTTTTTTTACGCAGAGCGCCGAATTCGTGACGGACCTGCCGGATCGGGCCTTCGATGGCCTTCACTTCTACGAGCAGGTCGCTGACTTTTTCAAGGAAATCGTGAAGATGGTAGGGGCGAAGCACGTAAGGAAGGCGTGAGCTTTCCAGCGGCGCAAGGTATTGGGCACTCGCTAGTTCCGGGATTAAATACAAGACCCGGACTCGACCACCATCGTCGGTCGATACGCTGGCAAGCTCGCGCAGCGTGACGAATACCGGACCTTGGACTCCGGTCATCGCGACATTCGCGATCACCAGGGACCATTCCCCGGTCTTCAATTCAGCCAGCAGCAGTTGAATGTCGGGAACGATGCGAACCCGCCAGCCTTCGGAATCCAGAATCTGTTTGACCGCGGTTCCGCCCGTGGGATCGTTGTCGAGGACAAGGATCCCAACCTTTTGGGGGACTGGCGTGGGACTAGTACTCACAATACTAATTATAGCCCCATTCCGTCTGTGACGAGCAACGAGTCAAGCGATTGCGACGTATCGGGCACGGGGCGGGTACTCCGTTCACTTATTAATGCAAAGAGCTACTGTCCCACCACGTAGTTGCTGCCGATTAGCGTTCGCTGCAGGCTGGTGCCATCCCAAAAGATCCGATTAACAACCGGGCGATGCGTGGAGTCCATCCCGGTGAAAAAAACTTGAAGGCTATCGCGCGACCACTCTGCGGCCCGGCCCCATTGTTCGGGTGGGCAAAGCGTGGAACGGCGCTTTGAACGCAGCTCGTAGAGGAAAAAGCCCGCGGCCAGGCCCATGGAGTCAACAGGAGCCCCTGTGGGCACCGACAAGTAGTCTGCCGAAACGAGCAGCAGGTCCGAATTGATGGGGCTAATGCGAATCGTGTCCGAACTCATGATTTGAAAGACAGGCCCGTAGATGTCCCTTAAGGCTACGGCCTGCGGCAGAGTCTCATCGCTAAGCCAGTAAGCATTGAGCGTATCCGTGGCCAATATGGTGTGGCTATCTAGCCACCCGTGCAGCGCGCTAACGGGCTGCGGCGAATACAAGGTAGCTGTGTCCGGATTGCCCGTGGCAAAAGTCCAGACCTGCCAAGCTCGGTCTTGGGCCTTCAGGAAAGCGATGTGCGAGTCATCGAGTGACCAAAAGGCCTGCCGCACATAGCCCCGCACCAGATCGAGCGATTTCGCGGAGTCAAAATCGTAGAGAACGATGGTGCGCTCTGGCCCTGTTTTGGAATCGGAACGCGTATAAAGGAGTTTCTTGCCGTCGTGGGATAGGGCCAGTTCAGTCCCTTCAGGCGCGACAGTTCTTTTCACCGTGCCCCGGCTCAGGACAACCGCGCCCGCTGGATTCAAGTAGGCAACGGCCACTGGAGCCTTGAAGTTGGTAATGGTTGGAGCCGTCGGTTTCTTCTTGGCGTCGTCATCGTCCTCATCCGGCTGGTTGTTAATCCGTGGAAAAAGCTCGGCGGCGATGCGCGCACAGCCCCTCATAGAACCAAGCTGCGCGTGATCCACGGAGGCGCGGAAGGGATATCGTCCAGTGGGTGGGGGAGTGAGTGTCAGCGTATCGTTCTTCGCGTCAGTACACGCTTCTCGCGAAAGGTGTAGAGCGACGGCGGCCCCTGTCGCGGAATCCTTGGCGTGGTAGGTCCAGGAATCAGCGGTCGCTTCGTGGGTGACCTCCGCAGGCTCTAGAGGGATTGGAGGATACCCGGGCCGATCCATCCGCTCTGGTCCTTTTTGGCCAATGCGGAGACTCCAGTTCGGCTCATTGCCAAACGCCAAAATGAGTATGGGATAGTGAGTCGATTGAGGAGAGGGAGGGCCCGCGGGTCCTATTGGAGCCGCGGCGGGCTTCTTCGGTGGCGGCGGATTTTGGCTCCAGGCAAGAGGCGTCAAGGCAGCCAGTGATAAAAATCCGGCAAACAGAATCTGTTTGAGACCTCTAGGCATGGAGACTGCGGTTCTCCTGGACATTGAGAATACCCTCTGCACGTGGGAGAGGCAATCATCCGAGGCCTACTTGGAATGAGAGTCGTATCCACGGAGATACGGTGCCTTTGAAAACCAGTTAGTGCGAATAAAAAGCGAAAATAAGGCTTGACGAAGCGAA
>Ga0075030_100003935_pt1 | contig 13460 bp, 7 predicted proteins | sample LitLauG_LLR_2012_FD_71393 | JGI IMG/M metagenome (GOLD analysis project Ga0075030, IMG submission 71393) | Freshwater sediment microbial communities from Pennsylvania, USA - Little Laurel Run_MetaG_LLR_2012 | ecosystem: Environmental > Aquatic > Freshwater > Creek > Sediment | place: USA... | reverse complement strand
CGGCCGCTCGATTCGTTTGGCTGTCTGGCCGACGGAGGCAGCGGGCTGGTCAGCACAAACGGGACCGCTGTCACATGGGTCGCCGGACTGAAATTCCTGCCTTCGTGGGCCGGGAAGCCGATTATTATCGGCGGCATTGAATACAGAGTTGCCAGCGTTTCCGGCGGTACATCGCTCACGCTGGCCTCAAGTGCCGGAACGCTGAAGTCCGCGGAATTTCTGGAACGCCATGCGACGGATAACGGCCCCTGCATTCTGGCGGCGCTGACCTGGTCGCGCGATGCGGGCGGGGTCGTTTCCTGCGCGAACACAAACCCTGATGCACAGGGGTTTTACGGCGTCGAGACGGCGGAAAATCTTTACATCAACAGGGCGATCCAGTTCATCGGCCTCGGCGCCAATTCCTGCTGGATCGTGTGGACGGGAAGCCCAGGCGCGACCACGGATATGCTCTGGCTGTGGAGCACCTATGACGGCAAAGGAACCTATTACAACCGGCGCACGCGTATCGAAGGAATTCACTTCTCTACGTTCAGCAACATCGAAGCACTGATCAAGCTCGATCAGACGGCGTTTTTTGAGATGCACCGCAACTGGTTTGACACGATGGGCACCGCGAATCCGCAGCCGCACCCATCGCATTACCTGCTCCTGCGCGCAGCAGAGATTTCGGACTATACGGACAATTCGTTCGAGTATGGCGCTTATGTGAGCGTCAAAGCGGTCAATCTGATGTTTCCGCACCGGCCAGACCAGGTAAAAGGATGCCCCGCCGGCGACGCCGACGAAAATGGCTGCTACGTCACGATTACGCAGCCGATCGCCGACACCGGCGGCGCGGCGTTTACAGTATCCAGTTGTGGGTTCACGGGAGTCAGCAGCAGTTACAATGTGCTGCTGGTGGATGGTGCATTTTCAGCCGGGCGCATGACAGGAGGCGAAGTCATACGCGGGACTTGTGATGGCGCTGCGTCCACCTTCCGGCCTACCCGTGTCTGTAGCGTGGCCGGGTCACTTCACGGCGATCAGCCGTGCAGGGGGGATGAAGCTACGGTCGCCACAACCCACGCGGCGGGAGCAAAGGCGTACTACGGCTTTCCGGTCATCAGCGAGGCCAATTTCTACAGCAACGCTCCGTTCGCAGGCGGATACGGGACCAGCGACGGCTCCAGTTGTCCGACCGGCGGCTCCGTCTGCGGCGCGGCGCTGCTGATTGACGGTGACGGGGAAGTGTTTGGATCCAGCGGGAACAAGTATGGCGGCGACAACATCATGATCGCCATCTCGCACGGATCGATCAGCCTGAACGGGTTCGATCAGTTCGAAGCGAATACGCCAACCGGGCAGGCGGCCACGGCGCTGTACCAGGCAGCCTGGTTTGACTGCACGACGAGCGCGGTCAATACCGTTTTTTATAACTTCGTGGACGTGGAGGGCGGGACCTTAAGGATTGACCAATCCACAATCGGAGCGGGGATGAGGATTGGCGCGGCGGTCTATGCGGATACAAGCTATGTGCGGAATTCGCCGCTCAACGGTTCGATTACCAATCTGGCAGCCATCGATTTGTGCGGAGCGACGCTCAGCGGCCATTCGCTGGCAGCGCCCTGTGCGGTGCGGGGCCCGTTGCACGTGGATCCGCGCAGCAACAGGCCGCAGCAGGCGCAGGCGCCTTCTGTGACCGTGGAGGCGATCCCTTATGGCACCTCCGACAACGCCAACGCTGCGGCGGTGGTGAGACTGGTCCCGGCGGGGGCAGGCGGACACACCGCGTACCAGCTGAGCGATCACATTTTTCTGAGCGGCAGCGGTGCCGATGCGGATTTTCAGATTTGCCTGCAACTGGCATGTCCGGGCGGCACAGTCAATACTTCGGGCACGACTGTGACCTGGGCCGGCGGGCCGGATTTTCTCGCCACCTGGGCGGGCGGCTCGATCATTCTGGAGGGGGTCACTTACCAGGTTCGTTCGGTAGCGACGTCGGCTCCGCAGAAGGCGTGCTCGTCGTCCTGTACCCTCACGTTGAACGACAGCGCGGGAACACACACGGGCGTGAGCTACGGCACCAGCATTGCGTCGTTCAGCGGTGCGGCCGGAGGACAACTTCGGGTACCGGTCATACGGCCGGGTCAATATTCGAATCTGCCCGGAGGGAGGCAACGTTGCCCTCCCGGTCAGCATGTCAGCGGTGTTTCGCTGGATTCGGCGGGAGTGTTGACAGCAACGTGTAATTGACGCGAGGGCAAGCATTTCCAGCGCTGTGCCGAAGCCGGCACGGCAGGGAACCGAGGGAAGGAACACCGCACGTCATATTCCGATCCGCTACAGGTTCACGGCGCATTAGCCAGATCCGTGCAAAGGTTGAACACATTGCCTGCCCCTGTTTGCGTGGCGAAGACATCCAGGTGGGCGGGCTGCAGCGTGGTTGTTTTGTGTCACCTGGGCCTTTTCCGGAACCTTCTAAGGTTGAGATTCACGCGCGGCTTCTTCCCTGCTCAGCGGTGTAACGAAGGTACCCGGGATGTTTTTTGTGCACGCCTCTGGGTTCTGCTGAGGTCAGTTCGTGTCGGAATAGAAAGGGGGCAGCTAGACTATCTGTACTATGCGCCGCGAGTGTGATTCGGGCCACGGGGCCAAATTGAATGGCCCCGGCTCCGTGCCGGTTGGGTCTGACCGCACCATTTACCGCCCCCAAATTGCAGAATCAGTTCCAGCGCGCAGAATACGCCGGGCGGGTGGAAATTTTGCGACCGCTGCTGCGTTTGCGGCGTCGGTTTTTATTCAAGTCGCAAACTCGCAGAGTCTACCGGCCAGCTACACCCCGTACTATGCATCTCCGGGCGGCACGGGTCTCACCTGCACAATCACGGATCCCTGCTCGTTAGCGCAGGCCCAGACGTTCATCCGGACTTTGAACGGAAGCATGCTCGCCAACATAGTTGTATTCCTGCGGGGCGGAACTTATCAGCTCAGCGGGCCACTCACATTCCTCGAGAATTCAACTACTCACGATTCCGGCTCGAATGGCTTCAGCATAAGCTGGGCCGCCTTTCCAGGTGAGACGCCTGTGTTCAGCGGCGGGGTACAGATTACGGGCTGGAGTGTCTATGATGCCGGTCGAAACATCTATCGTGCAAAGGCACCGGCAGGCCTGAACTCAAGATCGCTTTATGTGAACGGCCTTCGCGCCACGCGCGCACGAGGCTGGCCGGGATTTCTAACGAAAACGAACACCGGCTATACCGTGGCGCCAGCGGGAAGTTACGACATCACAACATGGCAACACCCGGAAGACCTCGAACTCGGATCGATGCCCGTGTGGAGATTCATTCGATGCGGTGTCGCGTCGTTTGCACCTGGTGTCATCACGATGAAGGAACCCTGCTTCAGCAATTCACAGGCGCACCACAGCGCTACAGATCCTCCAACATCGGCAAATCCATGGTGGATCGAAAACGCCCTGGAACTGCTCGATCTGCCCGGGGAATGGTATCTGGATCAGCACGCAGGATGGCTCTATTACGAGCCCCGGGCTAATGAGGACATTTCCAGCGCCCAAGTATTGGCGCCGATCGCCGAAAGCCTGCTTCAGGTTTCGGGCGAACCGGGTACACCGATCCACGACCTTCAGTTTCTAGGCATTACTTTCGAATACACAAACTGGGCGGATACTGGTGGGCCGGCGGGATACGCCGGTATTCAGGCAGGATTTACCTGGCGTGTTGACACCTCGCCCATCTGGTGGCCTACTTTTACCGATCCGGCAACCGGTAATAACAATAACGATTACCAGTGGTCCAAGACTCCGGGCAGCATCGTGGTGCACTACGGCAATTCCATTGTTCTGGCGAATAGCATTTTTACTCACCTTGGCAAGGCGGGTCTGAATGTGGAATATGGAAGCCAGCATACCCGGATAGTCGGAAATCTGTTTTATGACATCTCATCGTCCGGAATTCAGATTGGCGACAACGAGTCAGTTCCTTTTCAGGCGCGGGCCGGTACACCTTCCTTACTTACATACGACACGCTGATCCGAGACAATCTGATTGCGCAGACGGGCGCTGAAATAACGGAGGGAGTCGGGATTTGGGCCGGCTACGTGGATACTCTGGTAATCGATCACAATGAGATCTTCAGCACTTCCTACAATGGAATCTCCCTCGGGTGGGGGTGGGGTATTTTTGACCCGACGCTGGCGGGGAATAACGTGATTTCGTCGAACGATGTACACGATGCCTGCCTGCAGCTGTGGGATTGCGGGACTGTGTATATGATGAGCGCGCAGCCGGGCTCTTCGATTCATGACAACTATATTCATGACCAGCCGAAAGACCATGCGGGCTCACTTATATACATGGATTACGGCAGTCAGTATTTCACTATTACGAATAACGTTGCCGCCCGTACACCCGACTACGTCAGCATACCCAATGTGTGGCTCCTGATCTGGAATTACGTGAACGACTCCATTCAAGGAAACTTTACCGATGGAACAACAAAAATAACTTCCCCGGGAACTGTGATCGCGGGGAATCAGGAGAATCTCAACGCGTGGCCGGCACAGGCGCAGCAAATCATCGCAGCCGCCGGGCTGGAGCCCGCATATCAGAGCCTGAACAACAAATTGACTTTGCAGTTTCCCGTCACGACCTACACCGATCCACCCGGTTTGAGTCTGACTGTCGATGGGATCACGACAGCTACTCTTCAAGAGGTATACTGCCCGTTCTGCGCGACTTATTGGTGGGTGCTGGGTTCGACCCACACCGTTGCTGCCCCGGACCAAACCACGCCGTCCGGCCTTCGCTACACCTTCTCTTCATGGGGCCATGGCGGGACTGCGGCGCAGACTGTGGCGGTCCGGGCAGGCATTACGTATGCCGCTACTTTTCAGCTTCTGCCTCCGGTGCTGAACTGCCCGCTGGGCAACCTGCCGACGATCGGCAACACCTACACAATCAACTGCACGGCCTCCGGCGGAATTGCGCCTTATACCTGGTCGGTTAGCGCCGGTGCCCTGCCGAGCTGGCTGACGCTGAATTCTGCCACCGGACTCATTACGGGAACGCCCGGGGCAAACGGGATTTACGGTTTCACCGTTCAGGCGATGGACAGTAACACGCCATCGCAAACCGGGACACTGAGCGTCAGCTTGAGGGTTGGCCCGCCGCTCACACCGACCATCACGTTCGGGCCGCTGAGCAACGTCCTGCTGGGTGTTATGCCGTTTTCCGTGGCTGCCACATCGAGTTCCGGCCTCGCGGTCACGTTCGTTTCGAACACGCTTCCGGTCTGTACCGTATCCGGCAGCACGGTTACGATTGTGGCGGCCGGGGTCTGCTCGATTACAGCCAGCGATGCGGGAAACGTCAACTTCAACCCGGCGACTCAGGTGACCCAGATCTTTACGGTTGGTGCAAACCCGCAGACCATCGCGTTCGGGACGCTGAGCGACGAACCTCTGGGGATTGTGCCGTTTGGAATCACGGCGACTGCCACGTCCGGTCTGGCCGTGACCTTGAATTCCAACACAACTTCAGTCTGCACGGTGTCCGGAGAAAGCGTGACGCTGGTTGCTCCCGGCACCTGTTCGATCACGGCAACTCAGGCCGGCAATGCGAATTACGCAGCCGCAGTGCCGGTCACCAACACGTTTACAGTCAGGCAGGGCTCGGCAACCACGACGACACTGACCTCGTCGACCGGTTCTTCGACTTTCGGCCAGCCCATCACGCTTAAGGCCACGGTTTCACCTTCGGTGGCGGCGGGCCGCGTGACCTTTTACGACGGGGCAACTGTGCTCGGTACCGGCTCACTTTCGGGCGGTCAGGCAACTCTGACTACCAGTCTGCTGGCGTCTGGAACGCACGCCCTGACGGCGTATTACCTCGGCGGCGGCAGTTATCTGCCGAGCCTCTCGGCGGCGTGGGGCCAAACCGTGGCGGCCATTCCGGGATACGGATTTGTTTCGGCTGTTATTCTGCCCGCCAGCTTCCCGAATGCCATCAGTGTCGCGACCGGGGACTTCAACGGCGACGGAAAGATGGATCTTGCCGTCACCGATTCGGCCGCAAGCCCGCTCGGGGTGCTACTGGGTGATGGCAGCGGCGGCTTCACCAATACGGGGAACTATACAGCCGGGGTGAACCCGTCGACGGTGGCGGTGGGCGATTTCAACGGTGACGGTATCGCGGACCTGGCTGTGACCGGCCCGGGCGGCCAGAACGTCAGCGTGCTGCTGGGCAAAGGCGACGGCACTTTCCAGACGGCAGTGAGCTACATCGCCGGCACTTCCCCGAAATTCGTCGCGACCGGAGATTTCAACGCCGACGGCAGGCCTGATCTGGCCGTGGCCGATTACGCGACCGGTAATATCCTCGTGTTGCTGGGTAATGGCGACGGAGTTTTTCAACCGGCCGTAAGGTATGCGGCCGGTACTAACCCGGACAGCATCGCGGTGGGGGATTTCAATGGCGACGGGAAGGCCGACCTCGCCGTTTCCAATTTCGGCGGCGGCAATCTCAGCGTGCTTTTGGGCAAGGGCGACGGAACGTTCCAGCCCTCGGCCAGTTTCGCGACCGGCGTTAACCCTCTGTCTATGGTGGCGGCGGACTTCAACGGAGATGGCAAAACAGATCTGGCGACCGCAAACGTCAGTGGCACTTTAAGTGTGCTTTTGGGCAACGGCAATGGAACGTTCCAGCCCTCCGTCAACACGGGCATCACCGGCTGGGATGCTGTGGTGGCCGGAGATTTCAATGGCGACGGCAAGCCTGATCTCGCCATCGCCAGCTACAACGGGTACGTGATTTTGATGCTGGGGAACGGTGACGGAAGTTTCCAGACAGGGGTCAATTACATCGCGGGAAACGGCCTGTCCTCGCTCGCGGTGGGCGATTTCAATGGTGACGGAAGGTCAGACCTCGCGGTGGCCAACTACGGGGGCGGTAACGTCAGCATCCTCCTGGGCTCGGCTTCCGGGCAGACGCAGGCCATAACGTTCGCCGCGCCGGCCGCGGTAACGCTGCCGGCCTCGCCGTTCGTGCTGACGGCGACCGCGAGTTCCGGACTGACTGTCAGTTTCGCCTCGGGCACTACCAGTATCTGCACCGTCAGCGGCTCAACAGTCGCGCCGCTGACGGCCGGAACATGTTCGATCACCGCGACTCAGGCGGGCAACACCACCTACGCGGCAGCCACGCCGGTGACACAAACCTTCACGATCAGCGCCGCGGCTGGTGGCGGCGGTGGTGGTGGAGGCGGTGCTGGAGGAGGCGCGGGGCCTGGTGTAATCGTCGGCACGCTGGCGGCATCTCCGGCCAGCGTGACATTCAATGTTCCAGCCGGCACGACCAGTACGCAGACGGTGACGTTGACATACCAGAACGTCTTCAAGCTCGGGCCGTCATTTCAGGCCAATGCTACATCGACGAATACCAACGGAGTCACATGGCTGACCGTATCCCCTGCCTCGGCAGTCTTGACGCTGGCCTCGTTCGACGGAACTACGTTTACCTACACAGCCACGGTGAAAATCACGGCAGACGCCACGCGGTTCGGCCCAGGCAACACGCTGAAGGGCACGGTTAGCTTCACCGCGATTGACGGCTTAACGCCACAGCCGGTGGCATCGACGTCGGTCAGTATGACCGTTGCCGATGCGCCGAAGCTCACGGCCGCGCCGCAGGCGCTCAGCTTCACTTACCGGCTGGGGAGTACGAATACACCGGTCGCGCAGCCAATTGCGGTTTCCAGTAATATAACCGGCCTCACCTTCTCCGCCTCGGCCTCTACGACGAGCGGAGGAGCCTGGCTGGCAGTGCCTACAACGAATGCAGTGACACCGGGCTCGGTGCCCGCTTCGGTCAATGTCGCGAATCTGGCGACCGGGTCGTATGCCGGTAAGGTGGCTCTATCGAGCGGCGCCAGTTCCATGGATGTGCCGGTGACGCTCACAATTCTGGCGGCGAACGCTCCGGTGATTGCACAGGGAGGTGTAGTTCCGGTCTACAGCACGCTAACATCGATCCAGACGGGATCCTGGATATCGATCTTCGGAACGAATCTCGCAGACTTAACCGTCACATGGAATGGCGATTTCCCGACGACCCTAGGAGGCGTTAGCGTGACGGTGGACGGCAAGCCGGCGTTTCTGTGGTACGTCAGCCCGACCCAAATCAATCTGCAGGCGCCGGACGATACGGCGACTGGTCCCGTTAACGTGGTGGTGACGACCAGCCACGGAAACTTCACTGCGACGGTCACGCTGGCTGCGGCCAGTCCCTCGTTCAGCCTGCTGGACAGCACGCATGCGGCGGGAGTGATTCTGACGCCTGGCGGAACGGGCGCGTATGGAGGCGGCGCGTACGACTTGGTTGCTCCATCGGGAAACTTCTCATTCAATACCCGGCCGGTCAAGGCAGGGGAGGTGCTGGAGTTGTTCGGCGTCGGCTTCGGTCCGACGAACCCTGCCGTACCAGCCGGGCAGGTCTTCAATGGCCAAGCACCAACGGTTAACCCGGTCACGGTTACGATCGGCGGTGTGCGGGCGACGGTCACCTTTGCGGGGCTCACAGCAGCTGGGCTATATCAGATCAACGTGACTGTTCCGAATGCAGGCAGGGGAGATATGGCGTTACAGGCGACCGTCAATGGCGTACAGACCCAACCAGGGCCGGTTGTAACGATTCAATAGATGGGCGGATTCGGAAGCACGACCCGAAGTATTGACGGCCTGCCGCTAGCCGCCGCCCACGAACTGGACGATCTCGATTTCCGCACCCGAATTGACCGGCGTGGAGGCCCAGAATTCTCTTTTGACAATAGTACGGTTCAGCTCAACGGCCACTCGTTCGGGCGGGAGGCTGAGGGCTTCAATGATGCCCGTAAGCGTTGTTCCGGCGGGGAAATTGCGCCGCTCGCCGTTAACTGTCACGTGATTTTCAATCGGCACAGGGACCCGTGGATTATTATAGTCGGTTGGGGAAATCCCCGATCCTGAACATCAACTGAGCAAGATGCCTACTACGCCGTCGGAATACTGGTTTCCTGTCCTTGTGCAGACGGTTCTCGCGCTGGTGATCGCCTGCGCTCTGGTCACGTTGTCGTACGTGATCGGACACCGGGTGAAGAACCGGGTGAAGGACATCCCCTACGAATGCGGCATCGAGCCGACGGGCGATGCGCAGCACCGCTTCAGCGTGAAGTTTTACCTGGTGGCAATGCTGTTCATCCTTTTCGATATTGAAGCCATCTTCCTGTACCCTTGGGCAGTGGTCTACAAGCAGCTTAAGATGTTCGCTTTCACCGAAATGCTGCTTTTTGTGGCGTTCGTGATGGCCGGGTTCTTCTTCATCTGGAAAAAGGGCGTACTGGACTGGGCGGAGACGGACCGGCTGGCGGCAAAGCGGGCTGAGAAGCGAGCGGCGCGGGCGGCATAATGATTCCCGAAAATCTGCTGGAAAACCCGATTGTCGCGGCACTGAAGGATTTGGCGCCCGCCGCGAAACTTGAATTTGGCGAACTGACGGTGGAAATCACTGCGTCGGGGATCGTGGAGGCACTGCGTCGCCTCAAGGCCGATCTGCAGTTTGAGCGGCTCACTTCGGTGACAGGTGTGGACCGTTACCCGAACGAGCCCCGGTTCGAGATTGTGTACCATCTGCAGTCGATTGGGACGAAGCAGCGGCTGCGTTTGAAGGCGCGCGTGGCTTCGGGTGTGGGCGAAATCGAATCGGCGACGTCGGTTTACCGCGCGGCCAACTGGTATGAGCGCGAAACCTTCGACCTTTTCGGCGTGCGTTTTCTGAACCACCCCGATCTGACCCGGATTATGCTGCCCGACGACTGGGAAGGCTATCCGCTGCGCAAGGACTACCCGGTGACGGGTACGCGGTACTGAGGAGTTTCCGGAATCATGGCAGACGTTAAAGATACCGGTGTGCTGGAAATGCCTGAGCAGCATGACGACCGCGGGATTACCAGCGAACGGTCTGTTGAGCAGGATTATAACGAGCACCTGAAGAACAAGTCGGGTCCGCGCAGCATGGTCCTCAACATGGGCCCGCAGCACCCCTCGACTCACGGCGTATTGCGCTTGTTGCTGGAACTGGATGGCGAAGAAATCCTGAAAGCCGCGCCGGATATCGGTTATCTGCACACGGGGATCGAAAAGGAATTCGAGCAGAAAACTTATCAGCAGGGCGTGACGCTGACGGACCGCATCGATTACCTGGCGCCGCTTTCGAACAACCTGGTTTATTGCCTTGCCGCGGAGAAGTTGCTGGGTCTGGAAATTCCCGAGCACGCGCAGTGGACGCGCGTGATGCTGTCGGAATTCACGCGGCTGAACAGCCATTTGGTGTGGCTCGGGACGCACGCCATCGACATTGGCGCGATGAGCGTCTTCCTCTATGCCTTCCGTGAGCGCGAGGAAATTCTGCGCGTGTTCGAGATGTTCTCGGGCCAGCGCATGATGACCAGCTATTTCCGGATTGGCGGTCTGGCGCTGCCGCATCCGCGCGGCTGGCAGAAGAGGGTGAAGGATTTCGTTGATATTTTCCCCTCGCGCGTGGATGAGTATGAGGAACTGCTTACCACCAACCGCATCTGGACGGGGCGCACCAAGGGCGTAGGCTACATTTCGCTCGAAGACATGCTCGATCTGGGCGTGACCGGGCCAATGCTGCGAGCCGCCGGGATGAAGATCGACGTGCGCAAGGACGCGCCGTATTCCAGCTACGAAAAGTTCGACTTCGAAGTGCCGACGCGGACGGAAAACGACGTTTTCGCGCGGTACCAGTTGCGCATCGAAGAGATGCGTCAGTCGTGCAGGATCATTAAACAGGCCCTCGAAGGCATGCCTTCGGGTTCACACCAGGCAGATGCGCCGGGCATTGTGCTGCCGGAGCGCGAAAAGATGAAGACGCAGATGGAATCGCTCATCTACCACTTCAAGATTGTGTCCGAAGGGTTCCGTGTGCCGGAGGGAGAGGTTTACCAGGCGATTGAATCCCCGCGTGGCGAAGTGGGCTGCTACATGGTGAGCGACGGGACGCAGAAGCCCTATCGCGTGCACTGGCGCGGGCCGAGCTTCGGCAATCTGCAGTGCATTCCGACGCTGATTGAAGGGACGCTGATCGCGGACGTAATCGCGGCTCTGGGCAGCATGGACTTCGTTTTGGGAGATACGGACCGGTAGTAGGCAGGCAGCGCCTTACAACAAAAAGAGCCGGCCAGAGATTAAAGACAATGACGTTTTCGCCAGAACTCGAAGCACGATTCGCGAAATTCCTCGCCAAGTATCCGGCTGACCGGAAGCGCTCGGCGACGATTCCGATGCTGATTTACGCGCAGGATGAGGTGGGGTCGATCACCGACGAACTGGTGGCGGAAGTGGCAAAGCGCGTGGGCTCGACGCCGCTGCAGGTGCAGGAAGTGGTCGGGTTCTACTCGATGCTGCACAAAGGCAAGGGCATGGGCAAGTATCACGTCCAGGTCTGCACCAATATTTCGTGTTTGCTGGTGGGTGGCGCCGAGTTGTATGAGCAGGCGTGTCAAAAACTGCACCTCGGCCACAAGGAAGTTCGTCCGGACGGCTTCGTCTCGCTGGAAGAAGTGGAGTGCATGGGCGCCTGCTCCTGGGCGCCAGCGGTTCAGATTAATTACGACTTCTACCATGATGTGACGCCTGAGCAACTGGACAAACTGCTGACCGGGTTGCTGGCGGGGAAGAAGCCCGAAGAGATCGCCGAAGTCAGGAAGGTGAGTTGCTGATGTACAACCAACCCAGTCCGCTTGAAGTGAACGTCCTGACGCGGCGGTTCCGGCTGCCGAACTCCAGCAGGATCGAAACCTATCTCGCCAGCGACGGCTACAAAGCGTTCGAGAAGGCGATCGGGATGTCGCAGGACGAAATCATCAACGAGGTGAAGGCATCCGGGCTGCGCGGGCGCGGCGGAGCGGGCTTTCCGACGGGGATGAAGTGGAGCTTCGTGCCGCGGCAATCGCCCAAGCCGAAGTACATTATTGTGAACGCCGATGAATCCGAGCCGGGCACCTGCAAGGACCGCCTGTTGATCGAATTCGACCCCCACCAGCTGATCGAAGGCATTCTGATTGCAGGGCTAGCGGTGGGAGCGCATCAGGGCTATATCTACATTCGGGGCGAATTCCGCTATCTGATCGACGTGATGGACCGCGCGATCGACGAAGCCTACGCGCGCGGTTATCTGGGCGACAATATTCTGGGGCGCGGAGTGAACTTCCATCTGGCGACGCATTCGGGCGCGGGTGCTTACGAGTGCGGAGAAGAATCGGCGCTGCTGGAATCATTTGAAGGCAAGCGCGGCAATCCGCGTATCCGGCCGCCGTTTCCGGCAGTGGCGGGCGCCTACCAGTGCCCCACGGTTCTCAATAACGTGGAAACGTTCTGCGCGGTGCCGTCCATCCTCCTGAACGGTGCGGCGTATTTCGCGGGCCTCGGGTCGCCGAAGAATGGCGGTACCAGGCTGTTCTGTCTGTCGGGTCATGTGAACAAGCCGGGCGTTTACGAACTGCCCATGGGCTTCAACCTGATGCGCATGATCAACGAAGTGGGCGGAGGGATGCGCGGCGGCAAGAAGCTGAAGGCCGTGATTCCGGGCGGCTCCTCGTGCCCGGTGCTGAAGGCCGATGAGTGCGACATCAATATGGATTTCGACACTGTCGCGGCGGCGAAATCGATGCTCGGTTCGGGCGGCGTGGTGGTGATGGACGAAGATACCTGCATGGTGAAGGCGGCGCTGCGCATCATGCGTTTCTATGCGCATGAAAGCTGCGGCTGGTGCATCCCTTGCCGTGAGGGCACAACGTGGCTGCGCAAGCTGCTGCAGCGTTTCCATGATGGTTACGGCGTGAAGAGCGACATCGTGCTGATCGGCGACCTTTCGAAAAACATGCTGGGCCGGACGTTCTGCCCGCTGGGCGATGCGGCTGCGATGCCGACCATCGCGTTCGTGGAAAAGTTCAAAGACGAATTTGAAGCGCACCTCGACGGCAAGCCGTGCCCGTATGAGAAGAAGCTTGTGGCGGCGTAGGAACGTAAGAGAAAATCCCATGGCTGATCCGATCAAATTTACAATCGACGGGCAGGAGATCGAAGCGGCTCCCGGCACGCTGGTGATCGAAGCCGCCAGGCGCGCGGGCATCGAAATCCCCTCGTTCTGCTACTACGAAGGCTATTCGCTGCAGGCTGCCTGCCGGATGTGCCTGGTGGAAGTGGAAAAGATGCCGAAGATGCAGGTGGCGTGCACGCTGCCGGTCGGCGCAGGCATGGTGGTGCGGACCGATACGCCGCAAACGCGGGCGGCGCGCAAGTCGACGCTCGAATTCCTTCTGACCAACCATCCGCTGGATTGCCCGGTGTGCGACAAGGGCGGCGAGTGCGAACTGCAGGACATGGTGTTCCGCTACGGCGC
>Ga0075030_100003934_pt1 | contig 13465 bp, 10 predicted proteins | sample LitLauG_LLR_2012_FD_71393 | JGI IMG/M metagenome (GOLD analysis project Ga0075030, IMG submission 71393) | Freshwater sediment microbial communities from Pennsylvania, USA - Little Laurel Run_MetaG_LLR_2012 | ecosystem: Environmental > Aquatic > Freshwater > Creek > Sediment | place: USA... | reverse complement strand
TGGGCCGGAAGCATGTCCTCTGTTCCGTTGCTCGACAGCTCGACCCGGATTCCATACAGCCGCGCCACCTCGTCCGCCTGGCGCCGCAGCTCGTCGGTGAGCCCTCCGGCGCCGATGGGCGCAGGCCGCAGGTCGGCCAGCGCTTCACGTACATGTTTCAGCAGGCGTTCCATGATCTCGAACACGTGCTTCAAGTTCTCGTCTGGATGTGCGCCCGCGCTCTCGAGGTACACCTTGAACAGAGAGATGGCGCCGGCGAGGTCCGTGGCGATTCCGTCGTGGAGCTCTCGAGCGATGCGGGCTCGCTCGCGAGCGACCGCATCTTCGACCGCCTGATGCGCGAATCCCTCTGACTGCGAGTCAGCCTCCGGCCGCCGGACCATCAGCGCGACGCCGCCCTGCGCCGCGAGTAGGACCGGAGCAGCGCGACAGCCAGAGGATGACGCAGCCATCGCAGAGCTCTTTGATAAGGCCGCCAGAGGACAGCGGTCTCGGCGAGAGCTTGCTGCAGGCGCTCGACATCGGCGGCGATCAGCGCACGCCCCGATTCGGCGCGAAGGCTGAGCTCACGCGCCCGCTGTGAGACGCGCCGGGCCCAGATACCGGCGAGGGCGGCCTCGACGACGATCGCCACGACGCCGGCTGCCAGCAAGGCGATCCCAACCCAGCCGGCCGCTGTCATTCTTTCGCGTCGCTCTCTTCGATCGCCGCCACCGGCGCGATCGCCACGACTTGATCGTCCGGCCCCAGGCGCATCACGATGACGCCCTGCGTCTGCCTGCCGATCTGCGAGATCGCGCCAACCTGGGTGCGCAGCACCATGCCGCTCGCGCTGATCACGAGCACCTCTTCCTCGGGGTCGCTGACCACGCGCATCGCAGTGAGCTTTCCGACGCGGTCGGTGATCTTGAGCGTAAATACGCCCTGCCCGGCTCGGTGGTGCATCGGGTACTCGGAGACTGGGGTCCGCTTGCCGTAGCCGCGCTCCGTGATGACCAGCAGGTCGGCGCCCGGGATGACGGCGGCCATGCCCGCCACGGCGTCACCCTTGCCGAGCTTGATCCCGATCACACCCTGCGTGTCGCGGCCCATCGCGCGGACCTCTGTCTCGCCGAAACGAATCGCCTTGCCGAGCTCGGTCGCGATGAGTATCTCGTCAGTGCCGCGGGTCGGCGTGACCCAGTCGAGCTCGTCGCCCTGCTGGAGGTTGATGGCGATCAGGCCGTTGCGCCGCACGTTGGCGTACTCGGCCATGGCCGTCTTCTTGATGTATCCATTCTTGGTGACCATCAGCATGTAGTGCGCCTCGCTCTCGGTCTCGGGCCGGACGAAGACCGAGGTGATGCGCTCATTCGATCCGATGTCGATCAAGTTGTTGATGGGCATGCCCTTGGCCTGCCGTTCTCGCTCCGGCACCTCATGAACGCGCAGCTGGAAGACCCGGCCGCTCTGAGTGAAGAAGAGCATGGAGGCGTGCGTGTGGGTCGTGAGCAGATGGAGGGCGTAGTCCTCCTCTCGGGTCCCGCTGGGGGCCTCGCCGCCCGCGGTCGGCCGCGCGCCCTTCAGTCCGACCCCCCCGCGCTTCTGTGCCCTGAACACGCGCAGGGGCTGGCGCTTCACGTATCCGCGGTGGGTCAGCGTGACGACCACCTCTTCTTTGGGCACGAGGTCCTCGGCTGAAAGCTCCGTCGCCTCCTGGTCCGTCACCTCGGTCCGCCGGTCGTCGCCGTACTTCTTGACTACGTCCTCCATCTCGTCCTTGATCAGCATCCTCACCTTCTGGTCGCTGGCCAGGACGCTCTCGAGGTAGGCGATGGTCTTGATGACCTCTTCGTACTCGGCATCGATCTTGCCGCGCTCCAGCTTCGTAAGCCGGCCCAGCGTGAGGGCGAGAACGGCTTTGGCCTGACGCTCGGACAGCCCGAACTTCGCCTGCAGATCGGTCGCCGCCTTGTCGGTGTCGGCCGCAGCGCGGATGGTCTTGATCACCTCGTCCAGGTGGTCGAGGCAAATCTTGAGACCTTCCAAAATGTGGGCTCGTTCCTGTGCCCGCTCCAGATCAAACCGGGTGCGACGCAGGATGACCTCGCGGCGGTGGTCGATGAACAGCTGCAGCGCCTGCTTGAGGCTCAAGACGACGGGGCGGCCCTCGACTATGGCGAGCATGATCACGCCGAAGGTCTGCTGCAGCGTCGTGTGCTTGTAAAGGTTGTTCAACACCGTGAACACCCGCGCTTCGCGCTTCAGCTCGATGACGATGCGCATACCCTGGCGGTCGGACTCGTCACGCAGGTCGGCGATGCCCTCGAGCTTCCTGTCGGAGACCAGCTCAGCGATCTTGGCCACGAGCGCCGCCTTGTTCACGGCGTACGGAAGCTCGTCGATGATGATCCGCTCGCGCCCGTTCGGCGCCTGCTCGAAGGTGTGGCGGGCGCGGACGATGATGCGCCCGTGGCCGGTCGAGTACGCCATCTTGATTCCCGCCGTGCCCATGATCAACCCGCCGGTCGGGAAGTCCGGGCCTTTGATGAAAGCGAGCAGGTCGTCGACCGTTCCCTCTGGGTTGTCCACCAGATGCTTGACGCCGGCGGCCACCTCTCGCAGGTTGTGCGGCGGGATGTTCGTCGTCATGCCGACCGCGATTCCGGTGGCCCCGTTGACCAGGAGGTTCGGGATTCGCGCCGGCAGCACCGAGGGTTCTTCTTCGGACCCGTCGTAGTTCGGGCCCATCGCGACAGTGTCCTTCTCGATGTCCGCCATCAGCTCGGCAGTGACCGCCGAGAGCCTTGCCTCGGTGTAGCGCATCGCCGCCGGTGGGTCGCCGTCGACACTTCCAAAGTTGCCCTGCCCGTCGATCAGCGGGTAGCGCAGGGAAAAGGGCTGTGCCATGCGCACCAAGGCGTCGTAAACCGCGGTGTCACTGTGCGGGTGATAGAGCTTGAGCACGTCACCGACGAAGGCGGCGCACTTGCGATGCCGGCTGCCCGATGTGGCGCCGGCGCGATGCATGGCGTAAAGGATCCGGCGCTGCACCGGCTTGAGCCCGTCACGCACCTCCGGGAGCGCCCGGCTGATGATGACGGACATCGCGTACTCCATGTAGGAGGTCTGCATCTCCTCCTGAAGACTTCGCTGGAGGACGGTGCCGATGTTTCCTTCGTCTGCCAAATCTCTACTCCTGGTACTTGCCCAATACGACTACTGCGTTGTGCCCGCCGAAGCCAAAGCCGTTGGAGATTGCGATACGCACCTCCATGCGGCGAGCCACGTTGGGTACGTAGTCGAGGTCGCAGGCCGGGTCGGGATTCTCGTAATTGATGGTGGGGTGGACGACTCCGCGATTGATGGTGAGCAGGGTTGCGATCGCCTCCACCGCGCCTGCAGCGCCGAGCAGGTGCCCGATCATCGACTTCGTGCTGCTGATCGCAACCTTGTAGGCATGTTCGCCGAGTGCGAGCTTCAGGGCCTTCGTCTCACCTGCGTCGTTGAGCTGCGTCGAGGTGCCGTGGGCGTTCACGTAGTCGACGTCCTCTGGCGTGATGCCGGCATCCGCCAATGCAAGCGTGATCGCGTGCGCCGGCGCCTCGCCAGTCTCGTCGGGCGCCACCTGATGGAAGGCGTCGCACGTCAAGGCGAAACCGAGGACCTCGCCGTGGATTCGCGCCCCGCGCTTCAGCGCGTGCTCTTGCGATTCCAGGACGAGGATGCCCGAGCCTTCGCCGGGGACGAACCCATCGCGGTCGCGATCGAACGGCCGGCTTGCCTTCTCAGGCGCATCGTTGCGGGTGGACAGGGCGCGGATCGCGTTGAACGAAGCGAATCCAACCTCGCACAGGCCCGCTTCCGATCCGCCCGCCAGCATCACGTCGGCGTCGCCGCGCTGAATCATTCGCGTGGCGTCACCGATGGTGTGGGTGGACGCCGCGCAAGCAGTGGTGACCGTCGTGTTCGGTCCCCTCAGGTGAAACGCCATGGCGACCGATGCGGCCGCCATGTTGGGAATGATCATTGGTGCGTAGAGCGGGTTGAGTCGGTTCTTGGTCGCGTAGGAGATCGCTCCCTGCGTCATCTCGATGAAGCCGCCGATCCCCGTGCCCATGTCCACGCCGACGCGAAAGCTGTCCTCCTTCGAGAGATCGAGCTTGGCGTCGGCCAGCGCCATCGTCGACGCCGCCACCGCCAACTGCGAGAAACGAGCCATCCGCTGAGCGGTCTTGCGTTCCATGAAGTCCAGTGGATCGAAGTTGTGGACCTCACAGGCGAATTTCGTGCTGAGCCGATCCGTCGGAAACGATTCGACGGGCCGAGCCGTGCTGCGACCCTCGATCAGCCCGTGCCAGTAATCCTCGACGTTCTGGCCCAGTGGATTGACAGTCCCCATTCCGGTCACGACCACGCGCGTGCGCCCGTTTCTCATGCGGTCCCCACCTCGGCCCGAATCTTACCGACGAGCTGGGCGTCCACCGCTTCGCGTGCAACTCGGATCGCGTTCTTCATGGCGCGTGCGTCTGAGCGGCCGTGCGCCACGACGGCCACACCATCGATCCCGAGCAGGGGTGCGCCGCCGAACTCCCGCCAGTCGATCCGCGCTCGGAGCCGCTGCACTCCGGGGCGGATGAGGAGCCCGCCAACCTTGCCGAGCGTCGTGGTGGGGATCTGCGTGCGCAGGCTGCGGAAGATGAATTCCGCGGTCGCCTCCGCCATCTTGATCGCGACATTGCCGACGAACCCGTCGGTCACGACCACGTCGGCGTGGTCCGCGTAGATGTCTTTCGGCTCGACGTTCCCTATGAAGCCGGGCAGCGAGTCTTTCAGCCGGCGGGCTGTTTCCTTCACCCTCTCGTCACCCTTGCCCTCCTCCTCGCCGTTGCTGAGCAGGCCGACTCTCGGCTTGGGACGGTGCATCATCTCGCGAGCGTAGACCGCGCCCATCGAGGCGAACTGCACCAGATACTCCGGTTTCGAGTCGACGTTCGCGCCCACGTCGAGGAAGTACGCGAACCCAGCCTGCGTGGGCACAACCGAACCGAGGGCGGGCCGGTCCACGCCCTTGATGCGGCCCTGGATGAAGATCGCTGCGGCCATGATCGCGCCGGAATTGCCGGCTGACGTCCAGCCGTCGGCTCGCCCTTCTTTGCACAGTCGCGCGCAGACGCACATCGACGAATCGGGCTTGGAGCGGATCGCCTGCGCGGGGTGCTCGTCCATGCCGATGACCTGAGTGCAGGGGACGAGCCGAAGCCCCGGCCGTTTGTCGAGCAAGGGCTGCACCTTCGCGGGCAGCCCGACCATCAAGACCTCGATGCCGTAGGCGGCAGCTGCCTGTGCCGCTCCCGCCACCACCTCATCTGGCGCGAGGTCGCCGCCCATGGCGTCGACTGCTATTCGCACCAGTTGAAAATGAGGGGCTGGGCCACTCAGATGTCCAGGTTGCGGACGCTCTTGGCGTGCGCCTGGATGAATTTCTTCCGCGGTTCGACGTCTGGTCCCATGAGCTTTTCAAATGTGTCGTTGACGGCGGCTGCGTCCTCCACGGCCACCTGCAGCAGGACGCGGGTCTTGGGGTTCATCGTCGTTTCCCAAAGCTCTTCGGCGTTCATCTCGCCGAGACCCTTCATGCGGGCAGCCTCCGCGTTCTTGCCCAGCTGGCGCAGAGCTTTGTCACGCTCCGCCTCGGAGTGACACCACACGATCTGCTTGCCCTTGAAGACCTTGAACAGTGGCGGCTGAGCCATGTAGAGGTAGCCGCTCTCTATGACCTGAGGGAAGTAGCGAAAGAAGAAGGTGAGGAGCAGCGTGCGAATGTGGCTGCCGTCGACGTCGGCGTCGGTCATGGTGACGATGCGGTGGTAGCGGATCTTTTCGAGGTTGAAGTTGTCGCCCACCCCCGCGCCCATCGCCGTGATCAGGTTGCGGATCTCGTCTGAGGTGAGGACCTTGTCGAGTCGAGCCTTCTCGACATTGAGGATCTTGCCTCGCAGCGGAAGGATCGCCTGGGTTCTGCGGTCGCGCCCGCCCTTCGCGGTGCCACCTGCCGAATCGCCCTCGACGATGTACAGCTCGCAAAGCGCGGGGTCGCGCTCCGAACAGTCGGCGAGTTTGCCGGGCAGCGTGCTGGACTCGAGGAGGCTCTTGCGCTGCACGAGATCTCGCGCCTTTCGCGCAGCCTCGCGCGCCCGCGCCGCCGTGAGCGACTTCTCCACTATCCGTCTGCCGTCCGACGGGTTCTCCTCGAGGAATTGGGTCAGCCCCTCAGTCAGCGCGAGCGAGACGTGCCCCTGCACCTCGGCGTTGCCGAGCTTGGCTTTTGTCTGGCCCTCGAACTGAGGCTCGAGGACCTTGACGCTGATCACGGCCGTGAGGCCCTCTCGTACGTCCTCACCCGTGAGGTTCGGATCCTGCTCCTTGAGGATGCCCGCCTTGCGGGCGTAGCGGTTGAGGACGTTGGTGAGGGCCGAGCGGAAACCCGTGAGATGACTGCCGCCCTCGATCGTATGGATGGTGTTGGCGAAGGCGATGACGTTTTCGACAAAGGTGTCGTTGTACTGCAGCGCGATCTCCGCCTGCGTGCCCTCGATCTCCCTGTCGACGTAGAACGGCGTGTCGTTGACGACCACCTTGTCGCGGTTGAGAGCGCGGACGAACGAGACGATGCCGCCCTCGAAATAGAAGGTGTTGGTGAAGCCGAGGTTCTCGTCGGCGAGCGCGATCTCCAGCCGCTTGTTGAGATAGGCCATCTCACGCAGCCGGTGCTGGATGACCTCGCGGTCCAGCTTGGTGTCGGGGAAGATCTGCGGGTCGGGCCAGAAGCGAACGATGGTCCCGGTGTGATCTGTCTTGCCGACCGCCTTGACCGAGGCCTTGGGGACCCCGCGCGCGTACTCCTGCTGGTAGATCTTGCCACCCAGGTGGACCCAGACCTGCAGACGCTCGCTCAGGAAGTTGACGGCTGAGACGCCCACCCCGTGGAGGCCTGAGGAGACCTTGTACCCGCCTCCGCCGAACTTGCCTCCAGCGTTGAGTCTGGTCAGAACGAGCTCGAGGGCGGACACGCCCTCTTTCTTGTGAACGTCCACTGGGATGCCGCGGCCGTTGTCCTCAACCGAGCAGCTGCCGTCGGCATGAAGGGTGACGAGGATCGCCGTGCAGTAGCCGGCCAGGGCCTCATCGACGGCGTTGTCCACCACCTCATAGACCAGGTGGTGGAGCCCGGTCGAGCTCGTCGAGCCGATGTACATGCTCGGTCGCCGCCGAACGTGCTCCCGGCCCTCGAGGACCTGGATTTGCTCGGCCGTGTACGCCACGTCTGCGCCTAGGGATTGGAGCCTGCGGCTACCTTCCGAAAGCGGTTTTCGGGCCGCTTTCACTGGTGTTCCGGCCCTCCCAGCGTGGAGAACTCATGGGGGTCAACTGGGCGGAGTTTCAGAACTCAAATTCTACCGGATTTCGAATTCAAAAATGGCCCTCGGGGGCCCTCTTAACAGCTCTCTAGGAAGGTGCTTTCCAGCGCAGGATCGGGTCCTCGCTGAGGCCCTGGAGATAAGTGTTGATCTTGCGCGCCGCGGCCACGTCGTCGAGCCGGCCGACGGGGAGGTTTCTCGGCTCCTGGTGGAGCTTCTGAGGATTGGTCCTGGCCTCGGCGACGATCTCCTTGATGGCCTTCGCAAAGGCGTCCAGCGTGGCCTTGCTCTCGGTCTCGGTCGGCTCGACCATGAGTGCCTCCGGGACCACGAGCGGGAAGTAGATCGTCGGAGCGTAGAAGTCGCGATCGAGCAAAGCCTTGGCGATGTCGAGCGCCTTCACGCCTTCGTGGCTCAAGTTCTGCGCACTGGCGACGAACTCGTGCATGCATGGGCCGTCGTGGGGCATGTCGAGGTCGTCCTGTACCTGGACTCGAAGGTAGTTGGCTGAAAGCACCGCATCGCGCGAGGCCTGGGTCAGCCCGTCTCCGCCCATCGCGACGATGTAGGTATACGCACGCACCAGCATCCCGAAGTTGCCGTAAAAGCTCCGCACGCGGCCGATCGACTGTGGGCGCTTGTGGTTGAGCGTGTAGTGGCCGTCCGAGTTCTCGACAGTCGGCGTCGGGAGGAACGGGACCAGCTCGGCCTTGACGCCGACCGGGCCCGCGCCAGGTCCACCGCCACCGTGTGGGGTGGTGAACGTCTTGTGCAGGTTCATGTGCACGGCGTCGAAGCCCATGTCGCCGGGGCGACAGATGCCCATGAACGCGTTCAGGTTGGCGCCGTCGTAGTAGAGCATGGCTCCCGCGCCGTGCACAAGTTCAGCTATATCCAGTATCTGCCGCTCGAACAGACCCAACGTGTTGGGGTTCGTCAGCATCAGCGCAGCGGTGTTTGAGGAGAGCTTGGACTTCAGGTCGGCGAGGCTGATCCTGCCGTCCTCCCCAGAGGACACCTCAACGACGGTGAATCCGCTCAACGCGGCGCTGGCCGGGTTGGTGCCATGGGCCGAGTCGGGCACCAGAACCTCGCCGCGATGCTCGCCCTTCGAATGCTGGTAGGCCTTGATCATGCGCAGGGCCGTCCACTCGCCGTGGGCACCCGCCGCAGGTTGAAGGGTCACCCGCTCGACACCGACGATCGCGCACAGGGCCTGCTCGAGCCGCCACATCAGCTCGAGCGCTCCCTGGACGGTCTCCTCGGGCTGATACGGATGGAGGCCGGCAAATCCAGGCAGAGCGGCGGCCGCCTCGTTCGCCACGGGGTTGTACTTCATGGTGCAGCTGCCGAGCGGATAGAACTGCTCGCTGATCGAGTAGTTCATCGAGGCAAGGCGGCTGTAGTGGCGCATGATCTCCGGCTCGCTGAGCCGCGGCAGGCCTGGCGCTCTGGAGCGCAACATCTCGCGGGGCAGCGCGTCCAGCCGTGCTTTCCCCTCGACACCGGAAGCGGGCAGGCGCGGCGCCGGCGCGTTGGGCCGGCTGCTCTCGAAGCTGAGAGGCTCGCTCACGCGGACACCGCCTGCACCAGCTCGTCGATTGACATGGGGTCGTTGACCTCGGTGCAGGTGAAGGTGAGCACCCCTTTCAGCTCGCGGAACCAGCGCTGCACGTTGAGCCCACCGAGGATGCCCTTGCGAGCGAGCTTGCGCAGAACCGCGGGAGCGTTGGGCACCCGAATCGGGAACTCGCTCAGGAACTGGCGCTCTGGAAAGGCGAGCTCCCAGCCCGGCAACGCCGACAGCCGCTCGGCCAGCACGTGCGCCCGCTCGAAGCTGACTTCTGCGACCTGGCGCATGCCGTCAGGACCCATGTAGGTCATGTACACGCTCGCGGCCAACGCGCAGAGAGAGTGGTTGGTACAGATGTTGGACGAGGCCTTTTCCCGCCTGATGTGCTGCTCACGCGCGGCCAGCGCAAGAACAAATCCGCGCCGTCCTTCCGCGTCATGGGCGCTGCCGACGAGGCGGCCCGGAAGCCGGCGCACGAGTTCCCGGCGGCACGCCATGAAGCCGACGTGAGGCCCGCCGAAGCTCGGATGCATGCCGAGCTGCTGACCTTCACCCACCGCGATGTCAGCGCCGTATTCGCCAGGCGGAGCCAGCACGGCGAGGCTGATCGGGTCCACGCAGGCGATGGCGAGCGCACCCACCCCGTGCGCGGCTTCGGTCAATGCCTTCGCATCGACCAGCAGTCCCAGGAAGTCGGGCTGCTGGAATATCACTGCGGCGGTCTTCGGTCCGGGATCGGAACCCCTGCGGACCTTGATGCCACGGCCTTCGCCGAAGGCGCGGAGCACCTCCAGGTATTCAGGATGCAGATATCCGGCCACCAGCACCTCGGTTCGGTCGGTGTGCGTGCGAGCCATCATCGCGGCCTCGGCAACCGCGGTCGCGCCGTCGTACAGCGAAGCGTTCGCGACGTCGAGTCCCGTCAGCTCCGCGATCAGCGTCTGGAACTCGTAGATGGCCTGGAGCGTGCCCTGGCTGGCCTCCGGCTGGTACGGCGTGTAAGCCGTGTAGAACTCGGGCTTCGACGTGACGGCTGCGACCGCCGCCGGGACGAACCGTCGGTAGACCCCTCCGCCCCGAAACGTCAGGCGGTCCGGATAGAGCCGGTTTCGAGCCGCGAGCGCCGTCACATGCGCCATCGTTTCGAATTCGGACAGGCCATCCGAAAGGTCAAGCTTCGGAATCCGCAGCGAGGTCGGGATGTCGACGAGGAGGTCGTCCATCGACCGCACTCCGATCGCTGCGAGCATGGCCGCGCGATCCTCGGGGGAATGGACTAGATAGGGCATTCAGTGATCCGCGAGGAGGCCCGTGTGGTCATACCTAGTGGGAGGCGGCCTCGGTGACTTTTCGGTACCCGGCCTCGTCGAGGAGGTCTGACGGCAACTCGCCTGCCAGCTCGACCTTCAGGATCCATCCGTCACCGTAGGGGTCCGAGTTGACCAGCTCCGGATTGGCCGACAGACGATCGTTGACAGCGCTGATCTTCCCGGCGATCGGCGAGTACAGGTCGCTCGCCGCCTTGACCGACTCGACCACCCCGAAGGCCTCCCGCTCGGCGAGCTTGCGGCCTGGGCTGGGCAGCTCCAAGAACACGACGTCACCAAGCTGCGATTGCGCGAAGTCGGTGATGCCGACCGTGACGGTCTTGCCGTCGACCACGATCCACTCGTGCGACTTGGTGTAACGACGGTCAGCCATTCGACTCTCCTTCTCGCCCGTTTGCTGAGCTCACGATTTGGTCGTGACGGCCGCCGACCGCGCGGAGCCTCGATAGAAAGGAAGCTTGACGACTTCGGCCGGCGCGTCCACACCGCGCACCTCGACGATGACCTTGTCTCCGATGCGAAATTGTGAAGCTTCCACCAGGGCGAGCGCGATCGGGTAGCCGAGAAAGAAGGAATGCGTACCGCTGGTGACAGCACCAACTCGCCTTCCATCGACCGAGACCGCCGCTCCATGGCGCGGGATGGACCCCGGCTGAGACTTGAGGCCGATGAGCGTCCTCGCGGGTCCTTGCTGCCGGACCTTGACCAGCGCCTCGCGACCAATGAAGTCGCCGCCCTTGTCGAGCTTGACCGTCCAACCCAATCCGGCCTCATATGGATTGACCGACTCGTCCATGTCGTTTCCGTAGAGGCGGAGCGCCGCCTCCAGCCGCGTCGCGTCGCGCGCCCCCAGACCCGCCGGCAGCACGCCCGCTTCCTTCCCGCGCTGCAGTATCGCGTCCCACACTCCGCCCACCACGCTTGATTCCACGAAGAGCTCAAAGCCATCCTCGCCCGTGTAGCCGGTGCGCGAGATCAGTGCATCTGTGCGCCCGACCTTGCCGCGACGGAATCCGAAATAGGGGATGGTCTCGGTCTCCGACGAACCTACTGGAAGGAGCTCGTGTGCACGCGGTCCCTGGAATGCGATGAGGCTCAAGTCAAATGTGTGGTCCTCCATCGACAACCCGTCGGGAAGCCTGTGTCGAATCCAAGCGAGATCCTTCTCTCGATTGGATGCGTTGAGGACGATGAGAAAGCGGTCGGCCGCCTCTCGATAGATCACAAGGTCGTCGACCACGCCGCCGTCGTCCTTGCACATCAACGTGTAGATGGCGCGGCCCGGGGCCACCGGAGCGAGGTCGTTCGTGAAGAGGCTCTGCAGGGCGGCCTCGGCGCCTTGGCCCTCGACGAACACGCGACCCATGTGCGAGATGTCGAAGAGCCCGGCCACCTTGCGCACGGCCATGTGCTCGTCTCGAATCGAGGTGTACTGCTGCGGCAGCTCCCAGCCGCCGAAGTCCACCATCCTGCCTCCGAGGGCGACATGGCGATCGTGGAGGGCTGTGTGATGAATCGGGCTAGGCGTCAACGTCTTCGCTCTCGTCCGGTTCGCCGTCGACCGCATCCGGATCGATGTAAGCGAGCAGCTCCTCGTCGTGCCGCCGACGGGCTTCGGTGACGACCTCCGCGACGTAGCGAGTGCGGTCGAGCGTCCACTCGAGCTTCTCGGCGATCTCGCGCTCGCTTGGAGCACGACCCAGCTCTCTCTGCAGCACCAGATCGGTCCGCTCGTAGTCGGTGGCTGCGGCGACCAACAGCTGAGCCTGCTGCACCGCGGCCTCCTCGGCTGCGAGGGCCGCGTCCATCTGAGCCCCCACCCGCTCGTCAGCATGTCCGGCGAAGTTCGTCGCCCCGCCGGCGGTAAAGGATTTGACGGCTTCCATCAGGCCCACGAAACCCTCCTGCACCAGGTCCGAGAGCGACAGGCCGAGGTTCTGGCGCGCCTCGGCGTGGTGCAGGACCAGGGCCAGGTTGGACGCCACGATTCGTTCCCTGCTGCCCCGGTCGCCCAGCTCCGAGCGGCGCAGCAGGTCGTCCAGCTCGGCTCCCTCAAGTGGGGGCATGGCTCGCGCCTGGCGGCGCAGGTCATGGAGCGACGCGACCTCTGGATCGGAGGATTGATCCGGCTCCGCCCGCCTGTCGTCATCGCGGCGGCGCTGGATCGCCATCAGTTCGGATTCTACAAGGGGCCGGATCAGGACCCGGCGCCGCGAGGCCCGATGTTCCACGTTTTACATTGCCCCTTCAGCGCCCCGTTTGGCGCCATACTCGACGCGTGCGCAAGCGCCAAGCGCTGCGTCTGGCGGGGCTTCTCTTCGCGCTCGCCGCGCTGCTCCCGCTGGGCGCATCGGCGGCGGCCACTCCTCGCGTCGAGCAGGCGGACCTGAGCGGCGACATCAATACGATCATGGCCGCATACATCGAGAACTCCGTCGGCCGCGCCGAGGCAGATCACGCTGACGCACTGCTGGTCGTCATCAACACCCCGGGCGGCATCTCGACCTCCATGGACGACATCGTCACCAGCCTTCTCAACTCGAGCGTGCCCGTGATCGCATATGTGTACCCGAGCGGCGCACGCGCTGCGTCGGCGGGCCTCTTCGTCGCCGAGGCGGCCGACGTGCTGGCCATGGCGCCAGGCACCAACATCGGGTCGGCGCATCCCATCGACGCCACCGGGGCGAACCTCACCGGAGACCTCGGTGCGAAGGTGCTCAACGACGCCGTGACGAGGGTCCGCAACCTGGCCTCCATGCACGGTCGCAACGCGGACTGGGCCGAGCAGGCGGTGCGCAACAGCGTGAACATCAACGCCGAGGACGCTGTAAGGCTTCATGTGGCGGACCTCGAGGTGGCGGACCCGGCCTCTCTTTTGAACCAGGTTGACGGCCGCTCACTGCCGCGAAGCAGCGGACCAATTGTGCTGCACACCGCCGGCGCTCAAATCACCGACTTCTCCATGCCGTTCTGGCAGGTGTTCCTCAACGCGCTGATCGATCCAACGATTGCGGCGCTGCTGATAATCGTCGCCGGCTACGGCATCATCACCGAGCTCTCCAACCCGGGCGCCATCCTGCCCGGAGTCGTCGGTGGCGTCGCCGCGATCCTCGCCATCGTGTCTCTGGCGAACCTCCCCGTGAACATCGCAGGCGCGCTGATGA